>Ga0335079_10003719_pt1 | contig 17553 bp, 12 predicted proteins | sample Lox_Sample_33_FD_206719 | JGI IMG/M metagenome (GOLD analysis project Ga0335079, IMG submission 206719) | Soil microbial communities from Loxahatchee National Wildlife Refuge, Florida, United States - Lox_Sample_3.3 | ecosystem: Environmental > Terrestrial > Soil > Wetlands | place: USA... | reverse complement strand
AGGTCAATCGTCTCGTCGCGAAAATCCACGGTGCCGCTAGCGGTCGCACCAAGCTTGCTCGTTTCGATCGCGATACTGCGATCGACCGTCGCGACGCCGTTTTTCAGCGGCAGGCGGATCACTACGCAATGCAGCTCGGTCGTCGGATCAACGGCGCGGAAAGGATCCACTGCGCCCGAGAGGCGGTCGAGCGGCGAGTCGGCGTTGACCCTGCCGCCGCCGAGCGTCGCGGGCCCGATGACGGCGATGACATTGCCGCTGGCGCTGCTTGCCAGGTGACGCGGCGACACGCCGTGCGCGACGATATCGATCTTGACTTCGGTCTTCCCTCCCTGCACGGACTGATGCACGCCCGCCGCTGCGGCGATGGCTGCGAGCTCGAGGTCCTTCCCCTCGAGATGCAGATTGAGCGTCGCATCGACCGGGCGGCTCGCATCGAGCTGCAGGCGGCCGCGCACGGCGCCGCCCAAGGTCGTTGCCTGCAGGACCGGCACGTCGAGCTTGCCGTCGACGAGCGTAAGCTGCGCATGCGCGCCTTGGAGATGGCGGCCGTCGAGGAGCGCCAGCGTGCCGATCGTGACTTCCCCGTCCGCGTCGACATCCTTCAACGCGCCGAGATCGATTGGCGTCTCGCTGAACACGTATCTCGACGGCGCCGCGGCCTTGGCGGCGGGGATCTTTGCGGGTAGCGCAAAATCGGCCAGCGATAGGGTCTGCGCGTCGAGCTTGAGGGTCAGCTTGGGCCGGGCTCCGGCGGTGAGCATAGTCGCCTTGCCGGCGAACGAGCTGGAGCCCGAAGTCACCTTGAGCGGGTCGAATCCGATCGTCTGTCCCTGCACGCTCACCTGCGTGTCGACCGAGGTTTTCTTCCGGCCGATCTCGCCCTGCACACGCACCGCATAGGGCCAGCGCTGGCCGAGCAGCTGGTCAAGCGGTCCGAAAGTGCCTTCGAGTGCGACGCTCGTGTCGTTCAGCTTGCCGCGGAAGCTGCCAGTGATCGGCGACTGCGCGTCACCCCCGCGCATGCTCAGTTGCTCGACCGCGATCGTCGTCACCTCTCCCGTCTTGCCATTACGGTAGGTGATCGAGCCGCCGGAGACTTCCACGTCGGCGACCAGGAGGTCGCCAAGCGTTGCGCCCGAAGGCGCCCGCGTGCCGTCCTTCGCAGCAGCCGGCGGCGCCGGGAATTCCCAGTTGCCATTTCCCTTGGAGTCGGTCTCGAGCGCGATCCTGGGCTCGATCAGATTGAGCCCAATCACCTCGAAGTGCTTGCGCAGGAGCGGCAACAATGCGATCTGCACCTCGATATGCTTGGCGCTCAGCATCTGCGCCTCCTTGCCCCACGCCGCGTTGCCCAGCGTCACGCCGTCGAGGACGAGCTTGGGCTCGAGCCCGAGCTTCAGATCGATGCTGCCGCGCACGTTCAGATCCCGCCCCGTCGCCTCCTTGACCCGCTCCTTGATCGGGCCGATGAATTCCCCTACGTCGATTGTGCTTACGGCGATCGCGACCGCGATGGCCAGCACGAGAACAATGCCGCCAAGCACGGCGAGGCTTCGCCAGAAGATGCGCATGCGACGATTTTACGCGCGAAAGGCGCCGTCGTTGATCAAGGTCAATAAGCGCCGCGACCGCTTTTGAGATCCTCCCGGACCGGAGCGAATCAGGCGTCTCCGCTTTTCACGCAATCTCAACCAGCAAAGGATTGGAGTCATGCGCAAGCTTCTCACCGCCATCGGGTTAGTTGTCGCCGCTGTAATCGCGTCGCCTGTGACCGCTCAGACCAGGGAGGTCGCTGCAGGGTCGCCGGCGCCCGGCAAGGCAGGCGTCGCACAAACCGTCGAGATCACCGCGACGATCACCGCGATCGACAAGGCGACGCGCGACATCACGCTGAAGGGACCGCAAGGGAAGGAATTGACGGTGACCGCCGGTAGCGAGGTAAAGAACTTCGACCAGATGAAGGTCGGCGATCAGGTGAACGCGCAGTATATCGAGGCGCTGACGCTCGAGCTCAAGAAGGGCGGCGGCATGGCCGTAGCGCGCACGGAACAAGGCGGAGCCGCTGGCGCGAAACCGGGCGAGAAACCTGCCGGCGCCGTCGGTCGTCAGGTCACGATCGTCGCCGATGTTGTCGACGTGAACCCGGCCAGGCAGTCGATCACGCTGCGCGGACCGCAGCGTACCGTCGAGCTCGTCGTCGCTGATCCCGCGCAGTTCAAGCTGATTGCGAAGGGCGATCAGGTAGAAGCCAAGTACACGCAGGCCCTCGCCATCGTCGTGGAGCCTGCGGCAAAGAAATAGACGCAACGCACCGGCGGTGCGTCGCAACGGTGGGCCCGATGCGAAGGCCGCTCCCGGGCGCTCCGGGGTCGCGCCCGGCCGACGTGTGCACGCCGAGGCAGCGGCCCCCCTATTTGCCGGCCGAGCGTTGCAGCAGCTCCGCCAGCCGCCCGAGATCCGCCGCCGAGCTCGCATCGAGCTTCGCCATGACCTGCTCGCGCTCCCTCTTGACGGTGCGCTCCGCGATGCTCAGCTCGTCGGCGATCTGCTTGTTGAGCTTGCCAGCGACGATGCGGTCGAAGACCTCGCGCTGGCGCTGAGTGAGCGAGGCAAAGCGCACACGCAGGCGGTCTGCTTCCTCGCGCGCCGTTCGCTGGACTGCGTCGCGCGCGAGCGCACGCTGGACAGCATCCAGCAGGACCTCGCGCTTCACGGGCTTGGTGAGGAAATCGACAGCGCCGGCCTTCATCGCCTGTACGCTCGCTGTCACGTTCGCATGGCCAGTCAGGAAGACGACCGGCAGCATGATGTTCCGCTGCTGTAGAGCCGTTTGAAGTTCGAGGCCCGAGGGACCCGGCAAGCGCATATCGAGAATCAGGCACCCCGGCCGGTCGGGCAGGGGCTGCAGGAGAAATTCTCCCGTCGACGAATAGCCGCGCACCTCGAACCCGGCGGCATCGAGCAACCGCCGTAGCGCGGCGCGCATCGACGGATCGTCGTCGACGACATGAACCAGCGGCGTGGTGCTCATGCCGGGTGCGGCGACGACGCGCCGGTCGCGATGGTCAGCGGCAACTCGACCTGAAACACCGTGCCGTCCTCGGGACCGCTCTCGGCCCGGATGCGCCCACCGTGGGCTTCCACGATCGTCCGCGTGATCGACAGGCCAAGCCCCATGCCGCTGGGCTTCGTGCTGAAGAAGGATTCGAAGAGCTTCGCCCGGTGCTCGGGTGCGATCCCCCGACCGCGATCCCGCACCGCAAGCACGGCGCCGCCCGCACCTTTCGCCACGGACACGACGACCGTGCGCCGGGCCTCGGGCAATTCAACCACTGCGTCCATCGCGTTGAGCACCAGATTGATGAGCACTTGCTGGATCTGCACCCGGTCTCCCATTATCGCAAGGGTTTCCGGTGCAGGTCGAATCTCGAGCCCAACCCCGCGCCGCCTCGCTTCAGCGCGCAAGATGGACTCCAGATCGTTCACGACGTCGTTGAGATCAAGCTCTTTCCGCTCGAATTTCTGCTTGCCGAGCAGATCCCGCAGTCGCTGGATCACTTCGCTGGCGCGCAGGTCGTCCCGGCGGATGTCCGCGAGGATCGCGCGCAGCTCATTGCGCCGATCTACTCCCGAGTCGAGGAGGAGATCGCCGGCGTCGGCGTTACTCAGGATCGCGCCGAGCGGCTGGTTGATCTCGTGGGCAATGGCGCCCGTCAACTCACCCGCAACGGCGAGGCGTGACGCGTGCGCGAGGCTCGCGCGGTGCGCTTGCTCCGCCTGCTCGGCCAGGCGACGCCGGCGACGCTGGGAAAGCAGCGCCGCGATGAGCGTCGCCTGTGCGGCGACGATCGCGAGCGTAAGGGCAATCTGCCACCAGTACCGGTGCCAGATCGGCACGTCCTTGAAGCGGATTTCGCAATCGCTCGGAAGGCGTCGCTCGCCGAGCGACCATCGCTGCAGGGCACGCGCATCCGCAACACATCGGTTCGGCGCTGCGAGCATGACGTGCTTCGGGTCTGTGGGGCCGCCCGCCAGCGCGCGCCGTACCTGCTCGCCGATGAGGCGTCCCCGGCTCTCGTACGATGCCACGCTGCCGGCGACCACGCCGAGGCCGATTAAGGTTTCGGCAGCGCCATACACGGGCGCGCGGGACGTCTTGACGATGGCGCGCAGGACGTCGTGCGGCTCGTAGGGCCGACCGTCGCGATCGCGGAACTGCGTCAGGTAAATGACGATGCTGTCCGGTGGCTCCGCAGCGACTCGGGGCACCAGCTCCGGCAGCGGCAGCCCGGAGAGGAATTCCACCGGAACCTGCGCGTCCAGCTTCGCAAGCGCTTCTCGCGCCTGCCGTTCGGCTTGCTTGTCGATCTCAGACACACCGCAGACCACGACGATGCGGTGCGCGTCCGGCTGCAGGCGCCGGGCGATGTCGATGGTTCCGGCCACGTCGAGGATGGACAGGACGGCGGATGCGCCAGGTGGAAGCGCTGACGGTTTGAATTCGTAGCCCAGGAAGCCCACGTACACAACTCGTGCGCCGGGCCAAATCCGCTCGCCGTGCTGCACGAAGAAGTCCAGTGCCGTTCGCGATACCGCCACGACCACCTCGATGTGCAGCGCGCTGTACTTCTTGGCGAGCAGCGCCACCAGCTCGGGCTCCAGCCTTTCCATGGCAAAGCGCTGTGAATCGAGCGATTCAGAGAAGAAAATAGCCCGCGCGCCCTCTCCGCCGGCGACGCTCTCGCGCACGGCCTTGTCCATCACCAGAAAGGGCGCAAGATAAGGGTCCAGGCCATACAGCATCAGCACGTGCTCGTCTTCCTCGGCTGCGTGCAGCGGCATGGCGACGCAAACAAGCACGAGCGCGATCAGGAGCGCATGTGCCACGCCCAACCATTGCCTTTTTGATCCGTGCGGCGTCATGGCCCGAGTTGCCGTTACAGTCCTCGCCCGCTCGACAACATCAAGCCGCGTGCAAGGCTCGCAACGCCGTCTCCGGCTCACGCTCGACAATGGTCAGCAAGACCACCGCGGGTCCGGTCGGCTGTCGACGATGCTGCTCCCAATTCTGAATTGTTTTCAACTTCACGCCGAGCAACTGGGCAAACTCCGTCTGCGACAATCCGGTCCGCTCGCGAATCATCTTGACGTCTGGCGTCTTGACTTCGAAGACCCGCGAGGGTTTCTTCTTGCCACGCACAATGCTGCGGGCTTCGTTTAAGCTTTGTACCAAGTCCTTGAACAGTTCCTTGTCCATACTCAAAGTTCCTTTACCAGATCGCGCAACACAGTCGCTTCCTTGACTGTCAGATTGTCCTTTGCATGCACGACTATACGCCACTGGGGGATAGTTGTAAAGAGTCACTCCGGTGTGAGCTGTGGCCGGCAGATTGGGCTAGGGATATATCGGCGATGCGGTTTTGAGTGGTGATGCCGTTCGCGTCGAGTACTGGTAAGCAGCGGTGATGCGATACAGGACCGAGCCGTCGCCGGACAAGGGACCGCAATTTGCAGCCAATCGGTGCGTCCGCGAAGGGCAGGAGCATCTTGGTTGCCCATACCTTGGCAGCCACCCGGCCGACCGGAGCGACGCGGCCCGCCTTGCGGACTTGTTGCCAGATTTCGCCGCCGAGCAGCGCGTGCGGGAATACTCCCCGTTCCAGCCTTGTTTACAGTGCGCTGTCCAAGAGAACCATTCATGGGAGCATTCAGATGACTACGGCTGCACGCGGCTTCGCCGCGCTTCTCGTGACTCTCGTACTCGTCGCCTGCCAATCGATGTCCGCCATGCCGGCCAAGGTGGCCGACGGCGTTCTGACCAACTCCGCCGGCATGACGCTATACACCTTCGACCGCGACACCGCCGGCAGCGGCAAGAGCGTATGCAACGGCCCCTGTGCGACAAACTGGCCGCCGTTCGCAGCCCCGGCCGACGCGAAAGCCATGGGCGAGTGGTCGGTTGTCACGCGCGACGACGGCTCGAAGCAGTGGGCCTACAAGGGCAAACCGCTTTACGCCTGGTCGAAGGACCAGAAGCCGGGCGACAAGACCGGCGACGGCTTTCTCAACAACGCGTGGCATGTCGCGAAGGCGTAAGCGGCGTCTCGATGCCTGACGAGTGGCATCACGCCTCGCGCCCCGGTCCGACTCCTCCCGGCCTGGGCGCGCTTTGCCGGGCCTTCCGATACTGACGGCCTTTGACCGCCGGGGTACTAGGTCCCCAACGGCGTCCATCGTCCCGTGCCTGGGACCGCGCAACGTAACCGGCGCGACACCGTGCACGTTGCCCGAGAACTGCCGTGAGCGGGCTGTGCGAGCGCCGTACTGCCACTGATGCCGGCGGTGTGGATTGGTGCACCGGGCGCAGTATTACAATGCCAACGAAGTTGGACTTGGCATTCAACGGCAAGCGCGGGGGGCCCGATGGAACGAATCACGATGTCAATCGACGAAGCGTTGGCGAAGGAATTCGACGCGCTGATTGCGAAACGTGGCTACGGCAGCCGTTCGGAGGCGATGCGCGACCTCCTGCGGCGGGAGGTCGAAAGCAACCGTGTCAAGTACGAAGCGCGCGCGTACTGCGTGGCGAGCTTGTCGTATGTCTACAACCACCACCTCCGCGATTTGGCCGAGCGCCTGATCGCCGCACAGCACGAGCACCACGATCTGGTCGTCGCGACGATGCATGTGCATCTCGATCATGAACACTGCTTCGAAGTCGCGATACTCAAGGGATCGACGACGGCCGTCCGCAGCTTTGCCGACAAAATCAAGGCCGAGCGGGGTGTCCGCCATACGGCGGTCAACCTTGTCACGGTCGAGCCCGGCGACAAGCATGCCCTACCGGGCGCCCATCAGCACCACGGCCACATGCACTTGATTCCGCGGTCCTGATCCAGGTCAAGGATCGGGCGGCATCTCGGCTTGCCCAACGGTAGGAAGTTATGCCATATTCATCCCACGCACGATTTCCGTACGCTAAGCCAAAGGCCGCCTGCCATGGATGCTCTGCCCGCCACTTGGACCGCCCTTTGCGTACTGGCCTTCGTGCTTGGGCTCAGGCACGGCTTCGATGCCGATCACCTCGCGACCATTGACGGGCTGACCCGCTACAACGCCCGCGCGAATCCGGCGTTAGCTCGGGTCGCGGGTGCGCTCTTCTCGCTCGGACATGGGGTTGTCGTCATGCTGGTCGCGCTGGTTGCGGGCACGCTGTCGGCAGGTTGGCAAACCCCGGGGTGGCTCGAAGTCACCGGCGCTACCGTTTCGGTTTTCTTCCTGTTCGGGCTCGCGTTCGTCAACGTCCACGCGGTAATGACGACGGCCGCCAACGTCGTCGTTGCCCCGTCTGGGCTGAAGGCACGGCTTCTTGGCCGCGTTCTGACGGTGCGGCGGCCATGGGCTATCGCCGCGGTGGGCATGCTGTTTGCCCTGTCGTTCGACACGGTGTCACAGGCGGCGCTGTTTGCTCTGGCGGCAGGACGATTTGGCGGCGTCTCACAGGCGCTGTTCGTCGCCGGCCTGTTTGTCCTCGGCATGCTCACCGTCGATGGTATCAATGGCGTCTGGATCTCCGCCCTCATCCGTCGCGCTGACCGGACGGCCGTCATCGCCTCGCGCGTGATGGCCGTCGCAGTTGCTGCGATCAGTCTTGCGGTCGGACTGTTCACCGTCGCCAAGTTGCTGCTGCCGGCCGTCGAGGCTTGGGCCGACAAACATGAGCTTGTCTTTGGAGCCATCGTGGTGACCGCAGTGATCGTCGCGTTCGTTGCGGCGATGCGAGCGGCACGTCACTACCGGCTTACGCCGGGCGCAGCGACCTCCGCCGGCGACTGAGTCCGTTCATGTTTGTCGGGGCCTTCGGCTGCATCCGAAGCGCATTGGGCTGCGTATACCGTAGGAACAATTTGCACTCTCGTCACAATCGGCGTGCCGCGGAACCACTCCGTCGCAGCTCGTTCGTCCTTTTCCTTGCAGCTACTACTTTTTTGCTGCCGACCATTCGGGTGGCGCATGCCGACGACGTTCAGAAGCTCGAACGTATCGAGGTCACCGCCCACTACGACAACGGCATTGGGACGACTGATGCGGCCAGTGCCGGAGTGATCACGCCACAGTTGATCGACGACCGCGCCATCCTGCGGCCGGGCGAGGTGTTGGAGTACATCCCCGGCATGATCGTCACCCAGCACAGCGGCGCGGGGAAGGCGAACCAGTATTTCCTGCGCGGCTTCAATCTCGACCACGGTACCGACTTCGACACCTACGTCGCCGGCATGCCGGTCAACATGCGCACGCATGCGCATGGACAGGGCTACACCGATCTCAACTTCCTGATCCCGGAACTCGTCTCGCGCATCGACTACTTCAAAGGCCCCTACTACGCGTCCGAGGGCGATTTCGCGACGGCGGGCGGCGCTAACATCAGCTACTTCCGGCAGATGAAGCAGAACCTGGCCGAGCTGACGGGCGGATCATTCGAATACGGACGGGCGCTGGTTCTCGGCTCGACCGGAGCGGGTCCGGGGCAGTTCCTCTACGCGTTCGAGGCGTTCCATGACAACGGACCCTGGGACGTGCCGGAGAATTATCGTAAGTACAACGGCGTGCTGCGCTACACGCTGCCGGTCGGCGAGGGGAAGCTGGGCTTCACCGCGATGGGGTATGACGGCCAGTGGACGGCGACCAATCAGGTCCCGCAGCGTGCCGTGAACGAAGGTCTGATCGACCGCTTCGGCTCGCTCGATCCGAGCGATGGCGGCACGAGCCACCGCTACAGCCTCTCGGTCGATTACCAGGCGAACGTCGCGGGCGGATACCTCCTGACCACGGCCTACGGGATCGCGTACTACCTCAACCTGTATTCGAACTTCACGTTCTACTTGAACGATCCTGTCAATGGCGACCAGTTCGAGCAATACGACAACCGCAAGGTCTACGGCTGGAACGGCAGCTGGTCGCGCGCAGATATCCTGTTTGGCTACCCGATGCAGAATTCAGCCGGCTGGGACATCCGGCAGGACCGAATTGCACCGGTCGGAATCTACGATACGGCGCAGCGGGAGCGTCTCGACACCGTGCGTGAAGACAATGTTCGGGAGACCAGCTACGCCATCTGGTTCGAGAACCAGACCCAGTGGAATGCATGGTTCCGCAGCATCGTCGGGCTACGCGCCGAGAACTACCACTTCGATGTCGACAGCAACATTCCGCAGAATTCCGGTAGCAAGACTGCCGGCATCGGCTTGCCCAAGCTGTCGCTGGTGTTCGGTCCGTGGCAGAAGACGGAGTTCTTCCTCAACGCCGGAGAAGGATTTCACAGCAACGACGCGCGCGGTGTCGTCGCGACGGTCGATCCGAAGACGCTCGAACCCGTCGATTCGGCCACGCCGCTGGTGCGGGCCAAGGGCGCCGAGATCGGCGCCCGCACCGAGATCGTTGCGAACCTCCAATCGTCGCTCGCACTCTGGTACCTGACGCTGGACTCGGAGCTGGTCTTTAGCGGTGATTCGGGCACGACCGAACCGAGCCGACCGTCGAAGCGGATCGGCGTCGAATGGTCGAACCACTACACGCCGCGACCCTGGCTGCTACTGGACCTCGACCTCGCCTGGACTCGCGCGCGATTTTCTGATTACGATCCGGTCGGCAACCACATTCCCGAAGCACTGCAGGCGACTGCGCAAGCAGGGATCACGCTCCAGAATCTCGGCCCGTGGACGGCGAGCATTTTCGGTCGCTATTTCGGCCCGCGCGACCTGATCGAGGACGGCAGCATCAAGTCCAATTCGACCACGGTGTTCAACCTACAAGCGACGTATCAGGTCAATCCGAAGACGCGAATCCGCTTTGACGTATTCAACCTGTTCAACGCCAACGCCAACGACATTACCTACTACTACACGTCGCGACTTCCGGGCGAGCCGGCGGAGGGCGTGAACGACCTCCATTCCCATCCGATGGAGAGTCGGACCGTGCGGTTGGGCCTCCTCTACAATTTCTAGCCCAGAAGACAATCGACAACCCCTGCGACGTGCGGCGTGAGATCCGTTTCGCGCTATTGGATTTGCCCCGGGAATATTGGCAATATCAGGCTATCAGATCAATCGCGGAACAGGGAACGCATGACGGAGATGATTCAGTCGGTCCGCATGGCTTGGGTCATATTACCGATGGAGTCCGCAATCCAACGACAGCCCGCGACAGCACAGTAGAAGCAGTTCCTTTTTCATCACCCGCTTCTATGGCTTCATGGCGATGGCCTGCTGCCATTGCCTGAGGAACGCCAGGCGCTTTGTCTGGTCGGAGAAGGTTGCGAGCAGATCCGGTCCGAGCGGAATCGGTCTCAGGCTCTGCCCGAGTGCATTCGTTAGTGCAGCGGCCGAGTTGGCGCCGGCCACGTCGCCGCGTAGCGAGGGCAGGTTCGCGCCATCGGCCAGGACGGTCTGTCCGCGCCTGGACAGCAGATAATCGACCCATAACCTTGCGGCGTTTGGATTGGCCGCCTTCTTGCCGATGAGCATGATGCGCGTGATGACCAGCGTGTAGTCACGCGGATAAACGTAACCTACGGACGAATCTCTCTTCGATTCGATATATGCATAGGACCCGAGAGCGTTGTAGCCAAGCAGATCCTCGCCCTTGCCGACGCGCGTCAGGATGGCCTCCGTGGTCGGCACGAGGTGCGTACCAACGCTGCCCAGCGCCCTTATCAGCGGCCAGTATTCGCCCGATGCCCGCTCGTCCTGGGTTGCGAGGAGGAATCCCAGGGCCGATCTTTCGATGTTGTAGGTGGCGACCTTTCCGAAAAAACGGTCGCGCTTTTCCGTGAGCAGGCGCGCCAGGTCGGCGTGCGTCTGCGGGATCTCGTCTGCCGCCAGCAGGCGCTTGTTGTAGATGACTACGATCGGCTCGAACGTCGTGCCGAATGCAAGGTTCTTCCACAGGGCCCATGGCGGAAGCCCGGCAATTTCGGGCGAGTCGTAGGCCTGTGCCTGCCCTGCACTCGCCAAGCGCAGCTGCAGATCCATCGCCGAGCTCCAGAGGACATCGGCCGTCGTCGGACTGGCGAGCAGATCTCCGAGGTAAACGTTATGGAGATCGTTGCTGTTCATGTCCTGATAGCGGACCTCGATGCGCGGATACAGCGTCTGGAAGTCATCGATTAGCGGCGCGGCAATACCGATGTCCGTGGTCGAATGGATCACCAGCTGCCCCTCCTGCTCCGCCGCAGCGATGATTGCCGCGTACTGCGCCGGATAGCCCGGCGGCACCTGTCCCTTCGCCGGGAATCGGATGATCTCCTGTGCGGTAACCTGAAGGCATGGCGCGCCGAATACAAAGCACGCGAGCGACATGCAGAGGCAACAACGCGCCGCCGGGGCGCCACGCAGCAGTTCGCGAAGTTTCATGGCTGCTCAGCTCATTCGCGACAGGGCGATGAGCACCAGCGTCACGGTGATCGCTCCGCCGATCCTGGTCGCAATCTGGGCGAAGGGCATGAGCTGCATGCGGTTCGCAGCGGTAAGGATGGCTACGTCACCCGTCCCGCCCTGACCGCTATGGCAGGCGTTGATGATCGCCGTTTCGATCGGATACATCTTCAGGAGGCGTCCGACGATGAATCCTGTTCCCATCAGTGTTGCGACCGTGGAGATGATCGTGACGACGGTCGGCAGCGTGAATGCGGCCATCAGCTTGTCCCAGGGTGTGAGCGAGACCCCAATGGCAAACAGCAACGGATACGTTACGGCCGTCGAGAAGAATTTGTAAACGACAAACGCGCCTTGCTCCAGTTGCGGTGACACCGCCCTGGTCAGCTTGACGACGACGGCAATGAAGAGCATCGCCACCGGAGCCGGCAGGCCGAACAGCCGCTGGCACATGATCCCCACGACGTAGAGCGTGAGCGCGGTGACTCCCGCCCCGGCGATGTGCGTGACGTCCACGTGCCCGGTAATTTCCTCCTGCTGCGGATCCATCTGGTCGTCTTCGTCCGGCTGCAACCGGCCCTCGCCGGTGAGTTTCGGATATCTCTTGCCCACGTAGTTCAACGTTCCGGCAAAGACGATCGCGGTGAGGCTTCCCAGCATCACCGCCGGCAATATCGTCGCGAACAGCTCGCCTTGATCCCTGTGCAGGATCTCGCCATAGCCGACCGACAGCGGGATCGCACCCTCGCCGACCCCGCCGGCCATGATGGGCACGACGATATAGAAGAATGTGTGCTGGGTCCCAAGACCGAGGGCCGTGCCGACCAGCGTTCCAACGATCATCGCCGCGACCGATCCGACCGCGAGCGGGATGAAAATCTTGATGAAGCCCTTGATGAGCACCTTGCGATTCATGCTGAGAATGCTGCCGACGATGATCGAAGCGATGAACAGATAGAGGAAGTTGGATGTCTTGGTGAACTCCGTCGTCATCTTGATAATCGGTCCGGGGAGCACCTTGTAGTAGACCAGCGCCGACGGGATGAAGGTCGCGAAGATCGCGGCTGCCCCGATGTTGCGGATGATCGGGATTCGCTTGCCGAGCTCCGCGCACAGGAAGCCGAAGAATGAAAACACGACGATGGCCATCGAGATTTCGGCCGAAACCTTTCCGGTCGCGACAAAGCCGGCGATCAGCGCCCCCATGAGGACAAACACCGGTAGCGGAATGATGCCGATGCGATATTCCATCACTCGCCACCAACCTTCGGGCCAGAATCGGCCCGACGCCTGCGGAGCCTGGCCTGCAACAGGAACTGCTGCCGTTTTAGCCATCGAGTCCTCCAATCGCTTTACGCCACGAAACGGATGTCCGCCTGCGGCGTGCGCGTGTCCATATTCTTGCCGCGGTTGAGGTGATCGTCGATCTCCGCTGCGCAGCCGAGCATCCGCCCGTACAAGAACACTGTAAACGCTGCTGTTTCCAGCGCCTGCTGGGAGACCTTTCCCTCCCTGCAACGCTGCCAAAGCATCTTCAGGAGCAGCGCCGCGATCACCGCGTCGACGTTGACGCAGAACACGTTGCGCGTCACGTTCTCGTCATAAAGCACCTGCACCAGCGTGCGGTAATAGTCGTGGAAAACGTTGTATTCGCCGCGCTGCTTGAACAGGTTGCGCACGAACTCCTCGCGCGGATCGGTGTTGACCGGTTTGCCCTTGAACACCGGATGATTGATGCAGGGCAGCGCCTGCGCGGCCTCGGCGCCCATTTCCTTGCGCTTGACGCGTTCTTCGCCGTAGCGTCGCGCGAATTCGGTGGCCATGGCTTTGAGATCGAGCCCGTGTTTCGGATCGGACGCATCGACGAGGTCGACGCCCTTGAAGCGTTCGAGCAGGAAGGCCACGCCTTCGTAGCCGTTGCCGCCGTGAGCGTAGCCGGTGTGGGTGAGAAATCCTACGAGCGCCTTGTTGAACTGGACCCGTCCCGGAGCCTCCGGGCCGTCGGCAGAGGTGGCGCCTTTCGCTCCCTGCGCGGAGATCGCGCCAGGACCATTGGTCAGGAGCAGGCCCACGAGCGTCTGGAAAGCAAACAAGTCAGCCGGCTTCGGTTCCTGTCCGATCAACGCGATGCAGGCTACCTCCGTCAGCGATCGTTTGCCGAGAAGGTCGGCAACTGAAATGCCGCAGAAGCTCGCTGCGGTGTGTTTGCCGGCGTCGACCGACGCCCCGATCATCGTCCCGAACAGGCGCAGCCACCACGGCAGGCTCTCCGCGGTCTGCTTGGAGATGCGCTTGCGCATCAGAGGGCCCCAGGCGAGGGTGGCCGCAATGCCCGCGAGCACTGCCTCCGCTGTCGGACGGCCGCCGAGGCTTTGCAGATAGCGCACGAACACCGATTTCGCACCTCGCGCCTTCAAGCCCGCCAGCATCGCCTCGGCTTTCGCATCCGGCGTCCCGGTGACGAACAGCTCGCGAGGAACAGGCGTCACCTTGCCCAGGTCGAAGGTTTCGTCCCTCCCGTCCTGCAATCCGGCCCTGGCAAACCGCTCGATCAGCTCGCGTAACGCCCTGCGAGCCGCCTCCTGGCGACGCGGGCCAACAATGCTCGCAGCCGCGGCAAGCACGCTGTTGGGCGCGTTGCCGGCTTCGCGCGAAGCCTGCGCTGCCGCGAGCGTCGCGTCGCCGAATAGATTGAGCTCGGCGCCGATCGCCACATTGACCAGCTTGCGGTCGTTCTCTCCGCCGGGCTCGTGCAACAGTGCAAGGCAGACGTTGGATTCCATCGGGAACTGCGCGGCTTCGAGCATCGATACGCCATGCAGGCTGGTCACCTGGGTCTTGGAGTCCATCTGCGACGCGCCGGAGGTGTCCCTCATCGACTGGCGCGGCAGCAGTGCACCGATCTGCTCGTTGAGCGCGGCGATTTGCACGTTGTAAGGCGGCGTAGCCTCGACGACGGGCACATTCAGTACCGGCGGCAGCTCGAGCCCGCGATTGGAACCGAACCACGCTTTCAACGCGAGACTGCCCTCGGGCGCGAAGTCGGGACGGGTCGCGTTTTCGCGCATGACCGCGCTCAGTGCGAGGGAGATGTGCGCGATGTTGGTCACGACCGCGCCTTTGGCCGAAAACACGGGCTTGTCCGGAGTGAAGATGGCATCGACGCCGAACTTGTCCATGAACCAGCGCTCCTTCCCGGCGGCATCGTCGCTGCCGCCCGACATTGCCCCGGCATGCCCGACCGCGCGCGTGAGCTTGCTCTTCCAGCGCCCCACCACGCACGCCACTATCGGCTTGGTGAAATCGGCGTCGTACTCGTAGTAGCCGCCTGGCTCGACGTACATCACGGCGCCTTTGGAGCGGGCGTCGTTGGCCAGAGCAAACGCCCACTCCGGCGCGGCGAAATGGATGTAGACGTCCTTCCCGCTGGAGATCGACGTCGTCGTGCCCCAGCCCGCCATGCGCAGGTAGGTCGCAATCGTCGTTGTGAAGTTGCCGGAATTGGAAAAGATCGCGATCGAGCCCTTGCGCAGTGCCTCGGCGGGATTGTCGCCCCCGAGCGCGCCTCCAATGCGCACCTGGTTCCAGGCGTCGGCGACACCCAGGCTATTGCCGCCGAAGATGTCGATGCCATTCTGCTGCCCCAAGGAGCGAATCTCGCGCGAGTCGTGCACGGAGAGTTTTTCCGTGACGATGTAAATCTTCTTGAGCTCGGGATTCACACGGATCAGCTCGGCGACGCCGTCCCGGGCGGCCGACGGCGGCAGATAGATCACGCCGCAATTGAAGCGATGCCCATCGTTAAGTCCTTCCAGGACGCTGTTGTAGACGGGCACGTTGCCGATCGGTGTCTCCAGCACCTGCCCGCGGCGCCCCGGCGAAGTGCCGAACACGACGTTGCCGCCCGAATAGGCGTGACCGACGGGCGTCACCTCACTCGACTCACCGCCCAGGATGTTGAGCACGCACACGCGATCGTCGCGGGTGGCGACCTGCGCGAGCGAGCTGATGCCCACGAAATACTTGAAATCCCCCACGCCCCGTCGGTACATGCGGACCTCCTGCTGCTCGATTAATGCATTGGCCGCAACGCCTGCCAGCGCCGCCCGCCTAAGGCTTTGGCGCTGTCGGGCCGGATAGATTCAGTTGGGTCGCGATTTGCTCGCGCCCCCCCGATTTCATCCAGGCGTCGACCGCTTGCGCATAATTGATGACTTCGCTCATATCCGAGTCGAAGCCGAAAATCCGGTACGGCAAACCCAGAGCGTCGAACGTGTCGCGCATTACACCCATTCCGCGCACGAGGTTCGGCCCGCCGCGCCCGATCACGACATAGAGCGGCGTCGCGCCATGCTTGCTGAAATGCTCGCGCACAGCGTCCGCCATGGCGCGAAACGTCTCGAAGATGTCGGTGTTGTTCGATTTTCCGCCGATGATGAACAGCACGTTGGTCTGCTTCAGCCAGTGCTTGAAGCAGATTCGCGCGACCTCCTTCATCTTTTCGTAAGGCGGATTGCCGCCGAAGTCGGACGAAATGATGGCGTCGTCGCCGAGTAGCTCCGTCACGAGCGAATTCGCGCCGCCGCCGAATGTTGGCGCGAGGATCGTGCCCTTGGCGTTGATCACGTAGACGTCGCTCTGACCCTGGTAAGTACGTAGTTGGTTGATCTCCTGCTCGAAGTCCGAGAAGTCCATGGCGAACACATGCGGCGGCAGGTTGAGCCGCTGCCAGCGCGGATCGTCGCGATCGAAGCCGCATTTGAAGTCGCATGCAACGGGTGTGAGCCTTCCCCCGCGGTCCGGCTGCATGCGGATAGGGTTGAGCTCGAGCGTTGTCATCCCGAAGTCGTGGTAGAGCTCCCACAGCTTCGGGAGTTGCTGCACTAGGGGCGAGATGAGCTGCTTCGGCGCATCGAGCGCAGAGAGCGCGTTGGCGACGACGAACGCCTTCATTCCGGTAAGCGAATCGAACGGGACTTGCGCCACCTTGCTCTTGTCCAGCTCCTCGATATCCATGCCGCCGTGGTGCGTGAGCGTCATGGTCGGCGCCCGGAAGTGAGTCGAATCGGTGATGGAGAAATACACCTCGTGCTCCGCCGGCACCGCACCTTCGAACGTCACGCCATTGGCCTTGGCGAACTGGTTGCCGTGGCGGTGCTCGACGAAATAGAGCCGCTCCTTTTCCTTAAGCGCGGTCTTGAGGTCCTTCGCGCGGCCGAGCAGTCCCGCCTTGCCTTTCTTGCCGACGCCACCCTTGAACACGGGTTTCACGAAGACGGAGCCGTGACGCTCGATCAGCGCCTTGATCTCCTCCTCACCGGCGTCGGGGCCCAGCACTTCCGACGTTGGGAAGCCCGCGAACTGCAGCAATTTCGCGCCGTACAGCATGCCTGTGACCTGCATCGATGACTCCTTCCACTCGAGTCCCGTTGGAGCGTGGCATCCGCGACCGGGAGAAAGCGCCGGCGGCTATTCGGCTACCGCACTAAGATCGAATAATGGACCTGCGGCTCAGAAATCGGCAAGTCGCGAATAAGTCCGCGAAAGAAGAGAAAACGGCGCCATGGAGGACGCCGTCATTATCGATACTTTGGCCAAAGGTAGCTACAGTCTTTGGGAAGATGTCGGTGGGCGCTACCGCGGAATTGCTGTAAGGTCTTAGGAGGCAGGTGACACACTAGCAGCGGTTTTTGCCAAGAGCCGCTCGTATGGGGTCTGCCCATCGGGGGCTCCGTGCGGTCGATTGTAGTTGTAGTAGTCCTCCCACTCGCGAAGCTTGTCATTGAACAAGCGGATATCGTCGGCAATGCCGTCTTTATCGAGGAGCTGATAAAACTCCTGTTCGTCGACGCGGTGCGACCGTTCAACTTTGCCATTTAAGTGCGGTGTCTTAGGTCGGATATAGACATGGCGGATGTCGCGTGCTTTCGACCTAATAGACCCCGCTTTGGTTTCGTAGCTCGGCTCAGGTCCGAGTAAGGTTCTCCGCGGCGAATTCCCAATTGGCCAGCTTGTCGATGAGGGCGTTGACGTAATCGGCGCGCCGGTTCTGGTAGTCGAGGTAGTAGGCGTGCTCCCACACGTCGATGGTAAGCAGCGGCTTTAGCCCCTGCGTCAT
>Ga0335079_10003717_pt1 | contig 17556 bp, 13 predicted proteins | sample Lox_Sample_33_FD_206719 | JGI IMG/M metagenome (GOLD analysis project Ga0335079, IMG submission 206719) | Soil microbial communities from Loxahatchee National Wildlife Refuge, Florida, United States - Lox_Sample_3.3 | ecosystem: Environmental > Terrestrial > Soil > Wetlands | place: USA... | reverse complement strand
CACCGTTTCCATGGTCCTGAGCCACTCTCCCATGGCTACCTACATTCCCGAAACCACCAAGCAGCGCATCATTCACGTTGCGCAGGCTCTCGGATACCAGCCGAGTCCGTTCGCGCAAGCCCTGCGCAAGCAGCACAGCCATACGGTTGGCGTGATGGTCCCCGACATTGCCGATCCTTATTGTGCTCAAATCCTGCGAGGGATTGAAAACAGTCTGGCCCACTCGAGCTATGTTCCCTTCCTGGTCGACATTCAGAACAACCGTGCTCGCTTTCAGAAGTACCTGAACGTGTTGCTGGCGCGTCGCGTCGAAGGATTGATCATTCTCGCGAACTCTCTTTCGTTCGAGTCCGAGCTGCTCAGTACCTTGGAACACCAGAAAATTCCCTCCGTAATACTCGGCCGCGAACCCGGAACAGATGCACTCAGCTGGGTCACCACAGACCACGAAGCCGGAACACGGCAGGCCCTCGAATATCTATACGATCTTGGTCACCGCAAAATTGCCTTCATCCGAGGGCCGAAGATGATTATCGATAGTCATCATCAATGGTCCGGCATCTTGTCCTTTGCGGCCTCGGCAGGCCTGCAGATCAACCCCAAACTCGTGGTGACGCTCACGGATCCTTTCTCCGGCTACGAAGGCGGCTACGATCGGACGAAGGAATTACTTTCATCGAAACTCCCGTTCACCGCCGTCGTTGCCTTCGATGACATGACGGCGTTCGGATGTATCCGGGCTCTGATCGGTGCGGGCTTGCGAGTCCCCGCCGATTGTTCGGTCATCGGATTCGACGACATTCCTGCCGCAGCTTTTTACAACCCGGCTCTGACCAGCGTCCGGGAACATATGGAGACGCTTGCTTCTCTGGGGGCTGAGATCTTGACGGACGCGATCCGCGCGCACCGCAGGACCGCGGCTGCGAGCCCTGTACACCACAAAGTAAAACCAGAATTGATTGTCAGAGAATCTACCGCCGCTCCCCTTTCCCGCTGACGTCTGGTCCAGCCAGAAAATTCGACCCTGTAAAATCTCTTCATGGGGATTGTGCGAACCTTGGGATGGATCGCTTGCATCGTTTATTCGACGGTCCCTTCGTTTTGGCTGATGGTTCATCCCCGTGCCCATCGTTGGCGCGCAAGAGTTCGTTCGCCGTTTCGCTTTCTCGTCCCCGCCTGGGTCACGATGTGGGCCGGCCTCGCGGCGATAACCGGGAACTGGCGGACGATTCGGCTCTATGAAACACTCTGGACCTGGATCCCTGCTCTGCTCCTCTTCGGTTCTGGTTTTGCCCTCTACGTAAAGGCAGGAGCCCATTTCAGTTGGGCTCAACTGGGCGGCTTGCCGGAAGTTCGAGCGAACCGACAGGACGATCGACTCATCACCTCGGGCATCCGCTCTCGCGTGCGGCATCCAGTCTATCTAGCTCACTTGTGCGAGATGCTGGCATGGAGTCTTGGCACGGGCATGTTGGTCTGTTGGCTGCTGACCGTGTTTGCTGTGCTGACGGGCGCTGTGATGATCCGTTTGGAAGATGCAGAACTGGCTCGAAGATTCGGACTCGCATACGTTGATTATCGCAACCGTGTGCCGGCTGTTTTGCCATTGATCCGGACCTAAACTCTGGTGAAGTGACTCCCAACTGCTTTTCCGCACGATTTTCCCTCGTTCCCGGTGATAATTAAGGAGTGCCATTCACGCTATCCCATGGCGCGGCGGCGTTGCCTTTTGCCCGTTCGCGCCTTGTGCCATCCGCTGTCGTGGTCGGAACAATGGCGCCCGATTTTCAATACTTCCTTCGGTTCTCCGTAACCGGACGTTTCGGTCACACCATCCCCGGTGTCTTTATTTTCACCCTGCCCACCGCCCTGTTGGCGCTGTGGATCTTTCACCGCTTCGTCAAATTGCCAGTCGTGAGGTTATTGCCTCAAGCGATCCAGAGCCGGCTAACGGCGCAGTTTGGCCGGTTTCGCTTTCTGGGGGTAACCAGGTTCGCGCTGATCGCCCTCTCAGTCCTGGTAGGCATTGCAACCCATATCCTCTGGGACTCGTTCACCCATGTGAACACTTGGCTGTATAAGCATTGGCTCCTGTTGCGCGAACCGATCGATGTTCCGGTGTTAGGACGGCTCCCCCTGTACAAGGTTCTGCAACATGGCAGCACCGTAATCGGACTGTGCGCCCTGCTGGTGTGGCTGGTGTTGTGGTACCGACGCACAAACCCCAGCCCGATTCGCGAACCACTCCTCGCCAGCTCTCGGAGAATCGCCGTTGTCATGGTTCTGATGGCTCTCGCCGGCTTGGGAGCGAGCATAAGGACACTGTGGGAACACGGCTTTCTCGCGGACGGCGCTTCCCGAAGATTCGTCGGCGACTTCGTGGTCACTTCTGTTGCCCTGATCTGGTGGGAACTTGTGGCGTATGGCGTCTTCCGAACACTGCGAGAAGGAAGTGATCGCAGCTTGCTCACCGCGAGAGAGCGCACTTGATTCTAATCGGCTTTACAGATTCTCCGTTGAGTGACGCATCACGTGAATTGTTGAGAAGGCCAGATATAATCCGGCTGTGGCTGAAAGCTGATAGCTACTCTCATGCGCTTCGAACTCTTCGTTGCCTCCCGCTACTTGCGGGCAAAAAGACGGCAAGCGTTCATTGGAATTATCACTGGCATCTCTGTTGCCGGAGTCGCTGCCGGCGTGGCTTCGCTCGTCGTCGCACTCGCCATCAACAACGGCTTCCGCCAGGATCTCCAGCAACGCCTGCTCGGCTCGACCTCGCACATCAGTCTGCAGCGCATCGCCGATGATGGCATTCGCGACTGGCCGCTCCTGATGCAGCGCCTCTCGAAAGAGCCCCACGTCGTTGCTGCTGCGCCAGCGATTTTCGAGCAGGTGCTCATCGCCCGAGGCCCTCGCGCGCGAGGCGCAGTTCTCAAGGGAATGATCCCGAAGTACGAGCGTCACGTGGGAGATCTTCTCGATTCCGTCAAGGAGGGCTCTGCAGCCTCGCTGGAAGAAACTCCTCCTGCGGCCACACCCCCAGCAGGTGCGGCAAGTACCGACTCTCCCGACTCGCTCGCGGCCGTCAGTCAGCGTATCGCTGCCATGCCCCCCATCGTTCTAGGCCGGGAGATGGCCGATGGCCTTGGAGCCAAGGTCGGCGATACCGTGATGGTTGTAAGCCCCCAGGGAGAACTCACTCCGTTCGGAATGGTTCCGAAATACACGCGCTTTCGTGTTGCGGGCGTCTTCAGCTCTGGATTCTTCGACTACGACTCCGGGTGGGCATTCGTGCGCCTTTCGGATGCCCAGCGCCTCTTTGGTCTTGGCGATCTGATCTCGGTAATCGAATTCAAGATTGACGACATTTACAGAGCCGACGAGGTCTCCCGCCAGCTTGAAGCCGCAGCCGGCAAGGGGTTCATGACTACGAACACGCTCAAACAGAACAACGCACTGTTCAAGGCGCTAAAAACCGAACGCCTGATCACCTTCATCACGATCGGCCTGATCGTCCTGGTAGCCGCCCTGAACATCCTGATCAGCCTCATCATGATGGTCATGGAAAAAACGAAGGACATCGCAGTGCTCCTGTCTATGGGAACGCGAAAGGCGCAGGTTCGCAATGTCTTCATGGCACAGGGCGTCCTCATCGGCGTAATCGGGACAGTCATCGGACTGGTGCTCGGCTATGCCATTTCCTACGCCGGCGGGCACTATCATGTCATCACCCTCTCGCCGGAGGTCTACTCCATCGACTACGTTCCCTTCGCACCCCGTGCGATCGACGGCGCCTGGGTCGCCCTCTTCGCAGTACTGGTGTCCTTCGTGGCTACGTGGTACCCGTCATGGTCGGCGTCGCGCATCCTGCCGGCAGAGGCTCTCCGCTATGAGTAGTTCCCAGCCTCTATTCGTGACATCTGTGGTGATAGATCCCGACGTCTACTCCCGTGCGCTCAGTCACATGAGGCTGATGAAATCCGGTATACCGTTTCTGGAAGCGGCGTCTGCTGTAGAACGTACAGCTACAACAGTAGAGCCTGCTGCTGCAATCCGCGGCAAAAACGCCCCTTGGAACGAAAGAGACCCAAAGTGCATCTAAACACTGAAGACTTAATCCTTCGAGTGGAAGGTCTGAAGAAAGTTTTCCGGTCCGGCGAATCGGATCTGGTGCTCTTTGAGAACCTGTCGTTTGAGGTGAAGCGAGGAGAGATGCTCGCCATCGTGGGCGAATCCGGAGCCGGCAAGAGTACTCTTTTACACATCCTGAGCGCTCTTGATCGTGCTTCTGCAGGTGACGTATACTGCGCCCACTTGCGAGTGAATTCGTTGTCTCACGACGAAGCCGCCGCCTTTCGCAATCGGGAGACCGGCTTTGTGTGGCAGTTCCACTACCTGTTGCCTGAGTTCACAGCGGCAGAAAACGTCGCCATGCCGCTGCTGATGCGAGGGCAGACATGGCAACACGTCGAACCAGAAGCCTTACGTTGGCTTCGGGAAGTTGGACTCGAACAGCGGGCGCATCACCGCTCGGGAGAACTTTCGGGCGGGGAGCAGCAGCGAGTAGCTCTGGCCCGGGCGCTTATCACCGGACCCAAGTTGTTGCTCGCCGACGAGCCCACGGGCGACCTGGACGGACAGACGGCGGAAACAGTTTTCTCATTGATCGCTCGGCTACATCACGAGCACCAACTTACCTCCCTCATCGCTACGCACAATTTATCGTTTGCACGCCGCTGCCATCGCGTATTGCGCTTGCAGCGGGGACACATTGAGGAGATCGCGCCGGACTCGCTTCCGGTCCAGTAGATCGCGCGGATTGAGATGCATTTTGAAACGGTGGCAGAGCGCGTTCCACCATGTGGAAGAACGGCCCTTGAGGGCCGCGTAAGGCGAAACAAAACACAAGGGCTTTAGCCCCTGTGCGAGGCAAGATTAGTAAGACAAAGTGCAAGACAACGACAGGACGGCAAAGTCGGAGGAAATCCAACGCGGTTCCTTCGGTAACGTGATCAAAGGGGATGCAGGCCGTTTTCAGTGCTTGGGTTCCACGGCCCTTTGATTGCATAATAAGTAAGGATATTGGGCCCACGGTTCGGTAGGCCGGCACAGACCGGCCGGGAAGGTCAGGGGGAAGGGCATTATGTTTGAACGCTATACGGAGAAAGCCAGGCGCGTCATCTTTTTCGCACGCTACGAAGCCAGCCAGTTTGGGTCTCCTTATATTGAGACAGAGCATCTCCTGCTTGGCCTCCTGCGTGAAGACAAAGCTCTGACCAACCGGTTCCTGCGCTCCCACGCGTCCGTCGAGTCGATTCGCAAGCAGATCGAGGGACACACCACGATCCGCGAGAAGGTTTCGACCTCGGTCGATCTCCCGCTAAGCAATGAATGCAAAAGAGTTTTGGCCTACGCCGCGGAAGAAGCGGAGCGTTTGTCGCACCGCCACATCGGCACCGAGCATCTGCTGTTGGGTCTCTTGAGAGAAGAGAAATGCTTCGCCGCCGAGATTCTGCACGAGCGCGGACTACGCCTCTCCACCATCCGCGAAGAACTGGCTCGCACCACCCAGGAGAAGGCTCAGCCCCAGCGGCAGCGTGAAAGTTCGCTTTTGGCGGAATTTTCGCGTGATTTGACCCAGGCTGCCATGGACAGCCAGCTTGATCCTCTGGTCGGCCGGGAAGGCGAAGTCGACCGAGTCATCCAGATTCTCTGTCGCCGCACAAAGAACAATCCGGTACTAATTGGGGAGCCCGGCGTTGGAAAAACAGCCATCGTAGAGGGTCTCGCCCAGCGCATCGCGGATGGCGAGGTTCCCTCGTTCCTCGCAGATAAGCGCATTTTAGCTCTCGACCTTTCGCTGATCGTTGCCGGCACGAAGTATCGCGGCCAGTTCGAAGAGCGCCTGAAGACCATCATGAAGGAACTGATGGAGTCGCAGAATTCCATCATCTTCATTGACGAGTTGCATACGCTGGTCGGAGCCGGCTCCGCGGAAGGTTCGCTTGACGCTGCCAACATCCTGAAACCCGCGCTCTCCCGCGGCGAAATTCAGTGTATCGGCGCAACGACCCCGGGCGAATATCGCAAGTCGATTGAAAAAGATCGCTCGCTCGAACGCCGTTTCCAGGCCGTAAAGGTTCCGCCTCCAAACGAGTCCGATGCGGTCAAGATTCTTTTCGGCATCAAGGATCGCTACGAGAAATTTCACGCGGTCACTTACACCGACGAAGCCATCAACTTCGCCGTCTCGCATTCGAACCGCTATATCCCGGACCGATTCTTGCCGGACAAGGCAATCGACCTGGTAGACGAGGCCGGCGCTCGCGTAAAGCTGCGCCAGACTTCCCTGCCGGAAGAACTGACCGAAGTGCAGAAGCGTATCAAGTTCATCGTGCATCGCATGGAAAATGCCATCGCGAATCACGAGTTCGAGAAGGCACGTTTTTACTCCGACGAAGAACGCAAGGAGCGCGAGAACCTGCGCGCCCTGCGCGAGAAATATCATCTCGACGAGTCTTCGACCGGCGTGGTCAACCGCGAGGACATTGAAGATGTCGTCTCGCGGTGGACCGGCGTGCCCATCACCTCGATCAAGGAAGAAGAAACGCAGAAGCTGCTCCGCATCGAAGAAGAGCTGCACAAGCGGATCATCTCCCAAGACAAGTCGATCAGCGCCTTGGCTCGCGCCATTAGGCGCTCCCGCGCCGGCCTGAAGAACCCGAACCGGCCCATCGGCTCGTTCCTGTTCCTCGGACCGACCGGCGTCGGCAAGACCGAAGTCGCGCGCACCCTGGCGCAGTTCATGTTCGGCACCGAGAAAGCGCTAGTCCGCTTCGACATGTCCGAGTTCATGGAAAAGCACTCGGTCTCGAAGCTGATCGGTTCGCCTCCGGGATACGTCGGCTACGAAGAGGGTGGACAGCTCACCGAACGCGTGAAGCGCGCACCGTATTCAGTCGTCCTGCTCGACGAAATCGAGAAGGCGCACCCGGATGTCTTCAACATCCTGCTGCAGGTATTTGAAGACGGCCAGTTAACCGACGGACTCGGCAACACGGTGGACTTCAAGAACACGATTATCATCATGACTTCGAATATTGGCGCCCGCCACTTGCAGAAGCGCGAGGGTTTGGGCTTCCAGTCGACGAAAGAAGAGGCGATCGCCGACAAAGTCGAAGAGTTGGTCAAGAACGAAGTAAAGCGTACTTTCAATCCCGAGTTCCTGAACCGTCTCGATGAAATCATCATCTTCAACGCTCTGGGCGAAAACGACCTCATCCAGATTTTGGAACTCATGGTTACGCAGCTCAACGCGAACCTGGCGCAGAAGTCGATTACAGTCACGGTTGCAGACGAAGCGAAGAAGTGGATCCTCAACCAGACCCTGACCGACCGCAGCTACGGAGCCCGTCCGCTGCGTCGCGCGTTGCAGAAATACATCGAAGACCCGCTGTCCGAGGCGCTGATCCAGGGCACGATCACCACGCGCCCCGCGTTCATCGAGGTCTTCCTCGAAGACAACAAACTCTTCTACCGCCCAGTCGATTCCGAAAAGGCGGAAGGGGTCCTGTTGTACGAGAACTAAGAACTGTTAACCTGAGGGAAAGAGCCGCCGGCGACAGCTGGCGGCTTTTGTTTTTCTGCGTAGTAGAATGCGATCCGTGAACGAAGTTCGAGAATACAGGTTGTTGCCGGCAGCTCTTCCCGAAGCGGAGCGGAGAATTCAACAGCGCTATTTGGTTCCGCAGTTGGCCATTCTTGTGGGGGTAATTGTTCTTTCCGCGGTCCTCGGCACGCGAAATGGAAACATTCATCAGATTGTCGGCACGGCGATATTTATAGGTCTCTTCATTACTGTCATCGTTTTCCGATCGAGTTACCGTTCGCGAAAGGCACTCAGGGAACTGTGGAGCACGTATGTCCTGAATATCGGTCCGGATTATTTGCTTCGTCAACAGTCGAACTCTCCGGACATAAGATTGTTTTTTAGAGATGTAAAGAAAGTCGAACACCTGCCCGGGCGGTACTTGCGAGTAATCGGCAACGAAAGGTATCAAGTAATCGGGATTCCGAAAGTATTGAGAACTTCGCGGATATCCTGGCTATTGTTTCCAGCATTGCGTCACCAGCGAAACTGAACCGGGATCGTAGTCTGAAAAGCAGCCTCTGGATGCTGGCTGGCTTCGCCGCTTATATGATCATGCTCTGGTCACATTCCCCGTGGATCGTAGTTCCACTCGCGGTGGGCGTTTCGGCTTTGCTCATTTGGCTTTTTTTGTTCATGCAAAGAAGCCCGAACGTGCTCAGCCGCAACAAAAAGATCTCCTGGTTTTACCTGTTTCTTGCGCTGCTTTGTCTCGCCAGAATTCTTCAGGTATTCGGGAAGTTGTAGAGTCCCCTCACGGGACCAACTCCGCCGATCACAGTTGCCGTCCCCGCCAACTCTTGTCGCCTCCACCGCTCGCCCTGCGCGCAACCCCGGCTTTTGTTTTGTCCACTTAGTGCAGAAGCAGCTTTTGCTGGCCCTGCCGGAGCGTTTGATCGTGACCTTTCCACGTCAGCTTTCCGGACATGCCGTCCGATAAAGTGACAATTGCTTCAACTCCACCGGGCACCCGGCGATATCGGGCTTCGACATCTCCCTTCGGAGTCGGCATGGATGCTTCGACATGATTGAGGGTACCCAGATGTGGCTCAAGCCGGACACTCTCGAAACCGACCGTTCCCGGATGAATTCCCGCCACTATCGTCAAAAGATCAAACTTCGGATGAGCGCTCCACGCGTGACAATCTGAGCGCGTCGGTTCCGGAGACTCCGCCCACGTGGTCAGGCCCAATGAGACCATCTTTCTCCAAGGGCCGAGCAATTCAAGATACTGATCTGCCATGCCGGCATGTTCCACGGCACGTGCGAGATAGAACCGGAAGTAATACGTAGCGGCCGTCATCGCCGGCACAGGCGTGCTGGCATGGAACCCAGCGTCACTCGTGGAAAGGATCTTCTCCAGCACATCTCTTTGCTGCCGTTGCGGGATGACGTCGAGCCAGACGCCGAGAATGTTGGCATGCTGACTGTAATGCTTCTGGGCGGGAGTATCTGCGATAACTCCAAATTGTTTGTTCCAGCAAAGCCTCCGCACGGCGTCCACGGCATGTTCCGCCGCAGCGCGATAGTCCTGCGCCTTTCGCGGATCTCCCATGGCAGCCTCAATCTCCGCCGCATTCCTTAGCGCCTCGACGAACTGCAATGTAATGATGGAGGAGCCGCCGTCGTCATCCTGCGGTGGCATCCCGGATTCAAAATCCGTGCCCCAATCGACGAACGGCCACCAAGGCACTTTCCCCATCAATCCATCTGCCCTCTGCCGCGCGAGATACCAGTCCATAACGGTACGAGTTCCCGGCAAATGTGCGCGTACAAAATCAGCATCTCCCCGATACATCCAGAAATCGTGCAGCATATCAACCCAGAAGAGGGAGAATGTCGGAATCATCTGTACCAGTGAAGAGGGATACCGGCTTTGTGTGATCCCATCCGGGACTCGCGAATTGTCGAATGCCTCAATCGCCTGCCGCGCTAGCCGATCATCACCTGCTACAGCGTACGAAATCAGAGCCTGTATCCGCGTATCGCCGATGTACTGTAGACGCTCCCAGTACGGAGTATCCATGTACGTATCATGCGCGTCGAGGCGTGCCGTTCGCCATCCGATATCCCAAATAGACCGCAGAGATGCATCATCAGAGGAAAACGTCGCGCGCTCCACGAACGGAAACGCGCTGAACCATGTCTTCAGACTGTTCAAATGAACAGGTTGATCTGTGGCTTCCACGTCGATCTGCAAATACCTCCAGGTCCGCCACGGCAACGGCATGAATTCTCTTGGATCTGAGTTCGAGACTACGAACTCGTCGACCGGGCCCTCGATGTGTCTCCCGGCAATGTCATTGCGGTTTCCCTTCTGTCCTGCCTCATCAAAGAGCGCTTCGCCATACGTCAACCGGATGATGGAACCCTCTCCTCCGCTGGCCGTAAGGACAGGATACCCAGTAGTGAGTGTCGAATTGTCGATCAGAATGCTGGCATTTGTGTGAGCCGGAACTGTCAAGCCTTGAGCCGGGAAACCTTGCGGCATCTCAATTCCTTCAGCTCGAACAACTTTTCCAGACGGAACCAACTTCATTTCCATTGGTGGAAGAGCATCCTTCACCAACTGCCAATTATTCGGCGCATCCGTTTCGCCGCGTAGAGAACCCCGACCAAGCGGGATAGCCTTGGTCCACGCCTTTTCCGAAGTGCCCTCTCTATCCCACGACCAATCGAAGCCCGATGCCTCGATTCGCACTCCAGGGTCTGCCGCATAGTAACCGTGAACTCTTGGCTGGAGACTGCGTAGGCCTCCTTCTACCTCCACATCCCAACTCGCGTCGGTATCAGCAATGCGCTCAGCGTCGCCCTCACCATGAACCAAGAAAGCGGTTCGATCGCTTATCTGTGCAATGGGGGAATGCGTCCCAAAATTCCAGACGGTCGCTGCCAGCACGTTCTTGCCGGGCCGGAGAAACGGACCCAGGTCGTATGTTTCATATTTCCAATGGGCAAGGTCGCTGCGGCTTGGCCCGCTCCCCACGCGTTGCTGATTGACGTGAAGAATAAACTGATTGTCGCCACTTACATCGACGTAGAAATGTTGTGGCGGGGTCGAAAACTCGATCACTTTTCTGAAATGCAGAAATACTTCATCTCTCTGGGATGCACGAGGCGCTGTGATCCATTGTGATTTCCACAGAAGCGGTTCGCGGTCTTTATCGTTTTGTGCTGAAAGAAGACTTAAGCTGAAGAGAAGAGCGATGACGAGAACGAGAGGCCTGTTGGCTTGTTGTCGCACGCAACACATCGTACATCTGTCAGGAGTGAGGCGAAAGATAAGCTCGGAATACTGGAGGCGCCTGCATCACAGGCGATTAATTAACGACGCCACGTACCCTGCCCCGAACCCATTGTCAATATTAACGACGCTGACATTCGAAGCGCACGAATTCAGCATTCCAAGCAGCGCTGCCATTCCCTTGAATGACGCACCGTAGCCAATACTGGTCGGCACGGCGATCACCGGAACTCCTACCAGTCCGCCGACTACGCTGGGCAGCGCGCCCTCCATGCCGGCGCAGACAATCACTACCCGGGCCTTGGTCAGGGCTTCGCGATTCGCCAGCAACCGGTGAATCCCTGCAACGCCCACATCATAGAAATGCTGCACTTCGTTGCCCATCAACTCGGCCGTGACGAGAGCTTCTTCCGCCACAGGTATATCGCTTGTCCCAGCCGACACGACTGCAATGATGCCCTTTCCATACTGCGTTGAATCTTTTTGCAGCACGATCGCCTGCGCCAGTTCGCGATACTCCACGCCCCGGACTTTCTTCTTCACAGCGGCAAACTGTTGCTGGGTGGCGCGAGTGGCCAGAACATTTCCACCATGCTTCGCGAGCCGCGCAAAAATCCCTGCCACCTGCGCAGGAGTCTTTCCTTCTCCCAGAATGACCTCGGGCATCCCATTCCGCAGAGCTCGATGATGATCCACTTTGGCGAACCCAAGGTCCTCAAATGGCAAATGCCGCAGGCGGTTCACCGCCTCATCGGGTGACAACTGACCCTTACGGACTTGATCAAAAAGTTGACGGATCGCAGCAGCGTTCAAAGGGCACTCAAGCAGTCAGACTCGGCCTATCGCCGGCGGTTTCTAGATTAGCATTTCGGGAAGAGACGTCGACAAGACTACATGGCGGATATGGCTTCGTTGAGCGCCAGCCACATTGGATTGGGCCTTTTCCTCGCGTCCCGGTAGGGCACCATGTCTTGCCGGAAATACCACCAGAAACATCCGCCGACGAAGTTCGGCTGATTGATATGCATTCGGTAATAGCGGTCGATGTATTGCGTTTTCACTACAACCGGGGCTTTTCGTTTTTGAGCGCCGCATTCTCCGAAACCGATCTTCGACTTGGGAAACATCTCGGCAAGCTTCTGAAAGACCGCGGGCCAGTCCGGCTGAAGTCCGTGGCAATCGTCTTCGTAGTAGCTCACCAGCACATAGTCCAGGCCTCCCTTCACGCGATCCGGGATATTAGCTTCCGCCCAGGTGAACATTTCGTTCGCAGCAGGCGCTCCGCAGCCTTTGTTGTAGTAGAGCGTAAGTTCGGTGATATTCCCCTTTGACTTCACATAGTCGTAAGCCGCGACCATTTTTGAAGCCACATCTGCCGCGGCCGTTGAATTGACGCTCGCCTTCGGCTTGCATTTCCGTGTGCTGCCGAAGGTCCAGTCTCCGTTGATTTCGTTTCCGATCTCCCAGATATCCACGATATCGCCGAGATTATCGACGTACTGCTTGGTGCGCTCCAGGTACTCGGAAACTGTGAAACACTTCATCCAGAACGAGTCAACGGGCTGTCCCATCACGTAACTGACTTTGTGGATCGCTTCGGTCGCCGCACGATAGTCCGCGGGTGATTTGCCGGGATCATAGACAATCCTCGTTGTCGGCTTGCGATCCAGGTGCTCAATCGCTGCAACAATGTCAGGAAGATTTTTGACGCTGTCAACAGTGATACCTCGCAGCGGAGAGGGTACTTGCCCTTGCAAAGGCAAGTGCCATGCACAACTGACGAGGGCGATCAACAAACCACGAACGAGTCGTCTCATCGGACACTCCGCACGTCGATCGGAGTCACCAATACAACTTCAGCGCCATCTGCAACTCGCGTGGACTGTTGCAGGTGTAGTAGATCTTGCCGAAGTCCGGGCCGCCAAAGGTCACATCAGGCGGACAGAACTGCGGATGATTAAAGGCATTGAAGCTCTCGAAGCGATACTCCAGCCGCATCCCGTCTCGAATCGACCCCATCCCGAACTCTTTGAATACCGAGAGATCGGCAGTTTCAGCGCCGGGATCGCGTACGGCCCCCAAAGTTCGAGGGGATGTTCCGAGCGCATATTGTGCCGGCTGCCCGAGGAATGTACTGCCGTCTGCACTGGTGAAGTATTGCTGGATCCAGTCCGAGTCCTTACCGCCAGCGCGCTGCGGAGTACCAATCAGATTGGGGCGCTGCGGTCCGTAGGTCGGAAGACTCTCGGAGATGTAGAGAGCGGGTTCGATCGGCCGGCCACTGCTGAACCGCCATATTCCATTCGTGCGCCATCCTCCAACGACGGCATTGAGGATCGGGTTCATACCGCCGCCAATCCACTTTCCGCGGCCGATCGGGAGTTCGTATGTGTAACTGAATTGCAGTACGTGCGGAATATCAAACGAAGAGAGGCTACGCTCGGCTGCCGGACTATTCGGGTCCTGCAAACTTGCGAAGCTTCCCAACCATCCGTTGTTCGTGCTCGTCAAAGACGAGTCATCAATGGACTTCGAGAAAGTGTAGGTCGCTAGCAATTCCAAACCGTGGGAGAGTCGCTTTTCGGCCCGGATTTGCAGTGCATGGTAGATCGAGTTTGCGATGGGTGGCTCATCACCCGCGAATCCATAGAACTGCGGGAACGGCATCAGCAACTGCATCTTCTGGATATATTGATAGAAGAGCGGGTTGTTGGGATCAGTGATGACCTGCGACGCGTTCGATTGCGTCGGATCGGCGAACGGATTCGGCACGTAGCTTAGAAGATCATCGATCTGTGCCGCGCTGTAGTGCTCGATCTCCGGACCAAAGTGGTTGAGGTTACCCGCGTTCGCAAAGTACAGATGGGTTCCCTTCTTGCCGATGTAGGAGACATCCAGCACCATATTTCCGCGGAGTTGCTGCTGAATGCCTAAGCTCCAGCTCTGCTCGTACGGCACCTTGTTGCTCACACTGCGAATTGGACCGAGCGCACCGTAGCCCACGTCATTCAGCAAGCCGAGACTGCTACCCGGAGGCTGCAGCGGGCCGTTCGGATAGGGATTACTCATGCGCGCCGCTGGCGTCGATGAATCACCATAAAATGACGTGACCAGGTTCGAGACCTGATCGAAGCCCTGCTGGCCAATTCCAGATGTCCCCGCCACGGCGCCTCTCCACGCCGAGTAGTAGATTCCATATCCACCGCGAAGAACCGTATTGCGGAGGAACTTGTAGGCCAAGCCGAATCGCGGTTGGAAATTCCGGTAGTCGGGAGCATACGAATAACGGTCAGTAGAGCTGGCGAATTTTTCTCCTCCGAGAAGGTTTTTCCCGTTGAGCGTAATGGGCGATGTCGCGTTCGGATCGAGCCAATTCAACTCGTTGCGGCGCTCAGTTCGCGGCATGACGACTTCGTAGCGAAGTCCCAGATTCAGCGTTAATCGGTCGCTCTTCTTCCAGTTATCCTGAATGAAGCCGCCGGCCTCGAAGTTCTGGCTGGCGACTGAATTCGGAATTTCATACTGCCCCCAGGTGTTTGGCTGTGCCCCGATCAGGAACGTTGCCATTCCGTCACCTCCGAACGGAAAACAACTGACGCCGTTGTCCGGATCAGGAGTGCAATTAACATCGTAATTTGACGTTCCAGTTTGATCAAAGTAGTAGGTGCCTCCGGGCGCGTAATTCGGTTGCGTGTAGTTCAATCGATGCAGCCGGCCTTCAGCGCCGAACTTCAACTCGTGAGAACCTTTGACCCAATTCAAAGCTCCGATCAGGTGATGCGTTTCCTGGCCCAGCTTGCCGTAAGCCCAGGGATCGCTGCCGATCGCGTAGAACCCGGCCGATGAATAACCTCCTCCAACACTGACCGAAGGAAACCAGTTGTAGCCGGAGTCCTTCATGTACTGAGGTTCACCAATCGCATCCACAGGCGAGAGGTTCTTATAGGTGCTTGGCACGCCCCCGTAGAAGTAGGTCCCGCGGGACAAACCATACGACAGTGTCAGCAGCATCTTTGGATTGAACGAGTGCGTGTCGTTCAGCGCAAACATGTGGGCGCCGCTCGTTACGGGACCGCTGCCGCAGGGATCTGCGGCGTTCCCGAAGCAGTTAAATGTGGTGGAATTCCCATAATCGCGGGAATACTTCCCGCTCATCAGGTTCTTCTCGTTAAAGCGGTAATCGATTTTCAAGTCCCATTTGTCATCCTGGTTTTTCACCGATCCTGAATCGATCCGGTTCGTATAAGGGTTGTAGTCCGCACTGCCAACGTTATAGTTCGGCAGCGGATAGTAGGCCATCACCTTCTGTGCGACGGGATCAATCAGATTTCCGGGGCCGCTGGGAAGCCGATAAGGCGCGCCCGCAGGATCGTTTGCCAGAATCACATTTCCGGGATGATTGCTGTCGACCGTACTCGTGTAGGTAGCGAGATTGTTGAATGGAATGTAAGCGTTCTGATTACGGCGAGCGGCGCCCAGCGCCGGATCATAAACACCGGCATACGGATCCCAGAGCTGACCTGCCGGGTCCGAGCATACCCCATTCGCGTCGAAACTTGCCCCAGGCGCGGGTCCATTCGGCCCATCGCCCCCGCACAGTTCGCCAAAATCGCCTTGACGTTCAGCCTGGCTCGGGACGCCATAGAAAACCGGCCCAGCCGACTGTGTCAGGCGCATGCCCTCGTAGTCGGCAAAAAAGAACATTCTGTTCTTCAAGATTGGACCGCCGACGGTGGCTCCGAAGTTATTTCTGCGCAGAGGCGGAATGGGAATGTTCTGGTTGTTGTTGAACCAGCTGTTGGCGTCCATCTTGTAATGCCGTAGAAAGTCGTAGCCGCTGCCATGGAAGGTGTTCGTCCCTGAGCGGGTCACCATGTTGATGATCGTCGCCCCGCTGAAGCCGTATTCCGCGCTGAAGTTGGTCTCCTGTACATTGAATTCCTCGACCGCATCGACAGACGGAGTGTACGTGTCGACGCGAATTCCGCTGTTTTGCTCGTAGTTCGTCGTCGTGACGCCATCCATCAAAATGTCGGCAGTCGCGTTGCGGGTGCCGTTGGAAACGAAGTTATTGGCAGAACAACCCATACAAGCGGCATCGACTTCTGTCACGCCGGGCGCAAGAAACGTCAAATGCCAGACGTCCCTTCCTTCCAGCGGAAGATCGTTGATGAACTTGCGGTCCACGACCTGTCCCGTGACCGCGTCCTGCGTCGCTAGCAGCGGCGCCGATGCGGTCACATTGACGGTCTCGTTGCTTGCTCCCACCTGCATGCCGAAATCTGCGGAGACGTTTTGGTCTATGTCCACGCGAATCCCGGTCCGGATTGCGTTCTTGAATCCGGACATGGTGACACTTACACGGTAGGTCGACGGAGGAACACTACGGAAGAGATACCGGCCGTTGCCGTCCGTAGTCGCTTCGAAGGTAAAACCTTTGCCCTCGTCGGTGAGGGTCACGATTGCGCCGGGAATCACCGCACCCGAGAGATCTTTCACGACTCCGGTCACCGAACCGGCATAGAGTTGGGCTTTCGCTGGAAGAACCAACCCTAACAGCATGAGCGAGAGCAGGAGGGACAGCGGCAACAAATGCATCGAACGGCTGAACTTCGTCATGACAGTCCTCCGAACTTATGAAGCTTCGAAATGTAATGGGCTCATGCCGCCATCAGGGCAGCGGAGCCTCAACCTCCTCAAGCATCCAGCGATCGCTGGCAGTGTCGAGATGGCAGTCGTAGCCGTAGAAGCGGCCGTTGAAAGTGTGCTGGAACAGGCAGGCGCGCTGCCCTTGCATCACGGGATCGCCCGCAACTGGCTGAAAATCTCCATCCGGACAATCTGCGGCGAAAACCTTAACCTGCCATTCGCCCTCAGGATCGGTGGTATACCGGTGCGGATAGATCTCGGTCGCGAGATAGTACAGGCCCTTGGTCCCGGCGGCGTTCTTCGCGTCTTTTACCCAGAGCAATGTCGGAGCAGCAATCGTTTCCGTCTGGCGTAGGAGAATCTTTTCTGGAGCCGCGTCCAGTTCGAGGATATTCGCTGCGCTCTTGCTGATGATCTCAAAATGATCGTGATCGTTTCCCCGATAAAACGTGAGATAGAAACGTCCCGATTGCGGATCGCGGAACAGATTAGGATTCTGGTTTCGCTGGTCGGTAACCTTTGCGACCAGGACTTTTTCTTCTTTGAGATGAATTCCGTCCTTCGAGGACGCAAGAACGATGTAGCTGCCCGGCGTGTCATAGTCGCGTGTGATCGCAAAATAGAGCAGCTTTGGATGCTTCGGGTCCGCGTTCTTGAGTACCGTTGGCCATCGCGCGTTCGTCCACAACGGGTTCTTCTGATACTTCGTCCAAGTGACGAGGTCATTGCTACGCGCCAGGCCAATCCCTCCACCTTCGTTGAGCCCATACCATCCCCAGTATCGGAATCCGCCACGGTTCACTTCGAGCACGCTCAAGGTGTGGGGAAACTCCTTGCCCTCCCACGCTTGCGCGTCAGGCAGGACATGGCGAGGAGTGCTGAGTTGCAGGTATGGCACAGCTGATGTTGCGGTATTAGGAGAAGGCGATGCCTGGCTCCAGCTGAGAATCGGGACAAGTATCAAAAGAACGGTAAGCGACAACCACTGCCAACGCCTCATATATATGTCTCCGTA
>Ga0335079_10003716_pt1 | contig 17557 bp, 12 predicted proteins | sample Lox_Sample_33_FD_206719 | JGI IMG/M metagenome (GOLD analysis project Ga0335079, IMG submission 206719) | Soil microbial communities from Loxahatchee National Wildlife Refuge, Florida, United States - Lox_Sample_3.3 | ecosystem: Environmental > Terrestrial > Soil > Wetlands | place: USA... | reverse complement strand
CGGTGGACCTGGCCGGGTTCCGGCGCGACATGGCCGAGGCGGGCGCGGCCGAGGCGGTGAACGGCATCATCACGAGCTTCCTCGACGGCTCGGCCGTGCGCACCGAGGCGATGGCCCGTGCGGTGGAAGCCCGGCAGACCGACGAGGTCGCGCGGCTCGCCCACTCGTTCAAGTCGTCGGCGGCGCAGCTGGGCGCCCACCGTCTGGCCGAGCGGCTCAAGGAGATGGAGACGGCGGCGAAGGCGGGAGACGCGGACAAGGTGCGGGCGGTGTTCGGGCAGTTCATCGCCGAGGCCGGCGAGGTGGTGACGTATCTCAGAAAAGAAGGGGGATGACACACCCTCACGCCCTGCACCCTGTCTTTCACAGCCCCATCTTCTTCACCAGCGCCTTGAATCGCTTCTCCTCCCGCAGCGAGTCGAACAGCGGATTCACGTTCGCGTACACCGTCCAGCCGCGCCGCTCGGCCGCGGCGCGCTCCGCGTAGTCCAGGGCGCGCTCCCGGTCGCCGAGCCCGATCAGCAGCGTGCCGAACGCGACCGGCGTGACGTACTCGCGCGCGGCGAGCGCCTCCAGCTCCCCGAGCAGCGCCTCCGCCTCCGCCCGCTGGCCCACGCGCGCCAGCACCCAGCCCAGCGCGCCGATCGCGTAGGCGCCGGCGCCGGGCAGCGTCCGCGCCTCGCGCAGCGTCCGCTCCGCCTCGGCGAGCCGGCCGCCGAAGGCCAGCGCCATCCCCAGGATGCGGTGGCTCTCCTCCTGGGTCGGGTTCATGGCGATGGCCCGCGTCGCGTGGTAGGCGGACTGGTCGTAGCGGCGCGCATAGTAGTAGTCCCAGGCCACGGTGCGCCGGATCGAGACCGACGCCGGATCCAGCTCGAGCGCCGTGAGGCCCTCGACCAGCGCCTCCTGGGTCTTGCCCTGCGACGAGAGCAGGAAGGCGTACCAGTTGTGCGCGCTGGCGTAGCGCGGGTCCAGCTCCAGCGCGCGGCGGAACTCGGCCTCCGCCCCCGCCCAGTCCCAGTCGTAGATGAACCGGCACCACGCCAGCGAGGCGTGCGCCTCGGCCAGCGAGTCGTCCAGCGCCAGCGCCTGGCGCGCGTACGCCTCCGCCTTCTCGAACCCCTCCTTCACCGGCATGCTGCGGTAGTCCACCTGCAGCGCGTAGGAATCGGCGAGACCGGTGTAGGCGAGCGCGTAGCCGGGGTCCGCGGCGATGGCCTGCTCGAAGTAGCGGATCCCCTGGGCCACGCCCTTCTGGGTGCGCTTGTTCCACTGGTAGCGGCCGCGCAGGTAGAGGCCGTAGGCCGCGACGTTCTCGGTGTAGCGCCGCGCGGCCGGCTCGGCGAGGTCGGCGAACGAGGTGGCCCGGAGCGTGGTGACGATGGTCCGCGCGATCTCGTCCTGGATCGCGAACACGTCGTCGAGGTTGCGGTCGTAGCGCTGCGACCACAGCAGCCGGCCGTCGTCGGTCGAGGAGAGCTGCGCCGTGATCCGCAGCCGGTCGCCGGCCTTGCGCACCGTGCCCTCGAGGATCTCGGAGGCGCCGAGCAGGGCGCCGATGGCGCGCACGTCCTGCGGCTTGCCCTTGAGCGCGAACACCGAGGTGCGGGAGGCCAGGCGCAGCCCCTCGACCTTGGCGAGCGCGTCGATCAGCTCGTCGGTGATGCCGTCGCTCAGGTACTCGTTCTCGGGATCGGGGCTGGCGTTGACGAACGGCAGCACCGCGACGCAGCGGCCCGGCACGAGGCTCCGGGGCGCGGCCTCGGCCGTCTCGGCCGCGAGCGCGGCGAGGAAGTCGGCCACGCTCTGGAAGCGGTCCGCCGGGTTCTTGGCCAGCGCCCGGGCGAGCGCCCGCTCCATCGCGGGCGGCGCGTCGGGCCGCGCGGCGCGCACCGAGCGCGGCACCTCGGCGATCTGCCGGGCCATGGTCGCGCGCGGCCCGTCGCCCTTCAGCGGCGGCTCGCCCGTCAGCATCTCGTACACCACGCACGCCAGGCTGTAGACGTCGGCGGGGCTGTCCACGTCGTCGCCGCTCGCCGCCTCCGGGCTCATGTACTCCGGCGTGCCCACCGCGATGCCGACCTCGGTGACCCCCACCCCCGCGACCGGGCCGCGCTCCGGCCCGCAGCAGGCGCGCGCGATCCCGAAATCGGCGAGCACCGCGTGGCCGTCGGCGAACAGGATGTTCTCGGGCTTGACGTCGCGGTGCACGAAGCCGTTGCGGTGCGCGAAGTCGAGGCCCGCGCCGGCCTCCTCGGCGATCCGCAGCACGTCGGCGAGCGGGAGCGGGCCCTCGCGCTCGAGCCGCTCGCGCAGCGAGCCGCCGGTGACGTAGGGCGTCACCAGGTAGAGCCGGCCGCCGGCCTCGCCCGAGTCGATCAGGGGCACGATGTGCGGATGCGACAGCTGCGCGGCGATCCCGATCTCGCGCAGGAAGCGGGCGGCGTCCACCGACCGCACCAGGTCGGGATGCATCACCTTGATCGCGACCTTGCGGTGGTGCTTGAGGTCCTCGGCGAGGTACACGCTCGCCATGCCCCCGCGACCGAGCTCGCGCTCGACGGCGTAGCGGCCTTGGAGGTCGCGGGCGATGGCCTGCGTGGACCCGGGCATCGAGGGACTAATTAAGTGTCAGTGGGTTGCAGGTGGTAGGTCGTGGGAACCGCCCCGCCGCCACTGCCCTCCCGGAACTCGCAACCACCTTCGACCTGCAGCCCACAACCTATCTCACTCAGGCAACCTGCCCTTCAACGCCGCCTCGGTGAACGGTCCCTTCTCCGCCAGCAACCGCCTCGCCGCATCCACCTGCCCCCACGTGCTCCACAGCAGCACGCCGCGCACGCGGCCGCCGTCCAGGTAGTACACGACGCCTTCGCGGAACGGGGTCTTCCAGTCGCTCGCCGTCTGGAGGCGCGCGTCGAGCGTGCCGACGGCCTCGTAGCCGAGGTCGAACAGGTCGGAGTAGAAGAACGGCAGGTGCGTGTACGGGCCGTCGTCGGCGCCCGCCATCGCGCGGCCGGCGTGGCGGCCCATGGTGAGCGCGGCGTCCTCGTGCTCGACGCGCACCCGCCGGCCGAGCGCGGGGCTGGGGAACGCGGCGACGTCGCCCGCGGCCCAGACGTCCGGGGCCCCGGTCCGCAGCCGCTCGTCCACCACGACGCCGTTGTCGGTGGCGAGGCCGGCGCTCTCGGCGATCTCCACGTTGGGCTCGACGCCGAGGCCCGCCACCACCACGTCGGCCGCGATGTCGGCGCCGGTCAGCGTGCGCACCGCGAACGAGCGGCCGCGCTTGACCAGGCCGATGACCGACTGGCCGTTGGCGACCGTCACGCCCCGCTCGGCGTAGTAGTCGTTGAGGAACCGCGCGAGGTCGAGCGGGAACAGCCGCGCCCCGATGCCGGGGTCGGAGAACAGCATCGTGACCTTGCACCCGGCGCCGGTCAGCGCCGCGGCGATCTCGGCGCCGATGAACCCGCCGCCGATGACGGCGAATCGCCGCTTCCGGTCCGCCGCCTCCCGCACCAGGCGATAGTCGGCGAGGGTGCGGAAGTAGACGACCTGCTCGCCGCCGGCCACCAGGCGCCGGGGCCGCGCCCCGGTCGCGAGCAGCAGCTTCCGGTACCCGTAGGTCGCCCCGCGGTGGTCGGTGACCTGCCGCGCCGCGGGATCGAGCTTCACCACGCGCTTGCCGAGCTGCAGGGTGACGCCGGCGTCGGCGGTCTTCCGCCACACGCTTTCGAGCGCCTCGCCCTTCCACAGGCCCTTGGTCAGCGGAGGCCGGCCGTACGGGGGGTCGGGCTCCTCGGTCAGCAGGCCGATGTCGCGCTCCGCATCCACCTCGCGGATCCCGCGCGCGGCCGCGTCGGCCGTCATCCCGCCGCCGATGATGAGGTAGTGATAATCCGGCATCGAGCCTCGAGGCAGGGCGTTGGTGGGTGGTAGGTGGTGGGTCGTGGTCACCACCACCTACAACCTACCACCGGCCGCGGCAGTCGTGTTACCTACTGCACGATCACCGTGCCGTGCATCCCCGCGCCGGGCGAGCCGTGGATCGAGCAGTGGTACTGGTAGGTTCCGGCGCTGTCGAACCTCACCGAGAAGCCGGCCCCGGCGCCGATGTTCCCGGAGCTGAACGCGGCCCCCGGCCCCGAGTCCTTGGTGACGGTGTGGGCGAACCCGTCCTGGTTCACCCACTGCACCGTCGTCCCCACGCTCACCGTCCGGGTCGCGGGGACGAAGGCGACGTTCTGCATGAAGACCTGGTCGGCCCCGGGCATGCCGTTGCTGTTGCCGCTGCCGCCGCCGCTTCCGTACCCGGTGCTCGAGCTGCACGCCACCAGCGAGCCCAGCAGGGCGAATCCCAGCAGGAGACTCCGACGCATAGCGCCTCCGTTGTGGTGGTCGGCGGGTAGACCGCCCGCGCGCGAACCGTTGGCTCGGCCCCGCACGTCCCGTCCGGGGACGCCGTCCACCCGCACGGCCGGCGGAGCCACCGGCGAGCGCCGCGCTGGCCGCGGCGACGCCGGGGAATGTATTACTAGTACTCGCTAGTGATAGAGACGTTCCGGCGGTGCGGCGGCGGATTCACGCGCGGCGGCGGCGGTGCGGCGGTGCCCGGCGATGGTGATGGGCGTCACGGGAACGGGAGGCTCACCGCCGACCACTGACGACTGGTGGTACCCCGGGGCGCCTCTCAGGTCACGAGCCGGGGGTTGGGGTTTGGGGATCCGGGACGGGGCGCCCCAACCCCCAAACCCCAAACCCAACCCCCGGCTTCTACACCCTGTACAAATAGCTCAGCTTGACGAAGAAGCCGTCGCCGACCCGTGCCAGGTTCCGGAACCGGAAGGCGGCGGGGTCGTCGAGGCTGCTGCCGTAGCCCGCGTAGACCACGGTGCCGGGCGTGGGATGGTAGGAGAACAGCCAGTCCACCCGGAAGGCGTTGCCGGCGGAGGGCGCGCTGCGGGTGAAGGTCCCGGTGGCCGGGTCCCGGACCAGGATGGCGCCGCCGGTGCGGGAGTCGTCGCGCAGGGCGTCCACCTGCGTGGCGGTGTACTGGCCCACCAGCCTGAGGAAGATCGGCCGCGACAGCTGGTACTCGAGCTTGAGGCGCGGCACCCGCGTGAGCGCCACGGTGCTGCCGCCGTCGCGCCGGACGATCTGCTGATGATCGTAGATCAGCTCGGTGCGGAGCTGCTCGGTGGGCCGCCACGAGAGGTCGAGGGTGCCGACGATGATCCGCCCCGAGGCCCACTCGTAGAAGTTCTCGTCGTGCCCGAGGAGCAGGTACGCCGAAAGGGAGAAGCTCTGGAACCGCGGCGTCTGCAGGTTCACGCCGTAGTCGAGGTTGCCGATCCGCGCCTGGCCGGTGAACGGCACGGTGTCCACCACCGGCGGCCCGCCGCCGGCCGCGGGCGTCACCCGCTCGACCCAGTAGCTCGCGTACAGCTGGTTCGGGTACCCGAACGACTCGAACAGCACCGACGCCCCCACCTGCCAGCCGCCCTTGAGCGTGAAGCCGGTGTTGACGTGGAACTGGCGGGTGTCGGGCGGGTCGCCCCGCGAGAACAGCCGGTAGTCGTCCCAGGTGCCGGCGGTATAGATGTTCCCCGCGAAGCTCTCGAGCCACGACCCGGGCGCGCCGGCCACGGTGTAGGTGGGGCTGAACGCGACCTGCGCCACGCCGGGACGCGAGATGAACCCGCTCGAGGCGCGGAAGTCGTCGCCGATGCCGGAGGCGGAGAGATTGAAGCTCAGGCGCCGCCCCGAGCGCACCAGCGCGGCGTACCAGATGGGCGCATAGGACGTGGGGCCGCTGTCGCGGGTGGCGCTGCCGCCGCCCTGGAAGGTGAGGGCGTAGGCGTCGCCCAGCACCAGCCGCCCGTCCACGGCCGCCACCCGGTTGAAGGCCGGGCCGTCCACCCGGTCGGTGTAGACGAGCCCGAGGGCGCTCTTCCCGCCCAGGTCCTGCTTCAGGCGCAGGGCGTTCATCACCGGGTGGTCCGTCCCCGTGGCCGAGGCGTCGCTGCCGTCCACGCCCGAGAGGAAGGCCACCGACGTCCCGCCCACTTTCCCGGTGAGCTTCGCGGCGCCGTCCGGATCGACCAGCTGGCGGGTGTAGATGAGCTGGAACGGCGACGCGAACATCTCCAGCCCGTCGAGGAAGAACGGCCGCTTCTCCGGGTAGTAGAGCGACTGGCGCGGGTCGAACTGGATCTGCGGCACGTCGGATTCGACCTGCGAGAAGTCGGGGCGCACCGTGCCGTTGAGCGTGAGGTTGGCCGTGACGCCCCAGCGCGCGGTGGCGCCGACCCGGGGATCGCCGCCGCCGTAGTGCCAGCCGCCCGGCTGCTGGGCGCCGGTCAGGGTGCTGGTGACCTCGGGCGTCACGTCGAGCACGAGGCCGCGCCTCAGGTCGGTGAGCCCGGTCAGCGTCCCGCCCTGCCCGAGGAACGACGCATCGGTCTGCAGCACGCGGGTCCAGGTGTGCTGGTGGCCGGTGGCCTGCACCACGCGGATGATGTTGACGCCCCAGTCCTGCGGCTCGCGCGCCTGGTAGCGCAGCGTCTTGAAGGGGATGCGCAGCTCCACCTCGTAGCCCCACGCCGTCTGCCGGCCCTTGGACTCGAAGACGTAGTCGGGGCTGAGGTCGAGCGTGTAGGCGCCCGTCACGGCCGAGGAGATGAAGTTGATGGTCTGGCGGGCGGCGTCGCGCAGCGTGCCGTCGGCCTGCACGCCCAGGGGGTTCACGCCGAACACCAGCGCCTGGCGCCGGTCGTTGAAGGTGTCGAGCAGGATCTCGACGTAGTCGTCGCCCGTGATCTTGTCGCGGTCGGCCAGGGTCGCCCGCACGCTGGCGGAGTCCTGGTAGGCGCGGATGCCGAAGTAGATCGCCGTCGCCGAGTACCAGACCAGCACCTCGGTCGAGTCGTCCGCCGGCCGGTTGTCGTTGGGCAGGTACTGGGAGAAGTCGCGCAGCACCGCGGCCCGCGCCCACACCGGCTCGTCGAGGCGGCCGTCCACGACGTCCTCGGCGTCGGCGACGCGCGGGATCGAGACCTGGGTCGGCGATGGGGCCGCCGCGGCCGCAGCCGCCGGAGCCGCGATCGCCGGCGACGCCGGGCCCTCCGGAGCCGTCTGTGCCACCAGCAGAGCCACGAGGAGCGGCAGCATGGGTCGTCCGGGTGTCGGGGTGTCTGGGCGCGGACCAACTACCTACGGAGAGGCTCCGGCCGGGTTTCGCGCCGTCCCACGGTCGCCTGCAGGGCGGCGACCCGAAGGACGCGCATGACGCCTCCTCGACCCCTTCGGGCGGGTGCCTGCAGCACTGGCCGTGATGAACTGAGTCGGAAGGGCTGACGACCGGTCTGCGTTCTCGCGTCTGGCGGCTGGCAACCACTCGCAACTTGCCGTCTGGCAACTACCCCGCGCACTCGGGACTCAGCCCTGGGAACTCAGAGAATCAGCCGGTCTCCCACCACGCCACCTCGCCGAGGTGGTGGCAGCGCGTACAGGTCACCATCGGCTGCTGCTCGAAGACCCGCACCCGGTGCGCGCAGGCGGGGCAGACCGCGTAGACCCGCTCGATCTGCGCCCCCCGCTCGTTCAGCACGGTGCTCTGGGTCTGGCGCGAGCGCACCACGACCGTGAAGGCGTCAGGCCGGACGGGCCGGATCTCGAGGTACTTCCGCACGATGGCGACGCGCCGGCCGCGGATCTCGATCACGGCGCGGTCGCCTGACGTCTCGCCCACCACGGGATACCACGCCCCGGCGCGGGGCGATGGCCGCGCGAACGGGCGCGCCGTGGCCCACACGCGGGCCCAGCCCTGGGGCTTGGTGATGCCGGGTCCGGTCACGCAGACATTCTAGCAGTCGAGGTGGGCGGATGCGAGTGGACCGGGCACGCTCACCGCTCGCGGCTCCGCTGTCCTACGGCCCCGGGTCCCGCATGGCCGAAGCCCGTTTCAGGGAGACGATCTCTCCACCGGATACGTCAGCTGGCTCCACTCGGCCATGCTTCCGTCGTACAGCCGGACGTCCGGAAAGCCGAGGTAGCGCGCCACGAAATAGTCGTGACTCGCCTGCATCCCCGTGCGGCAGTACGCGACCACGGTCCGCACGGCCGGGCGGAGCGCGCCGGCCGGTCCCCACTGCTCCGCGACCAGCGTGGCTGCGGGCTTGAGGACCGGGTCGTTCGCGGAAACGAGGGAGTTCATCCAGAACAGGCTCCGCGCGCCCGGCAGGTGGCCGCTGCGCGCGTCGGCCGCGGCGCCCGCGTACTGGTCGGGCGGCCGCGCATCCACCAGCAGGACCGCGGAGTCGCCCAGGTGGGCCCGCACCCACGCCGCGGAGACGACCCCTTCGGTGCGCCACTGCCACTCGAACGGCCGCGCCGGCGGCACGCCGGCCGCCGTCTCCACCGCGCGATGCTCCGCCCTCCACCTGGCGAAGCCCCCGTCCAGGATCGCCGCCCGCGCGCTCTGGCCCAGCAGGTCGAGCGCCACCCAGGTCCGCGCGGCCAGGAGCCCGGGATCGTCGCCGTAGATCACGATGCGCGCCCGGTCGCCGACGCCGAGGTCGCGGAAGGTGGCGGCGAGCTGCTCGGGCGCCGGGAACTCGTTCGGCACGCCCCCCACCGTGGTGGCGACGGCCGACACCGGGAGGAACCGGGCGCCCGGCACGTGGCCGAGGCGGTACAGCGAGTCGGTGTGCCCCACCGCCAGCACCACCACGGCCGGCCCGCCGAGGTGGTCGGCCAGCCAGGTCGTGGACACCAGATACTCGGGATGGGGGCGCCGGCCCGCGGCCCCGCGATCGGGAGCCTGGGCGGCGAGCGGTGGTGCGACGGCGACTGTGGCGAGGAGAGCGGCGGCGAGTGTGCGCATGGCGACAGCCGGGTTGCAGGTTGTGGGCAGGAGGCTGGGGGGTCCCGTCCACAACCTACCACCGACAACCTGCAACCCACTACTCAGTCGCCGTACCGGTCGTACACCCGCTGGAAGTCCGGCATCGTCGGCTCGTTCTCGCCGCGGCTCACGCGGATGTGGATCACCAGGCGCTCGCCGTGCTTCTTCACCTCGTAGCCCTCGGTCAGCATGGCGCCGCTCTCGAGCTCGCGACTCACCTCGAAGCGGTTCTTGTGCCAGCGGCCGCTGATCCGGACCCGCGTGCCGCCGAGCGCGTCCGGCGCCGGGACGTCGCGCCCGTCGAAGTACAGCGTGTACGACACGCTGTCCCGCGGGCTGATGGTGAGGGTGCTGTCGGTCTGGGTGATCACCAGCCGCCGGGCCGGCCGGCGGAAGGTGCTGTCGGTCTCCTCGCCGCCGTTCCCCTGCCCTCGCGCCGAGCCGCCACCGCCTCCGCCACCTCCGCCGCCTCCGCCGCCCCCGCGGCCGCGGCCGCCGCCGAACCCTCCCCGCCCTCCGAAGCCGCCGCCGAAGCCCCCGCCTCTTCCCCGGCCGCCGCTGTAGCCGCCCCCGCCACCCATGCGGCCCGGCTGGTCGCTGTCCTCGGGGTTGTAGGTCCAGGTGCCCTGGAGGCTGACGCCCTGCGGCGCCGGCTCGACGGTCTGGGGCGTGAGATCGTATTCCTTCGGCTGGTGCGCGCAGGCGGCGAGCACGAACGGGATGGCGAGGCCGAGGGAGGTCAGCTTGGGCATCGAGAACCAGGGGTTAGGGTGTAGGCTGTGACGCGACCTATTAGACCCTCCCTTGCCCAGGATGTTTCGTCCCCACCTTCTGGTCGCAGGCCGGCAAGCGACGAGCCCCGCGAGTGGCTTCGCGGGGCTCGCCACGGCGGCATCGCCGGGCCCGGCCGCCTTCGGGCCGGCCGTTCGCCGGCTACGACGCCAGCGCCCTCGCCGGGGGCGGGGGCTTCTTGTGGTGGGCCACGATCACGCTGCGGCCCAGCGACACCCCGGAGCCCGCCACCGCCCCGACGTCACCCCCGAAGTAGGCCTCCTCGCCGTGGTCGGAGATGTCGAGGCCGGTGATCTCGTCGTGCACGCCGGCGCGGACGTCCATCGTCAGGTACAGCAGGCCGAAGATGGCCGCGGTGCCCACCGCCGAGATCGCGACCGCGGCCAGCACCGCGAGGGCCTGGACGCCGAGCTGGGCGAGGTTCCCCGCCAGCACGCCGTCGGCGCCGCCCGGGTTGATCGCGCGGGAGGCGAACACGCCGGTCAGCAGCGCGCCCGTCATGCCCGCCATCCCGTGGCACGAGAAGACGTCGAGCGAATCGTCGAGCCGGGTGCGCGAGCGGACCTGCATGGCGGCGTAGCTCACGCCGGCCCCCAGCACGCCGATGGCCAGGGCCGCCGGCGCGCTGACGTAGCCGGCCGCGGGCGTGATGGCCACCAGGCCGGCGACCGCGCCCGTGGCGGCGCCCACCGCGGTCGCCTTGCCGAGCCGCAGGGTGTCGAGCGCCGCCCAGGTCACGAGCGCCGCGGCGGCGGCGGCGTTGGTGTTGACGAACGCCAGGGTGGCGATGCCGTTGGCGGCGAGCGCGGAGCCGGCGTTGAAGCCGAACCAGCCGAACCACAGCAGGCCGGCGCCGAGCAGCACCAGCGGGACGCTGTGCGGCGCGAGCGGCGTGCGGCGGAAGTCCTGCCGCGGGCCCAGGAGCCGCGCCACGACCAGCGCCGAGACGCCGGCGCTGATGTGGACCACCGTGCCGCCCGCGAAGTCCAGCGCGCCGCGCGTGGCGAGCCACCCGCCCTGGCCCCACACCCAGTGGGCCAGCGGGTCGTAGACCAGGAACGACCACAGCACCAGGAACGCCACGTAGGCGCGGAACCGCATCCGCTCGACGATCGCGCCCGAGATCAGCGCCGGCGTGATGATCGCGAACATGCCCTGGAACAGCGCGTGCGCCTGGTGCGGGATCGTGGCGGCGTACGCGGGCGCCGGCGCCACGCCGACGCCGCGGAACAGCGCCCACCCGAGACCGCCGAGCCAGCCGCTGCCGGGGGCGAACGCGAGGGAGTAGCCGGCGACGACCCACTGCACGCCCACCACGCCGAGCGCGACCACGCTCATCATCATCGTGTTGAGCGAGTTCTTGGGGCGCACCAGCCCGCCGTAGAAGAAGGCGAGGCCCACCGTCATCAGCAGGACCAGCGCGCTCGACATCAGCACCCAGGCGGTGTCGCCGGCGGAGAGCGCCGCCGCCGCGGCGCCCGCCGCCGCCGCCTGTGAGATCATGCGACTGCTTTCTCCCCGGAGAGCGCGACTTCGTTGTTCAGCAGCGCGGCGCGCTGCACCTCGTCGGCGTTCACCGCCGTCAGCGCGTCGTTGTTCTCCTCGCCGGTGCGGATCCGGATCACCCGCTCGATGGGCTGGACGAAGATCTTCCCGTCCCCGACCTCGCCGGTGCGCGCCGACGACACGATCGCGTCGATGGTGGCCTGGACGAACGGCTCCGACACCACCATCTCGATCCGCACCTTCTCGTGGAACTCCATCGCGAAGGTGGTGCCGCGGTACTGGCTCAACACCGCCAGCTCCCCGCCGTGGCCGACCACGCGGCTCAGGGTGATGCCGGTGACTCCGGCACGGTAGAGCGCCGCCTTCACCTCGGGGAGGCGCTCGGGACGCACGATCGTGGTGATGAGTTTCATGGAGGCACGCTAGGCCATCTTGTGCACTTTGTCAAGATTCTACTAGACAAAATACAGCAAAGGCGACTCATCTTAGGTGATTTGTGTCACGCTTCGCGCGAAATGCACAGTAATGTGCAAACAAAGTGCAGAACTGCGGGCGCGCGCCGGCCGCCGGCCGTCTACTGGTCGCCGCGCACCACCCGCGTCGGCACCAGCGGCGCCCGCACCGCCCGCCACACCGGGAACTCGCGCACGCCGCTCGATCCGTACACCAGCCCCGAGTAGGTCCCGAACTCGCTGGCGAGCAGGCGATCGAGCAGGCCCCACCGCGCGACCCCCCAGCCCTCCGGCTCCAGCAGGGCGAACACCAGCCGGCCCAGGGGCTGCGCGGTCGGCACGAACAGGGTGCCGGCGGGCACGGTGCGGGCGGCGCGCCGGTAGTGCCCGGTCACGGCGAGCAGGTGATGGCCCTGGAACTCGCCCGGCTGCCAGGTCAGCTGGTCGATCGCGAGGGTCTCGACGGTGTCGGCCCAGTCGGCCGCCAGGCGCTCGACCCGGATGCCGTGGAGCCGCAACAGGCGCGGCACCTCGCCCGCGCCCGGCGGCAGGAAGTAGCCGGCCGGCAGGGGCCGGCTCACCGAGTCCACGAACCGGTCCCTGACCGGGATGCGCACCGTGCGGTACTGCCCGGTGGGGGCGAGCCGGGGCCGCCCGCGCGCCGTGGTGTCGCCGGTGGCCTGCAGGACCTCGAGCACCACGGGCTCGGTGTCGCGGGCGACCATCGTGTACTGCACGGCGAGGTCGGGACGGGGCAGCGCCCCCGCGCCCTCCAGCGTCGTGGCGCGGTCGGCCTCGCGCTCGAGGCGCCGCATCTCGTCCGCGTGCGCGGCGGCGTACTCGAGGATCGCGACCAGGAGGTCGTGGGTCACGCGGACGCGGGTCCGGAAGTCGGCGTGCGAGTACGCCTCCGACAGAATCGCCATCCGCCCGCGCAGCCCGACGTAGTTGGTGCCGTACCAGCCGAGCGGCGCGTAGGTGTCCCAGCTCTTCGGCTCGACGGGGTCATCGACGTCGCCGTAGACGAAGAGGGGCTCGTGGTAGCGGGCTGCGAGCGTGCGCTGCAGGGCGGGCAGCATCTGATCGCGCACGTAGCGGGTCGGCCCGGCCGGGCCGATCGGCTCCAGGGGCGGCGCGTAGGTCAGCAGGTAGCCGTGCCGGGTGCCGTCGGTCGTGTGGCAGTCCACCATCAGCGCCGGGTCCCAGGTGTCGTAGATCCGCGCCAGGGACGCGCGCGTCTCGGGGCCCTCCGCCTTGAAGTAGTCGCGGTTGAGGTCGAGGTTGAGCCCGTCGGCCCGCTGGCCCACGAGCACCGGGCCGGCCTGCTCGGAGCGGTTCACGGCCACCGGGGCGAACGCGTCGTTGCCGTCGGGGTTGTAGTCGGGCGCCGCGAGGACCACCAGCGTCTGCAGCAGGTCGCGGCGCGTCGTGGCCAGCTCCCGCAGCAGGATCAGGATCGCTTCCTTCCCCTCCACTTCACCCGCGTGGATGTTGCCCTGCAGGTAGACCACCAGCTTGCCCGCCGCCGCCGCCTCGGCCGGCGAGGTGACCGCGGGCTCCGCGGCGACGGCGAGGTAGAGCGGCCGCCCGTACGCGGTGCGGCCCATCTCCTCCACCGCGAGCGGAGCGCCGGCGCGCTGGAGGCTGTCGAGGAACGCGCCGACCTCGGCGCTGGTGGACGTGGAGTCGAAGTTCGAGCGCTCGGCAACCGTGCGCGGCCAGGTCTGGCCGATCAACGGCGCGGGCGCGAGCAGGGCGAGCGCGAGCAGCGCGCGGACGGAAACGGGCATCGGGAACCTGGGGGATATGGAGTCGGCCAATCTACGCACGACGAGGTGGCCGGGAGAAGTGTGCGGGGTGCGGAACAGCTGCGAGACGCACAGCTGCGAGTGGTTACGAGACGTGAGTTCCTGGTCCACGGTTCTGGGCCGGCCTCGGGTCCCCACGGGGCCGGGCGGCCATCCCCTGCCGCGCGGGGACCCCGCCTTCCCCGGCCCCGGACGCTCGCCCGGCAACGGCCCTGCTGCCTCCCGACTCACTTCTCGCAACCACTCGCAACCCGGCGTCTCGCAACTCGCCCGCGCACTGCCTCCTCCTTCCTGTTCTCCGGTATATTGACGCAGCCCGATGAAGCCCATCCCCCTCGTCCTGTTGATCGCCGCCGTGGCGGCGCCGCTCGCCGCCCAGTGCCCCGACGGCACGCCGGCGCCGTGCCGCGCGCCGGCGCGCGCGCCCGCCTCCAACAGCATCGCCGTGCTCTACTTCGACAATCTCTCGCGCGACACGGCGGACGCGTACCTGGCCGAGGGGCTCACCGAGGAGCTGATCACGCGGCTGGGGGACATTCCGCGGCTCACGGTGAAGTCCCGCTACGCGGTCCGCCGCTACCGGACCGACAAGGACGTGGATCCGGCGTCGCTCGGCCGAGTCCTCGCCGTGACGTACCTGGTGACCGGCAGCGTGCAGCGGGCCGGCACCGAGCTCAGGGTGCGCTGCGAGCTGGCGCGTGCCACCACGGGCAACCGCGTGTGGGGTCAGGAGTACGAGCGCGGCGACGGCGACATCCTGGCGATCACGACCGACATCGCGCGCCGCGTGGCGAGCGGCGTGGCGGGCCAGCTCCTGCCCGGCGAGCGCACGGCGCTGACCGCCCGGCCGACCGACAACCGGGACGCGTTCGAGCACCTGGTGCACGGCAACGTGCTCCTGGCGCAGCGCACGCCGGCGTCGGTGCAGCGGGCGATCGGCGAGTACCAGGCGGCGGCGCGCCTCGATCCGCGCCTGGTCTCGGCGTGGGCCCGGATCGGGCTCGGCTACGCGATCTGGCTGGACTGGGGCTGGAGCGACGACGGCCTGGTGCCGCCCGACAGCTTCCTCGCCAACGGGATCGCCGCCGCCTCACGCGCGCTCGCCCTCGACTCGCTCAGCTCCGACGCGTGGCTGGCCTGGGGCTACCTGCAGATCTTCGCGCATCCGCGCGACCTGGCGGGCGCCGAACCGGCGATGCGCCGGGCGGTGGCCCTCGACCCGCGCAACGCCGAGGCGTGGTCCCAGCTCGGCGATCTGCTCACCTACATGCAGCGCGATTCGGAGGTGCCGGAGCTGCTCCGCCACGCCCTGGCGATCGAGCCGGGGCGGCCCATCTCCCTGGTGAACCTGTCGGGCTCCGAGCCGCCGCGGCGGGGCCTCGCGCTGCTGGACAGCGCGCTGGCCATCGACCCCGCGTTCTACAACGCCTATCTCACGCGCGCGGGCGTGAGGCTGACGCTGGGCGACACGGCCGGCGCGCGGGCCGATGCCGCGACCTTCACGCGGCTCGCGCCACCGGGCACGGCATGGATCGCGCGCGCGAGCACCCTCGACGCCCCGATGGCCTTCGGCGACACGGCCAGGTCCGCGGCCGATGCGCGGCAGATGCTGGCCGCCCTGCCCCCGACGGGCCGCATCGCCATCCGGATCGGCACGCCGCTCGCCCGCACACTCTACGTCGCGGCGCACGACACGGCCGACGCGATCGCCGTCGGCGAGCGCATGCAGCCGGGGGCACTGCTGTGGCGGTTCGGGCTCAAGGACGTGGACACCGGCGAACCCGGGCTGCCGCCGCGCATCCGGGCGCTGGTCGAGGCGTCGCGGCCTCCCTGGGCCAAGCCCGCACGCTAGACGAGGAGCCGGGAGGCGGGATTCAGGTCAGTGGCGAGACGGCAAGCTGCGAGTGGTCGACCGCTCGGTACTGGGCGTCTTACAACTCCCCTGCAATCTCCTAACCGACCACCGCTCTCTTGGTGGGCTCCCACACGGCATTCACCTCGCCCCGCAGCGCGCGCAGCCAGGCGTCGAGCGCGGCGACGATCCCCGAGACCACGTAGGCGGGCACCGAGACGATCCTCGGCGCGTCCCGCCCCTCCGGCCACCACCACCCCACCGCGGCCAACAGCAGCGGCAGCACGCACACCGCGGCGAGCAGCCAGGAGTGGAGCCCCGCCGCCAGCAGCAGCCACCCGACGGCCGCCAGCACGAGTCCCCAGGGCGCCAGCCAGCGCACCAGCTTGTGGCTCGCCAGCATCCACGCGAACGCGCCGTAGCGCAGCGGATTGAGGAGCGCGCGCTTGTACCACAGCGTCTCGAGCCCGCGCACCAGGGTGCGCACCTTGCGGCGGTACTCGCCGTGCAGCGAGCGGATGCGCGGCACGAAGCACGCGGCCTCGTCGACCGACACGGCGCGGAAGCCGTGCTCACGCGCGATGAGGGCGCAGGCGAAGTCGCGGCTGAGGGCCGGGGGGAAATCGGTCACGTGCAGCGGCTTGCGGATGGCGTAGAAGCAGCCCGACGCGCCGACGATCGAGCCCACCCGCGTCTCGAGGCCGCGCACCCACATCTCGTAGCCCACGTAGCCCGACTCGCCGACGTTGAGGTCGGCGTCGAGCTGCGCGACGCTGAGGTCGCGCCCCGAGGCCACGCCGACCGTCGGATCGGCGAACTGCGCGATCAGCGGCTTCAGCGCCCCGGGCGCGATGCGCACCGAGGCGTCGGTGTTGACCACGATGTCGCCCGTGAGGTGCGCCCGGGCCAGGTTCTCCGCCGCGATCTTGCCGCCCCGCACCGGGGTGCGCAGCAGCTCCACGCCGCGGCCCGCGTAGCCGCGCACGATCTCGTCGGTGCGGTCGGTCGAGCCGTCGGACACCACCAGGATCTGGCGCCGGCCGGGATACTCGGTGGCCAGGATCGCGTCGAGGGTGGCCGCGATGGCCCGTTCCTCGTTGTAGGCCGGGACGGTGATGCTGATGGAAGGCCACTCGGCGGGCTCGCGCGCCGCCGCCGGCCGCGTGCGCACCAGGCTCAGCAGCTTGAGGACGATCGGGTAACCGAAGTACGCGTAGCCGGCGGTGCACAGGCCGAGCGCCAGGAGGACGATCGCCGCGGTCATGGCACCCGGTAGCTGGCCCCGTCGAGGAGGACCTCGAGGATGCGGTCGGCCGTGTGGCCGTCCCAGCGCTCGATCGGCCGCGCGGCGCCGCGCCGGGCCTCCAGCGCCGCCGTCGCGGCCGCCAGGATCGCGCCGCGCTCCGCCTTCACCAGGCGGTTGGTGCCCTCGGTGCAGGTGATCGGCCGCTCGGTCGAGGGCCGCACCGTGAGGCACGGCACGCCCAGGAACGTGGTCTCCTCCTGCAGCCCGCCGGAGTCCGTGACGACCAGGGCCGACTGCTCCACGAGCCCGAGCGTGTCGAGGTACGGGATCGGGTCGAGGAGCTTCAGCGCCGCTCCCGGCGGCGCCGTCCAGCCCATGTCGGCGATGCGCGCGCGGGTCCTGGGGTGCACCGGGAAGACGACCGGCAGCCGCGCGGCCAGCTCGCCCAGGGTGTCCAGGATCTCGCGCAGCGTGGCGGGCGCGTCCACGTTGTTGGGCCGGTGCAGCGTCACGAACGCGAACCGGCGGCCGTCCACCCCGACGCGCCGCGCCGCGCCGTTCTCGCGGGCCCGCGGCAGCGACGCCACCAGGGTGTCGATCATGATGTTGCCCACCAGGTGCACCCGCTCGCCGGGGACGCCCTCGGCGCGGAGGTTGTCGTTGGCGTCGCGCGAGGGCGTCAGCAGCCAGTCGGCGAGCCGGTCGGTGACCACGCGGTTGATCTCTTCGGGCATCGTCCAGTCGCGGCTGCGGAGCCCCGCCTCGACGTGGGCCACCTTGATGCCGAGCTTGGCGGCGACCAGCGCGGCCGCGACGGTCGAGTTCACGTCGCCGTAGACGAGGACGGCGTCGGGCTTGTCGGCGAGGACCACCGGCTCGAAGCGCTGCATGATCAGCGCGGTCTGCGCGGCGTGGGAGCCGGAGCCGACCTCGAGGTTGTGGTCGGGCCGCGGGATGCCCAGCTCGGCGAAGAACGCGTCCGACATCTCCGCG
>Ga0335079_10003715_pt1 | contig 17561 bp, 20 predicted proteins | sample Lox_Sample_33_FD_206719 | JGI IMG/M metagenome (GOLD analysis project Ga0335079, IMG submission 206719) | Soil microbial communities from Loxahatchee National Wildlife Refuge, Florida, United States - Lox_Sample_3.3 | ecosystem: Environmental > Terrestrial > Soil > Wetlands | place: USA... | reverse complement strand
GCTCGCCGAGCGCTTCGAGCGCCAGCAGGACGAGCGGCGCCGAGCTGCTCTCCGCATAGGCTTCGAGCGCCGCAAGGCTTTCGGGCGGCGCGTCCTCGAGGTCGCGCTCGCGCGCATCGATCAGCGCATCGAAATGGCCGCGCGTCAGCGCGCGCCGCTCGATCGCCGCGGCGAGCGGTCCCACCACCTCGTGGCGCCGCGCCGGTGCGCCGGCATAGATCTGGTCGAGGCTGTCGCGCCACCACTGCAGCCGAATGCGGCCGAGCATCGGCTCGCTCACCACCTCGCGCGTCTTCGCCACCTCGTGGTTGAAGGCATAGAGCGCGAGCAGCGCCTGGCGCTCCGCCGCCGGCGCGAACAGCGTCGTCAGAAAGCGGTCGCGATCATGCCGCCGCACCATCCGGCCCAGCTCGGAAAGCGCGGAAGAGCCCGCCTCCTCGTTCATGCGCGCGCCGCGCTCATCACATTGCCGACCCTTCGCCCGCCGCCTATGATACCGCCCGGGACGAGTGCGATCGATCGCGGGAACCTGGGCTCGACGGACCCGTTTCCGTTTTGACGATCGCCCCCGCATAGCGCAAGGCAGCAACAAGCTGCCGCTTCGGTTCCATTCCTGACAGTGCGAGGAAAAGATGGCTTTCGAACTTCCCCCGCTTCCCTATCCCATGGACGCTCTCCAGCCGCACATGTCGTCGCGCACGCTGGAGTTTCACCACGGCAAGCATCACAAGGCCTATGTCGACAACCTCAACAACCTGGTCAAGGACACGCCCTTCGCGCGCCAGTCCCTCGAGGACATCATCAAGGCGACGGCCAAGGACGAGTCGAAAGCCGGCGTCTTCAACAACGCCGCGCAGGTGTGGAACCACACCTTCTTCTGGAACTGTATGAAACCGCATGGCGGTGGCCAGCCGACGGGCGATGTGGCAAAGGGTATCGAGCAGGCCTTCGGCGGCTTCGACAAGTTCAAGCAGGAGTTCAAGCAGGCGGCGACGACGCAGTTCGGCAGCGGCTGGGCATGGCTCGTCGCGGACGGCGGCAAGCTCAAGATCACCAAGACGCCGAATGCGGTGAACCCGCTCTCGCAAGGGCATACCGCGCTTCTCACCTGCGATGTCTGGGAGCACGCCTATTATCTCGACTTCCAGAACCGCCGGCCCGACTTCGTCCAGACCTTCCTCGACCACCTCGTCAATTGGGAGTTCGTGGCGAAGACGCTGAGCGGCGCGCGCTAGGACCGACGATTTCGGATACGTGTTCGCCCCAGCTCACCCTCCCACCGCGTCAGCGGTGGGAGGGTGAGATGGGGTGTCGCTCATCTTGCGCACTCGCATCGGAGGCAGGCATGGCCGCTTATCTCATTGCCGATATCGAGGTGACCAATCCCGCCGGCTACGACGAGTATCGCCGGCAAGTGGTCGCGACCGTCGAGAAGTATGGCGGGCGCTTTGCCGTGCGCGGCGGCGCCTCTGAAATCCTGGAAGGCGATTGGGGGCCGAAGCGCGTCGTCGTCCTGGAATTCCCGACCATGGACGCTTTGAAGCGCTGGTACAACTCCGCCGAGTACAAGCCGCTCATCGCGTTGCGTCAGAAGAACGCGTCGGGAAACGTGATCGCCGTCCAAGGCGCCTGAGCCGAGCGGCCCCGCGCTCGGCGGGCTTCGCCGCGCTGGTCGAGGGCGGCCGCAGCTTCGATTTGTCCTACGCGCCGCCGGAAAGGGCTTGCGCGAAAGGCTCGGTGAGCTTCCCGCTGATGTCCCGGAGGCGGTGGCGCGCCTCGGCATCATAGGCTTGCCGGTTGGCGCGCGCCTCGTTGAGACCGTTGAAATAGAGGCCGCTGCGCCCTTCGAGCGCAGGCTCGGCCGCGAGGTTGAGGATGGCCTCGGCCCCCTCTTCGACGCTGCTCCAGGGCGTGACGCCGGCCGCTCGCACCATGGTCGTGTTCATATAAGTGGCGGGATGGAGCGCATTGACCGTGATGCCCGAGCCTTTGAGGGTCTCGGCGAGATCGATCGCGAACATGATCTGCGCCAGCTTGCTCTGGCAATAGGCCCTGGTGCCGCTATAGCCGCGCGTCAGCATGACATCGGCAAAATCGATTTCCTGCTGCCCGGCCGAAGCGACATTGACGATGCGCGCCGGCGCACTGGCGCGCAGCAGCGGCAGCAACAGATGCGTCAGCAAAAAGCCCGAGAGGTAGTTGACGGCAAAGCGCAGCTCATGACCGTCGGCGCTCACCTGCCGGCCGGCGCCGCCGCTGGCGGTGCCGATACCGGCATTGTTGATGAGGATGTCGAGCCGCTCCGTCCGCGCTTGGACGGCTTCGGCCAGGCCGCGCACCGCGCGCAGGCTCGCGAGATCGGCGGCGAGAAATTCGGCCGCGCCGCCTTGGTTCTTGATCTCGGCGACAAGCTGCTCGCCCCGCGCGCGGTCGCGGCCATGCACCAGCAGCGACGCGCCGTCGGCGGCAAGACGCGCGGCGACCACCCGGCCGACGCCGTCGGTCGATCCCGTGACGAACGCGCATTTGCCGTTCAGCTTTGCCATCCCGAGCCTCCCTCCCCGCCCTCAGCGCGCCGGCAGCAGCGCGGCGGCGACGCGGCGATCCTCCGCCAGCAGCACGTTGTAGGTGCGGCAGGCGGCGCCGGTATCCATGGCGTCGATGGTGATGCCGGAGCGGCGCAGCGCCAAGCGCAGCTCGAGCGGCACCGGCTGCATGCGGCGGCCGCAGCCGAGCAGCAGGATCTGGACGTCGCCGTGGGCAACCACCGGCGCGAGACTTTCCGCCGTGACCTCGGCAAGCGCGGCGACGGGCCAAAGCTGCGTCGCGTCGGGGAAGACCAGGATGGCGCCCTGATAGGCCGCGCCGCTGACATGGAAACCGCCCGCGCCGTAGCTGTCGATGACCTGCCGATCCGCGGGGATGAGCGGCGTCACATCCATGGGTCAGGAGGCTCCTTGCGTCTCCGCCTGCGTGTCCTCCTTCTTGGCGCGGCTGGAGCGGCGCGGCTGGACGTAATAGAGGATCGGCGCGGCGATGAAGAGCGAGGAATAGGTGCCGACGATGATGCCCCAGAGCATGGCGATACTGAAGCCGCGCAGCACCTCGCCGCCGAAGAAGAACAGGGCCAGCACCGCGAGCGCCACGGTGCTCACCGTGAGTATCGTGCGCGACAGCGTCTCGTTGAGGCTCTTGTTGATGAGGGTGCGGAAATCCATGGTCTTGTATTTCCGAGAGGTCTCGCGCACGCGGTCATAGATGACCACCGTGTCGTTCACGGAATAGCCGGCGATGGTCAGGATCGCAGCCAAGGTCGTCAGGTTGAATTCGATCTGCAGCAGCGAGAAGAGCCCCACCGTGGTGATGGTGTCGTGCAAGGTCGAGAGCATGGCGCCGATGCCGAACTGCCAGTTGAAGCGCAGCGAGACATAAGCGGCGATGGCGAACAGCGCGAGCACAGTCGCAAGGATGCCGGCGCGGATGAGCTCGCCGCCGACCTCGGGGCCGACCACCTCGGTGCGGCGATAATCGACGCCGCTGCCCAGCGCGTGCTGCACCTTGGCGACGGCATCCATCTGCGCCTGGTCGCCGCCGGGCTGGCGCGCGACGCGGATCAGCACCTCGTCGGGGCTGCCGAAGCCCTGCAGCGACACGGCGCCGAGGCCGAGCCCGTCCAGGGTCGAGCGCATCTCCGCAAGATGGGCCGGCCCTTGGGTGCGCGCCTCGATCAGCGTGCCGCCGGCGAAGTCGATGCCGAAATTGAGGCCCTGTGTCAGGAAGAGCACGATGGAGCCGATGGTGAGCACCGCCGACAGCACAAAGCCGAGCTTGTGCAGCCCCATGAAATCGATGTTGGGGATGTGGCGGATGGTGATGAGCGGGCGCAGCATCAAATGGGAATCGCTTTCGGTTTCGTCCGCCGGAGCCAGCTGACGATCTGCAGGCGGGTGACCAGGATCGCCGAGAACAGCGAGGTGATGACGCCGATGCTCAAGGTCACGGCGAAGCCCTTCACCGGCCCCGAGCCCAGGAAGAACATCAGGAATCCCGCCACCAGAGTGGTGAGATGGCTGTCGAAGATGGTGCCGAAGGCGCGCTCGAACCCGGCCTGCAGCGACGAGATCAGCGAGCGTCCGCCGCGAACCTCCTCGCGGATGCGCTCATAGATCAGCACATTGGCATCGACCGCCATGCCCAAGGTCAGCGCGATGCCGGCGATGCCCGGCAGGGTCAGCGTCGCGCCGAGCACGGTCAAGCTCGCCATCATCAGGCACAAATTGAAGAACAGCGCGACATTGGCGAAGAGCCCGAAGAGACCGTAGAAGACGGTCATGAAGACGACCACCAGGATCACGCCGATGATGCAGGCGAGAGCGCCGGCATGGATCGAATCGGCGCCGAGCCCGGGACCGACCGTCCGCTCTTCCAACGGCACCAGCGGCGCCGGCAGCGCGCCGGCCCGGAGCTCGAGCGCCAGCTCATTGGCGGACTCCGTCGTGAAGCTGCCGGTGATGATGCCCTGACCGCCCAGGATCGGCTCGCGGATCACCGGCGCCGAGATCACCGCATTGTCGAGCACGATGGCAAAGCGCTTGCCGACATTGTTCTTGGTCGCGTCACCGAAGCGCCGGGCGCCCTCCGCGTTGAATTTGAAATTGACCGCGGGCGCGCCGTACTGATCGAAGGTCGCCTGTGCGTCGGTCAGCGTCTCGCCGCTCACCAGCACCCGCCTCTGCACGACGATGGTCGCCCCCGGCGGCGAATGGCCATCCTTCAACAGCAGCGCCTCGTCGCCCGGCGGCGGATGACCTCCCGGACCGACGCTGGCATTCTCGTCGACGAGCTGGAAGGTCATCTTCGCCGTCTTGCCCAGGATACGCTTCACGAACTCGGGATTTTCGACGCCCGGAAGCTCCAGCACGATGCGATCTTCGCCCTCGCGCTGGATGCTCGGCTCCTTCGTGCCGGTTTCATCGATGCGCCGGCGCACGATCTCGATCGATTGATCGACGATCTGCCGCTGCACATTGTTGAGCGCGACCGCATTGAACTTGAGGCTCACCGCGCCATCGGCGCCGGTCGTCATGTCGAGATCGGGATCGACCTTGCGCACGAGGGTGCGCACCTCCTCCATCCGGTCCGGCTCGCGCAAGGTGAAGTGGATCGCATCGTTGCTGGCGCCGAGCCCGACATAGCCGATCTTGGCCGTGCGGAACTCGCTGCGCAGCCCGTCCACAACATCGTTGAGGCGCTCGGTGATGACGGAGCGCATGTCGACCTGGTAGAGCAGATAAGAGCCGCCGCGCAGATCGAGGCCGAGGCTCACCTGCTTTTTCGGCAGGAAGTTGGGCCAGCGATCGACGGTTTGCGTCGAAAACAGGTTGGGGATGGTGAACACCACGCCGAGGGCGCAGATCCCGAGGATCAACGCCACCAGCCATTTCGGAAAATAGAGCATCAGTACTTACCCAGGCGCCCTCGCGCTCAGCCGCCAGCGGCGCGACGGTTGCTGCTCCCCTTGCCCTTGTCGGCGGTATCGTCGCTCTTCTCGTCCTTGTCGTCGCCCTTGTCGGCCTTGGCGGCGACGGGCTCGGTCTTGGCGAGGACGCTCGAGATCGTGCTGCGCGCGACGCGCACGCGCACGCCTTCGGCGATCTCCACCAGCACCTCGTCGTCATTCACCACCTTGGCGATCGTGCCGATGATCCCGCCCCCGGTCACCACCCGGTCGCCGCGCCGCAGCGCCGCCAGCATCTCTCTGAGCTGCTTCGCCTTTTGCTGCTGCGGCCGCATCAGCAGGAAATACATGACGACGATGATCAGGACGATCGGCAGCATTTGGACCAACGCGTCCGAGCTGCCTCCGAGGCCCTGCGCATAGGCGGGCGAGATGAACATCGACGTCTCCTCGAGTGAGTTGCCGCATTCCTAGTCAATATGGGACGAAAGAGCAACCTGGCACACGGCCCCTCACCGCTAGAGGGTGAAGCCGGCGCACCCCCGGCAAGGTGCATCCGAGCCAATGTTGACGCCACCGGGACTGGCTCCTAGGGTCCCGGCCGCTCCCACCGCCCCTCGCCCTCGCAATGACCGAAGACACCAAGCTTGAACCTTTGCTGCGCCGCATCGCCGATGCGCTCGACCGGCTCGCCCCGGCAGGCTCGCCGCGCAATGATCTTGCCGCTGCCGATGCCTTCGTCTGGCATGCCGACCACGGTTGGCTCGAGCCGGTCCCGACGGTGAACCGGGTCGATCTCGAACTGCTGCAGGGCATCGATCGGGTGCGCGACATCCTGCTCGACAATACCAAGCGGTTCGCCACCGGCCTGCCCGCGAACAACGTGCTGCTCTGGGGCGCGCGCGGCATGGGCAAGAGCTCGCTGGTGAAGGCCGTCCATGCAACGGTCAACGGCACGGCGCCCGGATCGCTGGTGCTGGTCGAGATCCATCGCGAGGACATCCCGAGCCTGCCGCGGCTCCTGGCGCTGCTGCGCAACACCAGCCGGCGCTGCCTGCTGTTCTGCGACGATCTCTCCTTCGATCAACAGGACACCAGCTACAAATCGCTGAAGGCCGTGCTCGAAGGCGGCATCGAGGGACGTCCGCCCAACGTCGTCCTCTACGCCACCTCCAATCGCCGCCATCTGCTGTCGCGCGACATGATCGAGAATGAGCGCTCAACGGCGATCAATCCCGGCGAGGCGGTCGAGGAGAAGGTCTCGCTCTCCGACCGCTTCGGCCTTTGGCTCGGCTTCCATGCCTGCGACCAGGAGACCTATCACGCCATGGTGCGCGGCTATGCCGAACGCTATGGCCTCGGCCTGCCGGCGGACCAGCTCCGCGCCGAAGCGAGCGAGTGGGCGATCACGCGCGGCGCCCGCTCCGGGCGCGTCGCCTGGCAGTTCATCCAGGACCTCGCCGGCAGACTCGGAAAGCAGATCGGGCAGGTGTAGAGCCGTATCGGGTCAGAGCTTGATATCGAGCTCGAGACGCCAGATCAGCGTGCTGGTCGGCGCGCCGGAGCTGAGGCCGAAGAGATACCCCGCGGTATAGCCGAACTCGCCCAGCCCCCCGACTTTGACCGCGCCGGTGAGCACCGGGCCGAGACGATGGTCCTGCAGGCTCGCCCGGTCGAAGCTGGGCAGCTTGCCCGGCGCCCCAAAGAACTCGACGCCAGCAGCCAGCGCATCGACAAGTTTCCAGGTGGAGGCGCCGACATAGCGCAATTGCACACCGGTCCGCGCATTGCGGCCGAGATCATGGTCGAAGAGTACGTTGAGCACGGTCGAGGACGGCCCGAAATCCTCCTGGAAGAGGCCGCCCACCGTCGTCGTCTCCGGGCTCGTCCCATCGACCGCATGGTCGTATTCCAAGAAAATAGCGCTCTCGGGCCAGTATTCATTCTGAGGCAGCAGCCGGATCGCGTTCTCGAAATCGAGCGTCCGCCAGCGCAGCCCGCGGTCGCCATCATCCCAATGCGTCTCGACCTCGGTCCACCACCAATCGCGGATGCCGTAGCCGAACTCGCCGAAATGCGTCTGACCGGCGTCGGTCGAGCGCCCGCGCTGGAGGAGGACTACGCTGTTGTCCTCGATGTCGATCTCGCCCTCCTCGATCGAGGGTGGGTTGATCTTGAGGTCGGCCGCCCGCGCCGAGGCAGCCGCCGCCAGCGCCCCCGCCACGAGGAGCTGTGCCACGCAGCGGCTGGTTTGGGCGCGAAACATCGGCGGACGATAGCATAACCGCCGGTTTCAGAGAGCCTCTAAGGCACCGCCCCGATCCCTGTTCGATCGAGGCCCACGGGTCGCCGCCTGTCGCACGCTCCTGGCAATGGGAGCACCGCTCCCGCCCAGCTCGATTTCACGCTGTTGCGCAACGCGACCTTCGCGAGATACTCGATCGAGCAGAGCGAGAGACTGAGATGAGTGGCACGCCAGGGGTCATTGCAGCCACAATCCCCGCATCGGTCAAAGGCTCCGGGCATCCGCCCGGTCGGGGTCACCTGCGCGGCTCGGATCTCAAGTGGGCGATCGCCTTCGTCGCGCCCTATGCGGCGGTGTTCTTCGCCTTCGTCGTGTATCCCGTCGGCTATGCGTTGTGGATGGCCAGCGAGCCATCGCTTTATCGAGACCTGATCGCCGATCCACTCTACCTGCCGACGCTGGTCAATACCCTGCTCTTCGTCGGCCTGGGCGTAAATCTGAAGATGTTCCTGGCGTTGCTGCTGTCGGGGTACTTCATGCGCCCGCGTTGGTGGATCAAAATCCTGCTGGCCATCTATGTCTTGCCTTGGACGGTTGCCGCGGCACAAGCCTGCATCTCATTTCACTGGATGCTGATCGACCAGCGGGGTTTGGTCGACGGGCTGTTGTCGGCGCTCTTCGGCGTCGAAGGTCCAATCTGGCTCAATGACCGCTGGCTCGCCCTCGGCTCGAACATTGCCGCCTATACCTGGAAATGGATGCCGTTCTGGACCCTGATCTTCATCGCCGGCCGGATGACGATTCCCCGGGACATCTATGACGCAGCCGCGGTTGACGGAGCCACTGGCATCCGTCGCTTTGTCCACGTCACCTTTCCGCTTCTTGCCAACCTCTATCTGATCTGCAGCCTGCTCTCAACGCTCTGGACGCTCGGCGACTTCACGACGGTCTATCTCGTTTCGGGCGGGGCGCCGGCCCTGTCCTCGGAAGTGCTGGCGACGCTCGGATTCCGTTATGCCTTCGACACCGCAAGGCCGGCGCTGGGCGTGGCGGCGGTGATGTCGACCCTGCCCATACTGATACCGGTCACGATCGTGCTGATGCGCAAGGTCCAGACGAGCGCGGTGCAGGTATGAGCCTCGCTTCCGTCTCCGTCCATCCGGCAAGAAAGCGCCGTCGGCTGCGGATGGCTCTTACGGAAGCCGGCTCGATCGCACTGGGCGTCGTCCTCCTGGTCTGGTCGCTCCTGCCCCTCTACAACATGCTCTTGGTCGCGCTCGACCCCGAGGAAGGTGAGATCGAGTTCGACGGCAATATCTGGACCCCTGAACCATCGCTCGAGAGCTTCCGCGCGGCCGTGACCGAGGAGGCGCGATATCTCGAGCATTTCTGGCACGAATTCGGGAACAGCCTCTATATCGGCCTGGCGACGATGGTTCTGACCCTATTGATCGGCTCCTTGGCGAGCTTTGCGGTGAGCCGATTGCGACCGGGCAGTGGGTCGCTGCTCACCAACGCTGCGCTTCTGACCTACGCGATTCCGGCGTCCTTCCTGATCGTTCCCTACTATCGGATCATGCATGTCTATGGGCTGTCGGACGAGCTTTGGGCGGTGATCGCGGTGCAGGTGACGTTCGCCACGCCGTTTGCCGTCCTGATCCTGGGCTTATACGCGCGCTTGATACCGTTTGAGCTGGACGACGCCGCTCGCGTCGACGGTGCCTCCGCTGTTCAACTCTATCTGCGCATCTACCTGCCCTTGATGAGACCGGCGCTCGCCGTCGTCGCCATCTACGCTCTCTTGCTCGCCTGGAACGACTACCTCTATCAGGCCGTCCTGCTCTCGGTGCGGAACATGACCGTCTCGGTCGTGCAGGGCCAGGTCTTCGTCGATGTCGATGCGGCCTGGAACGCGATGATGGCCGCCGCCATCATCTATGTGCTGCCGCCGATCGCACTTCTCTTTGTGCTTCGTCGCTATGTCGCGGCGAGTCTGACGATGGGCGGGGGCGATCGTTAGATCGTGCGGCGTGCGTCGTTGGAACCGTGCGGGCTCTCGCGGTTGCTTCGCAACCGCTGACGCCCGCGAAGGACGACTTCGCGACGCGAAGTCGCCTTGGCGAGGTCACCGCGACGCCGTCGCGTCTTCTGGCGGCAGGTAATCGCCGGGATCGAGGGCGCGCGTGCCGTGGCGGATTTCGAAGTGGAGCTGCGGCTCGCCGACGGCGCCGGTCGCGCCGACGCGCGCGATCGGCTGGCCGCGCCGCACCCTGTCGCCGCGCTTCACCAGCAGCAGCTGGTTATGCGCATAGGCGGTCAGCCAGCCATTGGCATGCTTGATCAGCACCAGGTTGCCATAGCCGCGCAGCTCGTTGCCGGCATAGGCGACGGTGCCGGCATCCGCGGCCAGCACCGGCGTTCCTGCCGGCGCGGCGATGTTGACGCCGTCATTATGCGTGCCGCCCGGGCCATTGCCGTAACTGGCGATGATCCGCCCATGCACCGGCCACATAAAGGTGCGCGCGCTGCCCGGCGCCGTCTCCGCCGGCGGCGGTGGCAGGGCCGCCGTTTTCGCCTCGGGCGCCGGCGCGGGTTTGGCGGCGGGGGCCGGCGGCGGTGGCGCCGGTGGCAGGGCCGCGACCTTCTCCTCGGGCTTCGCCATCTCCTGGTGGGCTTGCGCTGGTTCCGGTGCGCGGGCCGGCGGCGTTGCGGTGGCGACGACCGGCGCCTCGCTCTGCGGCCGCGGCGCTGGAGGCGGTGGCGGAGGTAGGGGTTCCGCCGTCGCGATCGCAGCTGGCGCCGGCGCGGGCGCTGCCGGCGCGGCATAGGGGGCGGCGGGCGCGGTCGCCTGGATCACCGGAACCTCGGCCGTCTCGACCGGCGCCGGCAGCACCAGGGCCTCGCCGACCCAGATGCGATAAGGCGGCTCGAGCCCGTTGCGGCGCGCCAAGGTGCTGGTATCGACCCCATTCCCGCGCGAGATGCTGTAAAGCGTTTCGCCGGGCCGAACGATGTGCTGCTGCACCTTCGGCAATAGAAGCTTGCGGCCGGCTTCCATGCGATAGGGCGGCGTCAACCCGTTCTCTTCGATCAGCGAGCGCACCGGCACGTCATAGCGCCGCGCGATGCCGTACAGCGTCTCGCCGGATTGAACGACAACGGCGTCGGGATGCGGCACGGGCGGCGATGGACGCGGCTGATTCGTCGCCTGGCTCACCGGCGCTGGCCGTCCGACGGCATCGACCACCGGCGCCGGCGGTGCCGTTCGCGTGCAGGCGCCGAGCGCGAGCGCCAACAGCATCAGACCAAAGTGCAAATTCCGCCGACCCGCCCCGAACATCGCCGCAGTTTACCCGGGATTTCTGACAGCGTCGCGCGTCAACCGCGGACGGGATCGCTGTCTTCCTCGCGCGCTGCCGCGACGCTCAAATCGTCATATTCCTGTGCGAGGACGAGGAGCAGGTGCCGGACCGTCGAATCGCGCTCGGTTGCGGCGATGTCGCGCAGTTCAGCGGCGCGACGGCGCCAGGCCACGGCTCGCTCCCCCATTATCGCTGCCCTCCCCGAATTGTGGAGTTAACGGCAATATCGGCGGGGAGTTGCGTCGAGAATTCCTCCAAAGGTGGGGCATCAGGGTTGCGAAGCGATGCGAAATCTAACGCATCGGGAGAGGACCGCCGCGCCTCCGCCACCGTCGCGCGCTGCCATCAGTGACGTTTCTCGGCCGGCTTTGCGGCGCGCGGCAGGCCTTCCACCAGCGGCACGAAGCGCACCGGGCCCAGATCTTCGGTGACAATCCCATCCTTGGTGCGGTGGATGCGGAGGAGCTGTTGGTCGCGCCGCTCCTCGCCCACCGGCGCGACCAGAATCCCGCCTTCGGTCAGGCTGTCGATCAGCACCTGCGGCACCGCCGGCGCGGCGGCGGTGACCATGATGCGGTCGAAAGGCGCCTGCTCCGGCCAGCCTTTGCTGCCATCGCCGAAGCGCGTGGTGACATTGTGGAGCTTGAGCTCGGCGAAGCGTTTCTCCGCTTCGCGCAGCAGCGCGCGGTGCCGCTCGATGGTGAAGACGCGGCGGCAGAGCTTCGCCAAGATCGCCGCCTGATAGCCCGATCCGGTGCCGATCTCGAGCACCTTGTGGCGCTCGCCGACGTCGAGCGCTTGCGTCATCAGCGCCACCACCAGCGGCTGGCTGATGGTCTGCGCCTGGCCGATCGGCAGCGCCACATTCTCCCAGGCCTGATCGCGGAAGGCGGCGGGCACGAAAGCATCGCGCGGCACACGCTCGATCGCGCCCAGCACGCGGGCATCGGTGACGCCGAGGCCGCGCAGCTCCATGAGCAGCCGCACCATCTTCGGCGAAGGCGGCTCGGTCACGAGAACACCTTTTTGAGCTCGGCGAGCGCCGGGCCATTGGTGAGATCGAGATAGATGGGCGACAGCGACACCTTACCCTCGGTGACGGCGTTGAGATCGGTGCCTGGCATGTCCGGCGCCTCGTCGCGCAGCGGCCCGATCCAATAATAGGGGCGGCCGCGCGGATCGGCGCGCTCGACGACGCCGTCGCCGATCTTGCGCCGTCCCTGCCGCGTCGCGACGATGCCGGCGACATCGTCCGGCGCGACGGCGGGGAAGTTCACATTGATCAGCGTGTTGCGCGGCCAAGGCCCGGCGGTGAGCCGCCGAATGACCTTGGCGGCGTGCGCCTCGGCGGTCTTCCAGGGAATGGCGCTGCGGTTCTGGTAATGCTGGCTGAAGGCGATCGCCGGCACCTCCAGCAAGGTCGCTTCCATCGCCGCCGCCACGGTGCCGGAATAGGTCACGTCCTCGCCGAGATTGGCGCCGGCATTGACGCCGGACAGCACCAGGGTCGGCGCCTTGTCGCGCAGGATGGCGTTGACCGCGAGCAGTACGCAGTCGGTCGGCGTGCCGTCGACGGCGAAGCGGCGATGGCCGAGCTTGCGGATACGCAGCGGCCGGCTCAAGGTCAGCGAATGGCTGGCGCCGCTCTGCTCCTGCTCGGGCGCCACCACCCAAACATCCTCGCTCAGCGTGCGCGCGACCTTGGCGAGAAGCTTAAGGCCCGGGGCGTTGATGCCGTCATCATTGGTCACGAGAACGCGCGCAGCAGCAAGATCGATAGGCCGGTCAAACACCGCCGATCATCTCCAGCCCGCCCAGATAGGGCTTCAACGCGTCGGGCACGGCGACCGTGCCATTGCCCTGCTGGTAGTTCTCGAGCACGGCGACGAGCGTGCGCCCGACCGCAAGGCCCGAGCCGTTCAGCGTATGGACGAAGCGCGTGCCCTTGCCTTCTTTCGGCCGAAAGCGCGCGCGCATGCGCCGCGCCTGGAAGTCGCCGCAATTGGAGCAGCTCGAGATCTCGCGATAGGTCCCCTGCCCCGGCAGCCAGACTTCGATGTCATAGGTCCTGCGCGCGGAGAATCCCATGTCGCCGGCACAGAGCAGCATGACGCGATAGGCGAGCCCGAGCCGCTTCAGCACTTCCTCGGCACAAGCGGTCATGCGCTCATGCTCGACCTCGGAGTGGTCGGGATGGGCGATCGACACCAGCTCGACCTTGGAGAATTGATGCTGGCGGATCATGCCGCGCGTATCCTTGCCGGCGGCGCCGGCCTCGGCGCGGAAGCACGGCGTCCAGGCGGTGAGCCGAAGCGGCAGCTCCGCCTCGTCCAGGATCTCGTCGCCGACGAGATTGGTGAGCGACACTTCCGCCGTCGGGATAAGCCAGAGCCCGTGTGTCGTCTGGAACATGTCCTCGGCGGATTTCGGCAGCTGCCCAGTACCAAAGACCGTCTCGTCGCGCACCAGCAGCGGCGGGCTCACCTCGCGATAGCCGAATTCGCGCGTATGGAGATCGAGCATGAATTGCGCGAGCGCACGCTCGAGCCGCGCCAACTGCCCGTAGAGCACGACGAAGCGCGCGCCCGACAGCTTGCCGGCGCGCGCGAAATCCATGAGGCGCAGCGCTTCGCCGATCGCCACATGATCCTGCACCGCGAAGGGAAAAGCGGGCGGCGTCCCATGCTGGCGGACGAGACGGTTGTGCGTCTCGTCCAGTCCTTCCGGGACATCCTCGGCCGGCAAATTGGGCAAGGCCGCCAGAACGCGATCGAGGTCAGCCTTCAACCGGCCGGCTTCCGCTTCGAGCGTCGCCTGGCGCTCCTTGCTGTCGGCGACGCGGCGCAGGATGTCGGCGGGATCGCGCCCTTGCGCCTTGGCGGCGCCGATCTCCTTGGCGAGCTTGTTGCGCTCGGCCTGGAGCTGCTCGGCGCCCGTCTGTGTCTCGCGCCATTGCCGATCGAGATCGAGCAGTCCCGCGGCGGCGGCCGGCGCGCCGCGCCGCGCGAGGCCGCGGTCATAGGCCTCGGGATTGTCACGGATCCATTTCAGGTCGAACATCGGCGCCGGCTGTTATAGAGGGATCGCCCGGTCGCGTCTATCGCGAGGGTCGCAAGGGAACGACGCTCCCCCTACTCGCCCGGCGCTTTGCCGGCGAGGTCGGCTTCTTCCTGCGCCTGGCGCTGCGCGCGCTGCTTCTCGACCATCCGGCAGGAGAGGATCGAGATTTCGTAAAGCAGGAAGAGCGGCAGCATCAGCGACACCATGCTGAACACGTCGGGCGGCGTCAGCAGCCCCGCCACCGCCGTGATGGCGACGATGGCATAGCGGCGCTTGGCCGCAAGGCCCGCGGCCGTCACCATGCCGACTCGCGCCATCAAGGTCAGCAGCACGGGCATCTGGAAGGTGGCGCCGAAAGCGAAGACGAGGCGCAGCACCAGGGTCAGGTACTCGCTGACCTTGGGAGTGAGCTCGATCGGCAACTCGCCGTTGCCGGCGGCCTGCTGGAAGCTCGCGAAGAAGGTGAAGGCCAACGGGAAGATGACGTAATAGGCGAGCGCCGCGCCCGCGATGAACAGCACCGGCGTCGCGAAGAGATAGGGCAGAAAAGCGCGCCGCTCCTGCTTGTAGAGGCCTGGCGCGACGAAGCGCCAAACCTGGAAGGCGATGGCGGGAAAGGCGAAGAATATCGATACCCAGAAGGCGACGCGCAGATTGGTGAAGAACTTCTCGGTGAGGTCGGTATAGATGAAATGCCCATTCGTCTGGTGCGCCAGGATCCGGGCGAGCGGCCGCGCCAGAAAATCGTAGATCTCCGCGCTGAAATAGACGCAGGGCGCGAAGACGACGGCCCAGGCGGCGATGGCGTAGAGCAGGCGCTGGCGCAGCTCGATCAGGTGATCGAGAAGCGGCATCTTGCCTTGCTCGAGCTCGTCTTCTTCTTCGGCCATGGCTGGCGCGGTCAGTTATGCGTGCCGGATTTCGGCGCCTCGGGATGCGGCTCCGCCGCTTCGGCCGAAGGCGCCGCCTCCGGCGCCGCTTCGCTCGCGGGCGCGGAGACGTGCTCGACGAGGGGAGCACTGTCCCGCGGCGCCGGCACTTCTTCGATCGGCTCGGCGAAAGCCTGCTTCATCTCGCCGCCGGGATCGACCGTGCTTTCGATGGTGTGGCCGACATCGATGGTGGCCGCCTTCTCGACTTCCTTGCGCACTTCCTCGAGCTCGGACTCGCGGATCATCTGGTCGAGGCTGCCCTGGAACTCGCGCGCGATCGCCCGCGCGCGGCCGACCCAGACGCCGACCGTCCGCAGCGCGCGCGGCAGATCCTTGGGGCCGATCACCAGCAGCGCCACCAGCCCGAGCAACAGGATATGGGACCACGCAAGATCGAACATCGCCCGCTATCGTCGCCGCTCCTCTCGCAAAATCGCGCGGGATAATGGCAGATGGGTTGCAGCGCCGCAATGCAGGGGGGCGCGATTGCAGGCCCTCTATTGGCGGTTTCGGATAGAGGCGCCGACCCGAGTACGCAGAATCGGAAGCTTCACTTGCAGCGCGCGACATCATCGAGGCCCCACCTCACCCACCCGCTTCGCGGGTCCCCCCTCTCCGCCCCTTAGGGGCGGAGAGGGTTGGGGTGAGGTGGGGCGCGCCAGTCGCGTGCGGCTTCAAGCATCTGGGCTTGGCGTCTTCAAACCTACGCCGGGGAGGGCTACCTTCCCCGATGAGATCGGAGAGGCTCTGCGCAGGAGAAGGCAATGACCGAGAAGACCGATTGGCACTATGACGGGGTGCGCGTGGTCAAGGGCTCGGAGCTCGACACCAATACGGCACAGACGCCGGGCATGAATCGCGCGGCGGCGATCACCTATGCGCGCGCGGGTGCGCAGAAGCTCTGGGCCGGGACGGTGACGATCCACGCCAACGCCAAGACCGGCGCCCATCACCATGGCGAGGTCGAAAGCGTCATCTATGTGGTGAAGGGCAAGGCGCGCATGCGCTGGGGCGAGAAGCTCGAATTCATGGCCGAGGCCGGTCCCGGCGATTTCATCTATGTCCCGCCCTACGTGCCGCATCAGGAGATCAATGCGAGCAGCAACGAGCCGCTCGAATGCGTGTTGTGCCGCAGCGGCCAGGATCCGGTCGTGGTCAATCTCGACATCACGCCGATCGAGCCGCCCGAGGAAGTGCGCTGGATCGATCCGATTCACAAGCACTAGGAGCGTGCTTCGCGCGCCTATGCTTGATCTGCTCAAGAAATAGGCAAGAAAAAGCGCGGCGATTTAATCAAAGTTCAAGGATCGACGGACATTCTGTCGGCGTCGCGATCGGGGGATCGTCAACCTCCGGGAGAGGGCCGTGACAGAGCCGGAACGGATTATCACACTGTCGCATCGCGTCGGCGAAATCGCCGACGACAAGATCGACTTGATCAACCGCATCACCAGCGAGACCAAGATCCTGGCGCTCAACGCGCTGATCGAGGCGGCACGCGCCGGCGATGCGGGTCGGGGCTTCGCCGTCGTCGCCAACGAGGTGAAGGCGATCTCGGAGCGCATCACCGGCGTCGCGGGCGAGCTCTCGACCGAGCTCGCCGGCTCGATCGGCGAGCTCAAGGAGCTGGGCCAGCGCATGGTGCAGCAGATCCGCGGCCAACGCCTCGCCGATCTGGCGCTCAACATGATCGAGATCATCGACCGCAACCTGTATGAACGGTCCTGTGACGTGCGCTGGTGGGCGACCGATGCGGCGATCGTCGCCGCGCTCGAGACGCCGGGCGCCGACAGCGCGCGCCATGCCGCGGAGCGCCTGGGCGTCATCCTCAACAGCTACACCGTCTATCTCGATCTCTGGGTTGCCGACGCCTCGGGCCGCGTCCTCGCCAATGGCCGCCCGCAGCGCTATCACGCTGTCGTCGGATCGAATGTTGCCGAGGCGCGCTGGTTCAAGGCGGCGATGGCAACGCGCACGGGCGATGATTACGCCGCGCTCGATATCGACGAGATGCCGGGGCTGAACGGCGCTCAGACCGCCACCTATGTCACCGCGGTTCGCGAGAGCGGCCTCGCCCAGGGCAAGCCGATCGGCGCGCTCGGCGTTTTCTTCGATTGGCGCCCCCAGGCCGCCGCCGTCGTCAAGGGCGTGCGCCTCAGCGAGGAGGAGCGGCAGCGCACCCGCTGCCTCATCCTCGATGCGCAACGTCGCGTCATCGCCGCCTCGGATGACAACGGCCTCTTGCGCGAGCGCTTCGAGCTCAGGGGCAATGGCCGCGACGGCTTCTACGGCACCGAGGACGGCGCCATGGTGGGCTACGCGCTGACGCCAGGCTATGAGACCTATCGCGGGCTCGGCTGGTATGGCGTCGTCGCCCAGCGCTCGGCTGCGCGCGCCGGGGCGGCGGAAGCGGTTGCGCCGGGCGGGGCTTCGCGCTAGTTTCATCCGCGATGATGAGAGTGCAGCCACGATCCCCTTCCGGGCGCTATTGGCGCCGCTGGTTC
>Ga0335079_10003714_pt1 | contig 17566 bp, 8 predicted proteins | sample Lox_Sample_33_FD_206719 | JGI IMG/M metagenome (GOLD analysis project Ga0335079, IMG submission 206719) | Soil microbial communities from Loxahatchee National Wildlife Refuge, Florida, United States - Lox_Sample_3.3 | ecosystem: Environmental > Terrestrial > Soil > Wetlands | place: USA: Florida... | reverse complement strand
CGCGCTGATTGCTTCGCCACACCCTGGCTCGCCGCCCCCTTTTCGTCCTGCAAGCTGATCGCTAAAAGCTGACCGCTTGCCGCCCTCGCAGCCTGCTCTCACAACACCAAGTCTGAGGGGCCGACTCTCAGATTCTGCGGGCTGGAATCTAATGTGGCCGGTACGCCACCATCTCGAATCGCGGCACGGTGCTGTTGACGATTTGCGTCCGCAACAGAACTTCGAAGTGCGGCAATGGTCTGCCGGGAAGAACGCCGAGTTTTTGCCGCAATTGCCCGATGGATTCCTCGGAAGTAATGAATTGCGCCCCGGCCTCAGGCGAAATCACATCGCTTCCGGTGATCAACAGGACGTTGCCGGTGTGCCGCGGATTCGGAACAAACGTGATGCGGCAGTAGCCCGTCCGCCGCCATTCGGCCGCATAGAACGCCTCTTCTCCCGGCCGCGGCGACCGGTTCACGAACCGGAACGAGGGCGGCGATTCCTGATAGGTCGCTTGAAACGCCATCTGCTCTTCAAACAGCCCCACCCAGGGATTCGCCCGCCAACTGCCCAGTAGAATCGTGTTCATCGACGAGATCAAGGGGGACGACATATCGCGTGCATTGATGATGCTAAGCGGCAACCGCAAGTCCGAGGCCAGAAGCCCGAAATCGCGCGCCACCTGTACATCCGACATCGCCGTGGTCACGCGGCTGGAGAATTCGAGGGCGAACTCCCGCCGGACGGGGTCCTGAATGTGCTGTTCCGCAAGGCTCTCCCACTCGTGCGCTTCATATTCCGAAAGCGGAACCGGCCCCCCGATGAGCATTTCGAAGTCCAGCAGGTTCACATCCGAAAGCACCAGGTAGGTCGCCTGCCCGCTTCCAAAAAGCTGGTTCCAGAACGCCTGAACCGAGGGCGGCGGACCGCGTCGCGCGCCGCGGCTGGAAGTGTACCCAAGAGCCCAACCAACGGCCGCCGAAATCGCCACCGCCATTGCGATAGCGATTACAAGCCGCTTCCCGCGAGGCTGCGGGACCGTCTGGGGAGCCTCATCAACTTGTTCCGGAGCGAGCGCTTCGCGGGACCCGAGAGGAGCGTGCCCGTTCTCATGGCTCCTCGGCCTGAAAACGGGCAGATAACTGCCCTTCGGAATCTCGATGACGAGAGGTTCCTCGCGCCCTTCGCCCGCGAAATGTTCCTGTAGTTTCTTTCGCAGGTGCGATACCAGGACGCGCACCAGTGTGTCATGGCTGGTGTCGTAATTCTGGGGCCGTCCCAATACGTCGACGCCGACCTCCTGCTCCCGCAGGGTACAGTTTGGGTCCCTAAGCGCGCGTTCTCCCAAATATAGAAGCAACTCGCGCAGGCGCTTCGATTTTTGGAGTTGGGAAGAGCTGGCGACCCGGTGCAGCAAATCTTTCGACTGATCGATGGATGGAATCGCACCGTTGGTAGTTCCCTGCACAAGCCCGCCCTGGATTCGGAATTATATCACTGCCTGTGAGTAACACCCTGAAGAAGAATAAGTTATGAAAGTCCTTTCACCTTTTTTAACGAGAATTCACCGCGAAAATGCTGGCCCGTTCCGGCCGCTTGCAGTAGCCTATTTACTACTCAATGTCAAAGCGAGTCCGTGGCGGACCACCGCCAGGACGAACGCTGAAATATGGATTTCAAGGTCGAAATCACCCGGGAGGAAACATGCCACGTCTTCGCTTGTTTTGCATCCTTTCTCTATTGACGGCCACGCTCGCCGGCTTCGCGTGGGCGCAGGCCGTTACTGCAACCTTACTGGGTGCGGTGACGGACGCCAGCGGGGCCGCCGTTCCGAATGCCAAAGTCGTCATTACCGAAACCAACACCAACGTCAACCACACCGGCCAAACCAACGAGAGCGGCAATTTCGTTTTTCCCGACCTGCCGCCCGGAAATTATGCTGTCACGGTGGAGGTGACCGGATTCAAAAAGGAGCAGCGCCGGAGCATCTCGTTGCTGGTAAACACCACTGAGAGAGTAGACATCCAACTTCAGCCTGGCAACGTCTCGGAGACAGTCGAGGTAAGCGGTACCATAGCCGAGTTGCAGACGGATCGCGCCGATACCGGCCGCAAAATGGAAAGCATGGCGGTTTCGCAACTGCCGGTCCTGGTCAGCAACCGCAATTATCAAGCCCTCCTGGCCCTCGTGCCCGGCACCGCGCCCCCGACGGAAGAGCACTCCCAGTTCTTTAACGCCTCGGACTCCCTGCAGACCGAAGTCAACGGCGCCCCGCGTGTGGCGAATAACTACCAGATCGAGGGCATCGACGACAACGAGCGCACCGGCCTGTTGCAAATCCTGATTCCGCCGCTCGAAGCTATCGAAACCGTGGACGTCTCCACCAGCAATCACTCCGTGGATCTCGGACGCGGAACCGGCGCGGTCACGAACGTGATTCTGAAGTCGGGAACCAACCAGTTCCATGGCTCCGCCTACGAGTTCGTTCAGAACGGTGATTTCGACTCCCGCAACTTCTTCCAGCCCGCGGTGGCCGCCGTCCACTACAACTACTTCGGCGGCACCATCGGCGGACCGATCAAGAAAAACAAGGTATTCTTCTTCGGCGACTTCTTGCGCACCACCGATCACGAAGCCAACGCCAACACCGAGACGATACCCTCGCCGCTTTCGCGGACCGGCAATCTGAGCGAGGCCCTGGCCGGCTCCAACCCCGCCCCGGTCTACGATCCGGCAAGCGGAGATCCGGTCACCGCGGTGGGAAGGACTCCATTCCCCGGCAATATCATCCCCACATCACGCTTGAATCCGGTCGCGCTCAAGATCCTCGCCCTGGTGCCCGGCCCCAACGAGGCATACAGCACACTCGCGCCTTCCAACAACTACTTCGCCCTCCTGCCCTTCACCAAGGACACCAATTTCGCCGACGGCAAAATCGACTACAACATCAGCGAAAAGGACCGCCTCAGCGGCCGCTTCAGCTTCCAGCGTCCGGTGATCTACCAGGCACCCATCTTTGGCATGGCCGGCGGCGACGCCAATGGCGCTTTCGAGGGCACGGGAGTTCAAAAGACCTACAGCAGCGGCATTAACTGGGACCATGTTTTCTCTCCGACCCTGCTGAACGAATTCCGCTTTGGGGTGGCGCACTACCACAATACGGCGCAAGAGAGCGACTATGGAGCAAACGATTCCACCAACCTGGGAATCCCGGCGATCAATATCAGCGAGTTCAACAGCGGCCTGGTGGGCATCGGCATCGGCGGGTTTACGTCTCCTCTGGTGGGTTACTCGGCGAGTTTGCCCTGGGTCCGCGCCGAGGCCAACATCGATCTGGTGGACAACGTGACTAAAACCCACGGCAACCACACCTTCACCTTCGGCTTCGATATGCGGCGCATCCGTGACGACTTATTACAAACGCAAACCTATAGTCCGCGCGGCTTCTACCAGTTCGGCGTCAGCCAAACCAACTGCGCGGGCAACTGCGCGCTCCCCAACGGCACTACCAGCTCGGCGACCACCCCGAACAATACCACTTCGTGGGCCAACGACCTGGCGAGTTTCCTGCTGGACTCGCCCCAGGCTGGCAGCACCGGCCGCGACTTCAGCGGCACTTTCCCGACTTACCGGGCCTGGTACTTCTTCCCATACGCCTCCGACAGATGGCAGGTCAGCAAGAAGCTGACGGTAGATGTGGGATTGCGCTGGGAGTTCTACCCGCCGGGCCTGCCGGCTTTCCCTGGACAGTTTTCCAATTACATTCCGTCGAACAACACCCTGGTGGTCGGCGGGGTGGGCGGCAACCCCAATAACGGGGGCCTGGTCGATCACCTGAACTACCTTGCACCACGCGTAGGATTGGCGTACCGCCTGACGGAGAAGACCGTTATCCGCGCGGGCGCCGGCGTCAGTTACACCCCGTTTGAGGACAACACGTACATTAACAACAACTATCCGACAAAAGGCAACATCGGAGCGGTGCAAGGCGCTAGCGCCTATACTTCCGCGTTCTACAACGGGTCTGTGTTGAGCTTTGAAAGCGGCTTGCCGTCGCCCTCGCCGGTTCCCGTCCCGTCCAACGGGATTTACAGCGTCACAGCCCTGGGCTTCAACGGCTCTACGGAAGACTATTTCCCGTCGAACTACAAAAATCCTCACGTGATTGCCTGGAACCTCTCGATCCAGCAGACGTTGCCGCATCACTTCACGATGGACATTGCCTACGTGGGCAACCACGGCGTCGACATGGGTTCGTCGCAAAACATCAATGCCAGTCCGCTAATCGCACCCGCGTCCGCCGGCGACACCACCTACCTGCCCTACTTCCCCCACACCGGCACCGTATCCGAGTATTTCGTCCCGGTGTCCGCCATGTACAACGCCCTGCAAGTGAAGGTTGACCGGCGCTTCTCCGACGGGCTGAGCATCACATCCTCGCTCAGCTACCAGAAAGGCATGGCTTACTACAACGGCGGCGACGACGATGGATTCTACGGTTTCTATCTGAACGGACAGTCTCACCGGAATTGGGCGCTGACCGATTTCAATCGTACTGTCAGCTTCGTGCAGAGCTACGTTTATCAACTCCCGTTCGGTAAGGGGAAACCGTTCCTCAACTCCGCTTCCCGCGCGCTGGACATGTTCGTCGGTGGGTGGCAGATCGAGGGTATCCTGACCGTCATGACCGGACTTCCCTTCACCGTGACTTATAGCTCAACCTATTTGAACCTGGCCCAAGGCGGCACCAATACGCCGGAACAGGTTGGTCCGGCCACTGTTTTGCACGGAATCAACACCAAGTCTAACGGAGGCGGACCCTGGTTCGATCCCACCGCGTTTGCCGCGCCGCCGTGCCAATCGGCGACGCCGAGCGCGTCCTGCCCGACCGGAGCGGCCGACCAGGTTGCCGGCGCCGCGCAACAGGTCGGTAATGTCGGACGCAATTCCATGATCGGGCCGGGATTCTTCAACGTGAATGCCGCCCTGGCGAAGACTACTCGTTTTGGCGAGCGCGTCACGATGCAGCTTCGGCTGGAAACCGTAAATACCACCAACACGCCGCAGTTCGCTAATCCGAACACCGGGTGCTGCACTTCCAACAACGCCAACTTCGGATATGTGACCGGCACGATCGGCAGCGGTTCCGGTTCCGTCAACGCCGGCACTGGGGGCCCGCGCAGCGTTCAACTCGCAGTAAAGTTCACTTTCTAGGTGAAATTCAGCCATCGGGGCGGCTCTCCGCTCCTGTGGCTATGGTTTTTTTTCGCGAACTGCCGGATGACCTCCGACATTCGGCGGGGGTACAACCTGGTATCCAAGTGCTGTTCCGGGAAGACACGGAGCAGCTGGCAGTTCTTGGGTGTGGCCATGTTGTATCGTGAAAGGCGGGCAGATGATCCTTCGCTGCCCGCCTTTTAGATGCGACGAATCATCCTGGCAATTCCAATCGCCTGTGCCTGCCTCGGGCTCTCGCGCCAGTCGTCTGATTCCACCCCGAAGACTTTCTGGAAACTTACCTGGCGGGACGAGTTTTCGGACGCCTCGCTCGACCTGTCGAAATGGTCGTTCGTCACCGGCGGCAACGGCTTCGGCAATCATGAGCTGGAAACCTACACCGGTCGCCCGTCGAACGTCTATCTCGACAACGGAATGCTCGTCATCAAAGCCCTGCGCGAGGAACATACCGGCGCCGACGGCATCTCGCGCCCGTACACTTCCGGCCGCCTCACTACACGAGGCAGGTTCGCGCAAGCCTGCGGACGGTTCGAAGCTCGCATCCAGATTCCCTACGGACAGGGCATCTGGCCGGCATTCTGGATGATGGGTGATGGAAATGCACAATGGCCCGATCGCGGCGAAATCGACATCATGGAAAATATCGGCCGCGAACCGGAAACCGTGCACGGCACGATCCATGGCCCCGGCTACTCCGGCAGTCACGGAATCGGCGCGCCGTTTTCGCTGCCGCATGGCCGGAAATTCGCCGATGAGTTCCACGTTTTCGCCGTCGAATGGGAGCCTCAATCCATCCGCTGGTTCGTCGACGATCGCCTTTACCAAACCACGACACCGGCCGATCTCCCGCCGGGCACGAAGTGGGTCTACGATCATCCTTTCTATCTGCTGCTCAATCTCGCAATCGGCGGCGACTGGCCTGGTAATCCGGATGAAACCACCGTATTTCCGCAGATGATGCGGGTCGATTACGTGCGTGTCTATCAGCGCCGCTAACGCCCGTTCGCAGGACGATTCTTCACCGCACGTTCATGCAGCGTTCGAGCAGCGCCCGCGCGGAAGCCCAGGCCTTTGTGGGGCAGGTTGCCAACCTGCGGCGGGTTGGTGACCCGCCTTTCCACGCGCGGTAAAAGACCTCCGCCGTCGGGCGTTTCCCGCGCATGATGCGCCAGTGCCGGCGATTCTCCTGCTGAATCTAAATCACTTACGACGAACTTCTGCGCATCATGCGTCGGGAACGGCTCGGCAGGCATGAAAAAGGGGCGCTCGGCGGTCTGCCGGCGCCCCGCATTTCCTACCCGGCCGCCCCATTTAGGGGAGCAGTCCTGAGTTGACAGGCGGCCAAAAACGATCGCCTGTTTGACGTCTTGGTTCTAAAAGCTGAACTTCGCCGTCACCAGCATGATGCGCCCGGAAACCAGCGACGCACCCTGGAACGATCCATAAGGACTCGTCGTCGGGGCTACGTTGCTGCCGGTCGTCCCCATCGTTACGCCCGATGTCACCGAAGCGTTCGGGTTCGAGAAGTTCGGATGGTTGAACGTGTTAAACGCCTGCGCACCGATTTCGAACGTGAACTTCTCCTTGATGTAGAACTTCTTGGAGAGTTGCGTATCGACATCGAAGTAGCCGGGCCCGCGGAAGGTGTTGGGGCCGGTCTCGCCGAAATCGGTCTGGATCGGCGTGGCCACACCGGAGGTGGAGTTATAGGTTTCGAACTCGCTTGGGGTGTAGCAGGGCGGAGTAGACGTGCCCACCACCGCGGTGCAAGTCCGCTGAATGGTGCTGGGGGTGATCACCGTGGGCAGCGGAGCAGTGCCCAGGCCGCCGGCCGAATTGATCTGGGCCGAGATCTTGCTGTCGGAGCCCGAGAACGGGAATCCGCCGTAGACATAGAACTTCATCCCGAAAGTCCACCCGCCCAGCGCGGTCTGCAATGCCTTATTCGCGAACTTATGCGGCTGGTTCCAGATCAGATCGCTCACGAAAGTGTTGCGCGAATCGAAGCTGGAGTTGCCGTAGCCGAGACCCAGATTGTACGGGTTGTAGACCGTGCCATCCTGGAGCGCGTGCGACCAGGTCCAGCCGAACTGGCCCTGGAATCCGTACTTCATCGAATGGCGAATCTGTACCGTCATGGCGTCGTAGTTGGAGTAGCCAGCCAGCAGTACCTGGCTGACACCCAGGAATCGGGGATCCGGTGCTGTCGTCGGCAGCGGAGTGGCTCCGCCGAAGTTCAGGCCGTAATACTTGTTGACACCGCCCGAGAGGGAAGCGCAAGTCGACACTTCGCACAGAAACCCATTCGCCCAGCTATTGGTCATAGTCTCGTCGTAACCGTGATTGCCGACGTAGGTGACCGCCAGAACGTCATGTGCGTCCAGCGTGCGTTCGACTTCCAGGCTCCATTCCGTAACCTTGGGAGCTTTGAACTCGTTGGGGTACGAGGTGTAGCCGGGCGCGGAGAACGCGATCTTGCCCAGCGCGCTTTGAATCGACGTGAGATTGGCGCCGTTCGCAAATCCGGTGATAAACGTGTTGTAGGCTGCGTAGGCGGCATAAGCGGCGCTGTTCGGGTCGGTGGGCAATCCCACTTCCCCGAAATGCACGCTCGGTGAAAATTTGCCGGGCGCCTGGTTGAAGAAGGTGGACGCCGAACTGCCGGAGAACAACGTCGCGAACCCGCCGATTCCGCCGCGTACCACGGTCTTGTTATCGACCTTCCAGGCAAAGCCGAAGCGCGGCTCCCAGACGGCCGATTCCAGACTGGCGTACTCGTTGTGCAAGTTGCTGGAAATGGTCTGATTGTAGGGGACATTGGCGCCGCCCACATAGCCCGCCAGTCCGAATTGCGTCGTCATCCGGTTGAAGCAGTTGTCCAGGCAAGCCGGGTTGCCGTCGTGTTCCACGCGCATGCCCAGCGTCAACGTCAAATTGTTGCGGACCTTCCACTCATCCTGAATATAGGCGCCGGTAGAGCTCATGCGGATATGCGCGGCGAAGATACTCGGGAAGCTCTGGCCGAAGGAATCGCCAAAGTTGGTGGCATTGACCTGGCCGGTGGTGAAATCGGTCAAATCGCTGAAGCTGTAGGACCCCTTGTAAGCGCTGCTGGCGATGGAGGTGTCGGTAATCTTATCGAAGCGCCAGTTGACGCCGCCTTTGACGGTGTGCCCACCGTGGATCCAGGTCAGGTCGTCGACCAACTGCGCCTGCCCCACGTTGCGGCCGGTCGGAAAACCCGCGCCGACGCTGGTCCATCCGGCGTCGCCCACGCTGATGCTCTCCGGCATCAATGCGGTGGTCTTCTGGAAGTTCGCTACACCGAAAATAGCGGTGTACCACGATCCCGATCCCACGAAGTTATTCACCAGGGTGGGCGAGATGATGAAGTTGTAAGTCAACTGCCCCTGGTCGGAGGGTTGGTTGCTTTGAGAATTGAATACCGGGCTGATGAAGCTGGGACCGGTGGCCTGAATGCCCCAATCATAGTTGTAGCGGGCACTGATCTTCTGCCGGTCGCTGATGTTGTAGTCGCCGCGAATCGTGACCAGACTCTCTTTGTTGAGTTCGCTCGCATTCTCGGAGAAAGCGTAGCTGCACGGTACGGTTGTGCCGAATACGCCGCCGCCGGGGGCCTGAATGCCGGCGTTCCAGAAGGTTGCGTTGCCGCAGCCCAGGTGACCTTGCGAATCCTGTAGCGGTCCGTTGCCGTTGGTTACCGGCACGGCGTTCTTTGCGCCGGAAGCACCGTTCCACAGTGCGAACGCGTCGTTGTACAGCGGAATGGCGGCAGCGTCCACATGCGAGAGCGCATACTGCTGCATCTGTGGAGATGGGATCCTCACCGTGCCGGACGTCGGCAGAGCATACTGCAAGCTCTCGTAGTTGAAGAAGAAGAACAGCTTGTTCTTTTTGATCGGACCGCCCAGCGATCCGCCGAAGTTGTGGGAATCGGAACGCGGCTCCTGCAGGCCGGCGCGGTTGTTCGACCACGAGTTCGCGTTGAAGAGCTTGTCGTTGTAATTGTGGAACAGATTACCGTGGAAACTGTTGGTGCCGGTCTTGCCGACATAGTTCACCTGCGCGCCCGCCATGCGTCCGAAATCCGCGCTAAAGGCGTTCAGCACGACGGAAGCTTCCGCGACTTCGTTGGAACCCAGCAGGTTGTTGCTCGCGCCCGAATTGTTGATGTTCAGGTACGGATCCATGTCGTCGGCGCCATTGAGCGTGAACAGATTAGCCGCGCCCGGAATGCCGTTGGTGACGAACGTGTCCGATCCCTTGCCCTGGATGATGCCTGGAACGGTGTAGGCGATCGTCGTGATGTCGCCCCCGCCCGCCGGAAGCTGGATCATTTGCGCCGTCGTGAAACCGCTCGCCTGGTTGGCGTTTTCGGTCTGCATGATGGTCGCCTGGGCCTGCACTTCGATCACTTCCTGTGTGCCCTGAACAGCCAGCATTAAATTGACGGCAGTCTCCTGGCCCGCCAAAACGGTCACCTTCTCCGTCTTGGACTTGAGACCGGTGGCCTCGCCGCTCACCTGATATTCGCCCGGCTGAACCAGCGAGAAGCGATACTGGCCGCTGGAATTCGTCAGCACCGTGCGGGCCTCGTTGGTGTCCAGGAACTTCATCGTGACCTTGACGTTCGGCACTACCGCGCCTGTGGCGTCCGTAACCGTGCCCACGATGTCGCTGGTGGTCATGGTTTGACTGAATGCGGAAGGCGCGACGGCGAGAAGCATCGCGCAGACACTGGCCATAGCCAGTAAGAAACGCCAAAGGCGTCTTGTATCCCTCATACTATCTCCTCTGAAGTGAACCCTCTAAACTCCGAATCAAGCAACTATATCGAAAATGCCTATGGGGTAGAGTGTACACCAAAACCAACAAGGAGGTGATACGATTCACGCACCTCGCCTTTTTCCCTTGATTGGGCCCCGAAGTTGTTGAAAAGTACGGCAGATGGTGGTACCTCGATCGTTTTTCGCTACAATCGCTGGCGGAGGATTGAAGATGGCGCTAGATCGGCGCGTTGCGGTCGTAACCGGAGCGGCCCAGGGGATCGGACGGCGAACCTCGGAGGTTTTGGCGGAACGAGGCTATGCCCTGGTGCTTCTCGACATTCAGCCTGCCTCCGCGGTGTTGGAGGCCGTTCGGAGCGCCAGCGCCGATGCCATCGAAGCCACCGGCGACGTCGCTAGCGAAGCCGACGTCGAACGAATCGCCGCGCAGGTCCTCGATCGTTTCGGCCGCGCCGATGTGCTGGTGAATAATGCCGGCATCAGCTTCATCCGCCCGCTGGAAGAGACCGGCGCCGACGAGTGGCGCCGCGTCCTGGAGGTCAATCTCACCGGTCCTTTCCTGCTCTGCCGTGCCTTCGGCCGCATCATGCTCAAACAGCGAGCCGGGGCCATCGTGAATGTCGCTTCCATCGCCGGATTGGCCGGCATCTCCGACCGCGCCGCGTACAACTCGAGCAAACACGGCCTGGTAGGCCTGACGCGAACACTGGCCGCCGAATGGGGCGGCCGCGGGGTGCGAGTCAACGCGGTTTGTCCGGGCTGGGTAAAGACCGCTATGGACGACGCCGATCAGGCCCGCGGCACCTACCGCGATTCCGACATCCAAAACCGCGTGCCCATGGGCCGCTTCGCGCGCCCCGACGACGTCGCCCAGGCTATCGCATTTCTGGCGGATCCGGCTTCGAGCGGCTTCATCAACGGCGAGACGCTCCGCGTCGACGGCGGTTGGCTCGGCGACGGAAGCTGGGAAAGCCTGCGGTTGAATAAAAGGTAGGATTTTTCGTAGGGCAGGCTGACAGCCGGCTGACAGCCTGCGGCGGACTGGTAGTCCGTCCTCGGATCCGCCGATTCCGTTTGTCAGAAGGCCGATTGCCAATCGGCCGCAGGCTGCCAGCCTGCCCCACAACCACCACTGCTACACTGGTCTCGCGGATGACCGATCCGGAACTACTGGCTCACATTTCCCGCCTGCCTCACGCGCGCGCCAATTTCAAGCAGCTTGTCCGCGAGCTAGGCCACAAGGGCGAACAGCGCACCACCCTTGAGACCGCCCTGGCGCGCCTCACCGCCAGAGGCCAACTCATCGAGCTTCGTTCCGGCCATTTCGCCGTCACCGCGTTGAGCCGCGAGTTCGCCGTCGGCCGCCTCAATATGCACCGCGACGGCTACGGCTTTCTCATCTCCGACACCCCGGTCGCCGGCATCACCGGCGACATTTTCATCCCGCCCGAATCGGCCGAGAAGGCCATGCATGGCGATAGAGTAATCGTCCGCATTGCGCGTATCGAGTCCGATGGCCGCGCCGATGGCGAAATCGTCAAAGTCCTGAAGCGCGCCCATCCGACGGTCGTTGGCCAGTTCCACATCGGACGGCGTGGAACCTACGTCATCCCCCACGACGACCGCATCCGCCAGTGGATCGAGATCCCCGAAGGCCTGGAATTTCCATCCGCCGCGCCATCCATCGACCGCATCGGCGTGACCGCGCCCAAAGCCACCACAATCGATGAACTCGACGGCATGGTAGTGAACGTCGAACTGCTCGAATATCCCGAAAAGGGCGCCGATCCGGTGGGCCGCGTCATCGAAATTCTCGGCCATCCCGACGATTTCGGTGTGGATGTCGAAATCGTCATCCGCAAGCATCACCTGCCCCACCAATTCCCGCCCGAAGTTGTCGAGCAGGCGGAGCGCATCGCGCAGACAATCTCCGCCGCCGACCTCGCCGGTCGCCGCGATTTCCGTTCCTACGCCATTGTCACCATCGACGGCGAAACCGCCCGCGATTTCGATGACGCGGTCTGGGTGGACCGGCTGCCCAATGGTAACTACGCCCTGCATGTCCACATCGCCGATGTCAGCTACTATGTCCGGCCCGGCACACCGGTCGATGTGGAAGCGCTGGAACGCGGTACCAGCGTCTATTTCCCCGACCGCGCTGTCCCCATGCTGCCCTTCGAGCTTTCCACCAATATCTGCTCCCTGGTGCCGCATCAGGACCGCCTGGTGCTCTCCGCGCTCCTCGAAATCGATCATCGCGGCGAAGTCGTGGCTCAGGAATTCTGCACGGGAGTCATCGCCAGCGTCGAACGGATGACCTACACCAACGTCCACAAGCTGCTGGAAGGCGATGCGGAGCAGCGCGACCGCTACCGGCTGCTGGTGGAGCGGTTCGAATTGATGCGCGAGCTGGCGCTGGTGCTGAATTGCAAGCGCGTGAAGCGGGGCTCGATCGACTTCGACCTTCCGGAGCCGCTCATCGAGTTCGACCAGTGGGGCGCCATGACCGGAGTAACCCGCGCGCCGCGCAATATCGCCCACCGCATCATCGAGGAGTTCATGTTGGCGGCCAATGAAGCCGTGGCCTCGCACCTTCAGGAATCCGGCATCGAATCTCTCTATCGCATCCACGAAAAGCCCGACCCCAAGCGGGTCATGGAATTCGAGGATGTCGCCGCGCATTTCGGATATTCGCTCGGTGTCGGGGCCATCCCGGTAAAGAAATTTGCCATGACCGACCGCCTTCGCGATGGCTCCAAGCGGCGTCGGGAAATCGTGCTGCCCAGCCCCGAAATCGGCATCACCTCGCGGCATTATCAACGCCTGGTCGCTAAAATCGAAGGCAAACCCGAGGAGCGCATTCTCAGTTACCTGATGCTGCGGTCGCTGCGACAGGCGCGCTACAGCACCGAAAACGACGGCCATTTCGCCCTCGCCGCCGATACCTATACCCACTTCACGTCGCCCATCCGCCGCTATCCCGATCTGATCGTGCACCGCCTGCTGCGCGGCCTCATCCAGGCCGGCGTGGGCGCCGTCGCCGATCTTCCGGCCATCGCCGCAAGCTGCTCGGCAACCGAGCGCCGCGCCGCCGATGCCGAGCGCGAGCTGGTGGAGTGGAAAAAGGTGAAGTTCATGGCCGAACGGGTCGGCCAGGACTTCGATGCGTTGATTATTTCCACTACCCGCTTCGGCCTCTTCGTCGAGCTGAACCAGCTGTTTATCGAAGGCCTGGTGCCTATCGACACGCTTCCCGGCGATCAGTACACTTATCAGGAGAACGTCCGCAAGATCGTGGGCGCGCGGACGCGCCGCGAGTTCTCCATCGGCGATGCGGTGCGAGTGATCCTCGATCGCGTGGACGCCAACGAGCGCAAGCTGCAATTCTCGGTATTCGAAGATGAGCGTAATGCACCTGGAACCCGCCGATCTGGTTCGCGTCCCCGGCGGGACGTTTCTCATGGGCCAGGAAGACGGCCGCGATGAAGAACGGCCCGTGCACCCGGTCACGCTCACGCCGTTCCTCTTCTGCCGTTTTCAGGTGACCAACGCCCACTACGACGTCTTCCGCAAGGCAACAGCTCGCGAGAAATCGGAATATCGCGACAAGCCCGAATTCTCGCGTCCCGAACACCCCATCGTCGCCGTCAACTGGTTCGACGCGGCCGCCTTCTGCCGCTGGCTTTCCGTGGAATGGAAAATGCACGTCCGACTGCCCACCGAAGCCGAGTGGGAGTTTGCCGCCCGCGGCGGAGCCGAACAGAAGCTGTATCCCTGGGGTGACGGCTCCTTCGAAGATCGCCAGGATTATGCTTTCCGCTGGCGCCACGGTCCGGAACCCGTCGCCACTTCACAGCCCAACGGATACGGCCTCTTCGACATGTGCGAGAACGTGCATGAGTGGTGCAGCGATTGGTACGACCCTTCCTACTATGCCGGGTCGCCGTCCCAGAACCCCGCCGGACCGGCGCAGGGCAAACGCCGCGCATCCCGTGGCGGCGCCTGGCGGCACCATATCAAGGTGTCGCGGTGCGCCGCGCGCAGCAGCATCCCGCCCGAATTCCGCTATGCCGACTATGGAATGAGAATCGCAGCGGATCCTCAGCCATGACTCCCAACGCCCTCAAAAGGAACTTGCGAAAACTTGCCCGCACGCCGAGTCGGCCGCCGGAACCGGTTAGAATGAATCGCTGATGGATCCGGAGGAAAATAAGGGATCGGAGTTTGATTGGGAGCAGGTGAAAGACCTCCTGCTCGCCGCAGAGGAAGAAGCGCCCGAAGATCTGGACGCGTGGCTGCGGGCCCACTGCGCCAACGCGGCCGTTCGCGAAGAGGTAGCCCGCCTGGTCCGCGCATCCGCGGCGGCAGGAAACTTCCTGCAAGGATCGGCCAGCGAGCGCCACCTCGGAGTGCCCCCACCGCATCCGGCCCGCATCGGCCGGTATCGCATCATTGAGGAATTGGGGTCGGGCGGATTGGGAGTAGTATACGCGGCGCAGGACGAGGAATTGGAACGGCCTGTCGCGCTAAAGGTCCTGCAGGCGCCCGAGTTCTCATCCAGCGAGTTGCGCAAGCGCCTCCTCTGGGATGCCCGCGCGGCTTGCAAACTCCAGCATCCCAATATTGTCGTAGTGCACGATGTCGGACAGGCTGACGGGCTCGACTTTGTGGTGATGGAGCGGGTGGATGGCGTGACACTCGACAAAATCATACCCACTGGAGGGCTCCCAACCGGCCGCGTGGTTCATATCGGATTGCAGATTCTGGAAGGCCTCGAAGCCGCGCACAACGCCAAGATCGTACACCGCGATTTGAAGCCCGGCAACATCATGATCGGCGGAAACGACACGGTGAAGCTGTTGGATTTCGGCCTGGCGAAGCCGCAGGTGCCGCTCCCCGCAAGTCAGGATTCTCCGAAGACCATCCAGGGCGGGTTTGCGGGGACGGCTGCCTATGTATCTCCCGAACAAGCCGATGGCAAGGACGTGGATTCACGGGCGGATATTTTTTCCTTCGGTTGCGTCCTTTTCGAGATGCTGACCGGGCGGCAGGCGTTCGAAGGCAAGTCAATCATCACCGTGGTCGCCCGGATCCTGGGCCAGGAGCCGCCCAAGGTATCCAGCGTCAATCCCGGGATCGACCCGAGACTCGGTCTCATCGTCCATCGCTGCTTGCGGAAGGATCGGGCTGACCGCTTCCAGAACGTCGCCGAGTTGAAGGAACGGCTGTCGCAATGTGCCGCGCCCATGCGAACTCTGCTGCCCCCGCTGTCCTGGCGCCATACGACCTGGCTGGGCTGGACCGCTTTCGCGGCGGTGGTGGCTCTTGCCTGCGGTATCACCTGGCTGGCGAGCAGGAGCCCGGAGGTCCCGATATTTCCCCCCGCCCAGTTAACGCGCATCAGCGGGGGCGGCGAATTGAGCGAGGATCCGGCGATTTCGCCGGACGGAAAATTAGTGGCGTACGCCTCGGACCGGCAGAGCCGGAACCACCTCGACATTTTCATCCAGGACGTCAAGTCGGGCGAACCCACCCCATTGACATTCGGTCCGGCCAACGCCTATCAGCCGGTCTTTTCGCCCGATGGCACACGGCTGGTTTTCCGTTCCGATGAGTCGGGTGGAGGGCTGTATTCGGTCCTCACCGTGGGCTCCAGTAAGCCGAGATTGCTGGTGGCAGGCGGACGCAATCCACGGTTTTCCCCGGATGGCAAATGGCTCGCCTTTTGGACGGGCGACGAGGGTTACGCCATGCTGCAGGGATCCGCGCAGGCGATGTATATACCCTCCACCGGCGGCGAGGCCAAACCGGTTGCGGAGAACCTCGAAGGATCGGCCAGCCCCGTCTGGGATCCCAGTGGCAAGACTCTGCTTTGCGTGGGGCGCGCCCAAAACGACACCAGGCCATACTGGTGGATCGTGGACTTCGCGACGCACAATGCGCGGCGCACCAACGTGGGCGGCCTTTCGGGCATGGGTATGGGCTTGCGGGAGCCGGCCGGCAGCCCCTGGATGAAACCCCTTGCCTGGTTGCCGGATCAGACGGTGCTCACAGCCGCCCAGCAAGGCGACGCCACCAACATCTGGGGAGCCCGCATTTCGCGCGACGGCAAGCTGTTGGATGCGCCCCGTCGCTGGACGGCAGGCACCAACCTGGAAACACACGTCAGCGGGACCCTCGATGCGGATGGCAAGCCGATGCTGGCTTACGATAGCTTGCGTGTGACGACCAGCATCCGCAAGGTGGCCTTGTCACCGTCCGGTAGGCCGGCAGGCCCGGTCGAACCTCTGGTGGAAGGATACAGCGGCGTGGGGCCGGCATCCGTGAGCGCCGATGGGCGAAAGCTCGCTTTTTCCGCCTCCGAGCCGCGCCGGCGGTTCATCTACATGATGGACCTGATGTCCGGCGAAACCGATTCCGTGGCGAACCGGGAAACGCTCCGCTCGCTGCCACCGTTGCTGAGCGGCGACGGACGCTGGTTAGCTTATGGCGGTTACAGTTCCGGCTACATCATGTCCGCGAACGGGGGTTCGGCAGACGAAGTCTGCGACCACTGCGGTGCTCCCACCGATGCCGGTCTGGATGGCTCCTCGATGCTGTTTGAATCCGGGGTCACGAATGAGTTGCTTGCCTGTTCGCGGGGCGGCAAGCAAAGGCCGATCGCGCACGTGGTTGATGCCCCTTTGCTTTCGATGACCGATGGCCGATGGTCGAAAGACGGGCGATGGATTCTGTTTGGCGGCACCGAGAACCGCAGCAAAGCCGTCTATCTGGCTCCGGTCACCGCAAATGGCGATGTCCATCGCTCACAACTCGTGCGGATCTCCGGTGCCGGCTACGACGCTTGGGATGCGGTCTGGTCGAGCGATGGGCAGGTGGTCTACTTTGTCGCCACTCTCGATGGGTTCCGTTGTATCTGGGGCCAGGCGATCGATCCGGCCTCCCGCGCGCCGGCCGGCCAGCCCTTTATCGTGGCGCATTTTCACAAGCCACGCGAGTCGGTCAGCGGTCCCCTTCCCATGGCGGGCGAATTCGGGCTTTCGGCGGGGCCTGGGCTGCTCGTCTTCACAGTGGCGGAAACCATCGGAGACGTATGGTTGCGGCAATCCCGCCCCCGCGAACAGGCGACAAATTGACGTAGTTTCGTTTCTTACTGGAAAACCAACTGAGAATGCGCTAGGATTTCGTTAATCGACTTCTGACAATGCCTGCCGGCCCCGATTGCGGTGTTCTACCGGAAGTCCCGACCATCAGTGTCATCGTGATAACCCGCAACGAGGGCTCGGAACTCGAATCCACGGTCCGAAATCTTCTGGATACAGCCGATCCAAAGCGGTTGGAAATCATTGTCGTGGATGACGGATCCACCGATGATTCAACCAGCTTTCTAAGGGAAATGCCGGAAATTCGGCTGCTCCGTTCCACCGGACAGGGTGTGGCGCGCGCCCGCAATCTGGGAGCGTCCGAAGCCTCGGGTGAAATCGTGCTCTTCGCCGATGCGCATGTGCGCGCCCCGGAGAATTGGGATGGCCCCATCG
>Ga0335079_10003713_pt1 | contig 17569 bp, 12 predicted proteins | sample Lox_Sample_33_FD_206719 | JGI IMG/M metagenome (GOLD analysis project Ga0335079, IMG submission 206719) | Soil microbial communities from Loxahatchee National Wildlife Refuge, Florida, United States - Lox_Sample_3.3 | ecosystem: Environmental > Terrestrial > Soil > Wetlands | place: USA... | reverse complement strand
GCGACCGGACGTTCCATCGACACCGGTAACGGATACGAAATCGAAGGTCTGATTCAAACTGACGCGGCGATCAATCAAGGCAACTCGGGCGGACCGTTGGTTGACCTTGCGGGTGAAGTGATCGGCGTCAACGAATTGATTGTCCGCAACACTGGGAACGGAACGGTCGCGGAAGGGTTGGGATTCTCGATCCCGATCAACACCGCGCAAGCCGTCGCTACGCAGATCATCCAAAAAGGATATGTATCGCATCCGTATCTTGGAATCAGTTACCAGCCCATCACGCCAGATGTCGCCGCCGCATACAGCCTACCGATTCAATGGGGCGTGTATGTGACGCGTGTGGCGGCCGGCAGCCCCGCCGCGCAAGCCGAATTGCAGCCCGGCGATATGATCAGTCAAATTGACAATGTGCCTCTCGATGCCACCCATTCGTATCTCAACACGTTATTCTCTTACAAAGCTGGCGACCAGATTACGCTTTCAATCATTCGCAACGGACGAACTTTCCAAGCGAAAGTCACGCTCAGTGAAGCGACACATAATTAGCGGTCAGCGATTAGCACACAGTAGGGACATGAAATTTCGTGTCCCTACTGTGTTAAATGATTGAGAGAGCCTATATTCCGCGGATCAAAATAATTTGTTGCATAGCAACTACGGCCTCGTCTTAGCCGTAATCATGATAAGGGATACGAAAATAAAACTCAAGTATAGAAGATTTCAACTACGGGGCAGCCACTAACTGTACATACGCGGGAGTGCCCTTTTGAGCATCATCCACAAGTACTTGCAATTGCGGACTAAACCCGCCTCCTTCTTTTGGAGATGTACCGCTAAAAATAATTGAAAGACCATAAAACGTTGCGACATATTCTACTTTAGGATCGGATATGTCTCCTTTCACAACCTGTATGAATTGAACTATTTTGCCATTTTGATCCGGAGGCATTGTTTTTGCCCAGAACGTATGACCGTACGCTTGAAACTCACCAACATTCGGATCATTTGCGGATAAATTATTAACAATAATTGTCTCAATACCTGTTGTTGGACCAATCGTTGTGGTATACGATTTCCCATCCGAAGCAATATACGTCACTTTTACCCCGTTACCATTACCAACCAAGGCCTGGTCAATGCTAAAATCGCTACCCAAAATAGGATTAATGAATCCCATTGAAACAGTTGTTATAGTCTCACCGCTATCTTTACTTGAATATTCACCTTTTGTACCCGCTGTATGACGAATTAAAAGTAAATTACCCGCTCCGGGTACATCACTCGCGACAAAAACTTCATTTGGCCATCCCTCTCCCGTTGGACCTAAATCTAATGTCGGAATTCCACCTTGATCTGTTAATGGGCGCACCCATCCCTCAAATTCCGGGTTATTATTTGCGTCTTTTTCAGACAACCATGTGTATGCTAATGTTTTCCCGTTTTCCCGCACAGTCTTTATCCAATATCCTTGCGTATCCTTGCCAGTGGCATCAGGCGGCATGTTTGGATCGAGAGTTGGGCTTGGTTCAGGTGTTGGAATTGGCAATAAAGTTGGTGTGACTTGTTGTTCCAAAGTTGGAATTGATGTTGCGGTACTTACAAGTGGAACATTATTCATAGAAGAGCAAGCAAAGAGGAAAACAATTAACACGAGAAGAAAAATCTTCCGCAACATTTTATTTGCCTTTCAATTAACTGCTAATCGCTAATAGCTAACCGCTACTCCCTAAATATCCTCACATGCCTTCTTGGTTCTTTGCCATACGAATGACTCACCAACTCCGCATTGCGCGCCATCTCATGTTCTAAGCGCCGCACCAGCGATGGACCCGGCGGCAAGTCCACCCAACGCTCGCCGTTCAACACTGCTTGGATGGCTTGTTGAGTCTGTTCCTTCACACCATCAATTTCGGATGAAGCCACTTGTTCGCCTCGCACATTGAACAAGTCACCCAAAAATTGTTCCATTTGTCCCACCGTGCTCGAACGCAAAACATAAATCGGCAAGCCGCGATGCTCCGCATCCAAGATCGTCTGCTGGCGGTCGCGATAATACGTCCGCAGTGTCACCAGCGTATCGGCTTCGGTCGGCTCTTTGACCACGATCACCGGCACGCCGAGTCGCTTGGCAGCTTGCATGAGTCTATTGCGCGCCACGCCATATGGATAAATCTTGATCGTTTGCATTGCGCCGCGCGTCGGCTCGAAGCGCGGTTCAGCCATCGCACTGAGCTTGTCGAAGTGCGGAGTTGACTCTTCGATTTGTGTGACCGGCTGACGTGCACCGCGCCGAGGAGTTTTGGTTTCCTTCGCGTCCATTCTCGACGTTGAAACGGGCGCGGCTTTCTCGATTTGAATCTTGCCATCGATATCGCGCGTGCGAATCTCCGGCGTGAGCGGATAACCGCGCAGCAGCGCGTCCACCGACGCCATCACATCCGGATGAACCGCGAAACGATCGCGGGTTTGAATCTCGATCAGCACATCGAACGTGGGCGGAGCGCGTCGCTCGAGCACCGTTTTCTGCGTGCCGCGTCGACGCGCTTCTTCATCTGATAACGTCACCGCTTCGATGCCGCCGACCAGATCGCTCAGCGTTGGGTTCAATAAAAGATTATCGAGCGTTTGTCCGTGCGCCGTGCCGATGAGTTGCACGCCGCGCTCGGCGATGGTGCGCGCTGCGGCAGCTTCAAGTTCGCGCCCGATCTCATCAATGACGATGACTTCGGGATTGTGATTTTCAACGGCTTCGATCATCACTTCATGTTGAAGCGTCGGCACTCTCACTTGCATTCGGCGCGCCTTGCCGACGGCAGGATGAGGCACATCGCCGTCGCCGCCGATTTCGTTGGATGTATCCACGATGACCACGCGTTTTGATTCAGCGAGGATGCGCGCGGCTTCGCGCAGAAGAGTCGTTTTGCCCACACCGGGACGCCCGAGGATCAGCGCCGACTTGCCCGACTCGATGATGTCTTGAATGATATCCACCGTGCCATACACCGCGCGGCCCACGCGCAGCGTCAAGCCGACGATGTGTGTTCGTCGGTTGCGGATGGCGGAGATGCGATGCAGTGTGCGCTCGATGCCGGCGCGGTTATCCGCGTCGAATTCGCCGGTGCGCTCATCCACATAATCTATCTCGGCGCGCGTCACTTCTGATTCGCGTAATGTAATCTCACGATCTACGAAGCGCGCCGTGGGCACGCGTCCCAAATCTAAAATAATCTCGAGCAGGTTCTCGCTATCGTCCGCTTTCTCCACCGCGCGGCGGATGTCAGCAGGCAATACATCGAGAAGCGCCTCGAGATCATCGGTAATTCTTAGTTGTGTCATTTTGATTCTCTTTCAGACACGGTTTGTCCGTGCCTGCTTAATTATACGATAAATGGGAAATGTCACTGCGAGGAGCCGTGTCGCCCTGAGCGGAGAGCGTAGCTCAAAGTCGAAGGGCAAGCGGCGATGTGGCAATCTTTTGTTTGGTCGTTAGTTGAGATTGCTTCGCCGCCACGCTTCGACTGCGCTCAGCGCGATGGCGGCCCGCAATGACATGCGTTATCCTTCTTTGTTTTCTTCCAAATAAATCACCGCGCGGTCGTCATCGTAGGCGATCAATTCCGCATAACGTCCCCAGTTGACGGCGATATCCATTTGCTTTTCGGCTTCTTCAGGTGGAAATTCCAATTCGAGGGCGGATTGAAGCACATCCCATTCGAGCTCATGTTTATCCGCTTTGTTCAACGTGTTCAACAGCCAGCGGAACATCGGCAGTCTGCGAATGCGCGTGGCAAAGATTTCCTTGCGCGCCAGAATGGACGCGTCCGCAAAGGTTTGTCCGAGCGGGTTGAGAGCAATATCACCGTGATCAATATTTGCAAGTCCAAGCAATTCAGCAGTTTCAGTTAATCGAAGCAGAAGAGCAGAATCGACTTTGAGTTCTTCGGGCAATTGATAAATGTCGGCGCGGTCATCGGGCTTTTCCGCCAGCGCTTCGAGCATGCCAGCCAAATCGCTCACCGAGACGTTTGGCAATGTGCGCGTGTGTCCGCCGGCCTCGCCGGGCATCGAACCGAGTTCCAGCGACTCGGGTTGAGTCTGACCGGCGAGCGTGGCATAGATCAAATCCACTTTGCTGGTGAACTCCGGAGATTTTTTCTGACGCGGCTGCGGCAGATCAATTGGCAGGTCCGCGACGATGCGGCCCGGTTCTTTTTCCATTACCACCACGCGCGAAGCCATCTGCGTGGCTTCTTCGATGTTATGCGTCACCATCAAAATGGCTTTGGTGGGAATATCGCCTGCTGCCCAAAGTTCGAGCAATTCATTGCGTAAGGATTCGGCGGAAAGTACATCGAGCGCGGAGAACGGTTCATCGAGACAAAGCAGTTCAGGTTCAACAGCCATGGCGCGCGCAAAGCCGACCTTTTGCCGCATGCCGCCGGAGAGTTCGCGCGGGTAGGCGTTCTCGAATCCATCGAGACCAACTTTATCGAGCAATGCCACCGCGCGCTTGGTGCGTTCTTCTTGATCCACACCGCGTACTTTGAGCGCGAGTTCCACATTCTCTTGCACTGTCAGCCACGGAAACAATGCAAAGGTTTGAAAGACGATGGTCGCATGAGGATTGACTCCGGTCAACACATCATCACGATACAGCACCACGCCGGACGCGGGTTTATTCAATCCGGTGATGATGCGCAGCAACGTGCTTTTTCCGCATCCCGATGGACCGACCAGCGTGACGAATTCGCCTTCGCGTAATGTTAAATTTATTTTTTCGATAGCAGTAAATCGACGCTCGCCGCTTCCATACATCTGCGTCACATTACGGACTTCCAAAAGAGTCTCGGTCATCATCACTCCATCTTATATTGTTCTTGGGCAACGCGATACAGCCGACGCCACAATAAACGATTGATCGTTACGACGGTCAGAATCATGGCGAGAGTGGATACGAACAACAAGGCATAATTTCCGCTAGAGGTTGCGCCGGCAATCACCGAGCCGATGCCGGTCACGCGCAACGTTCGCCCGCCGAATTGAATATATTCCGCTACGATGCTGGCGTTCCATGCGCCGCCGCTTGCCGTGATCGCACCCGTAATAATGAATGGAAACAACGATGGCAGAATCAATGTGCGCCAGCGTTCCCAGCCTTTGATGCCGATCAAAGCGCTGGTATATTTCAAGTCTTGGGGAATCGCCGCCGCGCCCGCGATAACATTGAATAACAAATACCATTGTGTGCCCATCAACATCAACAACACCGCCGCGAGATTCAAACCGCCTTGCAATGTGATCAACACCGCGACGAATGCCGGGAACAACGCCGTCGCCGGAAGAGACGCCACCACCTGGACTACCGGCTGGAGCCACGCGGCAACGCGTGGATTCGACCCGATAGCATATCCAAGTGGAATCGTCCACAATAAAGCGATCACTAAAGCAATGAAGACTCTCAACATTGTACCCAGCACACCTACTACAACCGAAACCCAATCGCTCAACGGAAGCATCACGAGAGTGGCGCCGCCTGCCCAAATTCGATAGAGTCCATAAGCCAGCGCTGCAATGAGCAATACAGCCATCCAATTAATTCCGCCTTTTGATTTGCGCGGCGGTTCCTGCACTTCATCCTCCATTGGGCTGGAGTGAATGATGTTCGTGTCGAATCTTTCCATAAAGGGTGCGGTAAAACGCTCCTCGAACCAAGCGACCAAATGTGAGTTGTGCCACAGATCATAGAACCACGAGGTCGGTGGATTATCGCTCTCGACGGTTTCGATCTTGAAACGATCCGCCCAAGCCAGCACGGGACGCCAAACCCACTGATCCATCACAACGATCACAATAATCAATGTAGCAAGTCCCCAACCGATGGCGCTCATATTGCCTTGTAATGCCGCGGTCTGCAAATACGCTCCCAATCCCGGTAAACGAAACGATTGTTGACCAACAGTAAATATTTCTGCTGCCATCAGAAAGAACCAGCCTCCCGCCCACGACATCATGCTATTCCATATCAATGGAATCGCGGCGAACGGCAGTTCCAGCGTTTTGAATTGCATCCACGTGTTGAGACGAAAGATCGAAGTGGCTTCGCGGAGTTCCTGCGGAATCGTTTTGAGCGACTGATACCAGCCAAACGTCATATTCCAGGCTTGGCTGGTAAAGATCAAAACAATTGAGGCGATCTCCGCCGCGATGCGATGCGGCATGACCGCGCTTAAACTGATCAGCACAACCGGCAGGAATGAAAGAATCGGAACCGATTGAAGCACATCCAGTAAAGGCAAAAGAACGCGTTCTGCGCGGCGATTATAGGCGGCGAGGCGGCCATAGAACATCGTAAACAGGATGGATAAAATATACGCGGCGAACATGCGCCCTAAAGAATATAAAGCATAGCCCGGCAATGCGCTGGGCGAAAGAGAAATTTGTTCGGTACTGGCGGGCTGAGTGATGAATTGCGTTGCCAGCGTCAGCCCGGCATACATCAATACGACAATACTAAGCAATACAACGCCATCCGCCAGAGTGGCGCGGCGCTGGGCTGGAACATTAGTTTGAAAGATCGTTTGAGTTGCCATAGGAATATCTGCCCATGCAGTTAGGTTGCGCTGGTTATATCATAGTTCAAACCAGAATGTTAAAAACTTTTACAAAAGTTTTATTTGGTTCATTGAAGATATGCTTATTCTTGTGTGCGACTCACACGCGATGGCTGAACACTCACTCCCGATGGCTGTGTTGCCAAAACAGTTTGTTCATCCCTCACCAGCCGAGTCAAATGCTTGACCATCACTGCCTGCCGTTCTCCTGCGCGCGCGCCCAAATCTTCCAGCGCAGGTTCCAACCACGCTTGATACGAACGAACGCACAAATATACTGGCCGATTGCGCCGGTCCGGCAAATGGCTGACCAGAGAAACTATTTTTGCGCTGACATCCGCAACTTCAGGATGAATGAGAGGCATTAGAACAATCCCATAAACGCCCTGCGTCACATTCACATAACATTTTGCACCGGCGTCATTCATCCAGCCAACTCCGCGCCGAGGAATCGGTTCGACGGGATGAAGCAAAGGAGGAACAATTTGTTGATACAGACTCTGGATCGCGTTCCAATGAATCGATTCGGCTCGCCTCCAATTCGATGCTTCGACTTCGCTTACCTGTGCCTGCGGCACTGGCGCAGGCAGCACATGCCTCGAATTGGCTTCTGTTACCTGACTGATATTCCACATCCTCTGCCATGCATAGACTGAGAATCCGGATTTACGCAATCCGTCAAACACATTGCTTGCTTCATCCACCTCGGCCAGAACGTGAAAAGCTCCCCAGCTTCCGGCTTCAGCCGATAAGTTATCTATCAAAGCCGGCAAATCGGGATGATCGAGTCGCGATGACGGTGCGAGATAAAGCAGTTTTGCAAAAGATTCGCCGCGGGTGTGGATAATGCCCCCAAGCAGGCTCACGCCATCCCCGTCCGCGGTGGAAGCGTAAATATGGCGCGCGGGATTGACATAGGCCATCAATCCCACCGCGCCCAACGGGTTGCCGCGCGTCAGCGTCCGCGCCGAATCCAATCCGATCGCGTCGCCGCGCAAGCGATATAAATGAGGCAAATCTCGAAGATCAAGTGAGCGAATAGTCACAATACAACCGGTTATAATTAGGTCTAATTCTACTTCTTTCTTAGCAGATATTGGCAATTATTTTAAAATTCTCACACGTAATGCCTGTTTTAAGATGAATTTAATGACATTCTTAGAATTGGGGCATTGACCGAACAACCATTATCGGTTATTTTTAATTGGATACCAGCAATCGGCAGGTCTTTATTCCATTCGCATTAAGCTATCCTGCCAACAGCTTTGAATTTAAAGAAGAAAGGTTCAACATGAAACTTCTAAAATTAATCGCTTTGTCAGCCATTGTTTTTATGGCTACCGTGGGCGCTTCGCATGGAGCGCCGGCCAGAGCACCGGCCGCGATTCTAGACGCAGTCCCAAGCAAGCCCACTGCGATATGTCCCACCAACGGCTCAGTGATCTCACTCGTAAATCCGCCCACCAACTGTACGACATGGCCGACGTTCAGGTGGAAGGACAATGCACCGGCCGGCGGTTACTATGACATTGAGGTCGCTACCGATCCGGGCTTTTCCGCCATTATACCCGGTGAGAGCAGTGATTCCGATCACACCAGCAGTTGCGGTCTCTCTGTTGGGTACAATTATTTCAATGGTAACCCAGCAGATTTTTTGCCGACCACCACCTATTACTGGCGCGTTCAGACTTATGACTCGACCTGCAATGTTGGTACCAATGACTTCACTACTGGCGGATCTGGCTGGGCAACCTTCACTTTCCACACGGCAATCCCTGCCACTTCTGATACAACACCCAATCCGCGCTTGCCAGCAAATAACCCTTACCCCAATTACCTGCTCAACAACTTGACAAATGACGTCACCAACTATCCGCCCGAACCCATGTTCCAATGGAATCCGGTCGCAAGTGCCACCGGTTATGTTTTGCAGGTATCCCAGTCTCCATCCTTCAGCTCCAATGTAATCAATGTGACCCTTCCCTACACCAAAACCTCATACAGCCTCACAAGTGATTTGCCTAAGACTAATACAACTTACTCGTGGCGGGTCGAGACGCTCGGCGGAGTATATGGAAACACCTGGTCCGATATCTGGTCATTCACCACAGCCAATCAAACCCCTATCCCGACTCTCCTGCAGCCAGCGACCAATAACCTGGATACAGACTTTACTCCCGGCTTGTTGTGGAAAGCTGTTGCAAATCCAGCTTCAACCTTTGTATCGTACGAAGTGCAGGCTTGGACCGACAAGACTTTCACAAACCTAAATTCGTTATGCTTTGATGTAGATCAAGCTACCGTAGGCTATCTAGCGAGTCAAGACGATGGGACTTCAAGTACAAACCCAGTAGCCCATCTGGATGTATTCGATGCATTGGCAAGCGCGCCGACCGGATCACCTCCAAATTGTCAGATCTGGGCATATAATAGCGTTAACAGTCTGCCATCTAACACAACCATCTACTGGCGGGTGCGCGCCGAAAACAGTGATGGAACGAATACTTTTTACAGCGACTGGTCAAGTGCCTTCATTTTACGCACGGCATTCCAGGAAGTAGCTTGCGACAGCACGTTAACCTTGAACAATGCCTCATCATATATTATTGCTCCGGGGCCAGGGACCCTGCTCAACAATCAGCCTACATTCAGCTGGGAGCCGGTGCCGGGTAGTCCCGAATATAATATACAGATTTCCCGATATCCGGGCTTTAGCAGTTTTGTATTAAATACAACTGCACTGTTAAAGGGATCGCCGCCTGTAACGTACATTCCAAAAACATCTCTTCCACCCGGTGTAACTCTATACTGGCGCGTGAGAGCCAGTACTCCATCTTATGGTCCCGGCTTGTGGTCGTGTCCATCGACCCCATTTACATTCACTACCGCCAATCAACCCAGCACACCCAAGCCAATTAGGCCGGCACTGAATGCTTTGGTGCATGCCGCGACGCCCACGGCTCCCACACTAGTCTGGAGCGCATCTGCTATTTCCCCCAGCACCACCTTCGCCAATTACGAAGTTGAGGTTGCAACGGACACCGGTTTCAGTAGCCCAGTTGTAGATGACACGGCGGATGCCACCAGCCAATTTGTTCCTCTTCTAACCCTGAGCGGAATACCGGGCACGCCTCTCAATTCGGCGACCAAATATTATTGGCGCGTACGGGCTTTCGATAGCCTTGGAGATTACAGCAATTGGTCAGCCATCTCCTCCTTCAGCACAGAGATTGATATACCCACCGGACTTGCAAACAGCGGCACATCTCCCATGATCCTTACTTGGAATCCGGTAGCCGGAGCCGGCGGGTACTCGGTGCAAATCACAGAAAGCCCAACATTCAGAACCGGCATTCACTACTACTCAGTGCACATACCCACGTTGTCCTTCACAGCAAAGAGTGGAACGACATGGTATTGGCGCGTGTCCGCAGTTAGCACACACTTCGGACGCAGTCCATTTACGGATGGAACAGACACTTTTACAATACCATAGTGTCTCCGCACACTGCCTGTTCGATATTAAACAGCACAACTCCGAAGTTACAACTTCGGAGTTGTGCTTATATTGGCTTGCTTCAAATTGCCCTGCGATGGGATTTTTTCATAATTGGCTTCATAAGTTTTGTATAATCAGTTCACTCAGGATCAGGAGAACACGATGCCCAATTCAAACGAGGATCATTTTCATATGTTATTTCAATATGCTCCAATTTCATTATGGGAGGAAGATTACAGCGGAATCAAACAATTCTTCGATGAGCTACGCACCCGCCGCGTCACCGACTTCGCTCGTTACCTTGATGATCATCCGGCGGACGTTGATGCCTGCATGCAGGCTATCCAAGTAATCGACATCAATCTGGAAACGATGAAGATGTTTGGAGCGCGGTCAAAGGAAGAATTCCTAACCAACCTCCATCGCATCTTCCGCAACCAGATGCGGATCCACTTTCGAAGCGAATTAGCCGCGCTGTGGAATGGGGAATTCGAATGGTCTGGGGAAGGAGTCAATTATACGTTGGCGGATGAAGCGCTTGATATCCTCTTGCATTGGCGCATCCTGCCCGGATCTGAAAATTCGTGGAGGCATGTTTTAGTCACTATCGAAAACATCACAGCAAGAAAGCAAGCGGAACGGGAATTGTCCTCCAGCCAAGCGCGTTTCCGGAACATGTTCGCAGCCTCGCCCATTTCGCTGTGGGAAGAAGACTACAGCGCCCTGAAGAACTATTTTGATTCGTTGAAGTCACAAGGAATTACTGATTTTCAGGTATATATCCAGGAACATCCTGAAGCCGTTTTAGAATGCGCCAAACTTATCAAAGTGTTGAATGTGAATCAAAAGACCCTGCAAATGTTCGGGGCTGATACCCAGGAACAATTAATTTCCAACACCGACAAAATCTTCCGGGACAATATGAGCGAGCATTTCGCACAAGAGCTGACTGACTTGTGGAATAACAAACTGGCTTATGAACGCGAGGGAGTCAACTATTCGTTGAACGGCGAGCCAATCCAAATCCATCTTGATTTCCGCGTCATGCCGGGTCACGAACAGGACTTTGGCTGGGTCATGGTTGCCATCCAGGATATTACGGCACGCAAAAAGGCGGAAGACTATCTGCGTTACCTCGGCACCCACGACGTGATGACGGGATTATATAACCGCGCTTATTTCGATGAGACCTTGAGACGATTGGATGTAAATCGCCGCGAACCTATCAGCTTGATGGTGATAGACCTGAACGGCTTGAAAGCCGCAAACGATAATCTCGGTCACCAAGCCGGGGATAACTTAATTCGCCGCACAGCCGAGGTGATCAAAGCTGGTTTGGACGAATCCCATCTTCCGGCCCGCATAGGAGGCGATGAGTTTGTCATTATCATGCCTGACGCAGATGCCCATGCCGCGAACGACATGACGGAGCGCATTCGATCCCTCGTGATCGTCAATAACAAATTCTATCGGGACCCCGAATTGAGTCTCTCCGTTGGCGTTGCCACCAGTCAGCCCGGAATTTCTCTCGAAAAGGTGGTGAGCGTCGCCGATAACTCCATGTACGATAACAAAGCGCAATATTACCGCCGCCGCCAAAGCGATCAATAAAGATCGCAGTTTACAATTATGAAATCGGGGTGAGTATTTGGCTGTTTCGCCTTGACAAATCGCCAAATGCCGGTAGAATACTTCCGTTCTGGAAATATATCAATATGAAAGTAAAATCACAACCGCACACCGAACTGGTCGCCGGGCAATTTATTGACCTGGTACAAAGTTTCATCCGTTTGCGGCCCAACTGGGTCATGCCTGAACATCTCGTCCGCTTCAAACAGCAAATGGAAAAATTGAGAGGGTCGGGCAATTCGGAGGATCACACCTTTCTCGTCAGAGTCTTCATTGTTTTGGCGCATTCTGAAACTCCTCTGACCATGGGCGAATTAAGCGCGGAACTCAAAGTCCCTTTGAGCTCCGCTACCCGGATCGTAGACTGGCTGGTACGCGGTAAATTCCTAGAACGCACTTACGACCCGAAGGATCGCCGCGTAGTGCTTGTGAAGATGACCAAAATTGGCGAGCAATTTTTCCAAACTGCGATGGACTACAACAAAAAACGTATCGCGCACTTGATGGAAAAATTCTCAGTGGAAGAACAGGAACAGTTATTGCATCTAATGAGTAAGTTGCTAAACAAATTACAGGAAGAGAACTAAGGCTCTGTTTGTTTCCTTCCATTTCCTCTTCATATCCAATTCATGATTGAATCTTATACTTCCATTCGCGATTTACAAAAGGAGTACTTCATATGAGACGATTTAGAGCGTTGATCAAAAAAGAGATTACCCACATGCTGCGCGATCCGCGTACATTGATCTTTATTTTCATCATGCCCATCCTGCAATTGGTACTCTTGGGTTATGCCAACACTACAGATATCAAAAACGTTTCCACGGTGATCTTCAACCAAGATAATAGCCCCGCAAGCCGGGATTTGCTTGACTCATTTCAGGCAACCGGTTATTTTTCTTTTAATTACTCGGTAGGTAGTCAAGCCGAAGTTGATAATTTAATTGGTAGCGGGCAAGCCAAAGTGGGAATTGTGATTCCGCCAAACTACGGTTCAAACCTGGGTTCCGGGCAGGACTCCCAAGCGCTGGTTCTGATAGACGGCTCCGACCCGACCGTTGCCAGCGCGGCCCTCTCTGCGGCCGAGTTGGCAGGCCAGGCTCACGGTGTGAACGTCAAAACTCAACAACTGTCCCTGCAGGGCGCGTCCATCGGCGCAGGTGCAAACCCGGTTGATGTCCGCACAGATGTCCTCTACAATCCCGATTTGCTCGGAGCTTACAGTATTGTTCCCGGCTTAATTGCTTTGATTCTTTTTCAGACGGCAACCAGCCTAACAGCGCTCGCCATCGTTCGGGAGCGCGAGCGGGGAACGATGGAGCAATTGATCGTTACCCCGATTCGTTCCTGGGAACTAATCCTTGCCAAGATTACTCCGTACATTCTGGTTTCTTTTGCGGACACCCTTTTGATTTTAGTATTGGGAACCCTTATATTCGGCGTTCCCATTCGAGGCAGTATTCTGCTGCTCTTTGCCATGACGGGCCTGTACTTGCTTCCCACACTTGGCTATGGACTGGTGATCTCAACTGTAGCGCGCACTCAACAGCAGGCTCAATTGATGGTCATGCCTTTAATGTTGCCAGCCATGATGCTTTCGGGATATATTTTCCCAATCGCATCTCTGCCGTTATTTCTTCAATATGTTTCGGATCTGCTTCCCACAACTTATTTTATATATATCATGCGTGCAGTGGTCATCAAAGGTGTCGGCCTGGACTTGATAATCCCGCAAATTATTGGCTTAAGTATTTTTGCAGTCGCTTTGCTTGGACTTGCAATGTGGCGCTTTCGTAAAAATTTGGATTAAGAAAACCATATATAACAAGGAGAAAAAGTTATGCAAAATCGAAGACCTTCACCCATGATTGTCGTCATCATCGTTGTGGTAGTAGCGGCGATTGGATATTTCGTTTATCAACAGTGGAGCCAAAATAATGCAGCTTCGCAACTGAACGCTTCGGGGACGATTGAGGCGACCGACGTGAACGTGGCGCCTGAACTGGCAGGCCAAGTCAAGGATGTGCTGACCGATGAAGGCCAGACGGTCAAGACCGGCGACGCGCTGATACATTTGGACGACACCCTGCTTCAGGCACAGAAACAGCAAGCGCTTGCGGCACTCAGCTCAGCTCAATCAGCCGCGGCCACCGCAGACGCTGCTCTGGCTTCTGCTCAGAACCAATATAATCTGGCTCTGAACGCAGCGCTCATAACGGATAACACAGTTAATTCCCAGTGGTTGACAAACCGGCCTTCGGATTTCAACTTACCGCTGTGGTATTACACCCAGTCGGAACAGATGAGCGCCGCGCAAGCCGAGGTGGATGCCGCACAGAAGGCTCTGACCGATGCGCAGAATAATCTCACCAGCATCGAGACTTCCGCCGCTGGCAGCGGCTTCGTGCAAATCGAGACGAATCTCGTCAACGCGGAAGCCAGCTATAACGTAGCCAACGATTTGAACAATCGCGTTCAGAACGGCACGAACATTGACCAGCTGACTCGTTTCGGACTATATCAGTTGGCAAAGCAACAAAACCAGCCAATCGCTAAACAGAACTCTTCCGACTATTTGATCAACACCAGTAACATTGATCAGAATATCAAGAATTATTCGCAAGATCTCTTTAATGATGCCAAGTCGAATCTCAAAGATGCGGAGAATGCTTATAACAATGCCTTGACATCACAGGGTGCAAGTGATGTTTTGAAAGCGCGCGCCGATGTCAGCTTGGAGCAGGAACGCTATAACACCGCTATGAATTATGTGAGTTATGTGCAGACCGGCAGCATGTCGCCGGCTGTATCTACGGCCCAGTCAGCGCTCAATCAAGCCAAGGCCGCAGATAATCAAGCGCAAAGTGGCGTTCAGCAGGCTCAAGCCAACATGGCCTTGATCAATGCTCAAATTTCAAAGCTAACAATATATTCGCCCATGGATGGTGTCATTTTGACCCGCAACGTCGAACCGGGCGAATTCGTTCAACCGGGCGCGGATGCCTTGACCATGGCGGATATCAGCCATCTGACGATCACGGTCTACGTGCCGGAGGACTTATATGGCAAGATCAGCCTGGGAATGCCCGCCACCATGAAAGTGGATTCGTTCCCCGGCGAAACGTTCAACGCGCAGGTGAGTTATATCTCGGATCAAGCCGAATACACGCCGCGCAATGTGCAGACGGTGGAAGGACGCTCTTCCACGGTGTATGCCATCAAGCTGACGGTGAGCAATCCTCAAGGTCAGCTCAAACCCGGCATGCCCGCTGATGTCACGTTCCAATAACAGCATTACTCTAAAGGATGATTCTTTTTCAAACACACTTGTACCTGCACCAAGTGCAGGCAAAGGACACGAAGGTCATGAAGGAAAAACCTTGAAATAAACCAGTTATTTCTCTTGGCATCCTTTGTGGTAAATCATAAAATTATGGAATCTGAACTTCTACTCGAAACAGAAAATTTAGTTCGAACCTTTGGCAGCCTGCGCGCAGTGGACGGGCTCAATCTGCAAGTCGGTCCCGGAGAAATGGTTGGCTTGGTTGGACCGGATGGAGCGGGTAAAACCACTACCATGCGTTTGCTTTGTGGCGCCCTTCAACCCACCAGCGGCACGCTCCGCGTCGCAGGCTACGAAATCCCGGCTCAAGTGGAAAAGGCGCGCGAAGAGATCGGCTATCTGGCTCAACGATTCAGTTTATACGGAGATTTAACCGTTCAAGAGAATCTTGAATTCTTTGGTGAAGTATTTGATATGTCCGAATCTGACCGTAAACAGCGCTCAAAAGATTTATTGCGCTTTGCCGGTCTGGAAGAATTCGCCAATCGTCCTGCCATTGCACTTTCCGGTGGAATGCAGAAAAAACTTGGATTAGCTTGCGCGTTGGTGCATCGTCCCAAGGTTCTTTTATTGGATGAACCCACGGGCGGTGTGGATCCCGTGGCGCGGCAGGAATTCTGGCATCTGCTGATTGCGTTACTGCGCGAAGGCTCGGCCGTGTTGGTCAGCACTCCGTATATGGACGAAGCCATGCGCTTCAATCGCGTCATCTTCATGAATCACGGTCGCGCGTTGACGCAAGGCGTGCCGCGCGACCTCATCAATCATCTCAACGGACGCGTTCTCGAACTTGCCGCTGATCCGCAGATGGCCGCGCGTCAAATTGCCACGGAAGATCCGGAAGTGGAAGACGTTCACACTTTTGGAGAATATGTGCATCTGCGGGTGAGTTCAGCGGACGGCCCATTAACCCGCATCCCGCAACGGTTGGCAGAGGCCGGCATTACCTTGCATCACCTTCATGCGGTCGTTCCCTCACTGGAAGATGTATTCATCCAACTCCTTGAGAAAGAAGGAGCAATCGATGGCGACTGAAATCATTCCGCTCGATGTGCAGGGATTGACCAAACGCTTCGGAAGTTTTACCGCCGTAGACCATGTCGCGTTTACCGTACAACCCGGAGAGGTGATCGGTTACCTCGGTCCGAATGGAAGCGGAAAGACAACCACCATTCGAATGCTGTGCGGATTGTTGATCCCTACCGAAGGCACCGCCAAGATCATGGGCATTGATGTGGTGCAGGACCCTGAAGGCATCAAGCCGCACATCGGCTATATGTCACAAAAGTTTTCACTCTACGACGATTTGACCGTTCTGGAAAACATCGAGTTCTATTCAGGCGTGTATGGCGTTCCTCTTGAAAACGAAAAAACGCGCATTCAAGAAACGCTTAAAATGGCTGGATTGGAATCTCGAACCGGTATGCTCACTGCTTCATTATCAGGCGGATGGCGTCAGCGCCTAGCACTCGGCTGTGCATTGATTCATAAACCGCCGCTTCTTTTCCTCGATGAACCCACCTCCGGCGTGGATCCGGTGGCGCGCCGCGAGTTCTGGGATTTGATCTATCAACTGGCGTCGCAAGGCACGACGGTTTTCATCACCACCCATTACATGGACGAAGCCGAACACTGCAACCGCGTGGGCTTCATGTATCGCAGCAAGCTATTGGCTTTCGATTCGCCAACGGCGCTCAAATCCAAATACCTGCATGGCGCAGCATGGGACCTGGATTCAGATCCTCTGCTCGAAACTGTGGAAGAATTGAGCGCCATGGACGGTGTGGCACAAGCCAGTTTGCATGGCGACCGCGCCCATGTCATTGTCGATCCTAATGTTTGGACGGCGGATACTCTCGAAAAAAGATTATCAACCAAGGGAATCAACGTTCAAAGCATTGAAACAGTTCAATCCTCTTTGGAAGATGTATTCACATTGCTGGCACATCGAGGCAGAACTGCTGCGGATTTCGATTAGCAGTAAATATATTGCTGATATCCTATCAGTGCCCCCGATACACCATCTTCGGCGTAAGGACGCCAATTTTAAATCTGAAAAGAATCTATTAGAACAAACATCCAAAGCCTTTTGCGACTTTGGATATTCTTTATTATATCACTTGACTGCTATCTTGTCTCAATTCTATTCACAAAACGCTCGATGCTCTTAATATCGCGCCGGGCAAACCAAAGCGGGATGAAGCCGAACACACCAAAAGACATATCAATCAACATCCAGAAGAGCGGAATGCCGCGCAACGGTGCAAAAATCAACGTCCAGGGAATAATGAGAATACAGGCGATTATGCCAAACTCAATCACCCACAGGTTCTTCACCGGGTCACGCAACGGACCGACAAACAAAATCGCAATCGCCACGTGGGCAAAGGCCAGCCAGTCGGTGCCATAAGCAAGAAATGGATATTGGCCATATCCATTCTGGATTCCGGCTTGGACGCGTCCAAGCCAGTCCGCCAGCGAAGG
>Ga0335079_10003712_pt1 | contig 17571 bp, 14 predicted proteins | sample Lox_Sample_33_FD_206719 | JGI IMG/M metagenome (GOLD analysis project Ga0335079, IMG submission 206719) | Soil microbial communities from Loxahatchee National Wildlife Refuge, Florida, United States - Lox_Sample_3.3 | ecosystem: Environmental > Terrestrial > Soil > Wetlands | place: USA... | reverse complement strand
TTTGGGGCTGGGCAGGAACTTGGTGGCCGAGCCGCCATTGGGATTGAAGGGTAAGGTGGTGGGGTTGGAAAAGCTGGTGTTGACACCTTTGGCGTCGTCGCCGCGCAGGCCCAGCACCGAGCGGAATTTGCCCGCCCACTGGATTTTACTTTCCACCCAGGGACTTACGATGGTCTCCGTAAATTTGTTCAAATCCGTGGCCGCGGGCAAAACCGCGGTCTGACCGGTGGCGGGGTCGATTCCAGCTGCATAGAAAGTTTTGTCCGCACGCACGCGATTTTGCGCCCGGAAAAGGCCGTTGTGGACCCAATCGTTGCGCAGCTGCAGGCCGAACGTGGTTTCCGTCCTGCGGCCGAAGAATTGGCCGAAAATCGTATGGCGCAGGTCGAACCCGGCCACCCAGCGTCTGTCCTGCTGTTCGAACTGGTCGCCCTTGTAGGGGTCAATCAGGTAGTAAGTGAAGTCGGAAAATAAATCGAGGTCGTAATAAAACCCGTAGCCCATCAGTTTGGTCTCGGAATGTGCGCCTTGGTGGTGCCATTCGCCCTGCAAGCTATAACGCTGCGACCTCCCGCCGTCGGTCGGGTTCAGCGTGCCGAAGAAACCGACGACGGGTAGGGCCGAATCAGGGAGCTGATCGCTCGAGTTCCACCTGGCTCCATCGTAAGCGTGAAGCGTGATGCTAAAGCCATTCGCGTTGTCGCCCTGGCTGTAGGTTGTTAACCCATTGAATTTGTAATAGTTGTCCGAATGCACCCAGGGGCCTCCATCGTGATACGCCTCTCCGCCATAGAGCAAGTTGCCCTTCCCGAGCTTTTGCGATACGCCGAAAACGAAGCGCGCAAACTGGTACATGCCGCCCTCGACCTGAAAGAAGTTCTCGGGCAGCGTCTTGAAAAACACCACGTGGGCATTTCCCGCCGAGCCATAGTCGCCGACATCGGCGTAATAAGGACCTTTCGCGGCATCCACCCGCTGCACAAACTCCGGGATCACGGTGTTCATGTCCGAGTAGCCCTCGCCGTGCGCGTGCGACGGCAGGTTCAGCGGCATACCGTCCAGGAAAATCGCGAAATCTGTGCCGTGGTCGAGATTGAAGCCGCGCAGAAAATACTGGTTGGCTTTGCCGCCGCCGGCGTGTTGCGTGATGATGAGTCCGGGTAGCGTCTCCAAGATTTCTCCCGAACGAAGAATCGGACGATCTTCGAGTTCCTTTGCGCCCACCGTTATCTGGCCGGCACCGCTGGCGATCCCGACAAGGTCGTCCTCCCGCCCCTGAACGCTTATGTTGGTGCTGACCGCGCCCACCGCCAGAGAAATGCGCAGCGGCGCCGGCGTCCCGGCGGCCCCTATGGTGACGGGAACTTCTTTGATTTCAAAACCGGGATGAGAGACTACGAGTAGATAGTCGCCTGGGGACAGTCCGGAAATATTGAAGGATCCGCCGTTGTCCGCCTGTGTCGTTGCTCGTAAAGCGCCGCTCGCGCTTTGGACCTGCACGGTAGCCCCGGCAATCACTGCGCCCGAGGTGTCTACCACAGTTCCTGATAGCTGAGACGGATGAGCCTGGGCCAAAAGCGGAAGGGAGAGCAGCAGAACAGCCAGGGCCGGGAGCGGCGGCTTCAGCCAGTGCATGTTACGTCTCCTATATTCGTGCTACTTGCGTAACACAGAAATAACATTCGTGCTACTCGTGGCGGCGCACATAAGACCACACGCGCAAAGAAGGTGTCAAGCAGAATCTTTAATTCCCGCACCGAAAACCGCGGCTGGCGAGGGTTTCGGCGGATTCGTCCGAGGCAACCTAGTGGTGATGATGACGGTGAGAGTGCCCGTGGCCGGGGCGGCGGGGCAGGATTTCCGGCGAACTCATCACCAGCCGCCCATGCTGCACCCCTTTGGTGCTGATCAGGCGGTCCGCCATATCCTGCACCGCCTTGGATTTGCCGCGCAGGACGATGACTTCCAAACAACTGTCGTGGTCCAGATGCGCATGCAAGGTCGAGATGATCACCTCGTGGTTCTCGTGCTGGATGTCGGTCAGCTTTTCCGGCAGCAGCCGCACATTGTGGTTATAGATGAGGGTCACAGTCCCCACCACGTAAGCGTCGGGGGCCACCACCGCCGACCCTACCAGCCGGTCGCGGATGAGGTCGCGAAAGGCCTCGGAGCGATTTTCATACCCCCGCTGGGTGATAAAGCGGTCGAAGCGCCGTAGCAGTTCAGAATCGATCGATACGCCGATGCGGCTCAGAATTCCCATAGGCTTGGCTTCTCCGAAAAAGTGCCCCTAGCGTAGCACACAGAAACGAAACCCAGGCATGGCCCGCAACGTGCAACAGCGGCTGCCCGGCCCGGGCGGGGAATCGACATATTTCTCCAGTAACACGAAAAATATATTAGTATGACGGCCTGGTCAGAGGCACGATGCGATCGGGTCCGTACAACCTGCTGAGCGATGCTAGTGAGAACGTCGGCGGCCGGATCGTCGCCATCTACGTGGTTTTGCTCCTCTCGAACCTGGTGGCCTGGCTGTGGGCGGCGGTTGCGTTTCGCCATGTTCCAGTGCTGCTGGGAACCGCCTTTCTCGCCTACAGCCTGGGATTGCGCCACGCGGTCGATGCCGATCACATCGCCGCTATCGACAACGTGACCCGCAAGCTGATGCAGGAGGGCAAGCGACCGGTCGCAGTCGGGTTCCTGTTCTCGCTCGGCCACTCCACCGTTGTTCTGATCGGCTCGGCAGCCATTGCCGGCACCACCCTCGCCCTCCAGCACCGGCTGCAAGCCCTCAGGAACATCGGCAGCGTGGTCGGCACGTCGATATCCGCTCTTTTCCTCTTCGTGCTGGCCATCGTCAACCTGGTGGTCCTGGGTTCCATCTATCGCACTTTCACGCGGGTGCGCCGGGGCGAGCCCTACGTTGAGGAAGACCTCGACCTGCTGCTCGGCAACCGGGGCTTGCTGGCCCGACTCCTACGCCCGGTTTTCGCGATGATCAAGCGCAGCTCGCACATGTACCTGCTGGGAGTGCTCTTCGGACTGGGCTTCGATACCGCAACCGAGATCGGCCTGCTGGGCATCTCCGCCGCGGAGGCCACCAAGAGCCTGTCGTTCTGGTCGATTCTCGTCTTCCCGGTGCTGTTTGCGGCGGGGATGTCGCTGGTCGACACCACGGACAACGTGCTGATGCTGGGCGCCTACGGCTGGGCGTTCGTGAAGCCGATTCGCAAGCTCTACTACAACCTGACCATCACCTGCGTCTCGGTGCTGGTAGCGCTGGTCGTCGGGGGCATTGAGACTCTTGGCCTCGTCGCCTCCCACTTGCAGCTAAAGGGAACTTTCTGGGAGACGATCGGCAAGCTGGACAGCAATTTTGCCCTGCTCGGCTATTTCATCATCGGGATTTTTGTGGCGAGTTGGATCGTCTCGGTCGCCATCTACAAGTGCATGCGCTTCGACGACTTTGAACTAAGCCCTCGCCAGCCCCGGCTCTCCAGCGACCCGGATTAAGTCTTCATCCCGCCGAGCGTGACGGCTCTTCCACCCGCGGCTCCGGCAGCTTGACGCCCGAAGAAAGTCTCCGCCCCGCCCACTTGGCCACGTAGTTGATAGCCCCGAAGACCAGCAGCAGAGCGGCCACCCATCGCGCCAGCGTGACCACCGCAGCGGCATCGAGAGTCGGCCAGGGCGCCAGCTTCAGCGCCTCCCAGCGTTCCATCATCCAGTGCCAGGCAGTGTGAGCGGCAAAAGCCGAGAGGATGATCACGCCCATCCGCTCGGGCACGACACGCCGGAACAGGGCAAGGGCCGGGAGCATGACCGCCAGCACCATGAGCTGGCCGATTTCGATCCCGACGTTAAACGAGAACAGCGACACCAGAAGGTGCGAGCCGGCAAATTGCAACTGCTGTCCCAGAGCGTAGGAGAATCCGAAGCCGTGCACCAACCCGAACAGGCCGGTGATCAGCCAGCGCTTGCGTAGGTCCGCACCCACAATGTTCTCCAGCGCCATGTAGACGATAGAGCAGGCGATCGCCATTTCCACGAACGGCGGGAACCAGGCTCCCCTGGGCGCCAGATGGAAAGCCGATGCGAACAGCGTGACCGAATGGGCAATGGTGAAGGCGGTGATTACAGAGATCAGTCCGCGCCAGCGGCGGAAGGGGATCACCAGGCAGAAGAGAAACAACAGGTGGTCGATGCCACTCAGGATGTGTTCGACCCCGAGCACGATGAATCCGCTGGCGGCGTGATACCAAGAAGGATTGAGGGCCACAGCGCCCGCGTCGCCGGTGATGATCAGAGCCCGGCTAGGCTCGTTTAGCGGCATGTAACGGACCGTGAGCTTGGTCATGCTCTTGAGGTTTGCCGCTACCAGCGAGCGCAGCTTGAAAACCGACTTGGGCGAGGAAATCGGGTAGACGAAGTGCAGGTCCAGGTATCCCAGCCCGTTGGCAATGCCAACCGTCGGATCCGGCGGCCTTGCCGTCTCTTCGACTGCGGCTTCGTAATCTTCGAAGGAGCGGTCGCCGGCGGGCGAGAGGTGCCCGCTCATCTCCGAGGGCACCAGCTGCACCCCGTTTTCCGTGAGAATGAAGCCCTCCGCCAGAGTGGCAAGCGCATTCTGGGTGACGCCTTGCGATGCTGCCAGATCGTACTGGTCGCCCTTCAGCGGGAAAGTAAAATTCTGCAGCAGGTCCAGTGGAACGCGAGCCACTAGGTGTGCCTGGTGAGGCTCGATCTTCACGAACGAGTTCATGATGGTGTTGGCCGGCAGGTCGTGAGCCGCCAACAGCGAGGAAGAGAGCACTAGCCCCAGAAACAGGGACACCATGGATGTAAAGCGATTCCTAAGCATGATGAGAGACCCCTTAACCGTCAGCAGCGGTGGCCAGGAAGGCTCCCGGCCGCCGCTGCAACGGGTTAGCGGTTAACGTCCATCGTGATGGTCGTCGTGATGGTCGTCGTCATCCACAGGTACGAACTTCTGGATGCGGCGGCCGGTGATGGTCTCCGCAACGTAGAAGTTGCCCCTGGAATCCGAGCTGTTGGTGTGGCTGTAGGCGAACTCACCGGCGTTGTGTCCGGGACAAGGCCCGAATCCACACTTGCCGATCGAGCCAAGGACCGGTGTCGTCGCAGTTATGTCACCCGACCCACTGGTTGGTTTTTCCAGAATGTAGTTGTTGTCACCATCGAGATCGGTGTTCAACATGTACTTCTGGTGCGTCGGACTCTGGTCAGCGAGATAGTCGACGTTGGGATACAAGTCGAGGTCGCAAGCCCGGGTACCCGTACTCAGCGCCGCAGCAACCTTCGGCGAGCTTACGGTCGGGTAGTTGTCAGGTCCGAAGTTGGTGATGTAAACGACGCGGACTGGAGGGCAGATCGCCTGGTTACTCGTGCTGTTGGCTGCATTCGGGTTGGTGATAACCATCGCCGGAGGCGGCTGAGGTCCGAAGGCCGCGCAGGTCTTCTGGAAGATCTCGATGCGACCGTTGGGGCGATCACAGGTGTAAACGAGACCGTCGTTGCCCAGCACGACGCAGTGCGGGTGGCCGGCGCCGGTGCCGTAAGTTCCAAGCGGGCAGGGGTTGCCCGGGAAGGGCGTGCCGTTCGGAACTTCGTTGTGGCCGCAACTCGTGCCCCACTGTCCCACGTAGCCGTAAGGATTACTGGTTGTGGCTAACCCGGGATTGAAGACCACGATGCGGGCATTGCCGTAGCCGTCGGCGACATAGACGTCACCTCTGAGGTGGGAGACTGGACCCACTTCGGGATCCACGGCAATATCCGGCGGCTCGTTCAGCAGGGTTGTGCTGTGGTTGAGGGCGGCGGCGGCGCCGCTGAGTGCCGAGCCGCACACGCCGTTCGCGGTGTCACAGACATCCTTCGTTCCGATCTGCAGAACGTAGGTTGCGGCGGAGCCCGCGGGGCCGGCCACTGCCGGGTTATATTTCTGGATTATTCCGTCCCCGTTGCCGCCGACCCAGAGGTAGCCCTGGTAGTCCACATAGCAGCCGTGCGAGCCATACGGCATGTACGCGCTGCGTCCAATGGCCGAGGTACCGGTATACGCGCCGTGAGCCCCGGCGAGCCAGAGCGTGGGATTGCCAAAGCTTCTGTTCTTGATGGTGTTTCCGTCCTGGTCCAACGCGACCACCGGCGGAGAAGGCCTCGCCCCCGCGCCCGTAGCGTCATTCCCGTCAATGGCGCCCGACTCATTGTTCTGAAGGGTACCGTTTACTGTGGCGCCTACTTGCCAGGCGCGGTTCATCGTGTAGATGTTGTCCCATTGGTCGGTACAGTTTCCGGCAACTTCGCCCTGTACCCATCTGTGGGCGACGGTGTCACCAGGAGTTGGTGTTGGCCAGGTAGCCGGGTTATAGCCGGTGGGAGCCGGCAGCTCTTTAGGCCAGGAGGCATCGACCCTGAACTTGGGTATGCCATCCCGGTGCGCCTTTACGTGCGTAGGTTTCCAGAGCCCGAGGCCGACGACGAGCGCAACCACAAGGGCGCCCGCGTACACATATCGTCCGCTTCTCATGTGCTCTCCTTTCGTTCGACAGTTTTCGCGGAGCTTGCGCGAGAACCGGAAGGAGGTTGATCGAATATGCCCGCAGACGCGGTGTATGCGCATACCACCGCCCCGGCTAGGCACCATAACTCTGAATCGGGGGAGGTCCCTGGATGAGCTGAAAGCGGGGCGGCGCGACCAAGTCGGACGCACGGAACGGCAGGACACCCCACAAACGCGGCTGCAGCCTACGCCCAGTCTCCACGGTAAGTCAATACGTAACAAACCGTATAACATGTAAAATTTTGTAATCGGATTACCCCGAATCGCGCGCGGGGAGCGGATTTACACAGCCCGCTGCGGGCAGATGCCGGGCGAGGCATAGCATCCCGCGCCTGCCCGGTAGCCAGCTACAATGAATCTTCGCAGGGGGAACCATCATGCACTCACGCTCACACGCCCGCTCGATGGTCATCACGCGCTACGGGGTTGTGGCCACTGCGCACGCTCTGGCTTCGCAGGCGGGGGCAGAAGTGTTGGCTCGTCACGGGTCTGCAGCCGACGCGGCCATCGCCGCCAACGCCGTGCTGGGTGTCACCGAGCCCATGATGAACGGCATGGGTGGCGACCTGTTCGTCCTGTACTGGCACGCCAAGAAGCGCAAACTCTACGGCCTGAACGCCAGCGGATGGGCACCCGCAGGGCTTACGATCGAGCACCTCAGGCGCAAGGGATACGCCAGTATGCCGCACGACGGCATCGATTCCGTTACCGTGCCCGGCGTCGTGGACGGCTGGAGCGAGCTGCATCGGCGTTTCGGCCAGCGCCGATGGAAGGAAATCTTTCAGCCGGCCATCTTCTATGCCGAACACGGCTATCCGGTGCCGGAGGTGATCCAGGGCTATTGGCAGGTCGGCCCTGAGGCGCTGGCACACGACAAGGAGAGCCAGCGCGTTTATTTGCCGGGGGGCAAGGTGCCCGCGGTAGGCGAGATCTTCCGCAATCCCGACTTGGCGAAGAGCCTGCGCATGGTCGCCGACGATGGCGCCAAGGCCTTTTATCGCGGCAAGATCGCGCGCGCCATCGTCAGCACGTCAGAGACGCACGGCGGCACGATGTCCAGGGACGACCTGGCCGAGTTCTCCGCCGAGTGGGTGGACCCGATCTCGACCACCTATCGCGGCTGGAGCATCTACGAACTGCCGCCCAATGGACAAGGCATGGCCGCGCTCGAGATGCTGAACATCATGGAAACCATTCCGGCCTCGCCCGACGGCCCGACCAGCGTGGCCGAGCTGCACAAGAAGATTGAAGCCATGAAGCTGGCTTATGCCGATCTCGCGCGCTACAACGCCGATCCGCGCTTCGCCAAGGTGCCGGTGAAAGGCCTGCTGTCGAAGAAGTACGCCAAACAGCGGGCCAGGCTCATGTCGCGCGACCGCGGCGGCGACTTTGCCTTCGGCATGCCGTCCGGCAGCGACACTACCTATCTTGCCGTGGTCGATCGCCAAGGCAACATCGCCTCGCTCATCCAGAGCAATTACATCGGCTTCGGATCAGGCGTTACGGTGCGCGGCATGGGGTTTGTGCTGCAGAGCCGTGGCGCGCTGTTCTCGCTCGACGCGAAGCATCCGAACGCGCTCGCGCCGCGCAAACGGCCGTTTCACACCATCATTCCGGCATTCATGGAGCGCGGCGACCAGCACATCGGATTCGGCATCATGGGCGGCGCCAACCAGCCGCTGGCGCACGCCCAGTTCGTCTCCAACGTGGTTGATTACGGCATGAACATCCAGGCCGCGCTCGAGCATCCGCGCTTCACCGTCGGCGAGCGGGTGGGGCGCAGCATCCTGCTCGAAAGCCGCGTCCGGCTGGAGGTCGCGCGGGAACTCTCCGCTATGGGACATGCGCTCGAAGCCGTGGGCGACTTCTCGACCGCGATGGGCCGCGGCCAGGCGGTGCTGCACGATTCCAGGACGAAGGTGAATTATGGCGCGTCGGATGCACGCGCGGATGGCGCGGCCGCACCCGAGCCTCCGCCGGTGAAGTGGTAGTGCCGGAATCAAACGTCGGCTTGCAGGAGTACAATAACTCGCTTTTTGTGGGCCTCGCCAAAATCCCAGCACGGAAGCAAGCGTACAATGCCGCCGACTGGGGATATCAAAAGAAGAATTCCGGTTGGAGGCTTCGATGTACCGACGTCATGGTCGCATTTCAACTCTCGTCCTAGGAATCATGCTCGTCGTGGCTGGGCTGACGCCGCTGCGGGCGCAGACCGGCAAGATTGAAGTCCTCTGGCTTGGTCAGTCGGCAACGAGGATCACGACGATCAGCGGTAAGGTGATCGTCATCGACCCCTTCCTGACGCAGAATCCGAAGACGCCGCCGCAGTACAAGAATCTCGACGCACTCGGCAAGGTAGATCTCATCCTGGTCACACATGCCCATGGTGATCATCTGGGTGACGGAGTTGAACTTGCGAAAAAGAATAAGGCACCGCTCTACGGGCCGGCGGGGCTGGATCAGTCACTGCAGACACTCGGCCTCCTGCCGCCCGAACTGGCGCCGCGCATGAACAAGGGCGGCACCATCACGCCTCTGGGCCCTGACATCAAAATCACGATGGTGCGTGCCGAGCACAGTTCCGAGCTCGTCTGGCAGAACCCCGCCACCGGCAAGAACGAGACCCACCCTGGGGGAGAGCCGTGTGGGTTTATCATCGAGTTCGAAAACGGATTCAAGCTCTACCACATGGGAGACACAGCGCTCTTCGGCGACATGAAGTTCATCGGCGAGTACTACAAGCCGGATCTGATCATAATTCCCATCGGCGGGCACTTCGTCATGAATCCGAAAGACGCCGCCTACGCGACGAATCAGTATCTCAAACCAAAGTTCGCGATTCCGATTCACTATGGCACCTTCCCACAGTTGAAGGGGACGCCACAGGAGTACGAACAGGCGCTCGGCAAGACCTCGACCAAGGTCTTCCCCATCAATCCGGGAGACAAATTGACCTTTTGAGGAGGGGCAGGAAGGCGCTCGGGCTTGATATGGATTTGCGTGGATTTGCGCAGTAGCATGAGTAAGGAGCGATCTCAATGCGGGTGAACTCTTTCCTTCGCGGCGCCGCGCTGGGCCTGCTGTGCCTCTCGACGGTGTCGTTCAGCGCCGCCGACAAAACCAAACTCGACGACTTCGCCCGCTGCCTGGGCGAAAAGAAGGCCGTTATGTACGGCGCCTTCTATTGCGAACATTGCAAGGAGCAAAAAGACCTGTTCGGCGATGCTGCTCAATACCTGCCTTACGTCGAATGCGTCGAAAAGGGCACGCGCAAAGAAACCGAGCAGTGCAAGGCGCTCGGCATCCGCCGGACTCCCACCTGGATCTTCGAGAACGACCGCATCGACGGCAAGGTGCTCTCGCTCCAGGAACTCAGCCAGAAGAGCGGATGCCGGCTGCCGTGAGCCGTATCCTGCTAGCCATCTCGTTGCTCGCCGCAGTGGGGATGGCGCTCTCCGCGGTCTCGCTCAAGAACCACTACAGCGGCGAGAAAAGCGACTACTGCGACCTGGGCGAAACTTTCAACTGCGATTTGGTGAACCGCAGCGTGTATTCGCACATCGGGCCGGTGCCGGTGGCGGCCATCGGCCTCGCTGGGTATGCGGCGCTGTTTGTCCTGTCTCGCATGCGACGCCGTCCAGCCACCGTGCTGATGCTTCTGGGCGCACTGGCAGGGCTGGCGTTCGCGCTCTACCTCACCTACATCGAGGCCTACTTGCTCGGAGTGTGGTGCATTCTGTGCCTGAGTTCGCTGGCGACGATCGTAGCGATCACGGTGCTCTCGGGTGTAAGGTTAGCGCGCGCGTCGGCTTCTCCTGACACCAACCCGCATCTTTCCTGAAACCTGACTGCCTGGTCTCGCAACTAATACTCGAAACCGGAAACTGCAAAATGCGCGCTGTCATCATCACTCGCCCGGGCGGGCCGGAAGTGCTCGCGGTCCGCGAAGTCCCCACGCCCACGCCGGCCGCCGACCAGGTTCTGGTCCGCGTATGCGCCGCGGGCATTAACCGCGCCGACATCTTGCAGCGCCGCGGACACTACCCGGCGCCGCCCGGCGCTTCGCAGGACATCCCCGGCATGGAGTTCGCCGGTGAGATCGCCGCAGTCGGACCCGAGGCGCGGCTGTGGCAGACGGGACAGCGCGTCTTCGGCATCGCCGCCGCCGGTTGCTATGCCGAGTATCTGGTCGCCCAGGAGCGCGCCGTCGCCGAGTTTCCCGAGAACCTGACCTGGGTCGAAGCCGGCTCCATCCCGGAAGTCTTCATCACCGCCCACGACGCCCTGTGGAAGCAGGCCGAACTGCGCCCGTCGGAGACCGTGCTGATCCATGCCGTGGGCAGCGGCGTCGGCATCGCCGCGGTGCAACTGGTGCGGGCCGGGAACGCGGTTCCCTACGGCACCTCGCGCACCGCCGACAAGCTCGAGCGCGCTCGCAAACTTGGCATGGAAGACGGAGTCGCGCTCGACGCCTCGCTTTCGGCCCTCGCGCCGGCGGTGGATCTCTGGACTGCAAAACGCGGCGTGGATGTGGTGCTCGATTGCGTCGGCGGGCCTTACGTCACCGCCAGTCTGCGCGTCATGGCCCCTCGCGGAAGGCTGATCCTGATTTCGCAATCCGCCGGACCTACCGCCGAACTCGACCTGCGCGCCGTCATGCCGAGGCGCCTCAGCCTGCGCGGCACCACGCTGCGCATGCGTCCGCTCGAGGAGAAGATCATGGCCACGCGCGCCTTCGCCGCCGAATGCGTTCCGCTGTTCGCACGTGGCGTGCTGCGCACCATCATCGACAGCGAATTTCCCCTCGACCAGGTGCAGGCCGCCCATGCGCGCCTAGAATCCAACGAGACGTTTGGGAAGGTGGTGCTGCGGTTGTAGCGCGCCTTGACTCTGACCGGGCGACTGTCTCTCAATCATGGCCGGGGGTGGGTGGACGGGAGCGCAACATGCGGATCGATCCGCGGTGAAAGGCACAAGTCAAAATCCCCACCCTCCAAATTCATGCCGATTGAGATTGTCTGCTCGACTACGCTCATAAGGGTGGCCACCCACCTAGGACTGCCATCCGAGGAAAGCGGCGATCACTCCAAACGTGTCAATGAACCCGTGGGCCAGGATGCAAACCCAAAGGTTGCGTCCTAACAAGACGAAAGCGGCCCCAAGCACCAGGCCGGCCATGCCAGAGTCGATCATTCCCGCCGGGCCTTTGTAGTGGTGTCCGTATCCGAAGAGCACGGAGACGACCAGCACTGCGGCCCAATAGGCCGCCTTTGATCGGCCACCCACGTCTGCCGCGCGCGTGAGCAGGTAGCCCCGGTAGCCGATCTCTTCCCCGCAAGCGGCAAAAGTCCACACCAGCAGAAGCCAGCGGAGTGCCACCATCACATGGCCGGTGATTTGGTCTGCGCCACTCGGCGCGACTGCCGGCGGCCAGAAGCGGGCCGTGAGGGGATCAATCACCAGTGCACCGAGCAGAATTCTTAGGGCGGCGGCTCCGAGCGCGCACAAGAGGGTTCGCCGCCACGAGACCGGCCTGCTCAGACCCAGGGCAATCCAACCGCCATCGCGCAGCCGCAGCGAGATCAGACCGAGCACAAAAAGGATGGGCACTTCGTTGGGAATGACGTGATAGACGTTGTGACCGATCACGATCACGCTTCCCAGCGCGAGCTCAGCCAGCGAAAGCCAGCGCTGTCCGGAAGTCAGACGGTTTCTCTGGAGTTGGATGGCTTCATCCTGTGCGAGAGTCCGGCTCGGGTTGATCGAATGGTTCATTACCTCTCCTCGCGGTTTGTTACTTGACGGGATCAGCCTCGCGGCAGGACGCGCGATCTGCGGTATTGGCGCGCGCACCAGAGCGCAAAATGTGTGGTCAAAATCACCAAGCCGCAACCCGCGATCACGCCGATCGGCATGATCCACCAACCCAGCAACTCCCTGCCGCCCGCCGGCGCCGTGGCAAACCCAAGTCGAAGAGAGATCGAATAATCGCCGGTGCTATCTGGCAACATCCACAACCCCGCGCTTTGAGGATGAAACGGTTTCAACACCGCGCAGAGAAAGAAGACCACCCCGAGGAAATACCCCGCAATCGCACCCAGCAAGACTAGAAAACCGCCGACGCTCAAGCTCGCCCAGCGAAACAGGCTCCCCAGAATGTGCACCGGCGACCGGCTGGACTCCGCCCGTGCCAGCAGGTCGTCGGTCATGTACTGGCTGGCCAGTTCCTCCGCACCGCCCAGCCTGGCTAGGGCAGCGTCGACGCCGGCTGCCGTTACTTCTCCATTCGAGGCAGCCCTGTCGGCAATGTGGCTTTGCAGTTCTTCGACGATCTCACGGGAGTCTTGCTCACTCATGCCGCGCAAACCCCGGCGCAACCTGGCCAGATAAGCGTCGATCTTGTTCTGCGCATCGTCTGAAATACCCATTTATTTCCCCTTGGCTAACGGAGCCAGCAAGCGGCTCATGCTCGATGAGAACCGCGTCCACATCCCTGCCATCTCGCGGACCCGCTGTTTCCCGGCCGCCGTGAGCGCATAGTATTTCCTCGGATGTCCGGCATCTGATTCCACCCACTCGCTTCGCACCAGTCCCAAAGCCTTCAGCCGGCTGAGCAGCGGATACACGGTTCCCTCCGATACGATCAGGTCGGAATCACTCTCCAGCCGCCGCAGTATCTCGAGGCCATAGAGCTTTCCTTCCCACAATGCGGCCAGGATGGCGAGCTCAAGGCATCCTTTGCGGAGCTGGACTTCCCACTTGTCTGCGGTTTCCGGACCGTTCGTATCGCGTTCCTTCATTCCGGATATACCTTGCACTACAAGGTATCATGTTGTCAAGAATCAATGCACTCGCTGACCGCTTGCTCCATCCCTGGCAAGCCGTCAAGCTCCGCACTTCGCGTTGACTCCGGCGCGCCCGACGCCCTACTATGGCGCCACACTCCACGAGGGCTAATCATTGATCGGTCGCACTCTTTCCCACTATCGGGTTATCAGCAAGCTGGGCGGCGGGGGCATGGGGGTGGTCTACAAGGCCGAGGACACCAAGCTCGGCCGCGTGGTGGCGCTCAAGTTCCTGCCGGAAGATGTTTCCCGCGATCCACAGGCGCTGGCCCGCTTCCAGCGCGAGGCGCGCTCCGCTTCGGCGCTCAACCATCCCCACATCTGCACCATCTATGAAGTTGGCGAGGACCAGGGCGAGAACTTCATCGCCATGGAGTTCCTCGAAGGCGAGACGCTCAAGCACCGCATCGAAGGCAAGGCGCTTAAACTCGATCAGATTCTGGATCTCGGGATTCAAATCGCCGACGCGCTCGACGCCGCGCACTCCAAAGGCATCATCCATCGCGACATCAAGCCCGCCAACATCTTCGTGAGCCCGCGCGGCCAGGCCAAGGTGCTGGACTTTGGACTGGCCAAGCTGGTCTCTGAGCGCCATGTGGCGGCTGGGGTATCGGCCGCGCCCACCGTGGGCATGAATCTCACCAGTCCGGGCTCGGCGGTGGGCACCATCGCCTACATGTCGCCGGAGCAGGCGCGCGGAGAAGAGCTGGACGCGCGCAGCGACCTATTCTCTTTCGGGGTTGTGCTGTACGAGATGGCCACCGGCAAACAAGCCTTTTCTGGAACAACATCTGCCGTCATCTTCCATGCAATCCTTGAAAAGACGCCGCCGACGGTGCGTTCGCTCAATCCCGCCCTGCCCGTCAAGTTGGAAGAGATCGCAGGCAAGCTGCTCGAGAAAGACCTGGAGATGCGCTACCAGACGGCCGCCGAGCTGCGCGCCGATCTGAAGCGCCTGAAGCGCGAAAGCGATTCCTCGCGCTCGGCAGCGTCGGTAGCGGTGGCAGAGTCCGGCGCCGCTGTCCCCGCTGCCGCGCTGGTGGCAAAACCCAAAGCGACGGCCGGACGCTGGCCGCTGATCGCAGGCGCCCTGGCTGTGCTGACGCTGGTGCTCGTCGCGGCCGCATTCGTCGCTGGACGCCGTATGGGCGAGATGCCTCCTCCGGTGTATCACCTGCTTACCTACCGCCGCGGCACCATCCGCATGGCGCGCTTCGCACCCGATGGCCAGACCATCGTTTATAGCGCCGCCTGGGAAGGAAAGCCGTTCGACATTTTCACAACCCGTGTCGGTAGCCCGGAATCACGGTCCCTGGGGGTGTCTGGAGCAGAGGTTTTGGCCATTTCCTCCACGGGAGAGGTCGCGCTCTCGCTCGACAGCCGGCAGGTCAGCAACATGGTCTTCAACGGCACGCTGGCCCGCATGCCGCTGGTCGGCGGTGCGCCACGGCAGGTGCTGGAGAGCGTTCAATGGGCGGATTGGTCTCCCGACGGCACCGCTCTAGCCGTCGTGCGCAACATCGGCGGCAAGAATCGGCTGGAATTTCCGGTGGGCAAGACGCTCTATGAGACCGGCGGCTGGATCAGTCACCCGCGAGTCTCACCCAAGGGGGATCGGGTGGCTTTCATTGATCATCCCGTGCAGGGAGACAACATTGGATCCATTGCGATCGTCGATTTAGCCGGAAACAAACAGCGTCTCACGCCTGATGATTACGCCGGCGGGGCTATGGGTTTGGCATGGTCTCCTTCGGGTGACGAGGTTTGGTTCACGGCAACCAAGCTGGGCATAGACCGCGTGCTCTACGGGGTGAGCCTTTCCGGCCATGAACGACTGATCACGCGCGTGCCCGCCGATCTGACGTTGCACGATGTTTGGCGCGATGGCCGAGTTCTGCTGGGCCGGGACAGTTGGCGTCGAGGCATTATTGGCGAAGCTCCGGGACAGAGTACAGAGCATGATCTGACGTGGCTCGATTGGTCGTACCCGGCTTCGCTCTCGCCGGACGGCAAGTCGCTCCTGTTCCGCGAAGAAGGCGAAGCTGGCGGCGCCAGCTATGCCGTGTATCTTCGCCAGACCGACGGATCGCCGGCCGTTCGGCTCGGGGATGGAGCATCGCTGGCCCTTTCGCCCGACGGCAAGTGGGCGCTTTCAACCCGCGCCGATCAGCCAAACGAGCTTTTTCTCTTGCCAACCGGTCCGGGCGAAGCCAAACAACTCGCGCATGGCACCCTCAACCATAGCCATGCAGTGTGGTTTCCAGACGGAACCAAATTCCTCTTTTCAGGCGCAGAAGCCGGCAAGGGTCCGCGCTTGTATGTGCAGGATGTGCAGGGAGGCGATCCGCGGCCAATCACGCCGGAAGGCACTAATGTCCTGAGCTATGCTCTTTCACATGACGGCAAATCGGTAGCCGCAGTTGCGTCGGATGGAAAGCCGTACATCTATCCGATTGGTGGCGGTGCCGCACGGCCGATCGCCGGCATGGCTGAGGGCGAGGTGCCTATCGTGTGGGGTTCTGATGACAACACCCTGTTCGTATACCGCCCGGGTGAATTGCCGGCCAAGGTTTATCTCCTCAACCCGAACACCGGTCAAAGAAAGGTGTGGCACGAGTTGATGCCGCCCGACCCTGCCGGAGTTGAGTACGTGGGACCCATCCTGCCCACGCCCGACGGCCGCGCGTATGTGTACGGCTACCGGCGGCTGCTCTCCGACCTCTACCTGGTGGAAGGGCTGAAGTAGAGGTCCTCCCCGCTGGCTTAAAGTAAAACTTTAAGACTTATTTAATTGCGTTGGCGCCGGCGGCGGCGCACTTGCCATCCTCGTCGCTCTGCCCGCCAGAGAGCCCAATGGCGCCAATGAGCTTGCCATCCATCTCCAGTGGCACGCCACCCTCGACCGGCACGGCGCCACGCAGCGCAAATACACGCAGTCCGGCGCCGCCGCCGGCGACCGCATCCTGGAAGGCCTTGGTCGGTCGCTTGAAGAGCGCGGCTGAGCGCGCCTTGTCAATGCACACTTCGGCGCTGGCCAACTGGGTGTGGTCCGTCTTTTCATAGTAGACCAGGGTGCCGTGGGGATCGACAACGGCCACGGCCATCAGCCAGTTGTTCCTGCGCGCCTCGGCGAGCGCCGCGGCAGCCGCCTTCTTGGCGGTCTCGACGTTGACTGGTGGGCCGATCGGGGTGAGAGCATCCATCTGGCTCCTCCTCATACGCATGAAAAGCCGACCATTGTACTCCTGCGCACAGCGTAAAATAGGGTTATGCGGCGGGTCTATCTGGACAACAACGCGACTACGCCCGTGCTGCCGGAAGTGCTGGAGGCCATGCGTCCGTACTTTGCCGAGAGTTTTGGCAACGCATCGTCGATCCACCATTTCGGACAGCAAGCGCGGGCGGCGGTGGAGCGCGCGCGGCAATCGGTGGCCGACCTCGTCAACGCGCGGCCGGCGGAGATCGTCTTCACCAGCGGCGGCACCGAGGGCGACAACCTCGCGATCTTCGGGATGGTACGCCCAGGCGATCACGTCATTACTTCGACCATCGAGCACCACGCAGTGCTGAACTCAGGCAAGCGTCTGGCCGAGCGCGGCTGCGAAGTGATGTTCGTGCCGGTGAACGGGCGCGGGGTGGTCGATCCGCAAGACGTGCGCCGGGCACTACGGCCCACCACGCGGCTGATCACCATCATGATGGCCAACAACGAGACTGGTGTGCTCCAGCCGGTCGAAGAAATCGGGCGCATCGCCGCCGAGGCCGACGTTTACTTCCACACCGACGCGGTGCAGGCCGCGGGCAAGGTGAAGATAGACGTCAAAAAGATCGGCTGCGACCTGCTCTCCATTTCCGGACACAAGATGCATGCGCCGCAAGGTACGGGCGCGCTTTACGTCCGGCGCGGGACGCTGCTCGATCCGCTGTTCGTTGGCGGAAGCCACGAGCGCTCGCGCCGCGCTGGCACCGAGAACCTGCCGGGAATTGTAGGCCTGGGCAAGGCCGCGGAAATCGCGCGCGAATCGCTGGCACACGGCGACGATGCCAGGTTTGCCGCCCTGCGCAATCGTTTCGAGGCAATGATCCTGGAGAAGGTTGACGCTGTCGGAATCAACGGCGCGGGCGCACCTCGTGTGCCGACGA
>Ga0335079_10003711_pt1 | contig 17581 bp, 12 predicted proteins | sample Lox_Sample_33_FD_206719 | JGI IMG/M metagenome (GOLD analysis project Ga0335079, IMG submission 206719) | Soil microbial communities from Loxahatchee National Wildlife Refuge, Florida, United States - Lox_Sample_3.3 | ecosystem: Environmental > Terrestrial > Soil > Wetlands | place: USA... | reverse complement strand
TGACCGATGCGCTCGGCGACCGCGGGGCTCGCCGCCAGCATCATGATATAGCCGAAGCCGATGAGCACACCGACGGCGCCCAGCGTCCAGCGATCGACTGTCCACCACCAGCGGCCCAGCATCGAGTTGTCGGCGCGTGAGAGCGTCGGCATCAGGCACCCCTCGCCGGCAATCCGGCATCAGCGGAGCGCAGTGCTGCGATTCGCGACAACAGCTTCGTCATCCCGACGAAGGCCGGGATCCAGGGCCGCATACCCAGTCCTTCGGTTCTGGATAAAGAACGCACACTCATCGGATCTTCAACGTGGCCAAACCGAACAGCGCCAGGATCATTGAAATGATCCAGAAACGAATGACGATCGTAGGTTCTGACCATCCCTTCTTCTCGAAATGGTGGTGCAGTGGCGCCATCAGGAATACGCGCCGGCCGGTGCGCTTGTACCAGAACACCTGAATAATGACGGACACCGTCTCCACCACGAACAGGCCACCGACGACGAGCAGAACGATCTCATGCTTGGTCGCCACCGCCACCGCACCGAGCGCACCTCCCAGAGCCAGCGCGCCAGTATCCCCCATGAACACCGCGGCGGGCGGCGCGTTGAACCACAAAAAGCCGAGTCCTGCGCCAATCAGCGCGGAACAGAACACCGTCAGCTCACCGACGCCCGGCACCGGATTGAGCTGCAGGTAATCCGCAAAAATTCGGTTCCCCACCAAATAGGCGATCAGCGCGAATACTCCCGCACAGATGATCGTCGGCACAATCGCCAGCCCATCGAGGCCATCGGTCAGGTTCACCGCGTTCGATGACAGGCTGAGCCACAGAATGACCCACACCACAAAAGGTAGAAACGCGAGAAACCCGAGATAGGGGACCGAAGCAATCCAGTGCCATTGCAGATCGGGACGGAAGACTTTAAGAAACGGCACCGTAAGACGCGTCGAAAAATAGCCAAACTGCTGAAGCACAATGAGAGCGATGGCGACAGATGCCCCGGCAACGGTTTGCCAGAAGAGCTTGGCGCGAGGGGTCAGGCCAAGATTGCGCCTCTTGACGACCTTGATGTAATCGTCGGCAAAGCCGATGGCGCCGAAGGCAATGGTGGAAACCACCGTGAGCCACACAAACCAGTTGGATGGATCGGACCACAGCACGGTGGGCAGAACAATGGCGATGACGATGAGCACTCCGCCCATGGTTGGCGTGCCCGATTTCTTCTGGTGCGACTGCGGCCCGTCTTCGCGAATGAACTGGCCGATCTGGAATTCACGCAGCTTCTGGATCACGTAGGGCCCGATAAACAGCGCGATCATGAGCGCCGTGAGCGAGGCAAACGCGGTGCGGAAAGTAAGAAAGCGAAAGATGCGGAAGGGGTGAAAGAACGGGTACAGCTTTTGATAGAGCAGCCAGTAAAGCAAAGGGCCTCCATGCCGGAGATGAGGCGGTTTTCACGTCGATTCTACTAGGAGCGGCGCTGCCGAGATTTGCGCAGCGGTCGTTCAGTTTGAAGGGTACGGGCTTCAGCCCGTACGTCATTTGCCCAAAATTGACATCGGGGCTTCAGCCCTCGAGGAGCGATTTCCAACTCGTTCCGACTATCTTTCATGCGATCCGGCCTCCTGCCGCTTCAGCTCCGCCTGAAACGCCCCCTCCCGCTCGGCCACATACGCCTTGTATCCCTGCGGATCGATGAACGCGTTGCGGTCGCCCGTCTTCCAGCGGTTGTATTTGTCGATCAGCCCGAAGTAGCCGCCATGCGCCCCGAGAAAGATGTCACAGGGCAACGACTTCATCACGTCGAACCCATGCTGATAGTCGACCGCGATTCGCGGGTACGTTGGATTTCCGACGAGCTTGTAGCCGGGATTCACATTGGGACTGCCGACGATGACGACGTGCAGCGACTTGCCGCCTTCGACTTCGTCCATCGTCCAGGTTGCGGTTCCCTTGGTGTGGCCCGCGGTCAGATGCGCGGTGAGAACAGACCCGCCGAGGCGCACCTGGTCGCCGTCGTGCAGCACGCGGTCAACATGCGTGGGCGGGAACCACATCGACTTGTCGGCCCCGTAATGAAAATCGTTCCTTCCGCCCGACTCGACAACCGGTACATCCGCATCCATCACTTCATATTGGGCGCCGGTGAGCCTTTTCACCTCGGCGCTGCCCGCGCAGTGGTCGTAGTGCGCGTGGCTGATCAGCAGAATCTTGATGCCGGTGAAGTTGAGCCCCAGCGTCTCTACACTCTTCCGGATCTGTGGCACCGACGATTCCAGATTGCTGTTGATGAGGATATCGCCCTGCGGCGTGACCACGAGATAGGACGCCAGATCTTCGCTGCCCACGTAATAGAGATTGCCGGCGATGCGAAATGGGGGGAACGGACGTTTCCACGCGGCAGTATCTTGCGCGGGCAGCACAGTGGCCGAAAAAAACAAGGCCGCCAAAACAAAGAGCAAGTTCCTTCGCAGCGATCGCGATTGGCAGTGTCTGGAGCGCAGATTGAAGGCTTTGTAACAGGACACGACTTCAGTCGTGCCGAAAAAACGCAAGAAGATTGGGGCTTTAGCCCCTGAGTGCCACTCTTCGGGCTTGATCTGCATCGCCTTCGATTCGTCAGCCACCGCCTAATGCGCCTCCACAGATTCCATTCCGCCGCTGAGCGCGGCAATCGCGCGCTCCAGATGCACGCCTCGCGAGCCTTTCACCAGCACTACGTCGCCGGGCTGCAGATTCTGCTTGAGCCACCGGCCCGCGGCTTCGACGTCGGGCAAGAAGACCGACGCCACTCCGCCCCTGCAGGCCGCTGCCGCCAGGTGCTCCGCGTTGCCCTGCACGCCTGCCACCAGGTCCAGTCCGGCTTCGGCGGCGGCGCGGCCGCACGCGGCATGCAGCGCAGGACCCTGCTCGCCCAGCTCCAGCATTTCGCCGCCGACCAGAATGCGCCGGCCCGCCGGACGCGAAGCCAGCGTGCGGATCATGGAGCGTAGCGCCTCGGGATTCGAATTGTAGCTGTCATTCAGAATCGTTGCGCCATCAATCTCGATGACCTGGCCGCGCATGGCCTGCGCTGAAAGCGATTCGAGCGCGCTGACCGCGGCATCGAAGTCGACGCCCGCTTCGAGGGCTACAGCGAGGCCGGCCATCGCATTCGACGCGTTGTGCGCGCCCAGCAAATGCAGCGTCAAGTGGCCCTCGCGGTCGCGGGCGCGAAAGCGGACGTGCAGCCCTTCCAGGTCCTCGGTCGTTTCCAGGATCTGCGGATCGGCGCACGGGCCGGCGCCGAAGTAAATCACACGCCCCTGAAAGTCGCGGCCGAACTGCGAAACATAGGCATCGTCGCAGTTCAGAAAAGCAGCGCCGTTCGCGGGCAGAGCGGCGACCAGCTCGAATTTGGCGCGCGCAATTCCCGCCTGGCCTTCGGAAAAGTTCTCAATGTGCGCGGTACCGACGTTGGTCACCACGCCCCAGTCGGGGGCAGCGATGCGGGCCAGCGCCGCAATCTCGCCGAGGTGATTCATGCCCATCTCGATCACGGCGAATTCGTGCTCCGGCTCCAGGCGCAGCAACTGCAGCGGAAGGCCGAAGCCGTTATTCAGATTGCCCTGCGACTTCAGCACATGGAATGCAGCGCCGAGCGCCGCCGCGGCTGCTTCCTTGGTGGTGGTTTTGCCCGCGGATCCGGTTACGGCGACCAGACGCCGGCCCCAGTGACGCCGAACATGCGCGGCCAGCGATTGCAGCGCTGCCAGCGTGTCTTCCGCGATGAGCAGCGGCACGGCAAGCACGGAGTCCGGCAGCGTGGCCACGCGCGCGCGCGAAACCACGGCGGCGATGGCGCCGCGCTTCAACGCGGCCTCGATAAAGTCATGGCCGTCGAGCCGTTCGCCGCGAACCGCGAAGAACAATTCCCCCGCATTCACCGTGCGCGAATCGATCGAATAGCCCTCTGCCACGAGCGCGCCGGCATGGGTGACGCTGGCCGGCGCCTCCAGCACCGCGCCTGCTCCCATGGCCGCCTCTGCCAGCGTGAGCTTCATCGCTCTTTACCATATCCCAGATCGCGTAGCACGGAGAGCGCAATCTCTGCGTCGTCGAAAGGAATCGTGCGATCGGCGAGGATCTGTTCCTTCTCATGGCCCTTGCCCGCGATGAGCACAATGTCGTCCGCCTTGGCGGCGGCGAGCGCCAGGCGAATCGCCGTGGCGCGATCGGGCTCGACCACGTAGCGAACACCTGTCGCCTTCAAAGCCGGCTCGACCTCAGCCAGAATCGCGAGCGGATCTTCCGAGCGCGGATTGTCGCTCGTGGCCACGACAAAATCGCTGCCTTCGCCGGCCGCGGCGCCCATCTTCGGGCGCTTGGTGCGGTCGCGGTCGCCGCCGCAGCCGAAGAGCGTGATGACGTGGCCGCTTCGGCGCGCCGCAATCTGGCGCGCGAGCGCGGTCAGGTTGCGCAACGCATCGTCGGTGTGCGCGTAGTCCACAATGACCGTGAACGGCTGCCCGGCGTCGACGGATTGAAAGCGGCCCGGCGCTGCCTTGAGCTGAGGTGTGAACGCAACGATGTCGGCAAAAGACACGCCTCGCGCGTAAGCGGCAGCCATCGCGGCCAGCAGATTCAGAACGTTGATTTCGCCGGCCAGCCGCGACATCACTCTGCCGGATCCCACCGGCGTGAGCAGATCGAATTCCGCGCCGGCAGGCGTGAGTTGCAGGTTGCTGGCGCGCCAGTCCGCCTCCGCGGCCTCGCCCATCCCATAGCGGATAACTTGCGCGCCGGCCTTGCGCGCAGCACTCGAGAGCTCGGCGGCATGAGCATCGAGTGCGTTGATCACGGCCACGCGGGGCGCCGGGTAGAGCGTACCGTCAAAGAGCAGCCGCTTGGCCGCGAAGTACTTCTCCATGGTGCCGTGGTAGTCGAGATGATCACGCGTGAGATTGGTGAAGACGGCGACATCGAAGGGAATGCCGGCGGCGCGCCCCTGGTCGAGTGCGTGGCTCGAGACCTCTGTAATGAGCTCAGTCGCCCCGCCGCTCGCGCCTTCGGCCATCAGCTCGAAAAGTTCGCGCGACTCGGGCGTGGTGTGGTTCGATGGACGAACTTCGCCGGCGACGTGGTATTCCACCGTGCCGATCAGAACCGTCTTTCGCGCGGCGTGATTCAAAAGCTGCTCGATGAGAAATGCCGTTGTCGTCTTTCCGTTTGTGCCGGTAATTCCCGTCGCCGCCAGCTTGCGCTCGGGGTGATCGAAAAACGCCGCCGAAGCTGCGGCGAGCGCGCGCCGGCCGTGCTCCACTTCAAGCACAGGCAGACCCGGCTGAAAAACGAGCAGATGGTCGAACGTTTGCGCTGCATCGGTGATGACGCCCAGTGCACCTGCGGCGATGGCCTTCTCCACAAAGCGATTGCCGTCGGTCGTACCCCCCTTCATCGCGACAAAGACCGCGCCTGGCTTGACGCGGCGCGAATCGTATTCGATGCCGGTCACGACGCCGTCCGACCCGTCCGCCTCTCCGACGTGAGCGACTTCCGCGATGAGATCTTTCCATTTCATGCCGTGTTCGATTGTAGAAGCTTGGCAGCGCGGCTGCGTCTGACGAATCCCGGTTAGGTGCTTTGTAACAGGGCACGACTGGTAGGTCAGGGCTTTAGCCCTGACTACCGAGAAGAGCGCATAAACACCCGGGCTTTAGCCCCAAAGAGCCGTGTTTCGGGATTGACCTGCGGCGCTGTTCGATTCGCATGGACCATCTCATGGCCGGCGCTCACCGCGCGCAGCGCACCACAATCTGCGTACCCAAAGCGACCATGGTTCCTGCCGCCGGCGCCTGCTCGCGCGCGGTGCCGCTGCCGGTGAGCCGCACCTGAAGACCCGCGGCGGCCGAGGCCTCAATGACCTTGCGCTCGGTAAGTCCGATGAGCGACGGAACTTTCAGCAGCCTGTCGTCTGTCGTGATGACCGCGATGCTTGCCGGGGCCTGCTGAGCGGGCGACGGCGAGACGGGCGGAACGGGCTTGCCCGGCGAAGCGGAAGCCGCCCGCGTATCAACCGGCTCAACTATGGGCTGATCCATCGAGGAAGCCGCCACCTCCGGCGCCATGCTCGCCGAAGTTGCGGCGTCTCGAACACGCAGCGGATCGTCCGCGGGGAGATCGTTCGCCGCCGCGTAGAGCGCGTTGATATCATCTTCGGAATCCTGCGAGTCGTCTTCGACGTCCGGCTTCTCCGGCTTTCCGTTCTTGGCCAGGCTTCGCGGCGGGCGCAGGTCGATATCGTGCGGCACGCCGAGATACTCCAGCACCTGCTGCGCGACCTCGGCAAACACCGGCGCGGATACCTCGGTGCCGTAGTACAACGGCCCCTTCGGCGAATCGATAATCACGGCAACGGAAATCACTGGATTGTTCACCGGCGCGATGCCGGCAAACGACGCGATGTGCATGGTCTTCGAATAGAGGTGCGTGACCGGATCCACCTTTTGCGCCGTGCCGGTCTTGCCGCCCGAGGAATAGCCGTTGAGCTGCGCCGGTCTTCCGGTGCCATAGAGCACCACGCCTTCCATCATCTTGCGCATCTCGGCCGCGGTCAGCTCAGAGATCACGCGATGCGCTCCGGGAGGCAGCGGATTCATCAGGTCTTCGTCCGGCTTGAACGGATGCGGCTGCAACGCCTCGGCAGAGCCCTGGCCGTTGGACTTGTCTGCCATGAGAATGTGCGGCGGCAGGTAGATGCCTCCGTTGGCGATGGTCGAGACCATCGACACCAGTTGCAGCGGCGTTACGGCCACCTCCTGCCCGATGGCGATCGATCCGATCGACGTCATCTGCCACCGGTTCACCTGCCGCAGCAGGCCGCGGGTCTCGCCCGGCAGCTCCACGCCGCTGCGGCTGCCGAAGCCGAACGCGTGAATGTACTCGCTGAACTTGTCCTGCCCGACCTTCAGCGCGAGCTTCACGGCGGCCACGTCGCTCGAGTGCTCCAGCGCCTCGTGCACCGTGATCACGCCGTAGTGGTCGCTCTTGTCGTCGTGGATCACGCGCCCGAAGAGCGTCATCTGCCCGCCCTGGCAGTCGATCATGTCGTCCGGCGTGGTCACATGCTGATCCAGCGCGGCCGAATACGTAACCAGCTTGAAGACCGAGCCCGGTTCGTAGACATCGCTCACCGCGTGATCCTTCAGGAGCGCCGTCGTAGTGTGGCGCGCGTCGTTGGGGTTGAACGTAGGGCGAATGGCCAGCGCCAGGATTTGCCCGGTGTGCACGTCCTGCACCACGATGGTTCCGTTGGCCGCCTGCGTGCGCTGCATCGCGTTATCCAGCGCCTGCTCGGCCATGAACTGAATATTCTCGTCGATCGTGAGCACCAGGTTCTCGCCGGGCTCGGGCTGGCGCTCGGTCGAACCCAGCCAGTGGCGGCGCGCATCCATCGCCGTGAACACGCGGCCCGGCGCGCCGTGCAGCACCGGCTCGAATTTTTCCTCCAGGCCGCCCAGGCCTTCGTCGTCCGCGCCCACATAGCCCAGCACCTGAGCGGCGATCTGGTTATCGGGATAGACGCGCTCGAATTCCTTCTGGAAATAGACTCCCTTCATGTCCAGCGCGCGAACGGCAGCCGCGGTCTTGGCGGAAACGCGCCGCGCCACCCATGCAAAAGCATGGCCGTTGCGCAGCCGCTCGGCAATCGCCGCTTCAGCGGTTCGCGCATCTTCAGGATCCGTATGCACAATGGCCGCGAGCGCGCGCGCCGCCGCGGCTTTGTCGTCAATTTCGGAGGGGACGGCATAGACGGAGTCGGCTTGCACCGTCATGGCCAACTCGCGCAGATTGCGGTCGTAGAGCACGCCCCGGCGCGGGGCAATTTCAAATGTGCGTTGCTGCTGCTTCTGCGCGCGCTCGACATATTCGCCGTGACGCACAATCTGCAGCCAGAAGAGCCGGCCGGCGATGAGGCACGCCCAGGCCAGGAAAAAAAGGCAGATCAGCCAGAAACGCGCCGCTCTTAGAGGAACAGCGCGCGGCGCATTGGCGCGGCCGAATCTGGGCTGGTAAGTGGGCGGCTGCATGACGGTAAGCTTCGCAGTTGGCCCGCACGCCGACTATTGCGCGGGTTGCGGAATCGTGACCCGCGCTTCCACGGGAGCCGACGGATCGAGGCGTGCGCTGGGATGGACCACCTGGCCGGGCTGCGGAGCGGCAAGCCCGAGCTGTCGAGCCATGGTGTCGATGCGCCCCGGCTGCGTGAGCTGCGCTTCAGACAGCTTCAACTGCCGATGTTCTTCGCGCAGCTGATCGACGGCCTGCTTCTCCGATTCGACGCGGTAACCAATCTCGATAGCGCTGAAGTGCTGCAGCCCGTAAACCATCACCAGCGAAAAAAGGACGGTAACGGCCGCTGTAAAGAGGCGCATCTCGCGCACGCGCACCGGATCGGCCACTTTGACCAGACGCGAGTTATCGAAGGTCTTGGTGAAGAAAACCTCGGGCGTGCGCACGCCGCGACGCCGCGAGCGCTGCTGGGCCATCAGCTCCGCATTGTGCGCCGTCGCCCGCGCGCTCCAGCCATGGTTGGCCGGTAGATAAGTTGTCGCGCATGCCGCCATATCTGTCGCTCCTGAAATAAAGCTTCTGGCTGCTAGCTACTAGCTTTCAGCCCGTCTCGTGTGAAATCTCGCCTCTTGTGAACCTCTATCGAATTGCGATTACGTTGATACATGAATGCATCTTCGGACCGCTGGCCAAACAGCTAGGGGCTAGAAGCCAATAGCTAATAGCTAGCAGCTAGCCTTTCCGCCGCTCGCAGCTTCGCGCTCCGTGAGCGCGGGTTCATCTCCACTTCTTCCTCGCCGGCCATCACCGGCTTCTTCGTCAAAATCTCCCAGGTGCCCTGTCGCGCGCCTTCGCGCAAGCCGTCTTTCACAATCCTGTCTTCAAGAGAATGAAAACTTATGACAACCAGTCTTCCCGACTTATGAAGTAACCTGGGCGCTGAATCCATCAACGCTCGAATCTCATCTAACTCGTGATTTACGGCAATCCGGAGAGCTTGAAACGTCCGGGTTGCCGGATGAATGCGTTCCTGTTTCATTGCCGGGGCGGCAGAACTGACAATCCGGGCTAACTGTCCCGTAGTAGTTATCGGCCGCCCGCGAACAATGGCTCTGGCGATTCTCCGCGACCTCCTTTCCTCTCCGTACTCGTAAATAAGGTCTGCCAGCTCGCGCTCGCTCGCCTCATTCACCACTTGTGCGGCGGTCGGACCCCGGCGCGTATCCAAACGCATATCCAATGGCCCATCCGCCAAAAAACTGAAGCCTCTTCGCGCCTCGTCCAGCTGCAAGCTGCTCACGCCGAAATCAGCCAGCATGCCGTCCACCGAATCCGGCGCCACGTGCTGCGCGACCGAACTGAACGGCTCGCCGAACAGCGTCAGCCTCGGCGCCTGGCCGCCCAGCTCGCCGCAGACGCATTCCAGCTTTTCCCTGGCCAGCGCCATCGCTTCGGCATCGCGGTCGAACGCGATCAAATGCCCGTCCGGCCCCAGGCGCCTCACGATCTCAGAAGCGTGGCCGGCGAGGCCGAGCGTGCAGTCGACCACCGTGCCGCCCGGCCGCACGCGAAGAAACTCCATCGCTTCGTCAAAGAGCACCGGCACATGGCGCGCTGCCTCTCTCGTCATGTGCTCCCCCTTGGGGGATTTCGCCGAAGACGGCCTACAATCCGTATTCGGTCAGCGAATCGATCTCCTGCGCCGTCATGGGATTCGCCTTCACGCTTTCACGCAGCTTCTTCAGGCTGGTTACGCGCAGGAAATTCCCTTCGCCCGAAACCTTCACATCTCCCGTCAGCTCGGCTGTGTTCCTCAGTTCTTCGGGAAACTGCAGCCTTCCCTGGGGATCCATATCTGCCCGGCCTCCGAAAAGGTTGTAGCTCGCCAGCAGCTTGACCCTGGCCGGATGGCTCTTGGGCATCCTGAGAATCTTCCCCATCTGTTGCTGCCACTCGGGCATGGGAAAGATTTCTGCCGTCTCGCCGTCCTGGCTCGTGATATAAAACGCGTTGAAGTCCTTACCGTACTTCCTCTCAATGAAGGCCTTGAACTCGGCTGGCATCTTCAATCTGGCTCGCTCGTCCAATTTCGCCGTGGGGTTACCGCTAAAGCCGATGCTCGACTCGTCCCAGTTCGTCACACCTGCGGCGGCGGCCTCGCTGAAGGCCGGCGTCTCGCCGCCGTGTCGCTGTTCTGGGTTCTCGTCCACGGATTCTGGCTCTCATCCGCTCCTGGGTTCTCATTGGGTCACGCTCACTCCCAAATTGTCCCATTTGCTCCCTTGCTGACCCAGTATCCGCGAAAACACCCCTCCGCGCCAGTGGAAAAAAGTTGTAGGTGGAATTGTCGCTCCGAATAGCTCGCACCGCGCCGGAGAGCGACCGGGTGGCCTCTGCTCAGAGCGCAACATGATGGCAAACGATCCCAGCAAACCACAACAGGTTGTACCTGTTGCCTTTCCTGATTCCTGGCCGGTTTCGGAGGCGGCGAATCGCTTGCACATTCGCCGAAGGTGGGAGATACTCGGAACGGAAAAGCGAATATTTAGCGAAACCTATCTCCGAACCGGCTGGCGCAGATGCTGCCGCTGCCGGTCCCAGATCAGTTTGGCAAGGTAGAGCAGAACAAGCGCGTTGATGGCCAGCAGGCTCACTCGCGGCCAGGTCAGCCTGCGATGCACCTCGTAGATCTCCCACGGCAGGAACGACGCGGTGATGGCCAGCGTAACGAACTCGGCCCAGACCTTTTCAAGATAGAGCCCGGTTCCTTCTACGAGATCGACCGCGGCATAAAGGAAGAAGACGGCGCTGATGCGGCGCAGCATCTTGTCGTCGACGATCGCGGCTTTTTCCAGGATGAAGTTGACGAGGCGCGATTCGGGATTGAATCGCAAATGGTAGACCAGGTTCTCCAGCGCGTCGCCGATGTCCTTGTGCAGCAGGCGCAGCAGTCCGACCCCCATGGCGATAAACAGCACTGCCTGGGCCAGCTTGAAGACGGCGATCAGTACGAGCCAGCGGTTGTGATGCGGCCTCGATTTTGCGGAGTTTCTCAAAGGATGTCGATCGTTTCCTTTACGGCGGTTGAGGGAGTGGTCAGGCTCATGGGGCCGGAGCCCTGCATCACCGATGAGACAAGACAACTTCGATTCTTCCGCGATCCGGCAAGCACCACTGAGAATTCACCTACTGCTACGTTAATTGAATCGCACTGGTTCTCCCAACTGCCCGCGCTGTAAGCGCGTGCCGCCCCTGGACGCTGGACGCCGGACCCTGGACGCTGGACCCTCCATGATCGGGAGCGAATCACTTCTTCAAGCTCAGCAGCGCCTGCCGGTCCATCACATTCCCATCCACGATAAGCGTGGAGATGCGCCGCGCATTCCAGATGTTCGCCGTCGGGTCGGCATCCAGGACCAGGATGTCGGCGCGGCGGCCGGGTGCAATCAGGCCCAGTTCGCTCCAGCCAAACTGAATGGCGTAATTATTGGTGGCTGCGGCCAGCGCTTCGCGCGGAGAGAGCCCCAGGCGCACCAGCAGCTCGAGTTCGGTATGCATCGAGATGCCGGGCATGGTGCCCATGGCCGGCGCGCCGGAAGCCGCCAGATAATGAGGAAACGCGGTGAAGAGGGTCTGATTGATCCGCCACAGGCGCATGGCTTCAAGATCGGCCTTCTTGCGCTGGCCCTCTTCCAGCCATCGCTGGGCCGAGCCAGGCAGGTGGCGGGTCCAGCCGCTGAGCGGATAGTTCATTTCGCCGCTCTTGCGGTCGGGCGGCATGGAGAGGTTGTCGGGATCGAGAAGCGCCGCCGCGGGCTCCTTCCACAGATTGCGATGCCCAGGCAGCCGCAGGTAATACAGGCTGAAGGTCGGGGCAAGCGCGGCGTGATGCGTGGCCAGAAATTGGGCGTAGTCGCGAACGTGGGGATCGGTGGGCGGCAGGCGCTGGGAGTAGTCGAAGGCGGTAGTCGCCGAGGCTCCATAGGGATCGTCGACAAGCGGCACCTGCAATTCATCGGGAATGAGTCCCAGCTCATAGCGGCCCATGTGGGCAAGCGCGTCCACGCCCGCCTCCACGCCCACCGCGTAGGGCGTGGCCACAAACTCTCCATAGGTAACCAGGTTCATTTGATGAGCGCGCGCAATGATCCATTGCGTGTTGGCTGCCGTGATGTCGGCGCCCAGCCAGACAGCTCGCGTGCCCATATGTGCGGTATCGGCGATCTGACGCGCCGTGTCTTCGGGACTCAGTTCGGCCGGACGCGGACCTTCTTTGAGTTTCGCGACCCACTCCGGACGCTTGGCGAGCAGGCTCCAATTGTCGGTCGAACCCACCGAATCTAGCAGATAAAGTTGGGGCCGTGGGCTGGCAGTGAAATCGACCGCACCGCGTATCTCATCCGAAACGGCCACCACGGTGGTCACGCCCATGTAGAGATCGGCATTGGCCTGTCCCTGGCTGTTCATGCCGGCAAATCCGTCGACGAGGCCGGGAATCAGGTACTTCCCAGTGCAATCGATGACCTGCGCGCCATCGGGTACGGGTATGAGCGCGCGTGGACCGACGTCGGTGATCCGGCCGTCCTGTACGATCACGACGGCGTCGCGAAGATCGGTCGCCGAGCGACCCCAGCCGGCAAGATCGATGACCGTTCCTCCGGCGAGGGCCAATGGGACCGAGGGCGGGGAAGCAGGAAGGGGCGGCGGCGGCGCCTGCGGCCATGCCCAACAGGCTGCCAGCGCCGCTTCACCCATGGCCCACAGAAGAATGCGTAAAAATCCCATCGAAAACAGTCTGCTGTGGATTGTCGCACAGCGGTTTCCCGCAAACGATAAATGCGCGGCGTACAGAATGTACGGGTGGGTGCCCCATCCTTGCGGCGGTCGCCGCGGCGACGCGCAACAGTGGGATGAACGGAAGTACGCCTAGCTCGCCACCAGATTGCGGCGCTTGCGGTGCGCCAGCAGCGGCAGCACCTGGGTCTCGGCTTCTTCAACCGTCACGCCGTATTTTGCGCGAAGCGCATCGATCTTGCCGTGTTCGATAAACCGGTCGGGCCAGCCGATGCGCACCACGGGAACAGAAGAGCCGAGGTCCTGCAATTCCTCAATCACCGCTGACCCGAAGCCACCCATCTTGACGTGATCTTCGAAGACGACGAACGCGGCAACTTGCTGGGCGTAGTGCTCGAGCAGTTCGCGATCGAGAGGCTTGATGAAGCGCGGATTGATGAGCGCCGCGGAATAACCGTCGCGGCCGAGCCGCGTGGCCAGCTCTTCTGCGAGAGTAATCATCGGCCCCAGCCCCAGGATGGCGACATCGGAACCGTCGGCTAGCACTTCGGCCTTGCCGATTTCGAGTACCTGCGGCTCGGGCTTGCGCGTTACGCCGGAGACGGCGCCGCGCGGGTAACGAATGGCGCTGGGACCGGACAGCGTAAAGGCGGTCTTCATCATGTCGGCCATCTCGTCCTCGTCCTTGGGCGCCATCAGCACCATCTCGGGAATGCCGCGCAGGTAGGCGATGTCGAAGAGGCCGTGGTGAGTGGGACCATCGTCCCCGCTCAGGCCGGCGCGATCCATGCAGAAGAGCACGGGCAGCTTCTGCAGCGCCACGTCGTGCACGACGGGATCGAAAGCGCGCTGCAGGAACGTGGAATAAATGGCGCAGACCGGCCGGTACCCCTGCGTCGCCATGCCCGCGGCAAACAGCACTGCGTGCTCCTCCGCGATCCCGACATCGAAGTAGCGCTTGGGGTGATGCGGGCGGAACAGGTCGAGCCCCGTTCCATTGGGCATGGCCGCCGTGATGGCGACGATGCGCTCGTCTTGCCGCGCCAGCTCGACGAGGGTGTTGGCAAAGGCCTCGGAATAGGTCGGTTGCCCCGCCGGCTTGGTTTGGCCCGTCTCCGGATCGTAAGGCCCCAGCCCGTGAAACTTCTTCTGGCCATCGAGCGCCGGCTGAAAGCCGCGCCCTTTTTGCGTCAGCACGTGCAGGAGCACCGGCCGATCGATGCCCTTGAGAAACTTGAACGTCTCGACGAGCAGCGGAATGTTGTGGCCGTCGATCGGGCCGAAGTACTGCAGCCCAAACTCCTCGAAGATCATTGAGGGCCACAGCATGCCCTTGGCCGCTTCTTCGGCCCGCCGCGCCACCTTCAGAACCGTCTTGCCGCCCAGTCGCTCCAGGATCTTGTGTGCCGAAGTGTGCAGGTGCTGATAATGCGGGTTGGTGACGATGCGGTGGAAATAGCCGGCGACCGCGCCGACATTGCGGTCGATGGACCACTCGTTGTCGTTGAGCACAATGATCAGTCGCCGGGTTTGCGAGGCGATATTGTTCAGCGCTTCGAACGATATTCCGTTGGTAAATGCGGCGTCACCGGCGACAGCCACCACATGCTCGGCGCCGCCGGACATATCGCGAGCCACGGCCATACCCAGCGCGGCACTCAACGCGGTGCCGGCATGCCCCGCGCCATAGCAGTCGTGCTCGCTCTCGGTCCGCAGCATGAAGCCGTTGAGGCCGCCCGGCTGGCGAATCGTCTCAAAGCGCTCGCGGCGTCCGGTGAGGATCTTATGAATGTACGCCTGGTGGCTGACGTCAAAGAGCAGCTTGTCTTTCGGAGTGTCGAAGACCTTGTGCAAGGCGAGCGTAAGTTCCACTACCCCCAGGTTGGGTCCCAGGTGCCCTCCGGTCTTCGAGAGGGTGTGAATCAGGCATTCTCGAATCTCCGACGCCAGTTCGCCCATCTGCGCAGTGCTCAGGCGCTTCACATCGGCGGGCGAATGGATCGATTCCAGCAGTTTTCCCATTGGCTTCCTTTTCCTGAGCTGGCCGGCGATTCCATAACACCCCGGCGCAATTCATGCCGCGACACCCGGCCGGAGGGCGAACCATCCGGAAATGGCCAACCTCTAGTATACCTGCATGTTGACTTATGCGCGGTTGGCGCCGGCAAGCGGCGTGGTTTCCAATCGGTCCGTCACGAATCTCGCGCCCGCGGCCGGCGAGTTCGCCGCGGCCGGCTCGCCGAGGAACCAGCGTTATACGATGGGATCACAGGATCGTCGAAATGGGAGGAGGACTTCAGGCGTGGCTTCATTGTGGATTCCGGTCGCGCGCGGGTTGTTCTTCATGGCCGGACTCGGCTTGGCCTCGATGCCCGCGCTGGGCCAACTGCCCCTTCCGGATTCAAGCACCGCCGCGCCGGCGCCCAATCCGTTGACTGACGCAACGGCGACGCCGGGCAAGGTTCTGCTCTTCAATCTCGAGGCGCGCTTCGCCAAAGACGTTTCCGAGCGTGGCGGCAAGGCGGTGGTGGATTGGTTTGCGCCAGACGGCGTGCTTTTGGGAAACGGTCAGCCTCCCGTAGTGGGGAAGGTGGCCATCGCCAAGACGATGACCTGGACGCCGACACAGTATCAGCTCACCTGGACCCCGACCGACGCCATGATGGGGCCTTCGGGCGATATGGGCTACACCTGGGGCCACTTCGAAGGGCACAGCAGAGACGCCAACGGGAACCCGGTGAACAACACCGGCCGGTACATGACCATCTGGCGCAAAGAGCCGGACGGCGAATGGAAAGTGGTACTGGATGCGGGCGCCAACGAGCCGCCCGGGAGCGCTGACTGCTGCCGCCTGCCGGGACATTGAGGGACTGGGGGACTGAGGGCTGAGGCAACAAGGGAACGAGGGACCAAGGGATCGAGGGAATGTGAACCCAATCCCTAATCCATAATCCCTACTCCCTATTCACTACTCCCGCGGCCCTGACGCTGGACGCTATTCCCCATCCGCTGCCATGAGACAATTCCCTCGACGGCTTCCCTTCCGTCATCTCTCGCCCCTCGGGACGACCACCGCATGGCCTTCTCCGGAAACCTGGTCAATCTGCTCTTCGGCCGGCCTCTGGCAACCAGCGAAGAGCGCGCCGAGCACATCGGTCCCATTGCCGGCATTCCGATCTTCGGCCTGGACGCGTTGAGCTCGGCCGCGTACGGACCGGAAGCCGCGCTCACGCTGCTCATTCCGCTCGGCCTGTGGGGCGTGCGCTACATCGTGCCGGTGAGTGTGGCGATTGTCATTTTGCTCGCCATCGTCTACTTCAGCTACCGGCAGACGATCGAGGCGTACCCGCAAGGCGGCGGCTCCTATACCGTGGCGTCGCAGAACCTCGGCGAAGGCGCGGGCCTGCTGGCCGCGGCGGCGCTGATGATCGATTACACGCTGACGGCCGCCGTCGGAATCTCGGCGGGCGTGGGCGCGCTCATCTCCGCCGTTCCCAGCCTGCAGCCGCACACGCTGGGGTTGTGCCTCGGAGTGCTGGCGATCCTTACTCTCGTCAACATGCGCGGCGTGCACGACACCGGCGTGGTCTTCATGATTCCTACCTACCTCTTCACGGGAACGCTGCTCGTCGTGATTCTGGTCGGCGCCTGGCATACGGCCGGCAGCGGCGGACATCCTCATCCTGTCGCCGCGCTTCCGGCCATTTCGCCGGCCACGGCGGCCGTCAGCCTCTGGCTGCTGCTCAAGGTTTTCTCTTCCGGCTGCACGGCCATGACGGGCGTGGAAGCAGTGAGCAACGGCGTGATGGCGTTTCGCGACGATACGCGCAAAAACGCCAAGATCACGCTGACCATCATCATCGCTCTGCTGGCCATTCTGCTGCTCGGCATCGCCCTGCTGTGCCGCGCCTACGGCATTGCCGCAACCAATCCGGAAGGTCCCGGCTACGAGAGCGTGCTCTCCCTGCTGACTCGCGCGGTAATGGGGCACGGCTGGTTCTACTACGTCACCATCGCATCCGTTCTGCTGGTGCTGGCGCTGTCGGCGAACACCGCCTTCGCGGATTTTCCGCGCCTCACCCGCGCCATTGCCCACGACAATTTCATGCCCCACGTCTTTCTGCTGCGCGGCCGCCGCCTGCTCTACTCGTGGGGAATCTACGTGCTGGTGGGGCTCACGGCTCTGCTCTTGATCATCTTCGGCGGCGTCACCGACCATCTGATTCCGCTTTACGCCATCGGCGCGTTCCTGGCCTTCACACTCTCGCAGGCGGGCATGGTGATGCACTGGAAACGCCAGGGAAATGCCCCGGTTCGAATGGCGGTGAACGGATTAGGCGCCTTCGCCACCGGCATCACCACGCTGGTGGTCCTGGTCGCCAAATTCGCCGAAGGCGCCTGGATCACGGCCTTGTTGATCCTCATCATGATCGGCTTCATGCGCGCTGTCAGGCGCCACTACGTGCGCGTATCGCGCGCCATCGCGCTGTTCCGGCCCATCGTTCCGGCCGAGGTCACCGAACCCATCGTCGTTGTGCCCATCGATCGCTGGAGCCGCATCACGGAGAAGGCGCTCTCGTTCGCCTTGTCGATGTCCAACGATATCCGCTGCCTGCACGTGCAGGTCGCCGACGATCCCGACGATATCTGCGTGGTTTGGGAAGAGAAGATCGCGGCCCCTCTGCGCGACGCCGGCAAATGCGTCCCCAAACTGGAGATCCTGCGCTCGCCTTATCG
>Ga0335079_10003710_pt1 | contig 17581 bp, 14 predicted proteins | sample Lox_Sample_33_FD_206719 | JGI IMG/M metagenome (GOLD analysis project Ga0335079, IMG submission 206719) | Soil microbial communities from Loxahatchee National Wildlife Refuge, Florida, United States - Lox_Sample_3.3 | ecosystem: Environmental > Terrestrial > Soil > Wetlands | place: USA... | reverse complement strand
CATCGCCGGATCGTCGGTGTTCAACACGATCGGCACGCCCGCGTCGAAGAGCCGCCGCACCGGATGGTCCTCCACCCGCTTGACCACGCCGGTCACCAGGTTGCTGGTGATGCAGATCTCGAGCGGGATCTGGTGATCGCGCAAATGCGCGATCAGAACCGGGTCTTCGACGGCCCGGATGCCGTGGCCGATGCGCTCGGCGCCGATCTCGAGGGCCGCCCAGATTGACTCCGGCCCCATACTCTCGCCGGCGTGCGCGGTCAGATGGAGGCCGGCGTGCTTGGCGTACGCGAAGATGTCTTTGAACCAAGCGGCCGGGCCGCGCTCTTCGCTGCCTCCGATTCCGTACGCTACAACGCCGCGGTCCACACGCGCCGCGGCCAGCTCGGCCACTTGCATCGCCGGCTCAATGCCGAATTGCCGGACGGCATCGATGATCCAACGAACTTCGACCGGCGATCCTTGGGCCGCCTCGCAGACTGCGTCGACGATCGGGGCGAAATCCTCGCCTTTCCACAGGACGACCCCGGCGGCCACAATGATCTCCGCATACCGGACGTTCTGGGCTGCGAGGCACTCCAGCAAGCGCCGGGTCACGAGCGCATAGTCATCTGGTGTACGAAGCCGCTTGCCGACTGCCCCGAATGCCTTCAGGAAGGAGTCGAAGTCGGGGTACTCATAAAGCGTACGAAAGCTTTCCAGCGGCGTGTCCGGATCGAGCTCGTGCAGAGTTTGGGGTTCAACCGAGCCTTCCAGGTGCAGGTGGAGCTCGGCTTTCGGCAACTCAAGCAAAAAATCGGCCATAGAAGACTTAGCGTCTCATGAAGGCCGACGAACTGCTGTCCTCGTTAGAAGTCAGCCGGCAGAGCTGCGCCGTTGCCATCCCAATCTTTGACTGTGCCGTCGCTGGCTTTCAGAAATCCGAGGAGGCAGCCATTGGAGCCGTCTCGCAGGTGATGGCAGCGCGCTTTCACGGTGTCACCCGGTTTCACGTAACCGGGGGTGACTCCGATTTTTTCAAGCTGGGTGCGCCCGGTGGCTTCCAAAGCCCACACCTGCGGCTCGCCGCCTTTGGGGTCTTTGACTTCCAGGTAGATCCAGGAATGCGGCACCACCAAGTGCACTTCCTTGACCACGCCTTCAAGATCCATGAATGTATCTTCGTATTGGCCATGGGAGTGATGCGCCCATATTGGTAAGGCGACACCTGCCACGCAAAGCGCCGCAGCGCCGAGACCTGTTCTGAATCTCACTGTTTGCTTCCTTCCTGTTTCGGTGGTACGACTGCGCCTGGAGCATCAATCCGCCCCTGGCCCGGCCGGCGCGCGCGGTCAAAGCGAGGGGGCGGCGGGTAGCTGTTGTTGTAGTAGGACGTATAGCGCAATCCGATGCCATTCTCATCCAACCATCCGAGTGATTGTTGAAACAACGCCGGCTCCGGGTAGCCCCGCGGGACGGTTCCTTCGCTGATGTAGAGCTTGTTCTGGTGCATGAAAATCCCGACGAAGGTCCGCGATTTGTCGGGGTTGGTCAACTGCATTTGACGTCCTTCGACATTGTCGACGACCGCCCATACAAAAGACGTCACCTTGGCTTCGCCTTTGATCAACTGCCAGGTCGCCCAATCCACCGCGCCACGAATGTCGGCTTTCCAATGACCCTCGTCGCCGGGTCCTCCGAGACAGGGTTCAGCGCCCGCGGGACAAGATTTCGCCTTCTCGGTGAGGATGCGCTGGGCCTGATTGTAATCGACGACCGTGACGGAATAACGGCTTTGGCCTTGCGTCGCGCTAAAGACGCGCGCCGGCAGATTGGCCTCGTGTTGGGACAGGTAGGTGGTCTCCGTTACGGTCGGCTGAGCAGGGAAAAGGCACGTGAAGCGGTCCTCCCGGCTGGCGAATTCCACCCATTCCTGGGCGAATATCGGCGCTGCAACAGAAAGCGCTACGGCCATCGAAACCAGCGGCGTCAGGCGCATTTTATTTCTCCTCTGGCGGCGTTTGACAGCGGGTTGCTCCGCTTCCTTCGGTGCCGCCCTTGTCACGGTAGACCTTGTGGCAATTTGCGCAGGCATCGTTCAATTTCTCGCTGATCCCGACAAAGGCGTCATAGTTCCTCGCCTTGGATGCCGTGTGGGCCAGTTTGCCTACTTCGACGAGTCCGGCCACATACTGCTTCCAATCGGCGCGATCGACCGGAACCGGTTTGCCGTTCTGGCAGCGGCGACCCGGCGTCAAAAGCAGCGGCGCCGTCTCGGTAAGGGCCACGGCCGCCTGGTCTATGGCCAGCCATCCGGGGTAAACCGTCGATCCCCACTCGACATAATCAAACGGCGCCGCGGCGGGCTGCTTCTTCGGCTGAGTGCCGGGATCCTTGAGTTGCACGTTGAAGATAATGTTTGCGTTGGGAAACGCAATCGCTCTCATTAACTCGGCGAGGTTTCCTTCGGGTGGCGGAAGTGTAGGACCGCTTCTCGCCACGGCAGCCGCGGGAGAGCTTTTCGCCGCGGGAAAGACGATCTGCGTCAGCGCCGTTTCGTTCAAACTGGCCTGTCCGCTCGGGAATTTGCCCGCTCGAAGAACATAAGCCGCGAGATCTGTCGATTGGTTCCGGGAGAGGGTGTCCGGCAGGTTGAAGGGCATCGTCTTCTGAATCTTGTCGACAAGATTCACCAGTCGCTGGCCGCTCCAGTTCGACAGAAAAGTATCTCCTACCAGAGGAGGCCCGCTGGCGCCTTCTCCCGTGTCGCCGTGACATCCTGCGCACTGGACTTTGTACAACTGCTGTCCGCGGGTTGCCTGCTCCGCCGAGTACACGCCGTCTGAGATTGATCGGCGGGGCGCAGCTTGCCCCACGAGCAAGAGCGCTCCGAGAAGGCTATACGTTGCGAAGGCCACTCCCCGGACGGAGCCCGACTGCAACCGGCAGCATGGCTTCAAGCGCACCGCATACCTCCCGTTCGCAGCGGCATACAGCAATACCGCAAAATAAGGCTCTCAAGAGCATAGACAAAACCAGCGCCGTGTACAACGGTGGGTGTGGGGAATCGGTCTCGTCACCAGGCCATGGTTCTCGGGCGTACAGAGTCTTTCAGCCGCCTCGAAAGTTTTCAACGCACGGAAGTTTTCTAACGGCTGTCCCGATCGAGATCGGGCAAGTCCCGCAGAAAATCGGCCATACTTGATTTAGCGTCGCATGACTGGGGAAGAGATCGAAGCAATAGTCGGGGGGTATCACGGGGATGCCTTCCGGGTTTTGGGGCCGCACGCGGTCCGCAAAAAGGGGGAGCAGGACCGCTGGGAAGTACGCGCGTACCTCCCGCAGGCTGAATCCGCCGAAGTGGTGTGCGGCAGCCAACGCGTGCCCATGGCGAAGCGGCATCAAACCGGTTTCTTCGTGGGCTGTCTGGAGGGAACGCTCTGCCGGTATCACATCGCCGCACGACTGTGGGACGGGCGCGAGGTGGAATTCGAGGATCCGTATCGTTTCGGGCCACAGCTTTCGGACCAGGACATCTACCTACATGGCGAGGGCACTCTTTACGAGGCGTATCGAACCTTCGGCGCGCACGTCACCTGTCCGGAAAGTATTCCGGGCGTGCGGTTCGCGGTGTGGGCGCCAAACGCGCTCAACGTCACGCTGGCGGGCGAATTCAACGAGTGGGACATCCGGCGCCATCCGATGCGGCGGCGCGGCGGAGGCGTTTGGGAAATCTTCATGCCCGGCCTCGCCGAAGGCGCGGCGTACAAATATCACATCCGCTCCCGCTTTGCCGGCTATCAGCAGCTCAAGGCCGATCCGTACGGATTCTATGGCGAAACCCCGCCGAAATCGGCGTCGCTCGTTTGGAACACGGCGAAATATCAGTGGCATGATGCGGGTTGGATGGATTCGCGGGCGCGCACCGATTGGCTGAAAGCGCCCATCTCCATTTACGAAGTTCACTTGGAATCGTGGATGCGCGGCCCGCAGGGAGAACCGCTGATGTATCGCGAGATGGCCGTGAAGCTGGTGGAATACGTGAAGCGGATGGGGTACACGCACATCGAGTTGCTGCCGATCATGGAGCATCCGTTTTCGGGATCGTGGGGCTACCAGGTGATCGGGTATTTCGCGCCCACGTCGCGCTTCGGTACGCCCGATGATTTCCGCCATTTCATCGACACCTGCCACCAGGCCGGGATCGGCGTGATTGTCGATTGGGTCCCCGCCCACTTTCCGAAGGATGCGCATGGCCTGGCGTTCTTCGACGGCACGGCTCTCTACGAGCACGCCGACTGGCGCAAGGGCGAGCACCGCGATTGGGGCACCCTCATCTTCAACTATGGCCGCAACGAAGTGCGGTGCTTCCTCATCTCGAACGCGCTGTTCTGGCTGAAGGAATATCACATCGACGGCCTGCGCGTGGACGCGGTTGCGTCAATGCTCTACCTGGACTATTCGCGCAAGGCCGGCGAATGGATTCCCAACCAGTTTGGCGGCAATGAAAACCTGGAGGCGGTCGACTTTCTCCGCCGCTTCAACGAGCTGGCCCACCAGGTGCCGGGTGCGTTTACGGTGGCTGAGGAGTCGACGGCTTTTCCCGGCGTCTCGAAGCCGGTGTACCTCAACGGCCTCGGCTTCACGATGAAGTGGAACATGGGCTGGATGCACGACATGCTCGAGTACTTCAGCAAACAGCCCATTTATCGCAAGTATCATCATCACCACCTCACATTCGGCTTGGTGTATGCATTCCAGGAGAACTTCGTTCTGCCGATCTCGCATGATGAAGTGGTCCACGGGAAGGGGTCGCTGATCAATAAGATGCCCGGAGATGAATGGCAGCAGTTTGCGAACGTGCGGGCGTTCCTGGCGTACATGTGGGGGCACCCCGGCAAGAAGCTGCTATTCATGGGGCAGGAGATCGGGCAGCGCGAGGAGTGGAGCTATCGTTTGGGTATCCGATGGGACCTGCTGCAGTTCGATTATCATCGCAAACTGCAAGCGTTGGTCCGGGAGCTGAATCGCCTGTACCGGTCGCATCCAGCGCTCCACCAGGTGGATTTTCACCCGTCTGGTTTCGAATGGGTCGATTTCCATGACGCGGAAAGCTCGATCATCGCCTTTCTGCGCCGGGGCGAGGACCCGCACGATTTTCTTTTGTTCTGTTGCAACTTCACACCCATTCCGCGCGAGGATTATACGTTCGGAGTTCCGGAGCCGGGGCTGTACGAGGAAATTTTGAATACCGACTCCGACTTTTTTGGCGGATCGAACCTGGGCAATGCGGGCGTAGTGAAATCGGTCGCCGTTCCAAAGCACAACCGGCCGCAGAGTATTCCGGTGATGCTGCCGCCACTCGCGGTGGTGGTGTTCCGAAAGCGTTAAATCATGCCGGCGCGGTACGACGTAATTGTTATTGGCGGCGGCCACAATGGCCTGGTCGCGGCCGCATACCTGGCGCGCTCCGGGCGCAAGGTGCTGGTTCTCGAGCGGCGCGAGATGGTGGGCGGCTGCGCCGTCACTGAAGAGATCTGGCCGGGCTATCGCGTTTCCACCGGAGCCTATCTGGCCAGCCTGCTGCAGGAGCGCATCGTTCGCGAGCTGGAGCTCGAACGTTTTGGGTATCATGTCGACGCCAAGGATCCCGCGTTTTTTTCTGCCTTTCCCGATGGGCGCCATTTCTTCATGTGGCAGGACCGCGCGAAGACGGTTGCGGAGATCGCCAAATTCTCACGCCACGATGCGGACGTTTATCCCGCGTATGAAGACCAGCTCGAACGCATCGCGCGCGTGGTGGAGGATCTGCTGCTGGTTACTCCGCCGCAGTTTCCGCCGCGTGGCGTGCTCGATTTCGTCGAGTACCTGAAGCTGGCCGGCCGGATGCGCGGGCTCAGCCGGAAAGACATAGTGGCGCTGATCAAGATTTTCACTCAGAGCGCGGCGGAACTTCTGGATGAATGGTTCGAGTCCGAACAGGTCAAGGTGACGCTGGCGACTGACGGTGTCATCGGCGCCAATGGTGGACCGCGCTCGCCGGGAACCGCCTACATCCTGCTGCACCATTGCATGGGCGGCGTGGGTGGGCATCGGGGGCTATGGGGGTTCGTGCGCGGGGGGATGGGCGCTGTTTCTGAGGCGATTGCCGCCTCCGCCCGCGCCAAAGGTGCGGCCATTCGCACGAATGCCGCGGTGGAACGGATTCTCATGCGGAACGGCCGGGCGTGCGGTGTTGTGCTGGCGGGCGGCGAGGAGATTGAAGGCGCGGCGATCGCGTCCAATCTCGATCCGAAGGTCACGTTTCTGCGGTTGCTCGAGCCAAAACTGCTGGAACCGGAGTTCGTAACGGCCATTCGGAACTTTCGGAGCGAAGGGACCAGCGCCAAGATCAACCTGGCGCTTTCGGGGCTGCCCGAATTTTCCGCCTACCCGGGCGCGCCGGGCCCGCATCACCGCGCCACCATGCACATCTGTCCGAGCATCGAATATGTCGAGCGCGCCTGGGACGATGCCAAATACGGTTGCCCCTCGCAAAGGCCGTTATTGGAGCTGACGATTCCCACGATGTACGATCCGTCCTTGGCGCCGGCCGGCCGGCACATCATGGGGATCTTCCTTCAGTACGCTCCCTACACGCTTCGCGACGGCACGTGGGACGAATGGCGCGAGCCGTTCGGCGAACGAGTGATTGCTCTCATCGAAGAGTACGTGCCGAATATTCGGTCGATCATCGAGCGGCGCCAGGTGCTCACGCCGCTCGATCTCGAGCGCCGCTTCGGGATTACGGGCGGCAATATCTTCCACGGCGAGATGAGCCTCGACCAGATGTTTGTGATGCGCCCGGTGGCGGGGTGGGCACGCTACCGGACGCCAGTGGCGGGGCTGTATCTGTGCGGCTCCGGAGCGCATCCGGGGGGCGGGGTGATGGGAGCGCCGGGTTATAACTGCGCGCGGGAGATGCTGAAAGGTTAAGTAGGAAGGGCCGCTTCGCAGGCGAAACCGCCGGCGACAAGATCGCCGGCGTCACGTGTGGGCTTGGCTTACCGCAACCCGCGCTGTTTCAGATGAGCGATCAATGCGGCCGGGTCGTCGGAGATTATCGCGTCTACCTTGGCTTCAATCAGCCGGTCCCAGTCGGCGGGATTGTTTACGGTCCAGGGCACAACCTGGATGCCGGCGGCATGGGCTTCGGCGACTTTCTCCTGTGTGACGAGCTTGTAGTACGGCGAAATGATCTCCGCGTGGCCGGCTTCCTTGACGATTGCAGTGAACGCACGCGTGTCGGTCTCGGTCAGAGCGGATAAGCGGAGGTTCGGCGCGATCTCGCGCATCGCAACGAGCGTCCGGAAATCGAATGACTGCAAAATCACCCGCTTCTCCAACTTGTACTCGCGGATTTTGGCGAGCACCATGCGCGCGAACTCATCCGGCGGCGGCGTGTACTCGGGGTGCTCCGGAAAACTCTTGGTCTCGATGTTGTAATCGAAGGCGCCGCGCGACGCGAGCCGGAACACATCGTCCAGCGTTGGCATGTGGGTGCCGGGAATCGGCTTCTGCGTGGCGAAGTTCGGGTTTTGCACCGCGCCGCAGTCCCAGTGCCGGACTTCCGCGAGCGTCAAGGTGTGTATCACCACGCCGTTCCGCGGGCCACTGCAAACCGGCGTTTCGAGAATCGGATCATGCGAGATCACGATGACGTTGTCCTTCGTTACCGCCATGTCCATCTCGAGCGCGTCGACGCCCTGCTCGATGGCGTACTCGAAGGCTGGGAGCGTATTTTCGGGAAAGCGCGCCCGGGCGCCGCGATGGCCGTGCACCAGGATCCGCGGCGCGTCGCCGGCGTGCAATAAAAGTGAAAGCAAGATTGCGCCCATCACCGCTCTGCGAAACATCGCCTCAGTATAAGCGAAAGCGCCACCCAAATCGTAAACAATGGCCCCCTTTTACCGAAGGGTAACGCGGTTGTCACGCAGATGACACATGAGGTTGGGATCATCTCCGAAAGAGGAAAATCAGCGATGTCATTTCCGAAATTCACAGGGTTTGTGTGTCTCCTCATGGCCACCTCGCTTTTCGCGCAGTTCGACACATCCGAGGTTGTGGGGACCGTACGTGATGCGTCGCAGCGCACCGTGACGAATGCTGCCGTCACGTTGACCAGCCAGGACACAGGAATCGTGGCCAAAACCACTACCGATGAGGCGGGCAACTATGACTTCTTCAACGTCAAGGTGGGGCACTACACGATCACGGTTGAGGCGACCGGATTTTCCAAGTTTTCATCAGCCGATATCGCGGTAGCGGTGAACGCGCGCCAGCGCGTGGACGCGACTCTGCAGGTTGGGTCGGTTTCGGAGACCGTTACCGTGAACGACCAGGCCAGCGTGGTGGAAACCGATACGAGTGCTCACAGCCAGGTGATCAACACCGAGGCAATCGTGGAATTGCCCTTGAACGGGCGCCAGTACTCCAGCCTGGCGCTGCTCGCCACAAACGTGCACATTTCCCCGATCGCCGCCGCGTTCTCTCCCTCGGCTACGCCGCGCGAGGGCGCCTTCAACGTGAATGGAATGCGGAGCACTTATAACAATTTCCTCATGGATGGTCTGGACAATAATTCCTACGGAACCAGCAACCAGAACTATTCCAGCCAGGTGGTGCAGCCATCGCCCGATGCCCTCGCCGAGTTCCGTGTCATTACTAGCAACTTCAGCGCCGAGTACGGACGCGCCGGCGGGGGAATCATCAATGCGGTGATGCAATCCGGCACCAATCAGTTCCATGCCAGCGTGTGGGAGTTTCTGCGCAACACGGACCTCAATGCAGTCGGCTTCTTCAAGCCGGCAACGGGCAAGCCGACTCTGCACCGGAATCAGTTCGGGGCAACGATTGGCGGGCCGATGATCAAGAACAAATTGTTCTTTTTCGCCGATTACGAGGGCTTCCGCCAGACTCAGGGTTACGTCAATTTCTATTCCGTGCCGAGCGTCAGCGACCGTCAGGGAATCCTGCCGGTGCCGGTGGTCAATCCGTTGACCGGCGCGCTCTACGCGGCAGGCACCCAGATTCCGGTCTCCCAAATCAATCCCTTCGCCGCCGCTGCGCTCGCCGGGCTGCCCGCGGCCGCGAATTCGACACGCGCGAACAACATTCTCGCCACCATTCCGCTGCGCGATTACAGCGACAAATACGACGCCAAGCTGGATTACCAGGTGGCCAACAACATGACGGCGTTCCTCCGATGGAGCCAGCGTAAGGACATCTCCTACTTCGGGCCGTCCGATCCGGGCCCATCCGGCGGCGACGGCAATGGATTCATCCACGCCATCCAGCAACAGGCCGCGGCCGGTTACACCTGGACTCTGACACCCACATCGCTGTTCGAGGCGCGCCTCGGATTCACGCATGTGCTCGGCGGGAAAGCGCCGCCGTATCTGGGCGGCCCCGATATTGCGGCGCAATATGGCATTTTGGGCTTGCCCTCGAGCCTGGCCGGCGGTTTCCCCACCCAGATCGTCACGGGTTTTAGCAATCCGACCTTTGGGCGCCAAACCACCAACCCCCAGTTCCAGAACCCGACGTCCTGGAACCCGAAATTCAACTATTCGATCGTGCGCGGGCGGCATTCGCTGAAAGCCGGTTACGAGTTCCTTGCGGTACGGACCGAGGTGCTCGATATCAACCCGCTCTACGGCTCCGATACCTACAGCGGCCAGTACAGCAAACCGACCTGCGCTCAGCTCGGGCAAGCCGCCGGCTGCACGATTGCCAATGACGCGACCACCTACGATCTGGCCGACTTCTATTTTGGTCTTCCCAGCACGATTGCGCAGGGCAGCAACCTGACCACCAACCTGCGGCAGCAAGTCCATTCGCTGTACGTCCAGGACGACTGGCGCGTCAGCCCCAAGCTGACCATCAACGCCGGCCTGCGCTGGGAATTCTCGACGCCGGTTTGGGATCGGGACAACTATTGGTCGAACTTCGATCCCGCTACCAACACGCTGGTGCGCGCCAAATCGGGCAGCCTCTACGACCGCGCTCTGGTGAATCCGGACTACAAGGATTTCGGGCCACGGATTGGCGCCGCCTACAGCATCGATAACAAGACTTCGGTTCGCGCCGGTTACGGCATCAGTTATACGTTCTTTAACCGTCCGGGTAGCGCGATCGAAGGAATCAATGGTCCCCTAGCTGTTTTCGGAACGCTCACCCAGACTGCCCTGCCGGGCCAGCCCGCCTTTCTCACCGTCCAGAACGGATTCAACGCGGGCATCGGCACGAGCTTCAACCCGGTGACCACGAATAACGATTACATCCCGGCCAACTCGCCGTGGCCGATGATCCAGTCGTGGGTGGTTTCGGTGCAGCGGGAAATCCTGAAGGACACCGTGATTGAAGTGGCCTACAACGGAAATCACAGTTCGCGATTACCGATCATCGGCGATTACAATCAGGCGTCCCCGAATGCTCCGGGCGGCACGTTGAGCGTACAGGCGCGGCGGCCTGACCAGAGCTTTGGCGCCATCACTTGGGTAGACCCGGTCGGCCTCAACGATTACAACGGTCTCTCCGTCCGGTTCGAAAAGAAGTTTAGCAAAGGCCTCTATGTTTTGAACTCGTTCACCTGGGGCCACTCCATCGGTGATTCCGAGCAGGCCTTGGAACAGGCGCCCGGCCAGAACGTCGCCAACCAGCAGAATATCCGCAATCTGGGCGCGGAATTCGGGCCCAGCAGTTATGACGTCAAGTTCAACAACGTGACGAGCGTGGTCTACCAGCTTCCGTTCGGCAAAGGCAAGCAGTTTCTCGGAAGTGCGAGCCGGATTGGCGATCTCGCCATCGGTGGGTGGGAATTGAACGCCATCAATATGGCCAACACGGGGATCCCGCTCAACGTGTTCTACGCTCCTTCCACCGCAAACGACGTCACCGGCCTGCCGACCAATTCCGAGTATCGCGGCACCTCGATCCTGCGCCCCAACATCACGGGGAGCATTCCAGACCGGACCCGCGATCAGAGCATTCAGCAATATTTCGGGCCGGCGATCGGGCAGGCCGGTAGCGTATTTACTTTGCCGACGTCGGACGCGCCCTTCGGCACTCTGGGCCGCAATGCCTTCCGTGCTCCCGGCTTTACGCAATGGGATCTTGGGGTGACCAAGAATTTCAACTTCACCGAACGCGTCCGATTGCAATTCCGCAGCGAGTTTTTCAACCTGCTGAACCACACGAACCTGGGAATTCCCAACCAGCAGGCCAATAGCACCGCGTTCGGCTCGATTACCGGGACCTTCCCTGCGCGGCAGGTACAGTTCGGAATAAAACTGATGTTTTGATCGGGAGCGACTCGGCCGGCTGCGCGCTTCCTATGGAAACGGGTTCGCGAGCGGCTTCAGTTCGGGCTTATCACCATTGGGCAGCGGATGGCGGTCGACATCCAGCGCCTTGGAGACGATGTCGTACCAGCCGCTGGTGCCGATCATGTCGACAATGCCCCGTTCACCGAACTTCTCCTTGGCGGCCTGGTAGGTAGCGTCGCTCACCTGGCGCGTCTTGTACAACTCGGTAATGAAGTTGTAGGCGGCTTCCATCTGCGGGTCCATTCCGGCCGGGCGCTTGCCTGCCGCGATCGCGTCCACAAGGGCCGGGCTCACCCCGACTTGCAGCGCGAGGCGCTTGTGCGCGTTCCATTCGTATTGCGCCATCCACCAGCGCGCCGTCAGGATGATGACGGTCTCGCGAATGTTGGCCGGGAGTGAATTATGGAAGCGCATCCGGGCGCCAAGTTGCTGGCCGAGATCGCCCATCTCCGGGCTGCGCAGCAACACATTAAACGGACCGCCTGTACCGGCGCGTTCTCCCGCGAGCAGGTGATCGATCATGGTCTTCTGCTCGGGCGTCATTTCGTCATAGGTGAGCGGCTTGAAACGATCGCCCGTCAGCCCCAGGTTTTGGGTGGTCGGCTTGGTTTGGGCGGCGGCGCTGGCAACGGCGAGCGCGCACACGCAACAGATTCGCAGGCGCATGGAATTCCTCCGGAAGATCGACGTTCATTCTATATCAAGCCGCACTAGAATGAAGACAAGGTGATCACCGCGCTGGTGTTGTCGGCGGGGGGAATGTTCGCCGCGTGGCAGGCAGGCGTCTGGAAGGTGCTGGCCGAACATTTTCGCCCCGACCTCATTATCGGGGCTTCGTCGGGCGCCTGGAATGGATGGCTGATCGCCGGAGGCGCGACTCCCGACGAATTGATCGAACAGTGGCACGATCCGTCGGTCGCCGCGACGTGGCTGTTTCGTCCCGAATTGCTCCGGCGCAAGGCGCAGAGTTTGTATGCGCATTCGCGGCCGCAGACTCCCTTCGGATTGACCGTCGTGGAAGTGCCGCATTTCCGGTCGCGTCTGGTACGAGGGCCGGACGTCACGTGGCGGCACCTGGCGGCCACCTGCTCGATCCCAGGCGCGTTTCCGCCGGTTTGGATCGGCAGCAGACAGTTTGTTGACGGCGGATTGCTCGGTTCGCTGCCGCTGTGGGCCGCCGAGGACATGGGCGCCACACGCGCGATCGCGCTCAACTGCCTCACCAATCTTTCGTTCCGCATGCTACGCGCGCTCCTGAAGCCGCGGGGGCATACGCCATCGCTCGAAGTGACCTTGATCGAGCCGTCCGAAACGCTGGGGGCGTTGCACGAAACGGTCTGCTGGTCACATTCCAACATCGAACGCTGGATTGAGTTGGGCCAGCGGGATGCGAATCACGCCGTGGCTCAGTTTACAATGTAGAAAGTTATGCCGCTTTATCGGATCTACGCGATGAAGGAGTCTTTCCGGCAGCAATTCCGTGCCGCACCGCATGTCTCCGGCGCCGCGGCCGTGAAGCTCAAGGATTACGAGCCACGCGGAGAGGTGGAAGCGCTGCACGAGTATGACGCCTGGCGGATCCTGCGTGAATCGGACCAGCCGCTGCTGGTCGGCGATCTGTTGGAGGCGCCGGATGGCCAGCTTCGGATTTGCAAATACGTAGGTTTCGAGCCTGCGCAATGGGTGATCCCGGAGCCACGTCCGCACGCGGAACCGCCGGAAACCACCAGCCCCACTCCCGCCAGCTAGGAGCATTCATGCCGGAATACCGACTGGGTGACATCATCGACGATTATTGCGTGCGCTGCAAACGCATCATGAACCATGCGGTGGTGTCGGTGATGAACAATGAGCCCGCGAAGGTGCGGTGCCGGACCTGCCATAGCGATCACGATTACCGCCACGAGCAGGCGCCGCCGCCGAAGAACGATCCGCGCAAACAGGCGCTGTTCAACGAAGTCCTCAAAAAGGTGGACCCGGAAACTGAGCCGGCGGCCTCCGCAGCGGAGGGTGAGGAAGGTACCGAATCAGCCCAGGCCGAAGCGCCAAAAGCCAAAGCGAAAGGCAAAGGCCGCAAATAGCCGCGCTGGCGGTGGGAATCAATCGCGGTGGTGGAATTCAGCCATCCGGGATTTCCGGCCGCGGTCGCTAAGCCGCATCGCCTCAATCGTCTCCGGATCGGCACGGAATTTGCTGAGTCTCCAGTCGGAGGACGTCATGAAAACCAAGGCGCTCGTGATCCTGCTCCTGGCCGGAACCAGTTTGTTTGCGAGGACCCATGTGGCCGTCGGGATTGGGATCGGAGGCGGCTATTATCCCTACGGCTACGGCTATGCGCCGCCGCCGGTGGTTTACACACCGCCGCCCGCGTATTATGCACCGGCGCCGGCGCCCGCGTATGCCGCTCCGGCATCCGTGTGGATTTCGGGCTACTACTACCCGGTTGGCCCGCGTCGCGTGTGGCGGCCCGGATACTGGGCGCGTCCTCCATACGCCGGCGCGGTTTGGGTGGGCCCGCGGTGGGTTGGCGCGCGGTTCTACGGCGGCCACTGGCGCCGCTAGAACTCGATCTGCAGCCGTGCCGATGCCCAGCGCGGCGGCGCGACCGCGGTGCCCGATAAAAGACCGGCAAAGTTGATCACGTTCAGGCGGTTCGTCACATTGGAAACATCGGCCTGCACCCGCACGGAACGCTTTTCATGCTTCCACAGTTCCGCGCCCGCGGAGATATCCAGGGAAAATGAAGGCCGCACGCGGCCGCGGTCGAAGTTGACGCGATCGAGCACGGCTTGTCCGTACTGCTGCGCGAATAATCCGAGGTCGCCGAAACCGTCCAACTCCACGGGCAAGCCGCTGCCGTATTCGGCTCCCGAAGCTACCCAGAGTCGCGGCAACACCTGGTATCGGAACCGAGCCCGCGCCGTGTTGCGCTGGTCTTGCGTGACTGGAAACTGATCGGTACTCTGCAACAGGCTGGCGGCGTTGTCATCCAGAAACAAACCGCCCGTGATTGGCAGGCGGCCCACCCCCAGCATATTGGAATAGCTGATAAAACCGGAGAGCGGTCCCCAGCGTGGAATCTCGAGCTTCACCTCTACTCCGTGGATGGTGGCATGCTCGAATGCAATGGGAAAGCTGATGCCGGTGTTGAGGAGCAGGTCATCGTCCGCAAAATTCGTGAAGTCGCGGCGATAATAGGCGGCGTCGAGCCGTAGATGCCCGAATAGGCTCTTGGCAAAACCCGCCTCATAGTAATTGCCGCGCGACGGCCGTACCGGTAGAACCAGGCCCGAGTCATTCAACGCCAGCAAGGAGGCGGAACTCGCCAGCAGAAGATTTTCGATGGCCGGCGTCTGGAAAGCGCGGTCATAGGATGCGCGAAGCACCAGACCCGCGCCGGGAACTTGCCACGCCGCGGCCAGCCGCGGGCTGACCGCCTGCTCATCCACCATTAGCTTGTAGTGGTCCCAGCGCACGCCCGCATTGATCGTCAGCGAGTGGTAGCGGATCTGGTCCTGGACATACGTGCCTTGCTCGCGATCCTGCCTTCGGTTGGCGAACAAAAAAGACGGCGGAGTGTCCGGATCGAAAACGGGCGAGCCGTCAATCTCATAATTCAAAATCTGATAGGAAAACTGTTCATCAATGGACCGGGCCAGCACATCGGCCCCGATTTTGAAATCGTGAATCCCGTGGTGCACCGACACCGCGGCCGATCCATAGGACTCGCGGAAGCTGCGATTCTGAAAGGGTTGGATGGGCGTCGAAAGCGCATTTGACCACAAGCCCGCCGCTACATCGCGGCCGGAGCCGCGCAGATCGAGCAGCACATTCGGCGAAAACAAGTGCGTGTAGGAAGCCTGTCCGCTGGTCTCATCGGACGTGCGATCCTGCCGTTGGCCGGCGTCCTGCTGCAAGCTTTCATTGGGCACGAGGAAACCCACGCGATCGTGCCGAACCTCGAACCGCGAGTGGTCCGAAGGTCCCCAGTCCCGCTCCCAACTGCCTCCCGTTCCGCCACCGAAGCCGTGGTTCGTATAGTTCTGTTGAACCGGAGGGTCGAGGTAGCGGTCCGTGGTCAGACCATCGCCTCGAAGGCCAAAAGTGTTTTTGCCCAGACCGTACTGCAGATCGAGCGAGCTGTTGAAATCGGTGAAGCTGCCGCCCTCCGCCGTGAATCTGCCATGTAGTCCCGCAACCGCATTGCGGGGCGTGGTGACCTCGATGATGCCTCCCAGTTGGCGGCCGTACTCAGCAGGATAACCGCCGGTCCGGATCACCATGGACTGCACTTCGTCGATATCGGGCGAAGGGGCGAAGTTGGGCGAGCGATTATCGAGCAGCGGCAGTCCGTCGAACACGTACTGAACGCCATATTCGGAGCCCCGCGGATGCAGCACGCCATTGGCTTCGAGCAGCCAGCCGGGTTGCGCATTGACCAGGTCGATGATGGCGCGCCCGGGTGTGGAAGAGGGGCGGTCGCGCAAAGTATCGGAACCGATCTGCTGGCTGGCGCTGGTGCGGTCGGGGTTGAGTAACGTCGCGGTGTCGGACACGTCGACCGTGGTCTCGATGGGCGCTACGGAGAGCGTGACGCGGTAGCTCAGGGGAATTTCCGATCGAATTTCAAGCAGGCTGATGGCTGGCTGAAAGCGCTCGGCCTCGATCCGCAGCCGGTAAATGCCGAAAGGCAATGCGGAGATGGTCTGCTGGCCGTCGGCGCCGGCAGAAAACTGCTTGCGGACTTGCGTGGCCTGGCCGATGAGTTCGCCCGAAGCCGCGAGCGGAGCGCCGGTGGAATCGACCACCTGAATGCGGAGTTCGCCCGACTGCCGCTGGGCAAGAAGCGGCAGAACGGCCCCCAGCACGGCGAGACCACGGAGAAGGCGCCGGAACATCCTGTTTCGATTGTACTGATATCCTACGGCTGGTGTTCTGGTTCTGGTTGTTCGTGGGTCCGGCGTTGCTGCTAGCGGCGCGGTCGCTGGCGGGGGAGCGGAAGCGGGCGGCGTACACGAGCCGCCGTCTGCAGGAAAAACCAGACGCCCTACCGCCGGCGAGCGTGATCGTGCCGGTTAAAGGGTACGACGAGGGGCTGCGCGAAAACCTGGCCGCCCTGGCGGCGCTCGATTATCCCGATTACGAGTTGGTGGTTGTGGCGCGCGCGGCCGAGGATATTCCGGCGGGGGTGCTTCCGGCGCGCGCAAAAGTAGTGCTGGCCCATGCGCAGCCGGCCGCGGCGTCGGAAAAGGTCCTGAATCTGTCGGCGGCGGTGCACGCTACCCGGAAACGCAGCCAGATTCTCGCGTTCGCCGATTCGGACGGACGGGTTACGCCGCGCTGGCTCCGCGCACTGGTGGCGCCGCTGGCGGAGGAAGACGTGGGCGCCAGCACCGGGTATCGCTGGTTCACGCCGCGCCGTCCCGGCTGGGCACTCTTGCGCGGGGTGTGGGACGCGGTGCCTGCGGGCATGCTAGGCCCCGGAGACAACCGGTTTGCCTGGGGCGGCGCCATGGCAATCCGCAAGCAGACGTTCTCACAAGTCCGCGTGCCGGAGCATTGGAAAGAAGCCATCAGCGACGACTATGCGCTCAGTCAGGCGGTCCACCGAGGCGGTCTTTCCATCGCCTACGCTCCAGGGGCGTTGGTGCCCTGCGTCGAGGCGATCGGACCCTGGCGGTTGCTCGCCTGGATGCGCCGCCAGATGATGATCACGCGCGCATACGATCCGGGCAACTGGTGGCCGGGGCTCATCGCGCACATTATTTATTGCGGCGCCATGACGGCCTCGGTGCTTGCGATTGCTCGTGGGCACAAACTGGCGGCCGCGGCGCTGGCGGCCCAGTTGACCCCCGGAATGATCAAAGGCTGGCTGCGCGCGAGGCATGCGCGGCAAGCCCTGCCGGAGTACGCCGCCTGGTTCCGGCGATGGGGTTGGGTGCATGTGGTCGCGGTTCCGTTCGCGACGTGGATGTGGCTGGTAGCGTTGGCTTCCTCCGCGTTTGGCCGCACCATCGAGTGGCGCGGCTACCGTTACAACTTGAAAACGGCCCGGAGCCTTTAGCGAGTATAATCTCAGCATAAGGGAGGATTTTCGTGGCCAAGGACAGAAGTCCCAAGAAGGAAAAGAAGAAGCCCAAGAAGACGAAGTAGGGCAGGGTGGCAGCAAGGGATGTGCCGAGCGGTTGCCAGTGATCTGGCAACCGTTCTTAGCTTTGGAGGAGGCAGTATGCGGA
>Ga0335079_10003705_pt1 | contig 17594 bp, 10 predicted proteins | sample Lox_Sample_33_FD_206719 | JGI IMG/M metagenome (GOLD analysis project Ga0335079, IMG submission 206719) | Soil microbial communities from Loxahatchee National Wildlife Refuge, Florida, United States - Lox_Sample_3.3 | ecosystem: Environmental > Terrestrial > Soil > Wetlands | place: USA... | reverse complement strand
TGTCCTCCACAATCAATACGGAGACTGCAAAGACAAGCACACGCTGCTCGCCTCGCTACTGGAAGCCGAAGGCTTTCATGCGGATTCGGTGCTGATCAATTCCACCCGCAAGCTCGATCCCGACATGCCCTCGCCTTCGCAGTTCGATCATGTCATCACGATGCTGCCGATGGGCAAACAAGAAGTCTGGATGGATACGACAGCCGAAGTAGCGCCATTCCGCCTGCTCGCCTATTCATTGCGCAACAAGCAGGCGCTTGTGATTCCTCCCGCCGTTCCGCCGTCGAACATCGCGCCGCATCTGGAAAACACTCCCGCCGACACCCGGATGCCCGACTACGAACGCTCGGTGATCGAGGGTAAGGTGAACGACATCGGCAAGCTCGAAGCGCACATCACCTACGAATTCCGCGGAGACGAAGAACTCCTGCTGCGTTCGGTCTTCCGCCGCGTGCCCGCGTCGAACTGGCAGCGTGTCGCAGAAAACATCAACGGCGGACTAGGCGGCGACGTTACACATCTCATCGTCAGCGATCCCGCCGCTACGCGCGAGCCCTTCAAGATGTCGTATGACGTCTCGAAGCCGAACTTCCTCGATTGGTCGAAGAAGAAAACTGAAATCATCCTGCCGCTTGTGCAGTTCAGCTTGCCTGCGGCCGACGACAGTGACACTGACAACGATCCAGACGCCGAGCCGATCAAGCTCGGTCCTAAGGGAGAATATTCGTACAAGATCAAGCTGGAGCTGCCTGCAAATTACACCGCGAGCGCGCCGCTTGCCTTCTCGCTGAAGCGCGATTACGCGGAATACGACGCGAGCTATCAGCTGCAAGGAAAAATCTTCACCGCATCACGCGTCCTCACTCTGCATCAGGATGATCTTCCCGTCGCGCGCACCGCTGACTACGAATCCTTCCGTCGTGCCGTGGGCGCCGATCTTGCGCAGCAGCTCTCGGTCGAGAACACCGTTGCCGGAGCGATCGTCCCTCCCGCCGACATGAAGGTCGACGACCTGATCGAGAGCGCTCGCGCCTCCGCCGATAGCGGCAATCTGATGGTCGCCGAAGCGCTCTTGAAGCGGGCCACCGAGGTCGATCCCAAGAACAAATATGCCTGGAACAATCTTGGCCTGATTTATCTGCAGGTACGCCGGAATGACGAGGCCATAACCTGTTTCCAGAAGCAGATCGAAGTCAATCCTTACGATGAATACGCCTACAACAATTTGGGCCGCGCCTACTGGCAGGAACGCAAGTACGATGACGCGGTGAAGGCCTTCAGCAAGCAGCTGGATAACAATCCGCTCGATAAGTACGCCCATGCCAATCTCGGCCAGATGTACGAAGAGTGGCACAAGTACGATTTGGCCGTGCCGGAATTGGAGAAGGCACTATCGCTTGCGACCGGAACCGACGCAACAACGCAAGCGCAAGCAAGCTCGCTCCAGGTCAGCTTAGGCGATTCTTATTTGAATCTCGGCCAGGACGATAAAGCCCTGGCAGCCTTCGATCATGCGATCGAGCTTAACGCCACGCCGTTGGTGTGGAACAACATCGCTTACCAGCTTTCTCTGAAAAAATCTCATCTCGACCGCGCGCAGCAGTACGCCGAATCGGCCGTCTCCGCCACCGACGCCGCTCTACGCAATGTTTCTCTCGATCGCCTGACGCCCAACGATCCGCCGCTGGTGCGATCGCTGGTCGCCTACTGGGACACTCTGGGCTGGGTCGAATTCAGCGAAGGGCATCTAGATAAAGCGGAAAAATACGTCGCCGCCGCGTGGGAACTCGGACACCACGGCGAAGTTGGAGATCATCTCGGACAGATCTACGAAAAGCTCGGCCACAAAGATCTCGCCCTTCGCACCTATGCGTTATCAATGAACGGCTTGCGGCCGACACCCGAAACTCGCGGCCGTCTCGCCTCGCTCGCCGGTGGAGACGCGAAAGCCGACGCCGCCGTGGCGCGTTACAAACCAGATCTCGAGCATCTCAGCACGATCGATCTCGGCAAGACGAAGCAAACCGGCAATGCGGACTTTTTTGTTCTGCTAAGCGGAGGCAATGGCGAAGTGGCGCGAGCCGAGGCCGTGAAATTCATCAGCGGCGACGAGAAGTTGAAAACCTACACAGAAGCTCTGCGCACCGCGGACTATCACCTGACTTTCCCGGACGACACTCCGGTAAAGGTTCTCCGTCGCGGAACGCTTTCCTGTTCGGTGACAACCGGCAGTTGCAGCTTCATCCTGACGCTGCCCGACGATGTAACCACCATCAATTAGAAGGACTCTGTAGGGAATAGCCAGGGTGCCCCATTTCTGGCCGGTTTTGCCAGAAGTGGGGATTTTCGCCGAATCCAATCGAAATCTGGGTGGGCCATCCTAAAATCGCGGTTTGTGCGATTTTAGGGGGGGATTCGCAGACTAGGTTGCCCCATCCTTGTCTCGCGTCTTGTGCGAGGCAGGATTGGGATTTTGACTTTACTTCACGCACTTGTTCAGAATGTCGGTTGCGATCTGCGCCGCTCCGTCGGGAACGTTCGCGATCGAGTGCGGGGCATCCGCAATGCACTCCTGTCCCTTCGAGCTGCTCGTGATGTGATTGAACCAGTCCTGGCCGATCGGAATCGCAGAACTCGTGTCCTGTCCTCCAAAAACCAGGTTCACGTAGGTGCTCGGGAAATTGTAGGTCGCGCCAGGCGCTTCAGCGCTATCCCCTAGGAAGAAGTCCAGCCCACCCGGCGGAAGCGTTCCGTTCACCGCGGCAGTGCACACGCCTGTCGCAGCATTCGGGTTGTATGCCGGATCCCACACCGGCGCGTCCGCAGTTCCAAAGCACGTGCCCATCGGCGACTTCTGCCCGCAGGAAACCGGGAGAGATCCTTCCGTGCAGCCGCAACCCCAATCCAGCCTTCCCGTCGGCGGTCCGCTCGTAACCTCGGCCATAGACAGGATGTCGTTTGAGCCGTACTGCGATAGCGCGTATGCGAGCGCGCCCGCCCCGCCGCTGTTTGCCGTCGCGCACATTGGCAGGCTCGTGTTGTTCTGGATGTTGTCGTAAATCCACTTCGTGACGGTCGCATAACGGCACGCCGCGGTCAGCAATCCGCCCGGACCTTGCGCCCAGCCGTTCTTCTGATTGCTGTTGAACGGTGTTCCCCACGAGATCTGGACGGTGGTATATCCGCCATTGATCACGTTTTGCACCGCGGTGCTGCCATAGGTGAAGATGCTTTCGTAGAGCCCGTTTCCATCGGTCCCAGTTCCGTAAGTGACCGTGCCTTTCGAAGTCCCGGAAGGTGCGTTCGTCTTGACGTAAGCGAAGATGTCCGGCACGCCGGGGCACGAAACTGTCATCTGCTGGCAGACGCCATTCTTGATCGATCCCGAGCACGAGATGCTCGAAACCCCGCTGACAGTGCCCAGTTGCCGCGTCGCCCCAGTGGCGCAGGTCGCGGAAAGAGTGAGATTCGAGCTGATCGTCCCGGTGAAGTACGTCGGAGTGCATGCCTGCGATGTCGGCTGCGCAGAAGCGTTCACGGTATACGTTGCGCCGCTCGTGTAATTACTCGGGAAGGTGAGTGTGTTGTTTCCATTGAACGTAAGCGCATCGCCCTTGTCGTCGGAGAAGGTCACGCTTCCGCCGCTGGAGAGTCCGCTGACCGCGACGCTGATCGTCAGCCCGCTGGAGTTCGTTGTGCACGTGGCAGTCACGGTGATGTTCGACGTGATGGTTCCGCTTGAATTGCTGCTCAACGTGCAGGTTTGGCCGGTCGGCTGCGTTTTGATGCTGACCGTGTAAGGCGATCCACTCGTATAAGTCGAGGCGAATGTCTGCTGAGTGTTTGTAGTGAATGTCAGTGTGTCGGATTTGTCGTCCTTCACAACGAGAGTGCCAACAAGCCCGCTCGGAAGCACGCTGATCGTGTAGTTCACGACATTAGGCGAGCAAGTTGCGGTCACCGTGATATTCGAAGTGATGGTCCCACTAGCGTTGCTGCTTAGCGTGCACGTTTGCCCGGTGGGCTGCGTCTTCACGCTGACCATGTACGACGATCCGCTGGCGTAGGAAGACGCAAACGTCTGCTGGCTGTTCGTACTGAATGTCAGCGAGTCGCCCTTGTCATCCTGCATGACCAGTGTTCCGGTAAGCCCGCTCGGCAGCACGCTGATCGTGTAATTCGAAACGCAGGTCGCCGTTACCGTGATATTCCCGGTGATCGTTCCCGTGGCGTTGCTGCTCAGTGTGCAAGTCTGGCCGGCCGGCTGCGTCTTGATCGTTACCGAGTAACTCGACCCGCTCGCGTACTGCGACGCAAACGTCTGTGCCGCGTTATTGGTGAATGTCAGCGTGTCGCCTTTGTCGTCGCCCACGACGAGCGTTCCGGTCAGCCCGCTCGGCTGGAGGCTAATGCTGTAATTCACGACGTTCGAGGTACACGTCGCCGTGACCGTGATACTTGACGTGATAGTCCCGCTAGCGTTGCTACCCAGCGTGCAAGTCTGGCCGCTCGGCTGCGTCTTAATAGTTACCGCATAGCTCGAACCGCTCGCATACGCCGAAGCGAATGTCTGTGCGCTGTTCCCGCTGAACGTCAGCGTGTCGCCCTTATCGTCTCCAACGACGAGAGTTCCGGTCAGCCCGCTCGGCTGTAGGCTGATCGTGTAGCTCGCAATGTTAATCGTGCATGTGACCGAAATCGTCACATTCGAAGTAATAGTTCCGCTCGCGTTGCTTCCCGGAACGCAGGTTTCACCAGTTGTGTTCGTGGGCATGGTCACGCTGTACGACGCGCCGCTGGCATACTGATTGGAAAAAGTCTGACTAGTGCTCGAAGAAGAAGTGAACGTCAACTGATTCCCGACGTTATCCTGCAAAACAAGGTTGCCTGATCCTGTAAGTCCAGAAACCGTGACGCTGATTGTGTAATTTGTGGGCGGTGGCATTGTAGTCCCCGTGCTTCCGCCTCCGCAGGCAACAAACGACAACAATGCCACAAGGCTGCACGCGAGCAGGAATAACTTCATGAACACGTTCTCCGTCGGTCTCTACTCTGTCAGGCGGGGGAGCCTTACTGCGGGAGCCTGGGTTTTGGCAAACCGGCAGGCACTCCAATGCGTACAGAGGTGGCGCCAACTATATAACAGCCGTCCTTCCTTCGGACAGTGTGAAAAGATTTTCAGGGTGAGTGGGTGGAGTTACTCTTTTGTTTCGACATCACAGCGTCAAACGTCGCGGTTGCTGACGTAGCGCCGGCGTCCCGCCGGCTGTCGCGCGGGCTTCTAGCCCGGCGCTCCCGTTCCCAAATCTTACGACGAAGCTTTTTTGTTCCTTGTATAAAACCGCTTCACCTTCGCGCGATTGCCGCACTTCGTCATGTCGCACCAGCGCCGCCGATGATTCTTGCTCTCGTCAAGGAAAAGCCATTCGCAGGTTTTCGAGGCGCACGCGCGCACAAATTGCAACTGATCGGAACTCAACAAATCCGCCGCCGACCGCACGATCGGCCAAATCGGGGCGTCGAAATCATTCCGCGGCGATTCGAACTGCCATTCGAAATGCCCATTCGCCGGAACGAGGCTCGTCCGCCGCGCCGCCTCCTGGATGTAGCCGTTCAACACAAACAGCGCCTGTTTCGGCACGGTTTTCTTCTGCACGATCGCCCAGAACACTTCGTACATCGCTTCGCGCAACCGGATCGCATCGTTCAGCGCATGCGCTGCTGCGTCCGGCGATTGCATGCTCTTTTCAAACAGCCGGTCCACATCCCCATAAGAAATAATGCCGGTGTCTTCTGCAAAGCGCGCTAGATCGATGTAGCTCTTCAATAATTCTTTCGGTTCATCGCTGTAACGATCATCGAGCGTGTTGAGGAAGTCGAGGCACACCGAACCTCCGGTCAGATCAAACCGCGGTGACCGTCGAGGCTTATTCCGGATTTTTGATGAACCTACGCCCATGCGGATATGACTCCATTATCTAACCATCAAAACGGTATTGACAAGTTAGATTCTCGGAGCTACGATTAACCTAACCTGTTAAATCGAATTTAGAGGTTAGAATATGTTCTTCGAAAAACCAGCCCAGATTATGGCCGTGATTCGCGATGGCATGATGGTAAACATAGGAGGCAGGCCCGTGATCGTCCCCAAATCCAATTCGCAGAGCGGTGGCCGCGATCGGTCCGAGTCGCTCAAGATTGCGCTCGCGTTCGGGGCGATCTACCTGATCTGGGGATCGACGTACCTCGCGATCAAGTATGCGGTTGAAACGATTCCTCCCCTGATTGCGGCTGGCGTACGGCACACGATTGCGGGAAGCGTCCTTCTAGTTTGGGCCTACGCACGCGGCTTCCGCGCGAAACGCGAGCACTGGATTGCGGGCATCATCGTAGGCGCGCTGTTCTTTCTGATTGGTCACGGAACCCTGCACTGGGCGGAGCAGCATGTCGCCTCGGGATTGGCCGCGTTGCTGATCGCGACCGAGCCGATGTTCATTCTCGTGCTCGCGTGGGCAACCGGTCAGCAGAAGATCAGCCGGTTGAGCGCGCTGGGCCTGGCCGTCGGCGTGGTGGGAGTTTCGATTTTGACGGGCGCAGAATTTCTCAGCAAGGATTCCACACTACTCGGCATGCTCGCTGTTTTGCTTGGATCGCTATCGTGGGCCACGGGCGTGGTGCTTTCACCAAAGCTGAGGCTTCCTACCGATGCGCTGGCGCGCACGGCTGTGCCGCTGGTATGTGGCGCAGTGATGCTGCTCGCAGCCGCAGGGCTCACGGGAGAGTTTCATGGTTTGCATTGGTCGACGATCTCGACGCGATCGATTGTGGGATTGGGTTATCTGATCGTCTTCGGATCGATCGTGGCATTCACGTCGTATACGTGGCTGCTGCAGCGATGCCCGCCGACGCTGGTTGCGACGCACACCTATGCCAATCCGATCGTTGCGGTGCTGCTGGGATGGCTGGTCGCGTCTGAGCCGCTGACGATGCGGCTTGTGCTGGCTTCGTTCGCGATTCTGGGAGCGATCTTGCTGATTCGCAGGGGCGAGCGTGCCAGCGAGCAGACGAAGGTTTCGCCCGCGGCTGCAGACGCGAAATCATTTGAACAGTGCGCGTGATCCCGGGTCGCTACGCGGGTCCGTTCGCTTCCAGCGTTTTCACCAGCCAGGGAATGATTACCTGCTTGAAGATCCTCGGGTCGGGCCAAACTCCGACCTGGCGGCCGAGGTGTCCGCCTTGCGGATTAATCCATGCGTCTTTCGGAGTGTCTCCTTTGCTCAGCAGCAGAAAGTCGTCGGAGATCGGCACTTGCGTGTCGAGAGCGCCGGCGATGACGAGCATCGGCGCCATCGGCTTACCCAGCAATCCTTGCTGAACCAGCGACAACTTGGGCAGGTACTCGCCCATTTCATCGACAGTGGTCACGCCGTCCAGAACGTTCATCAGAGCGGGTACCTGATCAAAAAGATATTCGCGATTGCCAAGCAGATGATTCATCAGGAAATCTTTCTGGAAGAATGCGTCGACCGGTGGCGACTGCGCGCTGCAGCCGCGCAAGCGCGCGCTCTCGACAATGGCCATCTTCGTCGCCCAGTACGCTCCCCAACTCACGCCATGAAGGGCGATTCGGTTCTTATCGATCTCTGGCCGCGACTGCGCGTAATCGATCACCTTCGACAACATGCGCTCGGAAGTCGGCGTCACCTTGATCGGAGCCTGTCCTGTTCCTGGGCCGTCGACGGCAAGGAAGCCGATGCCGAAGGGAAGAATCGCGCCGAAGCTTTCGGTCAGATCTTCCTTGCGGCTATCGAGCCCATTGACAGCGATCACAAGCGGCACAAGGCCTTTCGCATTTTTTGGCAGGCGCAGGTAGCCGATGATTTCTTTTCCTTCGAAGGGAATGCGCACGACTTCGAGCGGTGGATCGTAGAATTTCGCATGATCGAGAAAAGCTTCCATCGCCTTTTCGTACGAGCGCTGCTTTCCAGGAGAGCTTGGAATCGGCCAGCGTCCGAAGGAATAAAGATGCCAGGCGCGAATGTAGTCGGCATTAGCCTTGGTCGGATCGCTCTTCTCGAGCGATTTCGCTTCGTTGAAGTAGCGGTCTGCGACATGCATGAACGCGGCCGCCCATTCATCTTTGTCCGAGGTGTGAATGCTCTGAAATGCTTCTCGCACGTCCGCTGGATCGAGGCCGATCAATGGATACTGCCCCACTTCGGCCCGTCGAATCGCTTCCGTCCGGATTTCGTCGATCGTGCGTTCGCGGCGTTCCTGGGCCATGGCGTTAATGAGAGTGAATGCGATTACCACCAATGATGCTGTCACTGAGATGAACTGTTTCCGAGTCGTCATCATGATTCGTCATTCCTGTTTCAGTTTTGGCAGTGCGCGAATGAAAAAAGGCCGGACGGATCGCGTCCGGCCTAGGCACTGCTCTCTCCGATCAAACTAGAAGATGAACTTCAGCCCAAGCTGGACGGCGCGGCTTCCACCCGAACCAATGACGGGATTCGCTGCCGCAACATCAGGCGTGGCGCAACCGCATCCGAACGGCTGCACCGAAGGATCGTTCAGGCCATATCCGTTTTGCCCGCCGTACGGGTTGGCAAAATTCGGATGATTGAGGATGTTGAAGAACTCGGCGCGGAACTGCAGGCGCTTGACCTCGCCGAAAAGGAAATTCTTCGCCAGCGAGAAATCCAGATTGCGGAAGCCGCTGTCCTGAAACATATTGCGTCCCATGTTTCCGAATTGTCCCAGCGGAGGCGCCATCATGACCGAATTTCCAGCGGCATAGCAGCCAAACAAATTCAGAGCTGCCGTCTCAGCACCCGGAGAACCGCCATCCTTCGCCAACGCAGAAGCTGCGCATCCGGACGGCATACTCGGATCTCCGGGACCGTAGAAGGGAATGCCCCCGCCTTTCACCGATTTGAAGTCAGAGGGATTTCCGACAGCCGTTGTTCCGGCGCGGTAGAAGCTCCAACGAATCGGCGCCGTTGCCGGCGGGCTGACCGGAAGCGCTCCGGTACCGGCCGCATCGGTTCCCAGATCGATCGGGCCCCAGTACTGCGGGCTCTCGATCGTTGCGATCGAATTGATCTCCCATCCTTGGAGCATCTGGCCGAAGCCCGAGCGCCCTGGAATCGCGTACGTGAGCGAGACCGTCAACCGGTGGCGGATATCGAAATCGCTGTTCGCGTACTCGGCTCCTGGGTCATAGGAATTCTGCGGCAGGCCGGAGCCGTAACCGAAATCCCAGTTCGCCCCTACATCGTCGGATGCATGCGAATAGGTGTAACCGGCGACCATGCTCAGCCCGTGGAAGTTGCGAGCGTTCAACGTCACCTGCAATCCGTTGTAGTTCGACCGATAGACGTTCGCCATCTGGAAAATGTTCGCGAGATAGGGGAAGTTGTTCGCAAACGGGCGATTGGCTTCTTCGCCACCGGTGCTGTCGGGTGCGCAATTGTTCGGATCGGTGTAGCCGGAGGCGATGCAGGCGGAGATCGCGGCCGCGGGCCAACCCGATCCGACGGGCGCCTGGTTGATGTCGCGAATACCTGTCAGATTCGAACCACGGTTGCCCACGTACGCCATTTCCAGCGACAGGTTCGGCGTGAACGAGTGCTGCAAACTCAGCGTCCAGTTCCAGACGTAAGGCGTGGTGAGGTTGCGATCGACGGTCATGATGGGGCACGGACTGTTGAAGCAGTTGACCGTACTGCCGCCATAGAGCGGCGATCCGGCCGTGTCCCAGGGGACGGGATTCAGGAAGTTCTTTACCGTGATATTTCCCGTCGTGATCGTGCCGCCGGAGGTGTCTCCGGTGGCATCGATGGGAGCGCCGGTGGGAACGCTGCCCGGCCCGAAGGCATTGTTGAAAGCGACGTACGACTGCCAGTTGATAGTTTCGTAGATGAGGCCACCGCCGCCGCGCAGAACGGTGCGGCCCTGGCCAGTGATGTCCCAGGCGAAACCGGCGCGCGGGCCGAAGTTCTTGTGGTCCGGGTTATAGAGGCTGCTGATCTGATGTCCGACTTGCACCATGCCGACATTTGGATCGAAGTTTCCCAGGAGATTGTTGGCTTCCTGCGGCACCGAACTAAATTCGTAGCGCACGCCAAAGTTCAGTGTCAGGTTCCTGGTGGCGCGAAAATCATCCTCGAAGAATCCGGCATAAGCCCAGTTGTGCAGACGTAGCGTCGGATTGCCAACTTCTACGGTCGACTTGAAGGGCAACCCCGCCAAGAAATCTTCCAGCGGGCTTGAGCCGGGTCCGGCGCCGATGGCGACTCCTCCGAGAAAAGTGATGCTGCCGCGAGCGTTGCCGTAAGCGGCATTGGTGACTTTGTCGTAATGGAGTTCGCCGCCAAACGTGATGGCATGTTTTCCGTGAGTGTAGGCAACGTGATCGACAAACTGGGTGATGGAGTCCGGTCCCTGAAACTTCGGCCACTTGAAGCCGCCAAGGCCGGGGAAGAAATATCCGCCGAAGCCGATGCGAGGCAGGCCGCCGGTAAAGGGACCGCTGACGCCCGTATTCAGGCCGTAGGACGACGCGGGAGTATTGAGATCGCCGGGGAGGGTGGGCTGGTACAGGCGGTTGTAACCAAAGCGCGCTTCGTTGACCCAATTGGTCCCCGGAGTCCAGACCCAGCTGCCTCCCACAACCTGGGCCCGCGTGTGGATGTCGGAGAGCCATTTGGATTGGAGTTCGGGAAAGTCTTCGACGGTTCCGGAGTTGTTTCCGAAAAAGTACATGCCGTTGATGCTGTGGTGATCGTTCAGGCGGGCATCCACTTTTCCGACAAAATTACTCACGTGGACGACGTTATTAAATCCGTTGGTGATGTCGATTCCCTGGGTATTGTTCAAAGGGAAGCCGGAGCCGTTGCAAGTCACGGCGGAGCCGGAGAGCGCGCAGCCAGCGATGTTCAAGCTCGCTGCGTCGATCGGAACTCCCGCCAGTTGCAGGTCTGAGATCGCGTCGGGGATGCTGTCGGCGCAATCTCCTGAGAACCCGCCGGCGCAGGGTACGTTACTCGCGATGTGGGCCATCGACGGGCTGGTCACGCCTCCAAACGAATTGCCGACGTTGTAGCGTTGTCCTTCATAAGATCCGAAGAAGAAAATTTTGTCTTTGACAATCGGGCCGCCGATGCTCCCACCGAACTGCTCGAGAGTGCGCGGGAGTTTCGCCGCGGGCGACATGTTGAAGTAATTGCGCGCGTCCATTGCGCCATCGCGGCCGAAGATGAACGCCGTGCCGTGAACGTTGTTTGTGCCCGATTTCAGTCCCACGTTTACAACCGCGCCCGGCTTCCATCCATATTCTGCGGGCGGATTCTGCTGCAGATTGAACTCCTGGATGGCGTCGATCGGGAGGATGGTGGCTGAATCTCCGGCGATGCCGGCGCCGTTAATGATCGCCTGGCCGGAGTAAGGCTCGCTATTGAACAGCCCCTCGACGAAGTACGAGTTGTCTTCAGCGCGGAGTCCGTTCGAGCTGGTGGTCGAAAATCCGCCGCCCGGGTAGCGGACCACGCCGGGCCGCAACTGCAGCAGGTTTTCATAGTTGCGTCCGTTGAGCGGAAGATCGTTGATCTCTTTGTTGCTGAGAGTCCCGCCGAGCGTGGCGGAAGTCGTGTTCACGAGCGGAACCTCTTCGCTGATCGTAACGGTCTCGGTGACTTCGCCAGGTTGCAGCGCGAAATCGGCCCGAACGTCGGTCGCGACTTCAACCAGAACGCTGGGCCGCTCGATTGACTTGAAGCCTTTTGCCTCGGCGTGAACCTTATACGTCCCGGGCTGAAGGTCCGGCACAATGTAGTCTCCCGAGTCGTCGGTCGTTACGGAGCGCGATGTGCCGCGCTGAGTGTCGGTGACGACTACGGTGGCTTCGGCAACGGCAGCTCCGCTCTGATCGGTGAGAGTTCCAAGAATGCGCCCGGCAGTGGATTGAGCAAGAGCACAGGATGCGCACAGCGCAAGGGTGAGTGCAAACAAGAAACGCGACACGGCGGTCACGCGCCCGTCGTGGGACGCGCTGGAGCGGAATTGCATAGAACCCCCTCAGGGAGCAACTCTGGTCCGACAGCCATACCACCTTCGAAGAAACGCTGTCAAGCAAATTCAGCGCAGGCATTATGCAGTAACTCAAAAGTTACATGCCGAAATTATGGCAGTTGTAATACCAAGGATGAAAAGGTCTTGCAACGACGAGCGGAAGTAGTATTATGTAATGGTCATACCACTATACCTTAATACCTAGACCGTGTTTTCTTCCCTAAAAACCTGTCATTTGACAGCGGATATGCGGTATAGTAGCCCGACCACCGCTGGGGTTCTTCCCGGCTCCGCACCACATCTTGCGGAGGACAGGGCTGTGTATAAATTAGTCCGTACATCCCGACTCTACGAACAAATCGTTCAGCAAATTGAAGAATCCATTGTTAAAGGTGACCTGAAAACGGGAGATCAGCTTCCCGCCGAACGCGAGCTCGCGTTGCGATTCGGTGTGAGCCGCACCGCTGTTCGCGAAGCGGTGAAGGCGTTGCGTGAAAAAGGATTAGTCGAAGCGTATTCCGGTCGCGGAACCTTTATCACCGATGGAACAACCCAGGCCGTGCGTCAGTCACTCGACCTGATGGTGAAGATTGGACAGGCGGAAGGGTCGGCGCATCTGGCGGAAGTCCGCACGATTCTTGAACCCGAGATTGCTGCGCTCGCCGCGACGCGCATACAGGAGACCGAACTCGCCACAATGCGCGAAGCGGTCGCTGTGATGGACCGTTCGGGGCACGATCCGCAGTCGTATATCGAGGCCGATCTTGATTTCCATTTGGCTCTCGCCGAAGGCGCGGCGAATCCGCTCATCCTCTCGCTACTCGATTCGATTGTCGGCCTTCTGCGCGAACAACGCTTGCGGATCTTCCGCGTTCCCGGAGGGCCGGAGCGCGGGCAAGTCCATCACAAGAGAATTCTCGATGCGGTGGAGCGGCACGACGGGGAGAAAGCGCGCGAGGCCATGCGCGATCATCTAGTGCAGGTGAAAGAAGACAGTGCGGCTCCCGCGGCGAAACATCCTGGCGGCGGGCACTAATCGATATACCGATCGGGTATTGACAGCAAAGATTTCTGGAGGCGGTTCGCGGATGGGGAAAGTTGGTTTCATCGGATTGGGAGTGATGGGCAGCCAGATGGTGAATCGGTTGCTCAGCAAGGGCCACGCGGTCACGGGCTATAACCGCACTCGCAAGAAGGCGGAGTGGCTGGTCGAGAAGGGAATGGTGTGGGCGGATTCTCCGCGAGAGGTCGCCAGCGCTTCCGAGTACACCTTCGCGATGGTGACGAACTCGGCGGCGATCAAGGCGGTCACTGAAGGCCCCGACGGAGTGCTCGCGGGCATGAGCGCGGGGAAGGTTTTTATCGACATGAGCACGGTGAGTCCGGCGGTGAGCCGCGCCTTGGCGGAGAAAGTCCGGGCGCTGGGCGCGGACATGGTGGATTCGCCGGTCTCCGGAAGCGTGATTACGCTGCAGGAAGGAAAGCTCTCGGTGATGGTCGGCGGGCGCAAAGGGACGTTCGAAAGAGTGAAGCCACTGCTGCTCGACATCGGACCGAAAGTGACTCACGTGGGCGATAACGGGCTGGCGCTGTCGATGAAAATTGCAACCAATCTGAGTCTTGCGGTGCAGATGCTGGCGTTTTCGGAAGGCGTGCTGCTTGCGGAAAAGAGCGGGATCAAGCGGGAAGTGGCCGTCGATGTCCTTACGCACAGTGCGATCGCGTCACCGATGATTCAGTATCGCGGTCCGTTCGTGTTGCAGCAACCGGAAGAGGCATGGTTCGACGTGAACATGATGCAGAAGGACATGATGCTGGCGATGGATCTGGGTCGTCAACTGGATGTGCCGCTTCCGACGACCGCCGTGAGCAACGAATTTCTGACCGCGGCGCGCGGTATGGGCTGGACGAAATATGACTTCGCGTGCGTGTTCGACGTGCTTGCGGCGATGTCGGGCGTGACAACTCCGGTGACTGCGGGAGGGAAAAAGAATTGACGACTGCGACCTCCAGGCAGGGTGCGGATCATGCCGTCAGCGAAAAAGAGAAATGGATTCACGCGTGGCGGCAGATGGTTCGCATTCGCCTGTTTGAAGAGCAGGTCAACGAGTTATATACACGCGCGCTGATGCCGGGGTTGGCTCATCTTTATAGCGGCGAAGAGGCGGTCGCCGTCGGAATCTGCGAAGCGCTGAACATCGATGACTACATCACCAGCACGCATCGCGGACATGGGCACTGTCTCGCGAAAGGCGCGTCTCCCGATCGGATGTTTGCCGAGTTGCTGGGGAAGGAAGCCGGATACTGCCGCGGAAAAGGCGGGTCGATGCACATTGCCGATCCGGCGACGGGAAATCTCGGAGCGAATGCGATTGTCGGCGGGAGCGTGGGCATCGCCACCGGCGCTGCGTTTGCATCGAAGCGACTGAGGAATGGTCGAGTCGCTGTATGTTTTTTTGGCGAAGGCGCGCTCGGGCAGGGATCGTTGTACGAAGTGATGAATCTTGCTCAGCTGTGGAAACTACCCGTCATCTACGTCTGCGAAAACAATCTCTACAACGAATATACGCATTATTCCGAGACCACGGCCGGGACGATTCTCGGCCGCGCGACAGCGTTTGGGCTGGAGTCGGCGATTGTCGATGGGCAGGATGTGCGGGCGGTGAATGAAGTGGCGACGCGGATGGTGAATCGCGCGAGGGCCGGGAATGGGCCTTCATTCCTCCAGGCCGATACGTATCGCTACAGCGGACATCACGTCGGCGATATCAATCGCGAATACTATCGTTCGAAAAAAGAAGAGCAGCACTGGAAGACGGAGCGCGATCCGATCAAGCTGCATGCGAAGTGGCTCGTCGACCAGGGATATGTGGAGACGGCGGAACTCGATCGGATCACGGCCGAATCGCGCAGCGAAATGGAGGGTGCGATGAAATTCGCGATCGCGGCGCCTTATCCCAGCGTTGATCAGGTCAACGAGGACGTGTATGCCTGAACGCGAACTTACCTTCGCGCAGGCGATTCGGGAAGCATTGGCTGAAGAGATGCGGCACGATTCGCACGTGTGCATTTTCGGCGAAGATGTCGCCGAGGCTGGAACGCCATTCAAAGTTCTTTCCGGACTGGTCGAAGAGTTTGGGGCAGAGCGCGTTCTGGACACTCCGATTTCTGAAGCCGGATTCAGCGGAATTGGCGTTGGCGCGGCGATGACCGGTTTGCGGCCCGTCGTCGACATCATGTTCGGCGACTTTCTGACGCTCACCATGGACCAGATGGTGAACCAGGCGGCCAAGGCGCACTATATGTCCGGCGGCCACTGGAAGGTTCCGATGGTGCTGCGTACCACGCTGGGCGCGACGCGGCGCTCGGCCGCGCAGCATTCGCAGTCACTGCACGCATGGTTCAGCCATATTCCGGGCCTGAAAGTCGTGCTGCCTTCGACTCCGTACGACGCAAAGGGATTGCTGAAGACGGCGATCCGCGACGAGAATCCGGTCATTTTCTTCGAAGACAAGATGATGTACAAGGCGAAGGGACCGGTTCCGGCGGAGGATTACACGATTCCGCTGGGTGTCGCCGATATCAAGCGCACGGGCGACGACATCACTCTGGTGGCGACGAGCAGCATGGTGCAGGTCGCGCTGGGCGCGGCGGTTCTGCTGGAAAAAGAAGGCATCAGCGCGGAGGTCGTCGATCCGCGGACGACGTGGCCGCTTGATGAGAAGACGATCATCGATTCGGTGAAGAAGACTTCGCGCGTGATCGTGATGGATGAAGGCTACGGACGGTATGGCGTAGCTGCTGAAATTGCGGCGGTGATTGCCGAAGGCGCGTTCTACGATCTCGATGCTCCGGTGAAGCGCATGGGAGCGATGCATGTCCCGATTCCGTTCTCGCCGCCACTGGAAGATGTAACCGTTCCGACGGAAGAATTGATATTTGAAGCCGCGCGCGAAATGCGCGGAAAGGCGTAGCACCAACCCCCGAATAGCTATGAACGCGGCTGGGAAATATGCGTTGGTCATCACAGGCGCGCTTGCCGTGGGGAGTTCGCTGTTCGTCCTGAGTTTCGCCGCCCTCGATTTTGTATGGACGCACTTTGTCGTTACCGATCCTCAGCAAATCGGTCTGGGAGACGGCGTGGTGGTGGTCGGCGGAGGTTTCCTGCTCGGCTGCACCGTTGGGCTCGCGGGATTGATTTTTGTTCTCTATCGATTTTGGCCGGGCAGGGCTCCGAAGCATCCTGCGCAGGCAGAGCAGAATGAAGCTAAGAGCTAAGAGCTAAGAGCTAAGAGCTAAGAGCTAAGAGCTAAGAGCTAAGAGCTAAGAGCTAAGAGCTAAGAGCTAAGAGCTAGAAGCGAGGTTCTTATGGCACTCAAAACTTATGGATCGGTGGCGGTCGATTGGGAGAGTCGAATCGACTTTGATCGTTTGCGCTGCGAACGGTTGCAGAAAGCGAAAGACCTGCTGGCCAAGTCGTCGATGGGATCGCTGTTGTGCTTCGACATGAATAATGTGCGCTACCTGACGGCAACGCACATCGGGACCTGGGCGCAGGACAAGGCGAACCGTTTCACGCTGTTGCCGCAAAATGACGAGCCGATCCTGTGGGATTTCGGATCTGCCGCGAAGCATCATCAGCTGAATTGTCCGTGGCTCGGCGACCGTTCGAGGCCGGGAATTTCCATGCTCCGCGGCGCAATGACGCCGGAGATGGGCCGCGCCGAAGATGTCGCGAAGAAAATTCGTATCGAACTGGAAAAGCGCGGGCTGCACAAAGAGCCGGTCGGGATCGACATCATCGAGCTGCCGGTTTTGTTTGCGCTGCAGCGCGAAGGGCTGGAAGTAGTCGATGGACAGCAGCTCTTGTCGGAAGCGCGCGTCATCAAGACGCAGGACGAGATCGCGCTGCTCAACCATTCCGCGATGATGGTCGACGCCGCCTACGATGAACTCTACCGCACGATGAAGCCCGGGCTGCGCGAGAACGAAGCGGTGGGGCTGGTCAGCAAGGTTTTGTACGATCTCGGATCGGAATACGTCGAGGCCGTAAATGCGATTTCGGGCGAGCGGTGTAATCCGCATCCGCACGTGTTTTCCGATCGCGTGCTGCGGCCGGGCGATCCGGTGTATTACGACATTCTGCATTCGTATATGGGATACCGGACGTGCTATTACCGCTGCTTCACGATCGGCTACGCATCGCACGCGATGGTCGATGCGTACAAGCGTTGCCGTGCGTATCTGGACGCGGCGATCGAACTAGTTCGTCCCGGTCGCACGACGGCGGAAATCGCGGCTGTGTGGCCCAAGGCGACGGAGTTTGGATTTCCCAACGAAGAGGCGGCGTTCGCGCTGCAGTATGGGCATGGCATCGGACTCGCAATCTGGGAGAAGCCGGTCATCAGCCGGCTGGTGTCGTTCGAGCATCCGGTCGAGATCAAGCCCGGCATGGTCTTCGCGCTCGAAACATTCTGGCCTTCGACCGATGGCTGGAGCGCGGCGCGTATTGAAGAAGAGAT
>Ga0335079_10003704_pt1 | contig 17595 bp, 18 predicted proteins | sample Lox_Sample_33_FD_206719 | JGI IMG/M metagenome (GOLD analysis project Ga0335079, IMG submission 206719) | Soil microbial communities from Loxahatchee National Wildlife Refuge, Florida, United States - Lox_Sample_3.3 | ecosystem: Environmental > Terrestrial > Soil > Wetlands | place: USA... | reverse complement strand
CATGCTGGATTTCCGCAATCCCGACTTCGCCAAACTCGACTTCACCACCTTCTATGCCGAAATGTTCCGCCAGATCGAATTCATCGAGCGCGCCGGATTTCATTCCATCTGGGTCACCGAGCATCATTTCGTCGAGGACGGCTATCTCGGCCCGGTGATGCCGATGCTGGCCGCGATCGCCGCGCGCACCACGCGCCTCACGCTGGGCACCTATGTGCTCCTCGCGCCGCTCTATCATCCGCTGCGCCTCGCCGAGGACGCCGCGATGATCGACGTGCTCTCGCGCGGGCGCCTGAGATTGGGCATCGGGATGGGTTATCGCGACGAGGAATTCGATGCGCTCGGGGTATCGAAGAAAACCCGCTACAGCCGCACGCTGGAGACCGTCGAAATCCTCAAGCGCGCGTGGAGCGGCGAGACCTTCAGCTTCGCGGGCAAGCATTTCAATTTCAAAAATGTGCGCGTGGTCCCGCGCCCGATCAGCAAGCCGTATCCCGAGCTGCTATGGGGCGGGATGACGACGAAAGCGATCGAGCGCGCCGCCGAGCACGATATGGGATTCGCATGCAATCTCGGACGCCATCAGATCGAGATTTATCGCAAGGCGATGCGCGAGCGCGGCAAGGATCCGTCGCAGTACAGCCTGGTCAATAGCCGCATCGTGTATGTGGCCGACGACGAGCAGAAAGCGTGGGCCGATATCGAGCACGCCGCGATGTATCAGGCGGGGCTGTATGGCAAATGGCTGGGGGCCGCGAATCCCGGCCAGAACTGGATTTTGCCCGATGCGAAGCAGATTCAGGCCGGCGCGATCCTCGGCAATCCGGACACGGTGCGCGCGAAGCTCGCGGAAGTTATCGAAGCGGCCTCGCCTACGGAGATGATCATCAACATGCAGCTCCCCGGCCTCGCGCCCGCAAAAGCGATGCGCTCATTGGAACGGTTTACGAATGAGGTATTGCCGAAGCTGCGCTAGATACTCATCGACCAGTTCCGAGTAGCCCGACCGGCGTGCCGCTATTGGTGAAGTTGCCGGTGATGGTCAAGTTGTCGGCGAACGCGCCGACTCCGGGCGGGGTGAACGTCAGCGCGATGCGGCAAACCTTCCCACGCGCCAGCGCCGTCCCGGCGGTGCAGGTCGAGCGCGCGGCATCGATCTCAAATCCACTTCCGCCGGAGAAATCGATCGCGATAACCATCGCGATAAGTTTGTTACGCGCCGGATTGGCGATCCTGACGAATCGAACACCGCTGGTCGCACCTGCTTTCACGCGTCCAAAGTTTATCACCTTCGGCGCAACGGTCAGCGGTCCTATCGGGGTCGGCGTCGCCGTGGGGGTGACCGTCGCCGTTGTGGTCGCGGTCACGGTTAAGGTCGGCGTCGGCGCGCCCATGATCGTTGGCACCGCGGTCGGCGTCATCATGACACTCGGCACCCGCGTCGGCAGCGGAGTCCGCGGAGTAGTCGGAGCAGGTGTCGCAGTGAGGGTGGCGGTGGGAGTGCTGTTTTGGGTCTCAGTCGGGCTAGTCGTCGCAGTAGGGGTTGGGGATACCGTAGGCGTCAGGGTGGGGGTGGCAACGAAGCGTACCACGAACGCGTTTCCGCTCGCGCTCTTCAGCTCGGATTGGAAGGCGTCGTCGGTGACTGGAAACATGTCGGTCCGGGTCTGCCCGGTCATATAAACGTTCCCCAGATCGTCGAGGGCAATACTTGCGCCCGTATCCTGCAATCCTCCGAATGAAGTGGAAGACAAGATGACTTGTCCGGTTGGATCGAATTGCAGGAAAAACGGCCCCGGACTCAGCGTAAGTGCCCCGCCGCTCTGCGTGACCTGCTCAAATGCGGTGCCTGAAACGAAGAGGTATTCCAACGGACCGAGCGCGATCGAAGACGCGGCAAATGAGGAAGTTCCCGCTCCCTCGAAGGGAACCTGAAAGCCCCCGGCCAGAGCATCCCCGTTCGAGTCGAAGCTCTCCAAAATAAGGGAGGTGATCGGATGCGGCGCAGGTGCGCTCAAAGTCCCTGAGGCGGTTATCGCGAGGTGAAGATTTCCTGCGGGCTCGACCGCAATTCCAGCCGGGGCCAGTTCGGCGCAGATGAAGCCGGCGCCACAGACATCTTGAACCTGCTGGTTGAACTTGACGCTTGAGAGCATGGAGTCCGTCTTTGCCACGAAGATCTTCTGCGGGGATTGCCCATTCATCTCGCCGAGTAAGTAGGCGTTCCCGACGCCGTCGAGCCCGATTCCGCTGCCGCCCATGCCGGCAATTGGTACCAAACCGGTTCGCTCCGTACCGGTAGGATTCAATTTCGCGACGTAGACGTTGAACGTTCCGCTGCCGGAGACATTTCCGGTCAGATAAGCATCTCCCGAAGCGTCTACAGCGATCGCCTGAGCCGCAGCCTCGCCCACGAAGGTGGAGTAGATAAGTCCCCCATTGGGATCCAATGCCAATGCGAAGCCCTCGCCACTGGTTATCGGATCAGGCTGGAACTGCGTTTGGTAGGCGCCGACGCTGACTGGAAAGTCCGCCGATTGTGTGATGCCGGAGACATATGCGTTGCCGGCCAGATCGATCGCGATGCCGGTGGGCGAATCTCCGAGACTACCTCCCGCATAGGTCGAATAGATAAGTCCGCTGCCGTCCGCAGTCATTTTGGTGATGAAGGCGTCGGCATACCCGAACCGATTGGGTTGGAAAGCGCCTTGGACCGGAAAATCCGCGGAGAATGTGGTCCCCGTCACGATGGCCTCGCCGGAAGGATCCACCGTAATGGCGACTCCAGCGTCGCCGCTCGTACCGCTGCCTCCGAGATACGTCCCATACGAGAGTATGGGATCGATGATGAGTGGTTGCGACCGATCATAGTCGCCGAGACCTAATCCAACCTGATTTCTTGCGGTCAGGATGTAGTCGCCTTTCACCCTATGGCTCGCGTTGTCGATGCGTTGATAAACCACCGGTGCTTTCTGAATAACCTCACCGCCGACCGTAGTGATGACGAGGTCTCCCGAGCGGTCCACGGCGAGAGCGTTAGCACCTTCTATCTGCATCCGGATCTGCGCCGGATTGGCATTCGGCGCGACCACATAGTCGTACTCGAGGCGACCTCGCGTCCCGCGATATACAAGATCGATTCCCGGATACACTTCGTGAAATTTAACCGCAGCATAGCCGGGGATGTTCTTTTGCCAACGAGCTGGATTCTTTCCTCTGAAGTAATTGCTCTTTCCGGATAGTTCCCCGACGCCGCTCGGCAGAGAGTCGGGATCAGCATCCCTGAGCCGAAAACGTAGCAGCGACATCTTGCGCGGCAGTTGTTGCAAACCAACGGATACGACTTTTCCTGATCGATCCACAGATCCGGGGGTCGCTAATTCGAGGACCGCCTCCGTCGCGGAAAGAAAGACTCCATAGCCGGCGCCCCGCGCGAGGAATTTCACCTGCGAATCCGTCTGCCCGCGATTCTCCTCGAAGCTCAGCGGTAGATCGCCATAGGCCGTCCGGACGCGCGCAGCATTCGGCGCCTTCATTGCGATCAGAGTCCGCGATCGGCATGTGACAAGTGTGATTAGGGCGACGGCGGCGGTCACCGCCGTTATGCCGGTGCGATGACTATAGTTCCGCAGCTCCCGCATGGTTCCCCCAATAATACTGCGTGATATCAGGTGGGCCGAGATTACTAAGGCGTGCCCCCGAACGCAAAACTCCTCGCGACAGCTAGTGGAGCGTCGCACGCCCGAGGTCGCCCAAACCGCCCGCCTACCATCGACACCATGAGCTGCGAGTCGGAATGTGCTAACATCTGGATGTGACGGCCGTAATGCCGCCACATCAGGTTTTAAGGATATCCGATGCGAGGAATGCGAAATTGCGAAAACAAACCCATTAAATGCAGCAAGTACGCGGCTTTTTTGGGATGCATTCTCCCCCGTGGTTCGGGGGAGATGTGGCGGCGCGATTTTCGCCATGGCTGCGGGCGAAAATCGTGACGACACAGAGGGGGAGAATGCGTTTCGGAATCGGAGCGCACACATCGAGGCCGAAAAACAAACCCATTCGAGGATCGCGAGTAATGGTCGTGAGCGCTGCGCGAAGGTCCTCGAATGTGAAAACAAACCCTTTAAATCCAGCAAGTACGCGTCTTTTTGCCGAGAGGATCGGCGTCCACAGCAATCGGCGAATCGGGCCGACGCGGAATCGCGCGGTGACGAAACGAACCCACCGATCCTCTGAGCAAGCGCGGGTAGCTGACAAAGTGCGAAAACAAACCCATTAAGTTGAACATTTTCAAGGCATTTCGGCGTGCGAACGACGACCATTCCTCCTCACGGCATTCACGTGCTCAGAGTGGAAGTTGAAAAACAAACCCATTCGCGCGAGGCCTATCGCACTACCGACACAACGTCGATAATTGCTTAGCCCAAGGTTCCCCGCGAGGCGCTCGGGACACCGCGCGGCGATGCCGCGCTGCGATTTGACCACCTCTCCATTCCTCGGTAGCATCCCGCCTCGAATGCGAGGGGTTAGGCATGCCGATCGGAAAGAATGAGCTGCGCACCGTCATGGGCCATTTCGGCACCGGCGTCACAATTATCACGACCTTCAATAGCGACGGCGCGTTACACGGACTCACCGCCAATGCCTTCACCTCGCTCTCGCTGGTTCCCCCGCTATGTCTGATCTGCGTGGACAAGAAAGCCGAGAGCTATCCGTCCTTCGAGGACAGCAAAGTCTTCACCGTCAACATCCTGCGCGACGACCAGGAAGAACTGTCGCGGCGCTTCGCCGTCAGTGGCGGCAACAAGTTCGAGGGTGTCGCATACCGGCGCGGCGGCAATGGCGCGCCGATTCTCGAGAACGTCATCGCATGGCTCGAATGCAAGGTGACCGCGGCGCATGATGGCGGCGATCACACGATCTATGTCGGCGAGATCGAAGAAGCCGAAACGCGCGAAGGAAAACCGCTGATGTTCTTCCGCGGCGGCTATCGTTCGCTCGGAGACTGACCATCGCAGTGCCATCCGCGCGCGTTCCCGGCATCAGCGTCTTTCTTCCCTCGCATAACGAAGAAGCGAACGTGGAACGCGTGGTGCGGGGCTATCTCGAGGCATTGCCGCCGCTCGCCGATAACTATGAAGTCATCGTGGTAGATGACGGCAGCGGCGATCGCACCGGGCCGATCGCCGATGCTCTCGCGCGCGAGAACCCGCACGTCAAAGTCGTCCATCACGAGCACAATCGCGGCTATGGTGGCGCGGTAATTTCGGGTATCCGCGCGGCGACGCAACCATATGTGGTCCTTGCCGACGGCGACGGACAATTCGATGCGAAGGAAGTCGCGCGGCTCACTGAGTTCGTTCCCGAATATGATGTGGTCGCCGGCAAGCGCATTCGTCGCGCGGACCCGCTGATGCGCCGCATCAATGGCAAGGCGTGGACCACGCTGGTGCGGATCGTTTTGGGGATCGGCATCAGCGACATCGATTGCGGGTTCAAACTGTTCAAGCGCGAGTTCCTCGAAGGCATGGAGCTGCGCGCACATGGCGCGATGATATCGACCGAGCTGATGGCGCGGGTGGCGGGACGCGGCGCCAAAGTCAAAGAGGTCGGCGTGACCCATCTGCCGCGCCAGGCGGGGGAGCAATCGGGAGCCAATCTCAAGGTAATCGCACGCGCTTTTAGAGAACTCTTCACACTCTATGGCGAGCTTAGGACGGAACGTCATCGGCCCGGTCATTGAACCCGCGACTTTCCACCGTCGCGCCTCAAAGCGGTTATTATGTGAACCGATTGGTTTAGCTCGCGGTGCGGAGATGCTAAAAAGAAGCGGGGAAATCTGCGGAATCTCGCAGCGCACCCGTGGCACGGCATTAGCTGTTGAGGGAATTGGAAACCGCAGTCCATCGAGACTGCACCTACGAGAGAGGGAGAAGAAAAAGATGAAGCGTACACTAACCGTCCTGACCGCCGCGCTGTTCGCCGCTGCTCTTGCTGCGCCGGCATTCGCCCAGGAGCCTGCTGCCGGTGGCTCGCCCGCAGCCGCTGCCAGTCCTGCGGCCGAAGGCGGCAGCTCGGCAACCGGTGAGGCACCCGCGAAGCCGAAGAAGCATCACAAGCATCACAAGAAGGCTGAGGGTGGAGCGCCCGCGGGCGAGGCTTCCCCTGCTGCGGCGAATCCGTAGTCAGGCTGTCTGAATCGGATCGATTCGAAGCGCGCGGCGCGATGAGCGTCGCGCGCTTTCTTTTGTGCCACAAATATTGCCAATCGAGTTCATACGAAACCGTGCACTTCACTCGATATCCGGCGATGCGATGAATGCGGATAGCAACTCCTCCGTCTTTATTGGAGCAAACACCGCGCAATCGCGCATGGCATGTGATTGGCTCCTGGACTCTCCACTACGACTTGAGCGGATCTGACCACTTGTACCCAAGGAGACGAACCATGAAACGCACCCTGATCGCATTGACCGCAGCTATCTTTGCTTCGGCGGCGGCGCTCCCGGCGCTCGCGCAGGATACGTCCCGCTCGGTGACGACACGCGAAAGCACCCGCACCGAAAGTTATCAGTCTGACCAATCCTCGCCCTCGACCGTCCATACCGAACGCGAATACAACAGCGAGCGTACCAGCGAAGCCGCCGCTCCTGTTCAGGCACCGTCGCAGGTCCACATCGAGAAGAAGGTGACCACCACCACCGAGGTTCCTCCGCCGGCGGAAACTACCACTACGACCACAACCCGACGCACCACCAGTTCATACTAGTCGCGTCGCGCAACCAGGAGGTTCTTATGAAGCGCACCTTGACGATGATCACCGCTTTTATCTTCGCCGCCACGATGGCGCTGCCGGCCTTCGCTCAGGTCGGCGCCGGTATCGCCGGCAATGCCAACGTCGGCAAGCAGACCATGCAGGCCGGCGCCAATGCCGATGTCAACAACTCCGATGCGGAGCGAGCTGAACCTGCCGCGCCAATGGGTAGCCGCACCGCGGAGCAGATGCATCATCGCACCCGCAGCTCGTCGCCTTCAGTAGAGTCCCGCGAATCGAATAGAAGCGGCGCGACGGGCGCTAACGCCGGCGTAGGCGCTAATGTTGGTGGAACCGGAGCCAGTGCAGGTGCGAGCGGCGGCCTCGATCGCAACAGCCCGACCGGCGGTTACTGATCTGACTGGCAAGCCGATTTAGCGCGCGCCCGGCGCGTCATCGATCCCTAGCAGGGGGAGATGACCACCGGGCGCGCTTTTCTGTTTTTGTCGTCTTTCCAACCCAATCATCGGCTGCGACTCTCTGACGGAAGTTCCTACTTTTTATCGATGAAATAATCCTGCTACATTCAAAACCGTCCACGCGCGAGGTGTGTTATGCGCGGGGCCACGCAGTTGAACTGGCGCCGGGTTATCGCCCTGATATTCATCCTCGGTCTCGCCTTGCTATGGCAGGGTAGCTTGGCCGCGGCAGTTGGTTCATCATCTTCCCCACAGGATGAGGAAGTATGCGATCCGCTCGCCGACTACTTCCTCGGCATGGAGGACTATCCGGAAGCAGCCCGGCGTCATCAGCTCGTGATCAAGGACCACCCCGACAACGCGCTCGCGCACTATCACCTCGGCTTCATCTATGGGCTGGAGGGGCAGCATCAGAACGAGCTGACCGAATATCGCGACGCGATCGATCTTGGCCTCGATGACTGGCAGCTCTTCCTCAATCTCGGCCTCCTCTACCTCGAAGCGGGAAATCCACACGAAGCCACTGCGGTGCTGAAGCTCGCGACGCTGCTCGGACCGGAACGCGCGGAAACGCACTTCAACCTCGGTCTCGCCTATCAGCGCATTGGAATGCTGTCCGATGCGGAGCAGGAGGTCCTTCAGTCGTTGCAAATCGATCCATCGCAAGTGGATAGCCGCAACACCCTCGGCACCATCTATGCCGAGGAAGGCAAGTACTCGCGGGCGCAAGATACCTGGAACGATCTGCTCGAGGGCGATCCTGGCTATGCCCCCGCGCAGCAGAATCTGGTAATCCTTCATCAGGTCGAACGTGGGGAGATCAAGGGCTCGGATGCGCTCGGCAATGGCCTCGCAACCGGGCATTGACGGTGTGAGGTCAGGGGACGGGGATGATCGATCAGTTGGTGAACTACCTCATAGGCAGAGTTTCATTTCGCATTTCCACTCGCAACTTGTGGCGCCGCGCTTTGACGCTGTTGCTCGCGACCGCCTTGATTCCGGCCGCCTCGGGGTCGATCGCGCATGCCGCGGTGCATCATCGGCGCGGCAAAGCCATCAGGCATGCGAAAGCGAAGGGGCCGGTCCCCTTCTATCGTGCCGCGCTGCTCGAAGACGCGGATACCGGCAAAGTACTCTACGAAGAGAACGCCGATATGGAGTGGCCGCCCGCCTCGATGGCCAAAATGATGCTCCTGTTGGTTGCTTCCGAGCAGGTCAAGAGCGGCCGCTTCAGCATCGACGATCCGGTCCGCGTCTCGGAACGCTCCGCACATACCGGCGGCTCGCGCGTCGGCCTCGAGGAAGGGCAGATCTATCCGCTCGGCGAGCTGATCAAAGCTGCGATCATCAAATCGGCCAACGACGCTGCGGTTGCGATCGCCGAAAAAATCGGCGGGTCGGTCGAGGCTACCGTCCGGATGATGAATCGGCGCGCGCACGAACTCGGCATGACGCACACCCTGTATCAGACTGTCGATGGATTGCCGCCGCGTCCGACACATGACGCCGATGTGACCACCGCGCGCGACCTCGCGCGAGTCGCTTATCAAATCATCCACACCACCGATCTGCTGAAGTTGTCGAGCCAGGAAGAAGTCCCCTTCGACGGGGGCGTGTGCATGCTGCATACGACCAATCATCTGATCGGACGCTACGACGGCTGCGACGGGCTCAAGACCGGATTCACCTTCCAGGCCGGCTTCAATCTCACGGCCACGGCGAAGCGCGGGAACCTGCGCTTCATCTCGGTGATCCTCGGCGCGCCCTCGAACAATCAGCGCTTCGCACAAACCGCGAAGCTGCTGGATTGGGGCTTCGATCATTTTCAATCGGTGGCGGTGCTGCGCGGAGGCGAGCCGCTGCCCGTGCATGTGCAAGTGGGACCGACGGCGACCATCCAGCCCGTCGCTCCGCATGATGTAAACGTAGTGCTACCCAAGAGCGATGCCGCGGCGATCCGTCTTGAATATAAGGTGCCGAGCGCGATAAATGCTTCGCTGGCCAGCGGCGAACGAGTGGGTGAGGTCCTGGTTGAGGACCACGGCGAAACGGTTTCGGAAGTGACCGTCGTCAGCCCCATCGCGGTGGAAGTGCCGACCGAGCAGGTCGGCGCCAATAGCGCTGAGCCTTCATACAATCAGGTGAGTCAATGAAACAGGCATCCAAGACGCGCAATCGGCGCAACCGCAAACTCGCGCGCAAGCGCCGCACCTCTCCGGTCGCAGTGCGGCGCAAGAAGCGCCGCCATCGCAACGTGACGCGGGTCAGAAGCAAGTAGCTGTCCAAGCGCTGTTATTCTCGCATCGCGCATAGCGATGAAAGGTAAGCTACCGCACTACTCGTACCGACTATTCTGGTCGAAGGAAGACCTCGAATACGTGGCCGAGTGCGACGAGATCCCCGGTCTAACCGGCTTGGCATCTGCGGAGGCGCAGGCCGTCCGGGAACTTAAAATCGCGATCGGCGTCTGGCTGGTCCATTTGAAATCGGAAGGCAGACCATTGCCAACTCCGCGTTGGCGTTCGTCTTGAGCTCAAAGACCGAAAGGAGAGCAATGCCGGTAGCCAGGCCGCAACTTCTCTAAACAGCTAGCTATTCACCGCGAATTCGAGAGAATAGGCGTGCACATCGATGGACGCCGAATGGGACGAAAAGAAGCGGCTCTCAATATCGAGAAGCATAGTGTCGATTTCATCGACGCCGTTACTATTTTCGAGCGCTCACTCGACGAGCTTCCTAAACGGGAGCATGACTACGGCGAGGAGCGGTTCGCCGTTTTGGGTCAGACGGCTGATGGACAGGTTCTGTTTGTAGTCTATACTTGGCGAGGCGAGCGCTGCCGCCTAATCAGCGCAAGAAAGGCTGGCCGCAATGAAAGAGAAAGGTTTTACAAGAGTATCGCTGAAAAACCTGCATAAGATGAAAAGTCTCACCGACTGGGCGCGCTTCAATGCCCTGACGGATGAAGACATCGAAAAAGCCGTCGCTAGCGATCCTGATACGTGGCTTCCTACCGAAGAGGAGTTGAAGCGAGCGAAGCTAGTGTTCCCTCCCGGGAATGATCCGGTAGATGTTGGGATCGATCGAGATATCGTCGAATGGTTCGGTACGGGCGCACGGGCATTACCGTCGAAAATAAACGCGGCGCTGCGGCAGTACATCGACGAGGAACAGAAGCCGCGTAAAACTTCGACGCGCTCCGCAGTCGTTCGACAAAAGCCGCGCCGGAAGGCGTCCAAACGGGCGGCTGTGAAAAGCTGATCGACCCCTAAATTGACAACCCCTCCGCGCGACGGGTACCGTTGATCGTGCTGCGGTTGGTCTCCCATTTCCGTCACATCTCTAAGTGGTCGCATCGATGCCGGTAATCGCCGTCATTCCGGCGCGCTATGGCTCGACGCGACTTCCGGCGAAGGCGCTGGCCGATATCGCCGGCGTGCCGATGATCGTTCGCGTATGGCGTCAGGTGCGGCTCGCGCATTCGATCGAGCGCGTGATCGTCGCGACCGATGACGAGCGCATCGCAGCGCCAGTGCGTGCCGCAGGTGGCGAGGCGATGATGACCTCGGCGGCGCATCAGAGTGGCACCGATCGCATCGCGGAAGTCGCAACCAAGGTTCACGCCGACATCTACATCAATGTGCAGGGCGATCAGCCATTCACCGATCCGCGCGACCTCGATGCGGTCGCGGCGCCGATGCTCGCCGACGCCTCCATCGACATGGCGACGCTCGCGACGCCGATCGCCGACCTCGAGGAGTTTCGCAATCCGACCAAAGTGAAGGTCGTATGCGACGCATCGGGGAACGCGCTGTATTTCTCGCGCAGCCCGATTCCATATGGTCGCGACATCGAGGGCGTGCCGCCCGGCGCGCTGCGGCATATCGGCATCTACGCTTATCGGCGCGACTTCCTGCTCAAGTTCGCGTCGATGCCGCCGGGCAGACTGGAGCAGCTCGAAAAGCTCGAACAGTTGCGGGCATTGGAAAATGGCTACCGGATTCGCGTGGTGCCTTCCGTGTCGCCGCAGCTTGAGATAGATACAGCCGAGGACCTCGAGCAGGCGCGGCGTTCGCAACTGGGGCATCAGTAACGGTCACGGGCGGGAGGGAATTATGGCGGAGCGCGGCAAAACCAAATTCATTTTCGTCACCGGCGGCGTGGTTTCATCGCTCGGCAAGGGCCTCGCGGCGGCCTCGCTGGGAGCGCTGCTCGAAGCACGCGGTCTGAAGGTGTCCTTCCTCAAGATGGACCCGTACATCAACGTCGATCCCGGCACGATGAGCCCGCTGCAGCATGGCGAAGTCTTCGTCACCGACGACGGCGCGGAGACTGACCTCGACCTCGGGCACTACGAGCGCTTCGTCGAGACCCGGATGAGCAAGCGCAACAACTGCACGACGGGCCAAATCTACGACACCGTCATCCAGAAGGAGCGCCGCGGCGATTACCTCGGCGCGACCGTGCAGGTCATTCCGCACATCACCGACGAGATCAAACGGCGCATCCGGCACGCGGCAGAAGGATGCGACATCCTGATCGTCGAAATCGGCGGCACCGTAGGCGATATCGAAAGCCTCCCGTTCCTCGAAGCGATCCGCGAATTCCGCTGGGACTTCGGCAAGGAGAACGTCGTCTATACGCATGTGACGTTGGTGCCGTTTATCCGCACCGCCGCCGAAGTCAAAACCAAGCCCACGCAGCATAGCGTGAAGGAGCTGACCGCTCTCGGCATCCAGCCCGATATCCTGCTCTGCCGATGCGACAAGCAGCTCGACAAAAAGGTCAAGGGCAAGATCGCGCACTTCTGTAACGTCGAGGAAGAGAGCGTCATCTCGGCGCCCGATGCCGACCCGATCTACGAAGTCCCGCTCATCTATCATGATGAGGGCCTCGACCAGCGCGTATGCGAGAAGCTCAACATCTGGACCGGCCAGCCCAACCTCAGCAAGTGGAAGCGCATCGTCAAGACCGCGCAGAATCCCAAGTTCACCCTCAACGTCGCGATCGTCGGCAAGTATGTGCATACGGTCGATTCGTACAAGAGCGTGCATGAGGCGATCGCGCATGGCGCGATTGCGAATGAAGCGAAGGTCATCACCGACTACGTCGATTCCGAGGAGCTGGAAAAAGGCGGTGTCGCCGAGCGGCTGGCGAAGGCCGATGCGATCATCGTGACCGGAGGCTTCGGCGAGCGCGGCACGCAAGGCAAGATCAACGCGATTCGCTATGCGCGCGAGAACGCGGTGCCGATTTTGGGCATCTGTTATGGCCTCCACATGATGGTCATCGAGGCGGCGCGCGATCTGCTCGGATTGCCGAAGGCGAACTCGACCGAGATCGATCCCAACTCGCCCGACCCCGTCATCGACATCATGGCGTCGCAGAAGGATGTCTCGAATAAGGGCGGCACGATGCGGCTCGGCGCGTGGCCATGCAATATCAAGCCGGGCTCACTGGCGGCGTCGCTCTATCGCAAGAGCAGTATCTCGGAGCGCCATCGCCATCGCTACGAAGTGAATAACGACTACCGCGAGCGTCTCGAGCAGGCCGGATTCATCGCAACAGGACTTTCGCCCGATGAGCATCTCGTCGAAATCATGGAGCTGAAGGGGCATCCGTGGTTTCTCGGATGCCAGTTTCATCCGGAGTTGAAGTCGCGCCCGCTCGACCCGCATCCATTGTTTCGCGGATTGATCAAGGCGGCGGCATCGCGGCGCGTCGCCGCACAGCCGAAGCATCCTAAGGTGAGAGCGCTCCGTTCCGTCTCGTGAAAGTTGCCGAAGTCAGAGTTGGCGACGCGATATTCGGCGGGCCTAAGCTCGTGTTGATCGCCGGACCGTGCGTCATCGAGAGCGAGGACTCCGCGCTGCGCCATGCCACCCGCATCGCGGAGATCGCCCGCAAGGCGGGATTCCCCTATGTCTTCAAAAGTTCTTTTGATAAGGCGAATCGTACCAGCCACGCATCGTTTCGAGGCCCGGGGCTCGAGGCCGGACTCAAGACGCTCGCGCGCGTGAAGCGCGAGGTGGGCGTTCCCGTGCTCACCGACATCCATGAAGTGGCGCAGGCGCATCCGGCGGCGGAGGTCGTGGACATCATCCAGATCCCCGCGTTCCTCGTGCGGCAGACCGATCTCGTGCACGAAGCGGCGCGCACCAAGGCCGCCATCAATCTGAAGAAGGGGCAGTTCCTCGCGCCCGGCGACATGAAATCGGCCGTCGCGAAGGCCGTCGATGCGGGCAGCCGGCGCATAATAGTGACGGAGCGCGGCGCGTCATTCGGCTACAACAATCTCGTGTCCGATATGCGCTCGTTGGTCATCATGCGAGGCTTCGGCTATCCGGTGGTCTTCGATGCGACCCATTCGGCGCAGCTTCCCGGCGGCGCGGGCGACAAGTCCGCAGGCCAGCGCGAGTTCATCCCACCGCTGGCGCGCGCGGCGGTCGCCACCGGCATCGATGGCATCTTCATGGAGGTGCATGAGGACCCGGATCGCGCGCTCAGCGACGGCCCGAATTCACTCCCACTCGATCAGCTCGCGCGTCTCCTCGACGATCTGAAGCGCCTCCACGACATCGCGCACGAAATCATCTCGCGCGCGTGACCGTCACCTTTCATTCGAAAATACCCCCTGATAGCGTGACGGGCGGCAGCTCTCGTGCTCAGTCCAAAACGCATAGCCAAGGCGCTCGCCGCATTCGGCGCCATCGCGCTCATCGCGCTCGTAGGCGTGACGGTGTATGTCGTGCGCGGTCGCGATGCCGCCTCGACGCTGAAAACCGCCGCCGGTCTGATCCCCGGATCGTTCCTTCATGTCCACAATTTCCACTGGACGCAGATGAAGGGCGGCGCGCAGCAATGGGTCCTTACCGCACGCGATGCCAATTACTCCAACGACAAAACTTCCGTGATGCTGAATGAGCCGGTCGTCACGATGACCTCGAGCGATGGCAAACCCGTCACCATGCGCGCTCCCAAAGCCGAACTTAAGATGGACGGCAATCATATCCAGCGTGCGCATATGAGCGGCGGAACCGAAATCCACTACGGCGACTTCGTGATGACGACCGACGAGGCGACCTTCGAGCCCGACGCCGATCAGTTCGATGCACCCGGTCCTGTCACAATCGAAGGCGACGGCATCAAGGTCACCGGTATCGGAATGACCGGGCATACCAAGACGCGCCAGTTCGAGCTTCTCAAACAAGTCGAGACCGAGATCGCGCCTCGCCACCTCGAATCGAATGCCGCGAAGAAGGGCTGAGCCGAAGCTTTGTCGATGAGCGTGGCCCGCCTCACACCTCTTGCCGCCGCCGTCGTATCGCTCGCGCTGACGATCCCGTCGCACCATCCGGCGCATGCGCAAAACGAGCCGGAGCCCGAATCGACGCCGATCGAGTCGCCTCAAGCCGAGCCCACCGAATACGTTCCGGTGACCGCCGGCGACGCCGAGCGCGCCGCGGCCTCACCGACTCCCGAAGTCGCAGCATCCCCGACCTCTGAGGAGACTCCGACTGAGCCCGCCAGCCCTTCGCCGGAGGCCACAGCTCAACCGACACCAACCGGGGCGGCCGCGCATCATCGGAAGAAAGAGGTGCAAAAGGCGAAGCTCTCGAAACCGGAGGCGTCAAAACCGGGGTCCCCAGGTCAGGTCGTGCCGGAGAACTCGCCGTTCGCCGGACTGAACTTCGGCAACCAGAAAGGGCCGACCGATATTAAATCGGATACCGGCACCCTCGACTATCAAAAGAAGGTCGCCATCTTCAGCGGCCATGTGCATGCGGTCCAGGCTGGAGGCGACCTGACTTCAGACCAGCTTAAGGTGCAATACGGCAAGGACTTCAACGACATCCAGATGATGTACGCCGACGGCAACGTACGGATGAGCCAGGGAACGCGGTGGATCACCAGCGATCACGCGGTGCTGAATCAGGGCACCCATGTCCTGACGTTCATCGGCAATCCAGTCGCGCATGACGGCCAGGACCAGATCACCGGATCGACCATCAAGGTCGATTTGATTAGCGGCAAGAGCACCGTCGATAAACCGCGGCTGATCATCTTCCCTCGCGAGGGGAAAAACCCTGATAATGGGGAAGCTCCGGAAAGCCCGTGAGCTGAACCAATTCGAATGGCCTTGGAAGTAAAGCTCGGACAAGATTTACGCCTGCGTCAGCAGCTGGTGATGACCCCCCAGCTTCAGCAGGCGATCAAGATACTGCAATTATCGCTCCCGGAACTGGAGGCGGTGGTCCAGACCGAACTCGATTCCAATCCCGTCCTGGAGCCGCTCGATTCCAGCCCGGCCGAGAATGCCGCCGAAAACAGCAGCAACTCCGACGATGACTTCACGCCTCCTCCTGACGGCGAATTGAACGAGGAGCGCGAGGCCGCGCCGGATTCTGCCGATGAGCCGCCCAACGAATGGGATGCCACCCCGAGTTCCGAGGAGCTTCCGGTCTCGACCACCACCGAGGCGCGCGATGCCAGCCTCGAGATGGAGCAGTTCGACCGGATCGATAAGCTCGACTGGCGCGAGTACATGGAGAACTACTCCAACAACTGGCAGGAGTCCGAGCCCGCCGATCCCGACGACGAGCGCCGCCAGACCGTCGAGAACACTCTTACCCGCAAGACCTCGCTCGAAGACCATCTGATGTGGCAACTGCGGATGTCGAGCCTGTGCGAGATCGATCAGCGGATCGGCGCCACCATCATCTACAACGTCAATGACGATGGCTACCTGGAGACACCGCTGGGGGAACTGGCCGCGCAGCTCGAGGTTCCCGAGTCCGAGGTCGAGCGCGTGCTCAAGCGCGTCCAGCAACTCGACCCTCCGGGCGCCGTCGCACGCGATCTGCGCGAATGCCTGCTGCTCCAGCTCCGCAACCTCGGGATGGAGGAGTCGCTGTCCGCGCGGATCGTGAGCAATCACCTCGATTTGCTCGAAAAGCATCGCTACAACGAGATCGCCAAGCTCCTGACGGTCTCGGTCGATGCGGTCAATCAGGCGCAGAAGATCATCTCGCTACTCGAACCTAAGCCGGGCCGCGACTATGGCGGCGAAGAACCGACCTACGTCATCCCCGATGTCTTCATCGTGAAGATGGGCGAGGATTATATCGTCACGCTCAATCAGAGCGCGGTGCCGCGCCTGCGCCTGGCTGGATACTACCAGCGCGTGATGAATGACGGTGCGACGGGTGCGGAGACTAAGGAATATCTGCAGGAGCGGCTGCGTTCCGCCAAGTGGCTGGTGAAATCGATCTATCAGCGCCAGCAGACGATTTATAAAGTCGCCAATTCGATCATCAAATTTCAGCGGGCGTTTTTCGATCACGGGATCGGCAGCCTGCGCCCGCTGGTGCTCAAGGATGTCGCCGAAGATATCGGCATGCACGAATCGACCATCAGCCGCGCGACCGCCAACAAGTATGCGCATACGCCGCAAGGCATTTTCGAATTGAAGTTTTTCTTCACCTCGGGCGTCAAAGCCGGTAGCGGCGAAGACGTCAGCGCGGAGACCGTGAAAGAAAAAATCCGCACGATGGTGACCGCCGAGCCCGCCAACAATCCGCTCTCGGACCAGGCGATCGCTGAGATCCTGCGTCGCGACAATATCAACATCGCGCGCCGCACGGTGGCGAAATATCGGCAAGCGCTGGGAATCCTGCCGTCGGCGAGCCGTAAACGGGTCGGATAAACAATTCGGCCCGAAAGGTCCAGGCCAACCGCATGAGTATGTCAAATGGCAAGGGCAAGAAGAGCCGCGCGATCGCACGCAAAGCCAGACGAGCGCAACGCATCGCTCCTTCTGACGTCGCGGTGCACGTCACCTTTCGGCATATCGAGGCAACCGACGCGCTGCGCCAATACGCGGAGCGGAAGTTCGCCCATCTGGGCCGCATCCTCAAGCGTCCGGCGGAAGCGCACGTCATCCTCGAAGTCGATAAGTATCGCCAGATGGGCGAGGTGACCTTCAAATCGGGCTACCTCGCAGCGACCGCTGCCGAAGAGAACACCGACCTCTACGCGGTGATCGATCTGCTGACCGACAAGGTCGGCCGTCAGCTCAAGAAGCATGTGGAAAAGGTAAAGGGGAAGAAGATGCGCGCACCCTCGACGCCGGAAGTGCTCGCCGAGGCCGAGGAGCTCGTCTAGCGCACGCCAGCCGTAGCGAGGAAAATCGGATCGAGTGAGATGGGGCCGCGGCACATTGCGTCTTGCAATGTGAAAGTTGATCTCCGCGCCCAGCTCCTACATAGATAGCATTGAGACCGAAACGGACCGCATGAAGATCACCGACTTCCTCACCCCCGAGATGATTGAGCCCTCGCTCAAGGGTCAAAGCAAATC
>Ga0335079_10003700_pt1 | contig 17604 bp, 19 predicted proteins | sample Lox_Sample_33_FD_206719 | JGI IMG/M metagenome (GOLD analysis project Ga0335079, IMG submission 206719) | Soil microbial communities from Loxahatchee National Wildlife Refuge, Florida, United States - Lox_Sample_3.3 | ecosystem: Environmental > Terrestrial > Soil > Wetlands | place: USA... | reverse complement strand
GGAGTTTTTGCTTTATGGCAGATTCTGACAAGGTGAAATGGGCCGTGGCGGGGTCTTTTGGTCCCGGTTTCGGTACAATTCGAGTTTCGCCATGAGCACAGGGAACGTGGTAGCGAAGAGCAAAGCAGCGGCCATCATCTCGAAGCCCGGCAATCCGGAACTTGCCCGCCTGGTTCCCAAGCTTCTGGAATGGTTCCAGCAGCACAACTACCACGTGGTGGTGGATATTGAAACCGCGTCGCAGGCGCCGGGGGTAGAAGTCCTCCGGCGGGAGGATATGGCCTCGCGCCCTTTGAGCTTTGTGGTGGTGCTGGGCGGGGATGGAACGCTTCTTTCGGCGGCGCGCGCGGTAGCCAAAGCCGGGATACCAGTACTTGGGGTAAACCTGGGTTCGCTGGGTTTCCTGACGGAAGTTCCGCTTACAGAGGTGTTCTCTACGTTGCAGGGAATTGAGGAAAACAGCTGCAACGTGGAAACGCGCTCGATGGTGCACTGCGAAATCCTGCGGCAGGATTCACGGGTGGCAGGATACGACGCGCTGAACGATGTGGTGGTCGGGAAGGGCACGATCGCCCGCTTGAACCACTGCGATGTCTATGTGGACCGGCTGTTCGTTTCGAGTTATCAGGCCGACAGCCTTATTGTTTCGACGCCCACGGGTTCGACGGCGTATTCGCTGGCGGCGGGCGGTCCGATCGTCATGCCGTCGGTGAATGCGTTGGTGGTGACGCCGGTATCGGCCCACTCGCTTACCCACCGGCCGCTAGTGGTTCCTGACACGGCTGAGATTGAAATTGTCGTCAAGACCGGTGAGGACGAAGCTTACCTGAGTGTCGATGGTCAGGTGGGCATGCCGATGTTTGACGGCGACCGCGTGCGCTGCCGCAAATCGCAATATCAGGTGAAGCTGCTGCGGGTGAAGGGGACGTTTTTCGACGTCCTGCGCACCAAGCTCAAGTGGGGCCAACGGTAAGCGGAGCTACTTCTCACAGCGCAGCAGATCGGCCATGGTCTCGCGCCGCCTGATCAACTTCGCCGCGCTGCCATCCACCAACACCTCGGCCGCGCGCGGGCGAGTATTGTAGTTGGACGACAGAGCCATACCGTAGGCGCCCGCATCAAGAACGGCGAGCAACCCTCCTTCGGGCACGAACGGCAGACCGCGATTGCGAGCGAGAAAGTCGCCGGTCTCGCAGACCGGACCGACGACGTCTACCAGCTCGGTTTCGCAGGAAGCGGGTTGCACAGGGACGATCTCGTGATAAGCGTCGTACAACGACGGGCGAAGCAAGTCGTTCATGGCGGCGTCGACTACTACGAACGTCCGCGATGTGGTGCTCTTCCGATAAAGCACGCGGGTGAGCAGGATTCCGGCGGGACCGACGAGCCAGCGTCCGGGCTCCAGCAGAAGATGTACATCGAGCTTTGACAAAGGGCGCAGCAAGGCGCCGGCATAGTCGCTGACGGTGGCCGGTGGTGGACTCGAATTGCTGTAGGCGATGCCGAGACCGCCGCCGGCATCGAGGTAGTGGATGGGAAGACCGTCTGCCCGCAATTGCTGAATTAATCGGACGATTCGCCTCATGGCATCGGCGAAGGGCCCGACCCGGGTAATCTGGGAGCCGATGTGCATGCTCACGCCGGCGACGCGCAGAGCTTTCAGGCCGGCCGCTTGCGCGTACAGATTACGAGCCTGGCTGAGCGGCACGCCAAACTTGTGCTGGTGAAGTCCGGTGGAGATGTGAGGGTGAGTCCGCGCGGGTACGTCAGGGTTGACGCGCAGCGAAATTCGCGCGTGCTTGTTTAGCCTGGCCGCACATTCCGCAAGCAAGCCCAACTCGGATTCGCTTTCCACGTTGAAGAGCAAAATGCCGGCTTGCAGGGCCGCGCGCATTTCCTCGGCGGTCTTTCCAACACCCGAAAACACGACTTTTCTTGCGAGACGGCGGCCGGCCTGCAGCACCCGTTCCAACTCTCCACCCGATACGACATCAAATCCGGCGCCCATTCCCGCCAGTAAACGCAAAATAGCCAGGCTGGAATTTGCTTTGACCGAATAGCAGACGGTGTGGCGTTGCCTGCGAAATGCATGCTCGAAAGCGCGGTAACGTTGCCGGATCGACGAAGCGGAGTAGACGTACAACGGCGTGCCGAAGCGATCTGCCAGGGAAGTGAGGGGAATGTCCTCGCAATGGAGGGTGGACGCCGAAGCACCAGCTTCCTTGATTTTGTGATATTGGAACGAGGGCGGACGCCCGGAAGCCGATTTGGAAGCGCTCACTTGCGTTTCCCGGAGTTGCCTTTCACGCGAATGGCGACTACCGTCTGATCGTCAAAAGTCTCTTCTCCGGCTGCGTGCTCGGCTACGGCCTCGAAGATCGCCTGCACCACGCAGTCGGCCGACTTGCCAACGCACTTCGAGATGATCTGATCGACCCGCTCGCGGCCGAACAGTTCACCAGCCTTGTTGCGTGCATCCAGAATGCCGTCACTGAAGAAAACGAAGAGGTCGCCAGGTTTGGCGCGGAAACTGAACTCGTCGTACTCGGCATCGTCGAACAAACCGAGCGGCAAGCCAGTCGCCTCAATGACTTCAATCTTGCCGTCATGGCAGTAAATCGGACGCGGCAAGCCGGAATTCGCCACCTGCAGCGTGCGGGCGCGGTCGTCCCACACGGCATAGATGATCGAAACGAACTGACCCTCGATGCGGCGCTCGCCCAAAGAGAAGTTGACGGCAGCGAGCATTTCCGAAGGCGCCGGCTCGATGGGAGCATGGGATCGCAGGATCCCGCTCACCAGGGCGGCGTAAATCGCTGCCGGGGCACCCTTACCGCTTACGTCGCCGATGACCAGCGCAGTGCGCGCCAAAGAGTAGTTGACGAAGTCATACAGATCTCCGCCGATGGCGCGCGCCGGCGCGAATTTTGCGGCCACATCCAGGTTGGTAAGCTTGGGCAAACTATGTGGCAGGAGCCGAAACTGCAGCTCCCGCGCCATGGCCAAATCGCGCTCCAAACGCCGTTCCTGGCGGGCAATCTGTTCGTAGAGACGCGCATTCTCGATGGCGATCGCGACCTGAGCGGCGAGGGTGGTTACGGTCCTGCGGTGATCGTCGGTGAAGAAACCCCGGCGAGTATGTTCGAGATCGAGGACCCCAATTACCTTGTCCTTGTAGATGAGCGGCACGGCCAGTTCCGAACGAGTCTCGGGGTTCAAAGAGATATAGCGGGAATCCTTGCTCACGTCAGGAACCAGCACCGCTTCCTTGTGCTGCGCGGCATAACCGACGACGCCGCGGCCAAGAGGGATGTCGTGCTTAAGCTGGATGTTCTCCTGGAAGCGCAGAGAAAACCGGTGCTGCAGCTTCTCGCCCGTACCTTCCAGCAGCAGGATGCTGAACATCTGGTAATCGATCAGCCGGTTGACAAGTTCGGCGATGCGCTTGAACAGTTCATCCAGGTTGAGAATGGACGTGAGTTCCCGCGAGATTTCATTCAGGAGCACCAGCGTGCGCGCCTGGCGGGTGGTGCGCGTGTAAAGGCGGGCGTTCTCAATCCCGACAGCCATCCGCGAACCGATCAGCGTGAGCAGCCGCTTGTGCTCTTCGGTGAAGTGATCTGCCTGGGGAGATTCAATGTTGATGACCCCGATCAGGCGGTTCTTGACGATCAACGGGACCGCCAGTTCGGAGCGAACGTTGGGAAGAGCCGAGATGTAGCGGGGATGCTTGGAAACATCGCCCACAAGAACCGACTCACGCCGCTGGGCAGCCGCGCCGGTGACTCCCTCACCGACTTTAATGCGGATACGCTCGGCCATCTCTCGCGGATAGCCCACCTGGAAGCGTATGCGCAGGTCCTGAGCCTTTTCGTTTAGCAACAGAATGGCGAAGATCTCATAGTCGATGACTTTGCGCACCAGTTCGGCCACGCGACGCAACGTGGTGTCGAGGTCGAGCGTAGTGTTGACAACATCTGCGACCTCCAGGAGAAGAGGGTCCACCCTGGGGAGCAGGTCTGTCTGGGTTGCAACGGGGGTCACACTTCTATGATAACAGCCGACACTCTATGTTCCTGACGGCTGCAACCGCACCCCCTGGCGGCCCGCCAGCCCAGGGTTTTCAATGATTTGCGCCAAACGAGGCGGGCAGAGTCTAGCCTTCGCGGGGAAGGATGCAGATGTCCGGCAGGTTGCGGTAACGCTCGGCATAATCCAATCCGTAACCCACGACAAATTCATCCGGAATCTCAAAACCGACGTAGGCGGCCTCGATCTGTTTTTTGCGGCGCGAGGGCTTGTCGAGCAGAGCGGCAATACGGAGCGTCTTCGGCTGGTGTGCCAGAAGAAGCTTACGAATGAAGGTCAGTGTGAGTCCGGTATCGAGGATATCTTCGACGAGAATTACGTTGCGGTCGCGCATGGACTGATCAACGTCCTTGGTAAGGCGCACCTCTCCGGTTGAATCCCAGCTTTCTTTGAGTTCCTGGGTGGGGCTGGGCCGGTTGCCGTAGCTGGAGACCCCGATGAAATCGAAGGTAGCATCGAGTTGCACCTGACGCGCCAGGTCGCTGAGAAAAATTGCGGCTCCCTTGAGCACGCCAACGAAGATCACCGCTTCGCCGGCGAAGTCGCGAGTGATCGCCGCGCCGAGTTCGGCCACGCGGCTGGCAATGCGTTCCCGCGAAATCAGAACCCTTGGTTCGCTCACGGCGATTCATATTAAACTAGACGATTGGCAGTGCGCGCGGGGCGAAACCTAATCGGAAAGACGGCAACTGCACATGAACCTGAAAGGCATCAAGCTGACTTGGTTGGGCCACGCCACCTTCCGCATCGAAACCCCCGGAGGAAAAACCATCCTGGTGGACCCCTGGATCATGGGGAATCCATCCTGTCCTGAAAAAGACAAGACCGTGACGAAGGTGGACGCGCTGCTCTGCACCCACGGCCACTTTGACCATATCGGCGATGCGGTGGAGATCGCCCGCGCCCACAACCCGATGGTGGTGGGCATTTTCGAGTTGTGCGGCTGGATGGAAACGAAAGGCGCGAGACGAACTGCCCCGATGAACAAAGGCGGCAGCCAGACCGTCGAGGACATTCAGGTCACCATGGTGCACGCGGAGCACTCCTGCGGAATCCAGGATGGCGATCAAGTCATTTACGGCGGCGAAGCCTGCGGATACGTCATGGAGTTTTCAAACGGCGTGAAGCTCTACCACGCGGGAGACACCTGCGTGTTCGGCGATATGGCGATCATTCGAGATCTCTATGCCCCGGAGATTGCGATGCTTCCGATTGGCGACCGCTTCACTATGTCCCCCCGTGAAGCCGCTTACGCCTGCGGCCTGCTGAAGCCGAAAACCGTGATCCCGATGCACTTCGGGACTTTCCCGCTTCTGACCGGGACGCCGGGCGAGCTTCGGAAGTTGCTTCCAGCCGTGGAGATCGTAGAGGCCAAGCCGGGAGTCACAATTTCCTGAGGGACCAGGCGAAGGATGCCGGCATCAAACGCGGCAGATTTGAGGGAAGAACATTGGCACAAATGGACAACAGCAAGCCGCGTTGGCGCATGCATGGCATTACAGAGGAAGGCGTCGAAGACTACCTGTACGACATGCTTCCGCCCCGCGACGAAGTTCTGACCGAGATGGAAGCCGAGGCCACCAAGCGGAGCATCCCGATTGTCGGCCCGGTGGTGGCGCGATTTCTGCATCAACTCGCGCTGATGACGGGCGCGAAACGGATATTCGAAATGGGCTCGGCCATCGGGTATTCCACGATCTGGTGGGCGCGGGCGGTCGCGCCGGGCGGCCGCGTGATTTACACAGACGGAGACCGCAAGAATGCTGACCAGGCGCGCCACTACTTCGAGCGGGCTGGAGTCAGCGACCGCATCCAGATCAAGGTCGGCGATGCGCTCGAACTGCTTTCGGAACAGAAAGAGGATTTCGACATCATCTTCAATGATGTGGACAAGGAAGACTATCCGCGGGTGCTGCGGCTGGCCGTTCCGCGGCTGCGCAAGGGCGGATTGTTTGTAAGCGACAATGTTTTGTGGAGCGGGCGGGTCACAGAGAAGAATCCGTCGGAGACAACAACCAAGGCGATTCTCGAGTTCAACCGGCTGCTCTATGGGTCGGCGGATTTGTTCACGGTAATTCTGCCGGTTCGAGATGGCGTTGCCGTGGCGGTGAAGAAGTAGCTCTGAAGTAATTTGGGAACTTCCATTTTGAGGGTAAAATATCTTCATGAATATTCCGGACAACGAGCAAGAGTGGCGCAAACACGCAATAGCAGAGAACTGTAAGTGTGTCGCCTGTGGAGAGCTGATTTCGTTCGAGGACCGGCAGATCTATATGGACCGGCGGCTGTGCAGCTATTGCGCAAAAATGATTGCGCCCAAGGATTACGAAGCCACCAAGTAAAGCCCTCGTCGTCCTGTGGGGCGGGCGACTACGCTAGATGGACTTGACTGGAATCTGCGTCAAGTCCTCCACCAACCCAACTTCCTTCTGCACGAACGGCTCGGCGTAAACCACGCCTCCGAACATCCCGTAGAAGCGGGCCATGGCTTCAATGCGGGAGCGGATCTCCGCCTGTGCAGGAAACAGGTCTTTGCCGGCCTCCTGGTCGCTGAATTGGGTCCTATAGGCCATCAGCGCCTGGAAGCGGGTCTCGAACTGCGCGCTGATGTCGACCACGAAAGTGGGACGCACGTCGGAGTAGAGGGAGGCATAGACAATCTTGAATGGCCGGTGGGGAGGTAAGGCCGGCGATTCACCTGAGCCAGTGGTAGCCGGAGCGATCCTGAGTTTTGCGAGTCCCGCCAGAAAACACGCCTCGTACCCCAGAACTGACGCGGTGTAATGGTCCGGGTGCCGTCCCTGCCAGTAAGGCAGAATCACGACGCGAGGTCGTTGCTCGCGGATGACGCGGGCGACCTTGATACGATTTTCCCAGGTATTTTCCACGCGGCCGTCCGGAATGTCCAAAGCTTGCCGCCAGGCGACGCACAGAAGCTTTGCTGCATCGCTGGCTTCCCGCGCGCGGTCGTCGGCCGTGCCCCGGGTGCCCATTTCACCCTGGGTGAGGTCGAGGATACCGGTGCGGTGGCCGGCGTGGGCCATTTTGAGGAGCGTGCCACCGCAGGTTTGTTCTACGTCGTCGCGGTGTGCGGCAATAGCCAGGATGTCGAGCGCTGAAGGCATGCAGGTCGAAAAAGAATACAAAGAAGCTGCGGGACAAGCAACTGATGCGCTCGTGTGGAGATGGCTACTCGAGGTTGCCTTGTTCGAGTACTACGTTCTCGCGCACGATGAGGCGGTGAGATGCCATTTCTTTCAAGGTGGGCAGAACGCGCCCAACGTGTTCATCGGTGTCGACGAAGATGATGATCACGGGTAATTTGCCGCCGGCATCCACCAGATGGGAAGTCTCCACTCTATGGCGGCCGAGGAATCCGGCAACGGCGTGCACCGCGGTGGCGGCGTACACGTTTTCCTTGCGCAGATAGTTGAGGATTTCCACGTGCAGCGGACGGTGATGCCATTGGTCGGCTTCGTTGAGATAGATGGTGACCTGCACTGCCATATTCACGGGCATTCTAATCGCAATCCTCCGTTTCCAGAAAGTGGTGTCGAGCCAGACCGCTGCACCTGATGTAAATCGAGTCCTTTACTACGGCTACAGAGCTCGCGCCAGCGCCATCCCGGCGAGTGCTCCAACCAGGCAGAGCAAGTTATTGCTGAGAACGTTCAGCACCATGAGCAGCCACTGCCCCTGCTCGAAATACGCCATGGATTCGAACGCATAGCTGGAGAAGGTGGTGAATGCCCCGCAGAATCCCACTACGACCAGCAGACGCCAGCGAGGATCCAGCAGCACACGCTCTGTGGTCCACATCACGAAAAACCCCACAATCAGGCTGCCGAGCACGTTAATGATCAGCGTTCCGTAGGGAAAGACGGGGCCGAACAGGCGGGCAGCATAGCGGGTCAGCAGATAGCGAGCGTTTGCTCCTGCGATTGCGCCCAGGGATATGACGAGGAAGTCGTTCACGATGGAGTTCTCCCACAGTTTCGTAGGAGTTATCAGCCTCAGCGTTGACAGCCGGCTGGGGCGGTTTAGGCGAACTCCATCGCCGCTATTCTTTTTTACCACAGAGAAGCGGGTCGGCGGCTAATGACATTGGTACTATTTCTTTCGCTCGACCAGGAAGTGGGCCAGCGACTTCATGGTCTCGGCCCGAGGCCCGAAACTCTCTAATGCGCTGAGCGCGGCGCTGACCAGGGAATCTGCTTTCTGCAAGGACTCGTCAATTCCGAAGAGTGAGGGATAGGTCACCTTCTCCGCGGCGGTGTCCTTGCCGGCGGTCTTGCCGAGCTGCTCCGAGGTCTGGGTCACATCGAGAACGTCGTCGACGATCTGGAAGGCGAGTCCGATCGATTGCCCGAACGATTTCAGATGGCGGACTATCTGATCGTCCGCACCGCCGTAAAGCCCTCCACTTACGACACTGGCAGTGATCAGGGCTGCGGTCTTGGAGCGGTGGATGTACTCGAGCGTGGCGAGATCGGGCTTATGGTGTTCGGCCTCCAGGTCCACAACCTGCCCGCCAATCATTCCGTCGATTGTGCCTGTGCCGCGAGCGATCTCTTCGATGATGCGCACTCGAGCTTCGGGCGGACAGGCCAGGCGGGACAGGACTTCATAGGCCTGGGTTTGCAAAGCGTCTCCGGCGAGGATGGCGATCGCCTCGCCGAAAGCCTTATGACAGGTAGCGCGACCGCGGCGGAGGTCGTCGTTATCGAGGGCAGGCAAATCGTCATGGATCAGAGAATAGGTATGCAACATTTCGAGGGCAGCACCCAAGTCTTCAATGCCTCGGGGCAGGGAACCCGCGACCATTCGACCGGCCTCGATGCAAAGGATCGGGCGCAGGCGCTTGCCTCCCGCGAATACGCTGTGGCGCATGGCGCGGTGGATGGAGACCGGATGCTGGGTGGCAGCAGGCAAAAGGCGCTCCAATGCGGCATCGGCTGACCTTTGCCCTGTCTCCAGGGTGTCTTTGAGCATGTCGGTGAGTATAGCAAGGGGAAATTCCATGGTCAGCGGCAACAAAAAAAGGGCGCCGGCCGGCGCCCTTTCACTATGGGTGAGATTCTCATGCAGCTGCGGAACGCGCTACCGGGGGGTTGCGAAGAGCGGCGGCGAGAATTGCATGTGGATCGGAAGCGGACAGACATCGGCGGCGCCGACACTCAATGCTGCCGTCCACATGGCTTCGTCTGCCAGACGGTGAGTACAGATGCGGGAAGCGGCGCCTTCACTTGCGGTTGGGCGTCGTTTCGGTCAAGGGCTCAAACGGTTCAGCCTGGAGTTTGCCGTTCTGCTTGAGCAGAACTTCGACCTTGCCCTCGGCCTGCTCCAGTTCTTTGCGGCAGCTGGCCGAAAGTTGCATCCCCTCCTCAAAAAGCGCCAGAGACTTTTCCAGGGGCACTTCTCCCTTTTCGAGTTCCTGCACGATTTTTTCCAGACGCTGGAGGCAATCCTCAAATTTGGGCAACGACAACTCCTTTCCTTAATTCTAATCCAGTCCAGACAACGATCCGACCGGAGAAATATCAGCTTTAAGGCTAGACGGTCGCAGCCGAACCGGTGGAAGTACCGAGCACCTCAAGCACGTCGACTGCAGAAGCGTAGCGACCCAGCGGCGCGCTGATCTGGGCTCCCTGCACCATTGTTCGCACCGCCGAGAGCATTTCGCGGGCGATGGCGATTCCTTCCTCGCGGGCCGCTTCCGGAGTTGCCGCGGCAGCCATGCGCTCGACAATAGCATCGGGCACGGAAACGCGCAGTTCGTTCTTCATGAACTCGGCGTTGCGGACGCTGAGCAGGGGCCAGATGCCGGCGATTACGGGTATGCGGCAATGCTCAATCCGACGCAGAAAGACCTCGAGTAAGCGCAGATCGAAAACCGGTTGGGTAACGGCATACTCTGCACCCGCTTGTACTTTGTATTCGAATCGCCGGATTTCTTCGTCAAGCGTGGGAATGCCGGGATTAGCTCCGACGCCCACGACAAACCCGGTGCCTGCTCCGATGGGATTGCCGCCGATGTCGGTGCCCTGGTTGAGACTGTGCACGATGTTAACTAAGCCAATGGAGTCCACATCGAATACCGCAGTGGCATCGGGATAGTTGCCCATTTTGGGCGGATCACCAGTGATGCATAGCAGATTACGCAGTCCCGTGGCCGCGGCTCCCAGCAAGTCCGACTGTATGCACAACACATTCCTGTCGCGGCAGGTGTAGTGCAAAATTGTCTCGATGCCGACTTCCCGCTGCAACAACAGGCAGAGCGCCTGATTGCTCATGCGGGCCGAGGCGCGGGGGCTGTCGGGGATGTTGATTCCATCCACTCCGACTGATTTCAGGAACCTCGCCCCTTCAACCTCGCGGCTGATATCGGTTCCTTTCGGCGGCACAATCTCCACCATGGTGAGGAACTCTCCTGCCGCCAACTTGGCGCCCAGGCGCGAGCGTTGCGCGAGTGTGATCGCGTGAGCCGGGGGCGTCATTGCGCCCTTTTTCGGTGCAGTGACCGGAACCCTGGACCGCGCTTCTCCGGCGCGCAGGGCCGACTTCATCGCACGAATGTGGTCCGGTGTGGTACCGCAGCATCCGCCTACGAGGCGCACGCCAGCCCCGACGAACTTGCGCGCATAACTGGCCATATATTCAGGCGAACAGAGGTAGATGTTGCGGCCCTCGACCGAGCGCGGCACGCCGGCGTTGGGTTGAGCGGAAATCGGAAGACTGGTCGAGGCCCGCACCCGCTCGATCGCATCCAGCATATCTACCGGTCCCACACTGCAATTGCAGCCGATGACGTCAACACCCCAATCCTCCAGACGGGGAGCAAAGGCTTCGGGGGTGGAGCCGTCGAGACAATTCCCGTCTTCGTCAATGGTGACCTGCGCCACTAGCGGAATTTGCGGCGCTACTTCACGCGCGGCTTGGATTGCCTGATGTATTTCCTCGAGGTAGCCAAAAGTTTCCAGGATCAGCAGATCCACCCCGCCCTTCACCAGGGCTGCAATCTGCTCGCGGAACGCTGCACGGGCCTCTTCAAAAGATGTTTTCCCCAGCGGTTCAATACGGATTCCCAGTGGCCCCACCGAGCCGGCAACCCAGACATCGAAACTCTTGGCGGCTTCTCGCGCGATGCGGGCTCCTGCCATATTGGTCTCAGAAACGCGGTCTGCCATGCTATGCCGCGCCAGGCGAAACGAGTTCGCCCCAAAAGTATTGGTTTCAATTATCTCTGCACCTGATTGCAAATATTCGTGATGGATGCTCCGAATCATGTCAGGCTGGGACAGATTTAGTTCGTCGTAGCAGCGGTTGATGAAAATCCCCTTGGCATAAAGCAGGGTGCCCATCGCGCCGTCGCAGAGCACGGGGGATTTCTTTAGCCGTTCCAATAGGTTGGTGGGCATTTGTGTGAGGATACAAGATGGTTCCCGGTTTTGCATCATGGCCGAAGCGCCGGGAACCGGCGGCGTCAATTCCGCTCATCAGGCCTCTGTTATAATCCCGTTTTTCGCATCTAAATCACTGTCCCTCATGATGTTCGGAGTCCCAGGTTTGAAGAGAGTCCTGACCAGTATTGCTGTCCTTATCGCGCTTGGTGTCTCCGTGGTGTCGTGCGGAAGTTCAAGTTCCAGCAGCCAGCCGACCGTCAGCGGGTTGAAATTCCGCGCCCTGGTATCGAATCCTCTACTGCCCGTCGGGACCGGTTCCACGCCCGTTCTGGAGATTGTGGACGCGTCGCATGACGTGCTATCAGCCTCACACATCAATCTGCTGGGTACGTCCCAGCAGCCCGGGTTGATGGCGGTTTCCGCCAACCTGAAGTACACGCTGGTCTTCAGTCCTGCCGGGAACACCGTCACGGCCATCGACAATACGACCGAGGCAATTGCGCTGGTCAGCAACGGCAGCACCAACCCGCCTTCACTTCCACCGATCGGACTGCCGGGTCTGACCGAAAGCATGTTTGTAGGCACCGACAATGCGACCGCATACGCTGCCGTGCCGAGCGCGGCAGTAGCAGGTCAAGCGCCCGGGGTCGTCGTGGTTTTTAGCTTGCTCACGGGAAACATTACCGCGAGCATTCCGGTCGCCGGCGCCCATTACATCGTGCCCAGCCATGACGGGAATCACATCCTGGTATTCAGTGATAACTCGGATAGCGTAACGGTGATCTCGCCTATTCTGATCGGTACCAGTACAGACCCGCGCACCGTAGTGTGTTGCTTTGACCGTCCCGTGTGGGGCATCTTCAGCAGCGATGACGCGACGGCGTACGTATTCGATTGCGGTCCGGAATGCGGCGGCACGAGCGCCGGAATCACGTTGCTCAACGTCGGGGCCCTTACCACCGGAGCTACGATTCCTGTGGCAGGAGCTACGATGGGACTGCTTAGCGGAAGCACATTGTACGTGGCAGGGACGCCTCCGGGTACCGCCTGCAGCGGCGGGACCGCCGCGACGAGTTGCGGTGTACTGAACGTGATCGATGTAGGCTCTCTGGCCGTGACCAACGCAAGCCCCATTGTAATTACAGACGGTTTCCACAATCGTATGCAAATGGGCGCGAATGGGCAGCTTTTCATTGGGGCCCGCACTTGTTCCAACATCAACATTTCAGGTGGGGAAGTGCGCGGTTGTCTGTCAATTGTGAACACTGCCAATTCTACGGTTGTCATTCCGCCCGATACGGGAGACGTTACCGGAATTCAGCCGATCACGGGTCGAACCGTAGTCTATCTTTGCCAGGGCGGCAACTTCCGCATTTACGACACAACCACCGACAAACTTCTTGTCCAAACCCTGCCGATCCAAATCGTCGGGCAGTCCATAGACGTCAAGTTGATAGATTGACGACGAATCAGCAGGATTCAGGGTGCCAACGTCAACTCGTGGGCTGCGCTTGCTTTCACAGCGGCTGGCGAGAAGGGCAAGGCAAACGTGAAACCCTGATACCAGGCGCTCCATTGGTCCATGTAGTACGGGCTTAGAAAATTGCCCGCTTCCCCGGTCACCAGGTTCAGAGTTGATCGGTCGAGGTCGCCCAGGTCAACCGTCATCCGCTCAGACGGGCCATGGCTACGGGAAACCGCCTTCACGGTAAATTCGCTTCCCGACTGCGGCTGGGTTCCCGGCCCGGTCCAATGGCGCAAGAGTGGGATCCTGCCGAGAATGGGGTGCTGAATCTCCAGAGGATGAAACGTGCCCCACTGCCAGGAATTCAGGTCGCGCGGTGCGCCGGGGCCACTGACGGCGGCTTCAATGGCTGCATTCAGCAGTTCGTCATAACTGGGGTACGCCTCGGGCAGCCATCGTTTAGGCTGATGCTGGAGAACGTTCTCCAGCCAGACAGATTGCATCATCCAGCGATATTGTTTCCAGTCGAGCGCGGGGTCCGATTGGGAATTGCCAGTGGCGCTGCCGAGCTTTGGCTCGAGCAGCAAACGAGTCAACGCGGCACGCGCACGATAAGCAATAGTTGGCGCGGATGATTGCTCGCTCATGCGGCCGTCCCACTGCCGCAGGATGTCGGCTGCGGCACGAGCGCGCGTAGAAGGATTCTTGGCGTGGTCCACAGCGTAGACCAGTCGCTCGCCGACGAAACGATCGAATTCGGAATAGATATCGGTTTGCAGCGCCAGCATATCGGCCGCAGAGAACTTCTTGCCGGATTCGAGCACACGGTAGACGCGCGCTGCCCTCCACGGGGCTTCCCACTCTGCGCTCAGAGAGTAGGGATACTTGTCGGGCGTAATGCGACTATTCGCAGTGGCCAGAGTTCCCGACGGGGGATTGAGAATACTCGGTAATTTTTCGAAGGGGACGTAGGCAGTCCACTCATGCGCGTCGTCGCTGCCATTTTCGGGCAAGCTGCCGTCGCCGCTGGCGCGAATCGGGATTCTGCCGGTAGCCTGGTAGCCAATGTTGCCTTCCCGGTCGGCATAGACGACGTTTTGCGCGGGAGCGTCAAATTCGGAAAACGCCTTCCTGAACTCTATCCAGTCTCGGGCCGAATCAACATGGAAAAAGGGATTGCGGGGACCGTCATAGAGTGTCCAGCGCAAGGCGAGCTGGCGTGTTTCTCCCGGGACGAGCTCGCTGATGACCGGGCCATGGCGGGTAACTGGCACATCCACGATCACGTCAGGCTTGCCCTTTACCTTGATCACTTCGTGGCGGCGCTCCGGTGACTTCCATCCGCCTGGAGTGAGATATTGGCCGTCGGCGTTGAAAGTCTCGATATAGATGTCCTCGACAGTTGGGCCGAGGTTGGTAAATCCCCAGGCGATGTTCTGATTGTGTCCCACAATCACGTAGGGCATGCCCGGCAAGGTCACGCCCGCGACGTCGAAGCCTCCACAACTAGCATCGCTGCATCGCAGGTGCGCTTCGTACCACAGGTTGGGCATGCGGTGGCCGAGATGCATATCGTTGGATAGGAGCGGCTTGCCCGACTCAGTATGGCCGCCGGAAACCACCCAGTTGTTGGAGCCTTTGACGAAAATCGAATCGCGCTCGACTTCGGAAATTGGCAGCGCAGGGAACTCAAGGTGAGTTACCGAACTGTTGTCTTGCGAATCCTCATCGTCGTCTTCCTGTTTCTGTTCATTGCCTGGAAGGACATCTTCGAGATGCGGGCGAGACACCGTCGGCGGACGGTCGTGCCATGACGAGTTGACGTACAGGTCGGCCGTAAGCTCGGGGCCAAGCTTGGCCAGGACCTTCTCGTGGCCCAGCGCATGGATGAAACTGGTGCTGAGATCATCCACCATCTCTGCGGCGATCAGCGCCGAATCCTCGGACGTCCAGGGCCGGGGCGAATAGCCGAGAATACGAAACTCAATGGGCAGGCGATCCTTGTGAGATGAGAGGTAAGCGTTTACGCCCCGCGCATAAGCTTCAGAGCGAGCCCGATCCTCAGGCGATCCTGTCTCGATGATCTTGCGGGCCGCTGCGCGCAGGCCAAGGATTCTTTGCCTGCGATCGTGGGCGAGGTACTCTGGGCCGAGAATTTCCGAAAGCTCGCCTGCTCCGTAGCGCCGCATGCCATCCATCTGCCAGAGCCGGTCCTGGGCAGTTACGTAGCCCTGTGCGAAAAAGAGATCATCAAATGACGCGGCGGTTATTGTGGGGACGCCGTGGGAGTCGCGAATTATGCTAACGGGTGCCGACAGGCCGGAAACCTGTATCTTGCCGTCGAGCTGGGGAAGGGCAGAGCGAACGACGAAGTATAACCATGCGCCGCTTCCTATTGCTGCGACAAACAGGGCGATCAAGAGGTAGGCTGCAGCACGCCACGGCCGGAAACGCGAGGGAGGAGGAGCCGGGGTCGTCGTGGTTGCCATGCCAGATTCTCGATTCTAGGATGTGCAGCCGGAGAAGACAAACGAGACTGGGCTTGCCGAGCGGTTGGCGGCGCGTCATAAAGCCCAGTATGATTCAGGTGGAACGCAGCGCCTCGTTATCTATGTTGCAAAGACGCATTGACGATCAACCCAGCATCTCGCGGGAGATGATCCGGGAGGCCGAGCAGATCCTGCATCAGCACTTGAAGCGGGTCGGTCTTAAACATACAGCTCAGCGGGACACGATCCTGCGCACGTTCCTGGAAACACGCGAGCACCTGTCAATTGGCGAATTGCACCGCCTGGTGCAGAAAAAAGATCCGAAGATCGGTTTCACGACCATCTATCGAACTCTGAAGCTTTTCGCCGAATGTGGCCTGGCGAGCGAAGTGGCGTTTCACGATGGCATTGCGCGCTATGAACATCAGTACAACCGCCGCAGCCATCATCACATGGTGTGCACCGAGTGCGGCAGTTCCGTAGAGTTCTTCTCGCCCGAGGTGGATGATCTGGAGCAGGCCATTGGGCGCAAATATCGTTTCCTCACGACCCGGCACACTTTTCAGATCTACGGAATCTGCGAAGACTGCGGCAAGAAGAACGGTTCGCGGCGCGGAGCGTAAGGCTCACTGTTTCCATGCATCAACGGAGAGTGAGCAATCCGCCAGGCGCCAGAAGCGGAAGAAAGCCGGTCTGAAAGTTCCGGACAATCCCAAACAGGACGATCACGATGCCGAGGCCACGAATGCAGACGGCCGGCAGAAAGACCCTGGGCAGATAATGCCCGCGAAAGGCGAAAGCGGAGTATGAGGCCAGGCCGTAGGTTAGGAACGGCAGAGAGAGAACCGCCAGCGGATTCATTGCGAAGGCCGCCCGCAAATTTCCATGTAGAAGTTGGTGGAAGGCACGCAGGGAACCGCATCCCGGGCAATACCATCCGGTCAGCGCCCGCAGAGGACAGGGAGGAAAAATGCCTGCGGTGGCAGGATCAAAGAGGCGAAGCAGCACCACAGCCACCGCAACTGCACTCAGCAGGGCGATGGCAAGCCTACGATCGGATTCGGCGGCGGTCATTTCCAAGTCTCCGGATCAGCGGTGACTCAGCAGAGCCAGCATGCCCACCATCACGTAGAGCAGGATGATGAGCACACCTGCACCGCCTGAGATCCAGCACCACATCTTCGCGTTTCGGGAGGCGGCCTGAGCACCTGCGATATCGCCGCCCGTGATTTTGCTATTCACCTGCGCTGCATAAACGATGGCAGCGATTCCTGTGGGCAAACAGCAGAACACGGTCACCAGAATGGCCGGAACCAGGTAGTTCGGAATGTTGACCATTGCCGGCTGCCCTGGTGGAATCACCGCCGAAGGGACGGCGAGCACCGATTTCTGAAGATCCTGACCGCACTGGGTACATTTCACCGCATTGTCGGCGTTGTTGGTACCACATTGTGAGCAGAACACCTATGTGGCCTCCATTGCTGAAGTCTTGCCGGGGCAACCGATCGTTTCGTGGATGCACACTGCGTTGACCCGGACTGCGCACGCATGGGGAACCGCAAAACGTTACTCTCAGCGCAATGATCCGTCAATCTGGCAGCTGCGGTTTGCTTTGTAGCGGCTATTCTGTTAACTTCCGCTCGTGTAAGGCGCAGACGGGAAAGACCAGTCTGCGGCGGTCCAAAAATGCGTGCTTGGGGGTTGCCATGGCTTTTTGCAGCGGTTGTGGAACTCAGATCGCAGATGGCTCGACCATGTGTCCGGCCTGCAGCAGCAAAGCGGCTTCGGCTGGAGCTCAGGCGGGCGCCGGCGGCTTGACCGATAACGTGGCCGGCATGCTGGCATATGTGACCATTGTTCCCGCGATCATCTTCCTGGTGGTCGAACCTTACAATAAAAGGCGGTTCATCCGCTTTCATGCGTTTCAGTCAATCTTTTTCTGCGTGGCGTGGACGGTGCTGTGGATCGCGCTCTCCTTCGTCGGAGCCATTCCTGTCCTGGGATGGGCCACACTGTTGATCTGGCCTTTGCTTGGTCTGGGTGGCCTTATTTTGTGGATTATTCTCCTGCTCAAAGCGAACCAGGGCCAGATGTTCAAACTGCCAGTGATCGGAGACATGGCCGAAAAACAGGCCGGGGCGATGTAGCCTTTGCGTTC
>Ga0335079_10003699_pt1 | contig 17604 bp, 16 predicted proteins | sample Lox_Sample_33_FD_206719 | JGI IMG/M metagenome (GOLD analysis project Ga0335079, IMG submission 206719) | Soil microbial communities from Loxahatchee National Wildlife Refuge, Florida, United States - Lox_Sample_3.3 | ecosystem: Environmental > Terrestrial > Soil > Wetlands | place: USA... | reverse complement strand
GAGGGGAAATCACTCATTGCATCGCCTCGTATCCGCGCGGAACTGATTCAGAGCGCCGCCGGCCACCGGCAGCACCGGCCGCGCGATCACCATCTCGACGGCGCGGGCGGCGTTTGGCTTGAAATATTGAGCGTTGCTCACCTGAACCTGGCTGATCGGGAGCGGCACAGGCCGTGAATTCAAGCAGAACTGATCGAACGCCCAGAAGCAGAACGAGTAGAGCTTCAACGGCCGCCACATTCCATAGGCCTGTGCCATCGGTGGGTCCGGAGGACCGTACAGCCCGGACAGGAACATGCACTCCGAAGCGGGCCGGCCCAGCGTGGTGCCGAACGCGATCACCTGCCGGATCAGCGTGGACGTCTTCTGCCACACATCGTAGTCGAATCCTTCGCATCGGAAGTACTTGACGTCATAGGACGAGTTCTTCCATTGGTTGGGCAGGTTCACATAGAAGTTGAGCGCGCGGAACTTGGCGCTCGGCGCTGGCGAGCCCTGGTTTGCATCGAGCGGCCAAAGGCATAGCGCCCATCGAGGGGAGCATCAAGTCTGGATCACGACCGTCAAATCGGAGCCAGGATCAGGCGCAGCGACGGCTCTGATATCGAACGCCAAGTCATATCCCTCGTTCAGAATGGGTGTCGGCCAGATGCACGGCCGGATCGCGCATACCGGATGGTCTTTCATCACGACGGTACCATGTCGGCCAAGCCGCCGGATAGAACCGCCTGGACTACCTCCATGCTGGTCGCATCGCCACACAGAAGCCGGTGCTCGCCCATCAGCCAGACATCTCCGGGCGCGGTAACCGCGTGCTCCTCCTCTTCAGGAATCTCATCGTCGTCGGTGAGTCCAAAATTGGACTCCTCGGGATCGCGGAGGAGTTCCTCAACCTCCTCGTCGGTGAAACCCACCAGATCGAGGTCGAAACCTTCCTCCTCGAGGGACTCCAATTCCACGCGCAGCATCTCTTCGTCCCATCCGGCGTTCAATGCCAGACGGTTGTCCGCGAGCACGAGGGCCCGGCGCTGCGGCGGAGTCAGATGATCCAGGACGATGACCGGAACCTCGGCCAGCTTCAGCTTTCTCGCTGCCGCGAGGCGCGCGTGGCCGGCGATGATCACACCGTCTGCGCCAACCAGAATCGGATTCGTCCAACCGAACTCAACGATGCTGGCCGCGACCTGCGCCACCTGCTCCTCGGAGTGGGTGCGGGCGTTGCGTGCGTAGGGAATGGAAACGGGTTCTTGGATCACTGGAGTTGCCGTCGTTGGCCGCCCCTTCGCGCACAGTTGGCCCACGTTGCGCCGGGTCGCGGCGGGTTGGCCTGTCCTGCCAGGCTGGCTGGCGGCCGCCACGGGGCGCGCCTGGGTGACCACCGACCACCTCTTTTTTCGTCCGACGGTAGCGAAATGGTGCAATCGTGCAACGCGCCGCCGCAGATCGCCCGGAAGTACCTATGAAAGGGAATCACCGTCCCCAGTAGGCAACAATCAATCCCTCGCCGCCGTTGTTGGCATCCACGTAGTAGTCGGCAGGTGAGAGTAGGTGACGGTCGTCCGTGGCCCAGACCTCGAACGCGTCCGCGATCCCACCGCCTGCGCCTGTCGGCCAGAACTCTTTGATGACGCCGGTCCCGTCCGCCTTGTTCATCCCAGCAACACCGAGGAATACCCGCCCGGTCTCTCCGATGACGGCTGCGAAACGGAGACGCGACGCGCGCAGATCGGTATTTGTAGTGACGCGCACCGGCGTGCCCGGAGTGGAGACCGCGATCTTACCGAACGATCCTGCCTGCATGAGCCTTCTTTCTCTGAGTCACGGGCTTGCTACGTGCGACGAAGGCGCCGCGCGCTCTCGCCAGATATCGGCCACCGACCTGCCGCCGATACTTCACGCCACAACACAGTCCGTAAGCACCTGCAGGAAAACCGCGCGGGTGTTTACCGGGTTGCCATCGTCGTCTCGCTGATCGAGCCGCCGGAGAGTCCAGCAGCGACCGGTCGCGACGTTCTCTAAGAAGCTGTATCGTGTGCCGGCCTTGGCATGGGTCTCGATGGGATTCCCGCCGTCCTGCTGCAACAGCCAAATCGCCTTCAGGTGGCCCTTCCGTCCGTAGGCGGGTTTGACATAACCGCTTGCGATCAGCCGCTTTGCTGCCTCAAGCGTGCGGAAACCCAGAGAAGTCCCATCTGCCGCGTAGATCGGGATCTGTTCGCGCTTCGAAGACACTTTTGTTGTTGGATCGGAGGGAAAGAGTTTCGCGAGAGTCCCTTCTCTCGAAGGCGAGCGCCGCAGCGTTCATCTCCTGAATATCAGGCTCGAAACTCAGTCGTCAACAGAGAAATCGATGGCGGTGGGTTCGTGGCTGTCCGGGCCGTGCGAGATGGGCGTCTTCCTCTATATAAGAGAAATCGAAAACGTCTCCTCCAGACAACGCGTTCGAAAATGATGCCCACGGTGCCCACAAGTAAGGAGGGCTCGATCGCGAAAGGGTTTGACATGGGCAGCATCGAGAAAACGGACGCCACCCGTGGTGACCACAACGGAATGGGGAGTTTTGGACGCCAGCTTGGACTCCAGAATGGGGTGTCTGGAGGTCGTGGCGTCTGTAAGTCTATGAAAGGTTTTGGTCGGGCCGCCGAGATTTGAACTCGGGACCTCTTGCACCCCAAGCAAGCGCGCTAGCCAGGCTGCGCCACGGCCCGATCCTTTGAAGATATCCTCACTTTACCACAGTGACCTCATTCGTTCAGCTTTCCCACGCGCCGTCAGAATTCATAGCGCAGGCCCACCCGCAGCATTCGCGGGGGCTGGATCGCGACGGGCAGACGGAGATTGAATGCCGGACCACTAAGGTCGCTCTCCTGCAATCTCTGCGCAGCGTTCGTCGCGTTGAGAAGATCCGCTGAAATAGTCAGTCGGCCGGGCCGCAGATCGAAACCACGGGCGAGCCGCAGGTTCCAGTTGGTGACGTATTGCGCTCGATTGCCTCCGTCGGGACTCCCGCGGACCGTCGTCGCGACCAGAAAAGGACCTTGCGGCAAGCCCGTCACCAGAAGCTGCCGCGCAAATACCAGGCCGTCCGTGTACCCGGCGACACTGGCCAACTCGAGCCCGCCCGCCGCGCGAGGCAGCCGGTAAATCGCCTGGAGCTTGCCCACGAATGCCCGATCGACAAAGCTGCGGCCCGCGGCATGGTTGGCCGTGTTGGGGTCCTGCAGCAGAGCGCCGATCACGCCCGGGTCGTTCTCATAGAATACGTCTCCCGGGTTGGTGGGCCCGAATGACTTCTCCGCTACGAACGAGGCGTGAAGCTCGAGGCCGCGCTGCGCAGTGGCGGCTTCCGCGACCAGGCCCTCGTGCAGCATGCGGAGTCCTGGCGGATTCGTCAGCAGATAACGGTCCTGACCGAGCGTGGCGGGGTTCTGCGCGTACACCGTGAGCCGCTGGTCGTCGAACGTTCCGGGAATACCGTCCGGGCCCGGATCGAGGATTGAGACTGGAGTGAAAGCCGAGGGTGGCACGCCGGTGTCGAGCGCGGCGATCCGGTCCTTGTCGTCGCGGCGAAACAGATGCACACCCGCCTTGTTCGAGCCCCCCGGACGGAATTCCGCGGCGACGTCGAACTCGTCGTTGTAGGGTCTGCCGAGCGATGGCGAGATCGAGGAGTATGGTCCTCCGAAACGCGCCAGCAGATTGCCTTGCTGCGCGGGAGTAAACGGGGTGTCTGGATTGGTTGTGATCCATTGATATAAGCTCCCGCCCAGGCCATTCGGATTTCCGTAGTCGAGATACCTCGCGGCCGGCGGAGCGTACATCCGGAAATATAAGCCTCGCAAAACCATCCCGTGTGAATGAGGCACTTGCCAGGCGAATCCGGCTCTTGGAGATATGCTGTTCCACGCGATCAGGCCGGGCTGTGCGGCAAAAGTGCGCGCTGTGGTGAAAACACCGCCGGGGCTGGATTGCGCAGGGAGCGAGCCGCGCGAGAAGTCGGCCATCACGCCCAGGTCGACCGATAGTGAGTGCCGCCAGTCAAGCTGATCCGCGAGATAGCCGCGGAAAGACCGCACGGTCTCGCGCGAATCCAGCGGCGTGTTGAATTCAGCGATGAATGCCGGCGCCCCGCCGGCAGTGACCAGGTTCATGCCGGAAGGAGTATCGAACCGGTTGCGCGCTTCGGAATACTCCCAGCTTCCGCCCGCGAGAATGCGATGGCGGCTCCCCCGCATATCGAGAATAACCGGCTGCCATGCCGCCGCGATCTCGTGACGCGGCCGCACGGCCAGATTGGCCAGCGGCGTCGCTCCCGTCACCGTGCCACCCAGGAGCTCGATGCGGCTGGTTCCGGATGGCGCGGTGTCGGTATCCAGGTGCGCAATCGAGTATGCGTATCGCATTTCCAGCGCGCCCGCGCCGGTGCCCGCGGGCAGAAGGTGTGTCCACCCCACTTGGATCGTGTCCAGGTGATCGACCTCCTTCTGGCCGGAAAATCCGCCCGGCAAGACAAACGAAGGCGCCATGCGATTGCCGGTCAGAGCTTCCAGCCCCGCGGGCACGCCCCCGGCCGAGAGATTGATTCTCGACCCGCTGTACAACGTATCGAGCCGGTCCCGCGCGCCGCCGCGGACGCGTCCCCGCACGTTACCGAACAGCAGGCGGCTGCCCTGAGTGGCTTCCGGCGCGGCGAGCGGCTCGGTCTGGGAGGACCACTGCGCGGCACCGGAGGCGTAAATGTCGGCGCGTCTCCCCAGAGCTCCGCCGATTTCGAACCGATTCCGGGTCAACCATCGGAAGTGCTGCGTCTGACGTACCAGGCCACGCTCCGCGGGAGCGGGCAGATTGTCCGATGAGAGCGCGGAGCCGCTGTACACCGTCGAGAGCGCTCCATGCCACGATTCGCGCGGTTCGGCAAGATACAAGCCGACATCGGCAGCAGTACCCGACCCCGGCGCCTGAGCGAATGCACCGCTCACGACGGCCTGCTCCAGCGACTCCACTTCGGGATATGCCTCTGGGAAGCCGGGCTGGTAAGAATCAGTCGCATCCATGCCGTGAATGCGGAACTGGGTTTCGGTCCAGGAAAACGCGCGCTCCGACTCGACGGCCAGCCGGTTGTCGCTCAGGCCGGTGAAATCCAGGGGCACCGTCACGCTGGATGGCTCGCGGCTCATCAGAGTCCCCGTCAGGCTGAATCCTTCCGGAAAGCGCCGGCCGCGAGTGTCGTCGTCCCAGAGGCCGGGCACCCATGCTCGTGATGGTGTGGCTCGCGCCTCCCCCGATCCGGTAATCACGAGGTCGACGTGCGTCGTCTCGAGAGGTGCCACGAAGACTTCGGCGCCCGAGAGAGTGTATCGTCCGTAGGGCAGCGTGACCCAAACGACACCGTTCGCGCCGGCGTGAACCAGGGCCCTGAATCCGGCGCCGCCCGCGATCGAAACCGGCGCACCGGGGAGCCGTCGGCCATCGGCCCCAAGTACGGTGCACTCGATCTGTCCCGTGGTCAGCTGCGCCGGCAGTTCTCGGGAAGCGAGCATCAGGGCCAGGAATGCAAGCGCGCGTCCCATGAGTTGCCGCGAGTTTACGCCGCGGCGGAAATGGTCAAAACCGGAATCGCAGGGTCGCTTGAAGATTGCGCGGCCCGCCGGTTTGCAGAAGCGGCGCCAGGCCGCTGCCAGGGCTGCCGGTTCCCAGCATCACGTTCAACATCGACGTCGATTGACCGAAGACTGCGCTGCTCAGGTACTTCACCGGGTCGCCGAAATTGGCCCGGTTGGTCAGGTTGAAAGCCTCCATGCGCACCTGAAGAGCGTACCGGTCCTTCCAGTGAAACTCCCTCCGCACCGCCAGGTCGATCTGCGACATGCCGAACCCCGAGATCACATTGCGCCCAAGCGTGCCTTGCACCTCGGCCGGCGCGGGAGTGAACGCACCGGGATTGAGCCTCCGGCCTCCGGGAGCCGAGCTGTCGTCAATCCAGATCGGGACGCCGGGCGCCAAATTCGGCCGAAATGCGTTGGCCAGGGTGATGCCTTGATACTGCTCGTTGTCCAGCACGGTGATCGGGAATCCGCTTCGGATCTGCCACAACGCGTCGATCCCCCAGCCCCCGAGATACCGCGCGGCACCGGCGCCTCGCCTCGCTACTTCATAGGTGAGCGTCGCGGTGAGCGCGTGGCGCAGATCGAAATCGCTGGATGCATGATCCAGCAGGCGGCTCGCACTGGGGCCCGCCCACATCAGAAACGCGTCGCTCGATCCGTCGTCGAGCGAGTGCGACCACGCGTACGAGATCAGCGCCTGCAATCCCTCCAGCACCCGCCTGCGGTATTGCGCCTGGAGAGCTTCGTAGGCCGAGGATCCATGATTGGTGGTCAGGGCGAGCAAGGCGGTCGGACTGCTGCCCGCGCCTCCGGCCTCGCGGCGCAACAGGCGCCGTCCCGCCGAGCCCACGTAACCCGCGCTCAAGGCGTCGTGCGCGCTAAGCGCCCGGTCGAGCGTCAGGTTCCACTCCAGCAATCGCGGCAGTTGCAGGTCCGGCCAGAAGCCGTAACTCAACAGCGACGAAAACAACCCGTGAATGCCGCTGGTCAATTGCTGGATATTCAGTGGTCCGCTATTGATCAGATCGGTGGCGATGCTCAGGCTCGAGTCGTAGAAGATCCCGGCTCCGCCGCGCAGCACCGTGCGCCCGCTCTTGTCGAGGCGCCAGGCTGCGCTCAGGCGGGGCGCAAAATTCGTGTAGGTCTCCGGCCATAGCGCCTGGCGATCCTGATACACCGTGTTCGTATCGGGGTGCAGAAAGTAAGGATACGGCTGGTCCTCGGGAAATGGCGGGGGGCTGTACTCCCACCGCAAGCCCGCCGTCAGGGTAAGCCGCGGGTTGATCTGCCACGTGTCCTGCGCCCACAGGGAGAGTTCGGTGACACGCGCGGTGCGGCTCAAGGCAGGCGACGTTCCCAGCCAGAGATTCTTTTTGTCCGTGAGCTCGGTGATGTTGTCGGCGATGGCGCTCAGCGAAGCCATGGCATCGCGGCGGATAGGCACGATGCGCCGGTAGTCCCCGCCGAACCGCACGGCATGCGCGCCTCGATTCCAACCGGCCGAGGTCACGTACTGAAATTGGCGCTGCCGCCGCACTCCTTCCTGTCCCACCACCACCTGTCCCACGCCGCCGATATCGAAGCGCACCAGCGCGTCGCAAGTGCCGGCTTGTGGAAACAGGAACGAGGTCATCGGCTCCAGGTCGCAACCCGAAGCCGACGTCTGCCCCGGCTTCGCCCATCCCGATTCGGCATCGGCCTGCGATTCGTTGGCCCGGATGTCCAGCGTCCATCGGGCCGATGGGCGGATATTCAAGCCGAGCGTCAGGCTTTTGAAACGCAGATCGAGCCGGTTCACCTCGATCGCTCCGAATTGGTTTGAGGAAGCAGAATCGGTGTAGCGGCCGAACAGCGTGGTCCGCGTGCCGATGGTGTGATCGATGCGCGCCAGTCCCGAATCCAACGCCGAAGGCCGGAGATTGCGGCCGTTCCACGCGGCAAGGCCGCTGCCCAGGTCAGCACCGTTCGGCTCGGGATAGAGATTCAGCGCCGGCAGCACCCAATCGAGCGCCGCGGCGCGGGTGGCATCCGAAGGCACCGGCTGCCGCGAAACGTAGGGTCCGCGGAAGACCAGGTGCTCGTACGCCGTGAAGAAGAAGGTTCGATTGCGCCGGATGGGTCCGCCGAGCGACGGGGCCACGTCCTGGAGCCGCAGGGCGGCGCGGCCCTCTCCGCTCTCATTCGCGAACCAGTCGTTCGCCGCCCCGATCTCGTGCCGTACGCGATACGCGATCGAGCCGTGGAAATCGTCGGATCCCGTCCGGCTGTTGATTGCGATCATGGCGCCGGGAAGGCGTCCTACTTCGTCGGCAGCGATCGAGGTGCGCACGCGGAATTCGTCGACAGCTTCCAACGGGAGAAGCGAATCCAGGCTGCCGAACGCGCTCAGTGCGGGCAGCGTTCCGCCGGTGGTCTGCGCCGCCAGGCCTCCGGCCGAGACGCCGGTATTGGCGCTGGTTCCGTCGATGGTGAAGTAGTTGGTGTTGGGCCGCTGCCCGTTGGCGGTGAACTGCCCCGCTTCGCCGCGGGTTGCCGGAGTGACATTGGTTCCCGGCGCAAGCTCCACCAAGCCCAGCAGCCCGCGCCCGTTCAACGGCACTCGCTGGATTTCGTCGGGATAGACGCGCGCCCCGATCGAAATATCCTCGTGGCTGAGCAGGGGCACGGTCCCCTCCACGCTGATCGTCTCCTGCACCGCTCCGACTATCAGGTTGAAGTCGACGCGCGCTCCCGCCACCAGTCCGACGTGGACATCGAACCGTACCATCCCGATAAAACCCTGCTTGCGGACGGTGACTTTGTAGAGCCCGGGCTCGAGCGACCCGACGATATACGTCCCGTCCGGTTCCGTAGCGGTAGTGCGTCGGAACCCGCTTTCCTCATTGACCGCGCTGATGCTGGCTTCCGGAACGCACGCGCCCGAAGGATCCAGCACACGGCCATGCAGGAAAGCCGAGCGTTGCGCCCGCGCCGGCCCACCGAACCACAGAATTGTTAAAAGAGCAGGGACGAGGGGCCCGGCATTCATTTGCTCTGCCTTACGTCATCGTACGACAGAAGACGCAGGCATTGCTCGTTATCACGGGTGAATTGGGCCAGCGCGGTCAACAATTGTGATGCAGCATCCGCGCCCTGGGGGCGTATTGCCGCGGTTGTGCCGGCACTGACGCCCAGCACCTCGGCCAACAGGGTCTCCACGCGGCGCCCCGAGGTGAACAGGTTTTCGGCAGCGGCCTGCCAGGCCGAGGCTGATGACGCGGCAGGTGAACTGCCGGCTGCGCCCAATCCGGAAAGAACCGGGGGCACGGTACTGGCGATTTTCTGAAGATCTTTTGCCAGTGCGGCAGCGTGCTCGGCGCCTAGCGCGTGCAGCGTGCGGCGATCGCCGGGCCGCATGCCGGCTTCCGCTTCCGCAGGGAACTGCTGCGCCAGCCGCCGCAGCGCGTAAACGCGCGACATGGCGGAATCGGTCCAATCGAGCACCTGCCCGCTGAACCGCTCGAACTGCGGACGGCCACCGAGGCGCGCTTCCAGCCGCGCCGGATATTTGGGTGCTTCGGGGCCGGCCGCATCACGAGTTGCCGGCTCCTCTGCCGGCGGGTTGCTTGCGGGCAAACTCGGGTCATTGAACCGCACCACCACGTGGGGCAGCCGGTCCAGGAGTGCATGAAGCTGTTGCTGGTGCTGGTGCGAAACTCCGGTGCCGCTGACTACCACGTCGCGGCCCTCGCGATTCACTTCGATGGGATCGCCCAGGTCCGCGCCCACCTGGTGTAGGGCGGAGAACACCTGCAACTGCTCGGCGTAGGCGGAGGGTTCCTCAGGCTCCGGCGCCGGCGGCGTGCTATGAAGAGGAACCGGCGGCATGTCCGGTTGGCGAGACATGCCGCCGGCGGTTCCAGCCAACGTGCTTGCGGGAAGTGTTTGCTGGTCAACCAATTCCGTCATTTCCACCCACTCGCGATTGCGGAACTCGAAGCGCCCTTCCACGGCCTCGAAATCCGTGGCGCGCATTTCGAGTGTCGCGCTGGTGAGCTCGCTTTCCCCGGTAGTGGTCTTGATGATGTATGAATCCTTGTCCGGCGTCTCGACTCGGTCCTGCTTGCGGGCAAGCTGGTCCCGCCACCTGGAGAAGGCTTGCGCGCTGAGCGGATCGCTCCAATCGTAGTGCGCCGTCTGGAACAGCGCCGCGATTTCGGCTTCGCCGGGAGCGGTCACGTCCGCTCCATAGATCACTCGCGTGATCTGCCGCCGGCTGGTGGTGATGCGCAGCCGCTTGGCGGTGTGGGGACGGGCTTCGGAAACCGCGACCGCCTTCTTCAACAGCGCGGCGGCTTCGACTCTCGGAGTTTCTCCCAGCTTGTGAATCGCGACGAACGCCAGCGCCAGCACCGCCGCGCCCGTTAGCGCCCAGCGCAGCGGCGCGCCTTGATGCGGGGAGAAGAACCGCGCCAGGCGCGCCGCCACGGATTGCGACGCCAGTTCGGTGTCCACGGATTCAAAATCGAGAGGTCTCCAAGGAGCCGGAGCCGGCGGGAGTCCATCCCTCAAAACGCTCTTGCGATATCGAATGCAATCGGCGACCGTGGCCTGGAGTGCGTCGACTTCGCAGCGGCACTGCCAGCAGGCTTCCAGGTGCGAGCGGAGCTGCCGCGCTTTCCGGCCGGAGAGCTCGCCGTCCAGATAGCGCAGCAACAGGCCGTCGTCGGGGTGGCGCATTTCGAAGTTACTCATCGCGCACCCTCTTCAACCGCACCATGGCGCGGCGCAAAAATTCGCCCACGGCCGACGCACTGATTCCCAGCACCGAACCGATCTCCGGATATCGCAGTCCTTCCATCCGGAGGAACAGGCAGCGGCGCTGCTGCTCGCTGAGCCGGGACACCGCATCGTGGAACCGGCGCATCCGTTCGCGCTCGATCAGCTCGCTCTCCGGTGTGCCGCTGTCCTGAGCGTACCGCGCGCTCAGCTCCGGCTCGAACGGCTCCTCGGCATGCTGCCGAGTGCGAATCTTCAAGCCGAGATTGTGCGCCACCCGGAAGACCCAGGCCCGCGGATTCTGGATATCCTCGCCCTTCCGCAGGGTGGCGTAGAGGCGCAGAAAAACTTCCTGAGCCGCTTCCTGGGCCTGCGGAGGATGGAGCCCGATGGTGAGCAGGTAGCGGTAAACGTCGTCGCGCGCCTCTTCGAACAGCCGCGAGACCTGGTCCCGAAGACCCGTGCCGGACCGTTCCTGGCGCATAGAGTCCACGAAATGTTCGTCGGACGCGAATGACGACATTACCTCTACAGCCAAAGACCCGCGTCCCGTGCTTTCAACTACACACGCGAAAAGAAATTTCCAGTGTAGTTGGTTTCGCCCTGTCCGGGTCTTAGTAACGAATCGTAAGGAATATACTGAACGCTTCAACGCAATGCCGGAACCGACTGTTTCCATAACCATCGTGACGTTCAACAGCAGCCGGTACATCCGGCGGTGCCTGGAGGCCGCTCTGGCACAAAAGGATGTCGGCCTCGAAGTGGTGGTCGTCGACAACGCCTCCACCGACGGCACGCGGAAAATCCTGCAGGAGTTTCGCCGCCGGATCCAGCTGATCGCCAACCGCGGCAATTGCGGTTTCGCGGAGGCGCAAAACCAGGCCATTCGCGCGGGGCACGGCGACTGGGTGCTCGCGCTCAATCCCGACGTGCTGCTCGAGCCTGACTTCGTCCGCCGCCTGGTGGATGCGGGGGAGCTGGATTCCGGGGCCGGAACCATTTGCGGGAAGTTGCTGTCCATCGGCCCTGGATTCCAGCCGCTGCCCGAGCGCCGAATCGATTCCGCGGGTATTTTCTTCACGCCCACGATGCGCCACTTCGACCGCGGCTGGCATGAGCCCGATAATGGCGCTTACGACCGGTCCGAATACGTGTTCGGCGCTTCCGCCGCGGCCGCGCTCTACCGGCGGACGATGATCCGCGATGTCTCCATCGACGGCAATTTCTTCGATCCGGATTTCTTTGCCTACCGGGAAGATGCCGACGTAGCGTGGCGCGCCCAGTTGCTGGGGTGGCGCTGCATCTACGCCCCCGAAGGAGTCGCCTGGCACGTGCGCACCATGATCCCAGGGAACCGGGGCAGCGTAGCGCCGGTCATCAACATGCACTCGGTGAAGAACCGTTTTCTGATGCGCATCAAGAATTCCACACCGGGCCTGTACCGGCGGTGCTGGATGCCCATGACAGCGCGGGACCTGGTGGTAGTCGGCGGGTGTCTGGCCGCGGAACCCCGGTCACTGCCTGCCTTCTTGCGTCTGGCCCAATGCTGGCGCAAAGCCTGGGATGCGCGTCGTCAGATCATGAAGCGGCGGCGGGTGGACGATGCCGCACTGGTCCGATGGTTCCGGTTCACACCCGCGTGCGAACCCCTCGAGTTGGAACCCGAGACTGCCGGCGCCAACGGCGTCCTGGCGCCGGACGCGGCCTAGAAGACAGACTCTCGGCGACCAGCCGAGAGCCGACTAAGCCGGTTCGGCTGAAAGCCGACGGCTGAACTCAGCCCAACAGGTCCAGAGCCCCCTGTAATTCGCTGCACGCGTGCTGGTCGCCCTTGCGCGTGGTGACCTCGATCCCGCGCCGATACACCGCGCGCGCCTCTTCCAAGCGCCCTATCCGCTCCAGGGTCTGCCCGGCGTGAAAATACGTGGCGGCGTAATCGGGGTTGGCGTCCATCAGCGCCTGAAATTCGCGCATGGCGGATTCCAGGTCGCCGCCGTTGCGATATTCCATGGCCAGGCCGTAGCGCAGGAAACTGTCCTGCGGATTCTGCGCGACTAACGATTTCAACGACTCCAGGCGGCTGCTCGACATCCTTGTGTTACTATACCCTGCGAAATGTCGTGCCCGTACTTTTACCCGTTGGAGATGCGCGGCGGAAGCGCCATGCTGCCGCTGGGAGAATCGTGGGCCGGCCTTTGCCGCGCCGTTCCCGGAGAGGACCTGCGCCCGGATGAGACAGCCCTCCGCCAGTCCTGCAATCTCGGATACGCCCGCCGATCCTGCCCTCGTTTCCCCGCGAGCGACGGTCCCGACGCCGTGCGCTTCACGATCTCCAGCCACCAGGGCGATACGCTCGGCATCTACTACGTGGTGGAGCGCGATCACCATCCGTTCGCGCACGGCGCGCTGGCCTGTTCTCTCACCACCGGGCAATGGAGTCCCTCCCCGGCGGACGACACCCTCCTGCGCCAGGCGCAGGCGTATGTGGAGAGCTACCTGCGGCGCAGGAAGGATCTCTGAGTGGAAAGCACGGCACAAGGCAAGCCGGTGCGCGAATCGGCCTACGAATACTCCGAACTGGCACTGCCCAACGATTCCAACGGCTTGGGAAACGTGCTGGGTGGAAAAGTCATGCACCTGGTGGATCTGGCCGCCGCCATCGCCGGCCTGCGGCACGCCCGCACCCCGGTGGTGACCGCCTCCGTCGATCATCTCGATTTCCTGCATCCCGTACACGTGGGCGAGCTGATCATGCTGCGCGCCTCGGTGAATCGTGTTTTCCGGACCTCGATGGAGATCGGCGTCAAGGTGACAACGGAAAAGCTGCTCAACGGCGAGCGGGTCCACACCTGCTCGGCATACCTCACGTTTGTGGCAATCGATGCCAACGGCAAAGCGATCCCGATTATCCCCGTGATTCCCGAAACGGATGAGGAAAAACGCCGCTACCGGCAGGCGGGAGAACGCCGCGACGCCCGCCTGGCTCTGCGCAAGAAGCTAAGAGCTAATAGCTGAAGGCCGATAGCTACTCCTTGTACATGTACTTGATCGCTGGTTTGTAGAGCAGGAGATTAGGCCCGTCGGTGCGGTTCACCTTCAGACAGCACTTGTCGTACCACTCGATCACACCGTGCAGGGTTTCGCCGTCGCGCAGCACGAAGACCATCGCGGTCTTGGCCTGCATCTGTTTCACGTAGTAAAAATTCTCCGCGTTGGTCTGATCCGGTGGAACGGGGCGCTTCTGCTGCAGCTGGTTTTTGCGCGGGGGAGCGATCTGTTCCTTGATTTCATTTAGGGACGGACGAATGAGTTTACGATTGACAGCTTCCACAGGATGCCATCCTTGCGATGAGATAATTGCCGGCCGTCGCTACGTTTGCTGAAGCGGGCGGTTCGTTGGAAATGCTCCGACTTGAAACCATGAATAGCACAATGGCGGGGACGCTGCAACGGTAGCAGGCCAGCTCGGCTGGCTCAAAAGCACCGCGCCCCAAGCTATTTGCCCTTCAGCCGCTTTTTCAGCCGCTCGAAGAAGCTCTCCTTGGGCAGCGGCGCGGCAGCCTCGGCCACCGCCAGGGGCGCCGGCGCCGCCACCGTGACCGGCGACGACGCGGACTCGCACGCCTGCTCTCCCGCCAGCCGGACGCTCTGCCCGATCATGGCAAACAGCCGGCGCACCCGCGCGCTGCCGTCCTTCTTTTCCGTGCAGATGGAAAACCCGGGATAGCGCCCCGCCAGCGGCCTCGCCGTGTAGGTCGCCTCCTCCAGCAGCACCGGCGAGTAGCCTTTGAGGTTCCGCTCGATATACGCCGTCTCGTACCGGTGGTGCCGCAGGGACCAGACGAAAACCCGGAAGCTATCGAAATCCCATGGGGCGTGGCTGTCCGAGCTCGTCGTCCAAAGCCAGATCTTCTTTTTCTGGTCTCCGTCCGCAATCTCTCCCAACGGGAAGTAACTCACGATGCGGCGGCCCTCGGCGTATTGTGCCACCTCGTCCGGTATCGCCATGTACAGCAGGCGCGTCAGTACCCATCCGCATTGGCCACTCTGGGTGCGCACCAGGCTCCAGCCATCCACACGGACCGGGGGCTGCGTTTCCTGCATCACCGCTTCCTCCGCCTCGTCCGCCGGAGTGCGCGAGAGTTCTACCCAATCGGCCGGAGGAGGCGGCGGCTTCGGCGCGGGCGGCAGCGGGACCTTCGGCTCCTTCTTGGGTTTCTTCGGCGGCGTCTTCGACTTCTTCGGAGACGGCGGAATCAGCGGCGTGCGCGGCGCGTCGGTGCGCGGCAAAAGCACACTGCGCAGCACATCGAACTTTTCGTTTTCCTTGAGTTGAACGAAACTGGGGGATGCCAGCACCGGCTGGCTGTGGATGTTGAGCGGCTGGTAGGTCGTGGCCACGCCCTGTGACGGCAGCTTCGCGGAAGCCTCGGCCAGGTCGCGCAGGGACTTCATGTCGGCGGCGGCCAGAAGCGAGCGCTCGTCGGTCCAACCTTCCTTACCATCAGGCGTGCGGACGCGCAGAAACTTGCGCCGGGTCTGCAGAATCTCCAGGCGGTCGCCGTGCTTCACTATGGTCACGGTGGACGACTGCATCGGGATGTCGCTGCGGATCTTCAGTTGGGCCGGCCCGATGTAGGCCTCGCCGATCGGTTTGGCGACCGGCGGCCCACTGCGGCAGCCGGCCGGCACAAACAACAGGATCGGCCACACCGCTTGAATCAATCGCAGGGCACTTACTCTTGTTATGGAACCTGAAGGCACACCCGCCTATTAGTTTAACAGCCGATGTTATGAGAACCCAATCTACAATAGGGTCGTGGCGCCGTTGTTCAAGCGTACGATCCTGTTGGGCACCGGGCTCATTCTTCTGTTTGGGCTGACCATCGCGGCGTGCCTGTGGCTGATTCCGCAACCGCATCGTCCATTGCAGTACATGGTCGCGGGGTCTGTGGCAACAGCGGTAGCGCTCACCGGGGGATTTTTCGCTCTAAGCCGGATGCCTGACTCGAATCGTACGGTCATACGAATCCGCCTTACCCGCCGCAGCAGTCATTCTTCGTAATGGGTGCTTGATAACGCAGACCTTGCGGGTCTGCGAGTGCGGGTGCTAGACGGCCGCTGCCGCGTGCTGCACCATTGCCGGGCGTGAACACGCGTTGTACAAGATGCGGCAGACCTCGGGCTCGTAGAAGGGCTGAGCGAGCAAGTCGTATGCGCCCAGGTTCAAGGCCTCAGCCCAGAATCGGGCGTCTGCTTGCGGGTCGGTCACGATGACCTGTGGCTCCTGGGCGCATTCCCGCGCCAACCGGAGCACATCGAGCCAATACCCGTCGGGTAGAGCGGCTTCGGTCAGGATCACGTCGTAGGAGTCCTGCTGAAGCTTGGCACGCGCATGCTGCACGCCATCGGCGTGATCAAGCACCAGGGGAAGTGCCTGCAGCATTCGTGAGAGGCGCCGGGCGTCCGCCTCCCGCCCGGAAATAAAGAGGATCTTAGACCTCATCGCGCGCTCCTTCATGAAGCTTCTTTCATTCTAGCCCGTTGCTCAACACGAAACAATAACAGTTACGAAAAAATTGGATAAAGTCGAGCATTGTCGTACCGTTCTGGACGAAGCGGTCTACTTTTCGGGTTTCATGACCGCAACGCAGTCCAGATTACGGTAGAGCTGGTTGTGATCCAGCCCGAAACCTACTACGAAGCGATCGGGAATTTCGAAGCACCGGTAATCCACCGGCACCTGCACGATCCGGCGCGAGTTGCGGTCCAGGAAGGTGCATACGGACAGGGAATTCGGCGCCCTTCCCGCCAGTGTTTGCAGCAGATACCGCAGGGTGAAGCCGGTATCGACGATGTCCTCTACCAGCAGGACGTCCTCGCCCTCGATGCTTTCGTCCAAGTCCTTGGCGATGCGCACCACGCCGGGCGATCCGCTGCGGTTGGAAAAACTCGAAATGGCCAGGAAATCGATCTTTATCGGTACATCGAGATAACGGGCCAGGGTGGTCAGAAAGAAGATCGAGCCTTTGAGCACTCCTACCAGCTTCAGCGTTCGCCCCTGGTAGTGGCGGGAAATCTCCGCCGCCAGCTCGCGGATGCGGGCGTCGATCTGCTCTCCGGTGAACAGGACCCGATCCAGCCCCGGAATCTCCAGTGCGTTCATGAATGCACCGGCCGCTCTGCCAGGCCGTATTTGAACACCAGGTTCTCGAAGTCTTTCTGGTAGAAGACCTGGATGTTGAGGTGCGGGTAGAGCTCGCGCAAAAGCCTGACCTTGCGGTTCTTACGCGTCACCAGCGACTGCTTCATCGTGGTCAGCTCGACGTACAGATCGAATTCCGGCAGATAAAAATCGGGCGTGAAGCTCTCCAGAACGGTCCCATCCGGATGGTATTGAATCGGGAAGCTGCGGGGCTCGTATTCCCATGCGATCCGGTAGAAATCCAGAAGGTTGGCGAAGATCTCCTCGCTGGCGTTGGCGAACATTTTCTTGCGCAGGGTGATATTGCCCGGCGGAACGATGCCGTAGCGGGACAGCTTGAAGCGCATTTGAAACTGAAGCTGCGCTTCGGCCGCCTGCGAGACGAAACCGCGCTCCTTCAGGCCCGAGCTCTCCACGGCGGTCTGGATGAGTTCGGCCATTTGCTCCGTGGTGAGGGCCTCGCTGTTGAGCACTAGGTCGAACAGCTCGGCGGTGGCCTTGGTCTTGCCGAACTTGGCTTTCCGGTCGGCTCGATCGGCCGCTTCCATCTCGAGCAGGAGTTTGCGCGCCGCCGCGCGGTCCACCCGGTGATCGAGCATGATATTGCCGATGCGGATGTTTTCGGGCGCAACCACGTGCACGCGGAGCATTCCCGGAAAATGCCGCGCCTGCACCTCGCCCCCGACCGCGCAATAGACGATGTGGTGCTCCGTTCCGAGCCGCGCCAGAATCGAGGTCACCAGGGCCGAGTAAGCCCGGTCCGGAATTTTCGCCGACTCGCCGAACTCTTCGCGAGTCAAGGTGCGGATGCGTGCCTGGGTCAGCAACTCGAACCCGAGTTTCTGAGCGCTGAACCGCGCCACCTCTTCGAACCGGCACCCCGGATGCCCAGAAACCGCGATCAGCGCCATGTCACAAGGCCATTTTAGCGCGGCGGAATGTCCCCAGGTCCGGTTTTTCGCGGCTTCCGCGCGGCTTTCCCTGATAATGAAGTCATGCCTGCCGCGGCGCAGATCCCGCTCTCCATGCTGGTGG
>Ga0335079_10003698_pt1 | contig 17605 bp, 21 predicted proteins | sample Lox_Sample_33_FD_206719 | JGI IMG/M metagenome (GOLD analysis project Ga0335079, IMG submission 206719) | Soil microbial communities from Loxahatchee National Wildlife Refuge, Florida, United States - Lox_Sample_3.3 | ecosystem: Environmental > Terrestrial > Soil > Wetlands | place: USA... | reverse complement strand
ATGATCGCGTAATGGTGGAGACCGACGCGCCCTATCTCGCGCCGGAGCCATACCGCGGCAAGCGCAACGAGCCGGCATTCGTGCGTCGCACGCTGGAGGTCCTCGCGAAATTGCGCGGCGTGGAACCAGATCGCCTGGCGGCGATCACTTCGGAGAACGCTCAGCGATTGTTTCGATTGTAAGATTTAAGCGACATCAGTCGCCCTTAGCGAGGCAGTCCGCGCAGATGCCATACAGCTCCATCTTATGCCGCGTGAGCTGAGCCTTCAGTTCGCGCGCGACGGTCTCTTGCAGCCGCTCGATGCTGTCGTTTTGGAACTCGATAATCTTGCCGCAGCGTTCGCAGATGAAGTGGTCATGATGCTTGTCGCTGACGACTTCGTAGCGCGCCTGTCCGTCGTCGAAATGGCGCTCCGAAACCAGTTCGCATTCCTTAAGAAGGCGCAGGGTGCGATAAATCGTAGCGTAGCCGACGTGGGGATTGATTTTCTTTACTTCGGCATAGAGGCGTTCGGCGCTGATATGCTGGCCGATGCCGAAGAACACGCGCGCGATATCGTCGCGCTGGCCGGTCGATTTGAGCCCGCGATCTTTGAGTCGCAAATGGAAGAGTTCCATCTGATGATCGGCGTCGACGCGGGCCTTGCGATCGACCACGGTGCGAGGCGCCTGAATCTCTTCGGTGCGCGGCATTTTATCCGGCCTGCTCCAGTTGCAAAACCTTGCGGGCGGCGGGCGACAGATACACCGCCTCCAAGTCGCGGCCCTTGAGGGCTTCTGCGACGATTTCCAGCTGCTCATGCGGCGGTTGATCGCGATCGATAATCACCATGTCATCGTCCCGCAACCGGCATGCGCCGCCGCGCGCGCGATAGCCGACCTCGCGCATGATCCGCTCGCGGCGCACCTTGAGCCCGACCCGCTCGGCCGCTTCGATAAGTTCGTCCAGCACGTGTTCGATGCGCGAATTCGCCTGCTCAGCCATCTGCAAAACCTCTCTCCACCCATCCCCTCTTGAGCCATGCACCGCTGCCATGGTATCGCGAACTTTCACACGGGGCAGCCGATGATAAAAAAAATCCTGGTCGGCATCGATACCTCCGAACATTCTCGCAACGCGCAAGCCTACGCATTCTACATCGCGCGCAAGCTCGACGCCGCGCTCATCGGCCTGCATGTGGTCGATATCGTCTCGATTGAAGGCTCGTTCTTCCATGATATCTCAGGTTCGCTTGGACTTGAACCATACATGGACTTCTCCTCGAAAATGCGCGACGTGCTGACGCAACGCGGCAAGGCGGTGCTGGAGGCCTTCGCGGAGGCCGCTAAACGCGAATCGGTGCCGGTCGAGACCATCCTCGACATGGGAATCGTTGCCAATCAGATTTGCGAGCGCGCCAAGTCGGCGGACCTCGTGATGATCGGGCATCGCGGGGTTAACGAGCGCTTCTCGACGGGTCTGTTGGGATCGACCGCCGAAAGCGTCGCGCGCAAATGCCCGCGTCCGCTGTTTATCTCGCCCAAAGATTTCCGCGAGATGCGCCGTCCAGTGCTCGCCTATGACGGCAGCGAGCGGGCCTCCCGCGCGATGCGCGCGGCGGCGGATTTTTCCGCCGGCTTCGGCGTGCCGCTGACTGTAATCAGCGTCGCGCGCGATCCGAAACTCGGCGAGCGCACGCTGGAAGAGACGCGCAAGTACTTCGAGCATTTCACGCCGCGCGCCGAGTTCCATCTGCTCTCGGGGCATGCCAACGAAGAGATCATCAAGTTCATCAACGCGAACAATGCCGATTGCTTGTTCATCGGCGCCTATGGACACAGCCGGATCATCGAGATGGTGATCGGATCGACGACCGAGTACGTACTGCGCAACTCGAGCTGCCCGGTGTTCATGTCCAGATAGCTAGAGAAAACCACAAACGCACAGAGGCACAAAGCAAGAGATCCGATGCGGGCCGAGGCGCCCCGGTTCGAAATTATGAATACCAAGAGGCCCCGTTGCGGGCCGCCTCCGAGTCTTCTCTGTGATCTCGGTGTCTCTCTGGTTTTGCCTGGATCAGTTGCCGGGGTTTTCTTCGCGCTGGCGGATGTAACGCGCGAAGATCAATCGCATGGTTTCCTTGGGCTGAATTCCAATCAGCGGAAACTCTCCGAGGATGAAAGTTGGGTAGCCGAGCGCCGCCATCTCATCCGCCTCGCGCTTGTTGTCCGCGATACGCGAGGCCATCCGCTCGCTTAGCAAATCGGCGAGGAAGCCGGCGCGATCCATCCCCGCGCGATGCGCGACGTCAGCGAGCACGTCGCGATTCGAGATGTCGAGGGCATTGTCGAAGGCGGCGCGGAAAACCGCATCGTGGTATGCGCGAAACGCCTTGGCCTCGCGCGCGAGTTCCGCGCCCATCAGAGCGGCATCGGAGTTTATCCAGACCTTCGGCGGCGTCACCCGGATGCCGGTCTCCGCCACCACCATCATTACCTTTTGATATTCGCGCGGGCCGAGTTCACCCCCCGCGCGCGCCTTGAAGTCGCGTAGCGAAATCGGAACGCCCTTCCATAGCGCCTCGAACCCGAGTTCGCTTTCCAAGTCGCTCACGATGCGCCACGCGATGTAGCACAGCGTCGAGGCGTAGTCGAAATAGATCGGGATAACGACGCGTTCCATGCGCGTCGAATTCTGGCATCTTTGAAAGGATGGAATCCAATCGGCGGCAAGTCCTGAAACTGGGCGTGGTGGATCTCGGCGTCGAGCACGCGTCGCTGCCCAATGGGGTCGAGATCGATCTCGCGGTGATTCGCCATCCGGGCGCTGCAGCGATCGTCGCGCTCGACGAAGACGGCAACCTCGCGATGCTGCGTCAGTATCGCCACGCGATCGGCGGCTATATCTGGGAAATCGCCGCGGGATGCCGCAACGCCGGCGAGTCGCCGCTTCAATGCGCGCACCGCGAGCTCGCGGAGGAGGCGGGGCTGGCAGCGCAAAGGTGGGACCACCTCGGCGCTATCGTGACCATTCCGAGCTTTTGCGACGAGCGTATCGATCTGTACCTCGCGCGCGAACTCACGCCCGCGAGTGCGACGCTCGATATCGATGAAGTTATCCGCGTGGAGAAAGTCTCCTTCGATGATGCGATGCAGATGATCCAGCGCGGCGACATTATCGATGCGAAAACCATCGCCGCACTATACCGCGCGCGCGACGCGCTCGATTCCAGAAAATGAAGAGGCCCTACTCCCTTCGAGTACGGCCTCTATGAGTTCTGGTGCTTCTGTTATGCGGCGACTTTCGTGGTTCCCTGCATCGCCGGAACATCCGGATTGCAGATGTACCGGACCTTCGGGAGCGTGATGTCCGCGGTTGTAAAGCACGCTGAGATCGCGCCCATCACATTGAGCGACGAGGCGGTCGCGCCGAATGCCTCCGGGTCCAGCGTCACTACGCGCGGCCGTCCGCGCTCCGCCTTGTGGAAGACGTATTCGGGATCGACCTGCACCACCACCAGCTTGTTGTCCACCTTGCTCTGCGCAAGATGCATGCTCGCGATGTACTGGATGTCGTTGCCGCTGATCGAATCGCGATCCTGCTCTTCGACTTCCAGCACGGTCTTGCCGCCGAGCTTCACGCGTCCGGTGATGCGATCGTGCAAAACGCGCAACGTCACGTCGGCCTTCGCCACCGGAAAACCCCATCGCGAGGTCAGTCCCTTCGCGGCGTCGTCATTATCGATGTAACTGCGCAGCACGAAGCCGCGCGGACGCACGCCGGTGCGGCCGGCTGCGCGCACCTCCGCGATCGTGAACGGACCCCATTCGCTATTCGGCGCATGCATCACGTTGAAGATCGCATACATCGGAATCGCAGGATGCATCGTCTTCGGGATCAGCGCATCGGCGGGGTCGTCGTCAATCTCCATATGGAGCTCGAGGATCTGCACGCCCTTCAGCGTCAGCGCATCAGTCTTGTAGTCGCTGATGTTGCCGGGCTTGAACTTCGAGGTATCGAGAGTGCCAAAACGCGGAGGCATCAGCGACCTCCCGCGGCGGCCGTCGCCGATTCTTTGTTCTGGAAGTGCGGCATAACTTCTTTGGCAAACAGGCGCAGGCTGTTCAGCACCTGCTCCTGAGGTACTGTCTCGAGCGCATTGAGCAGGAAGTTGACCTGATCGGCACCGGTCGATTCCCACGTCTTGAGCGCCTTGATGATGCGCGCGGGATTGCCAATCGCGATGCCCTCAGGCGCGCCCGAGTCGTCGCCTGGGCCAGCCGCTTCACGCCGCAGCGAGGGCAGCAATCCCAGCGACGGATACGACTTGGTCGGATACGCCTCGCGCGCGGCGAGCAGTTGCGACGCCAGATAGTTGAAGGTCCCCGTCAGCCGCATGCCGGTCTTCACTCCCGCTTCGTCATCGGGATGGCAGAAGAGGAAGTTCACGGTCGCGACCTTCTCGTTGATGAACTTGCCGACCGGCTCACACTGCCGGATGATCTTGCGATAGTTGTTGACCTTCTGCTCCTGCTCCTTGAAACCGCCGAAGGTCAGCCCGAGCGATCCCATCCCGCGCTCGGCCGCATCGATCTCGGTACCGGGGCTGGTCACCGCGACCCACATCGGCGGATGCGGCTTCTGATACGGCTTCGGCACGATGGTGCGCTGCGGCATCGACCACGAGCGGCCCTGATACGAATAGCGCTCCTGCGTCCACATCGCGGGGAGGCATCGCACGAACTCGTCCCAGGTTTTCTTGGTCTCGTCAGGATTGGCGCGAAAGCCACCGAGCTCGGTCCATGTAGCCGAGCGACCGGTGCCGACTTCGAGTCGCCCACCCGAGAGAATATCGAGCACCGCGGTCTTCTCCGCGATTTTGATCGGATGATTGAACTCGGGAACGCATACCACGATGCCGTGGCCGACGCGGATGCGTTTGGTGATCATCGCGCACGCGGTGAGAAACAGTTCCGGCGCGGGGCAATGCGAGTATTCCTCGAGGAAGTGATGCTCGACGGCGAAGACGGATTCGAATCCCAGCTCGTCGGCCAGTTTGACCTGCTCGAGGCAGCGATCGTAAACGGTTTTTTCGGTTTCGCGGTTCCACGGACGTGGAACGCTGATTTCATAGAAGAGTCCGAATTTCATATTAGGGTACCCTCCGCATACCGTTCGTTTAGCAATGTCTGCATGAGAATGAAAGCCAGCCTAGCGGCGGGCTCTTTTGCGCTGAATGGATGGCGCCTCTGCGGCCTTGGTGGCGCCCAACTGGCGCAGCATCCGATCTTTGTATTGCTTGACGCTCTTCACCAGCGTCAGAATCTGCGCACCCGCGAGCAGGACGAGAATCGGCTCGGGGCCGACCGCGATGTCGCCGGCGATCTTCCCGGCCTCGTCGATCAAATATGCGATCGGCGTGGCGAACATCGCATAGCGCCGCGAGACCTCCCAGCTCTTCTGCACCGCGACCGGAAACGGCACCGGACGTTTCGAAAACTCTGCTCGTACTCCATCTATCTTGCCCCGACTGATGAGGAGTATCTCGACATCCGGCGTGCGCTCGTGCAGTTCGATCAGTTCCGGCATCAGCGCGTGGCAGGGTTTACAATTCGGATCGGTGAATACGATCATCACGCGCTTGCGGCGGTATGCCTCAAGCTGGACTTCGCCTCCCGACAAAAGCGGCAGGGTGAAGCTCGGAGCGACGGTGCCTCGCGCGAGACCGTTACGATTGATGCGGCTGGCCGACAACGGCCGATTGCCCTTGTATGCGCGTTGAGTTGGATTAGGCATCGAAAAAGTAGGATCGCTTCGATAGTGCCTTGACGCAAACCTACGGTTCCAGATGCAGGATGCTGCCGCGACGTTCGGGACCGAGGAGCGCGATAGTGGCGCCAGCGACGAATACCGTTACCGCGACGATGCCGAGTGCGTTGGCATAGCCCCATCGCTCCGCGATCAACGCCTCGAAAAAAGCGGCATTCGCCGCCAGCAATACTCCGACATGATAGGTCATGCCGGAGAAAAATCCGCGCACCTCGGGCGGCGACAGCTCGGCAAGATGCGCCGGCATAACGCCCCATGCGCCTTGCACCATAAACTGCATCAGGAACGCGCCGAAGGTCAGCAGCGCGATCGAGCGCGCGCCGATCCACAACGGAATAACGAAAACTGCGATGATGAGCGACGTCGCGATCGAGCGCCGCCGTCCCCACCAATCGGAAATCCAGCCGAAAAACAGCCCGCCCATCACCGCGCCAACGTTATAGATGATCGCGACGAGGGCGACATGGTCGGAACTCAGGCCGCGCTGCTTTTCCAGGAATGTCGGATACATATCTTGCGTGCCGTGCGACACGAAACTCATCGCGGTCAGGAACAGCGACAGGTATAGGAACATCCGCCAGTTGCGCTTGAGCGCGCCGAAGATCATCGCGCGGTCCGGGCGGGTGCGCTGCCACGCCTCCGACTCCGGAACCTTGGCCCGGATGTAGAGCGTAAGTAGCGCGGGCGCGCCGCCGATGAAGAACATCGCGCGCCATCCAAAGTGCGGATAGACAAAGAAATATGCGCCGGCCGCCAGCAGATATCCGACCGCATAGCCCTCCTGGAGCAGGCCGGAGAAAAATCCGCGCCACTTGGGCGCGACCGCTTCCATCGCGAGCGAGGCGCCGACGCCCCACTCACCGCCCATCCCGATTCCGTACAGCGCGCGGAGCAAGAGGAATGATCCGTAGGTCGGCGCGAGGCCGCTAAGAACTTCGACGACCGAGTAGAGCAACACATCGATCATCAGCGGCCCGCGGCGCCCGTAGCGATCTGCCAGCCATCCGAACAGCGCGGCGCCGATCGGGCGCATCGCGAGCGTCATCGTGATCGCGAATGCGATATCGGCCACCGAGCGATGAAAATCTGCGCCGATTTTCGGCAGCACGAACACCAGCACGAAAAAATCGAAAGCATCGAGGGTCCATCCGAGGAAACTTGCGAACAGGGTATGGCCCGCTTCGCTCGGCGTCATCGCGGGGATCGGCGCAGCAGGCGTCGTAGACATCGTCGAAGTGGCCATCGGTGCGAGTGTTGTAATCGATGCAGCGCGCCGATGCTATCGGCCCGTCAATCGGCCGGCTAAAGACGCAATCCTACCAGCGGCGCCTAGCCGCTGTTCTGGCAACGCTATGAAGAAACGCGAGGCTCTAGTGGCCCTTGCCCTCGGGCAGCAGCCCGGCCGAGGCGAGCGCCTTTTTCTTCGCGCCGTCGAGGTCATAATGGCGCCGCGTCACGATGCGCTGCGCATACAGGCCGCCGCCCGCCTGAACGTTGGTGACTGCGCGCCATCCGCCGAATGCATCCGCAGTGAGATCGCGGATCGCATGAAACAGACGCAGGCGGTACTCGCCGTCGATGTCCTTGCCGGTGCTCATATACTTGCGAAGGAGCGCGCCGGTCGCCTCGCTCTCCAAGTCCGATACCGAAGGCGCGGTGAGAATCGAGCCGCCGCCGATATCGTGGAGATGGCGCACCATCAGGCTGTAGTTCGCCGCGCCATGATACTTGCCCGCGTTGGTGTAGAGTTCGTTGGGAAATGCACTTCCGTCGGCGGTGATCTCGCAGTTGGCGATCGCCGCCTCGAGCGCCGAGCGTACCAGCGTCGCGTGAATGATCATCTCGGAGATTTTTTCGCGCACATGCGATTCCCGCGCGAGGCCGTTGGCCTCCGCAATTAGCTGCGCGAAGCCGACCAGCTGGTCGGCCGTCTCCGCGAGGTCGTGCAGACCGCCGAGCCGCTCCCAGAGCCCGAGCGAATGCGCGAAGACCGCGGCGTGCTCGACTTCGCCATCGAGGAAGACGCGCTCGCGCGGCACGACCACGTCATCGAAAATCACGAAGCCCTCGGGCATATGGTTCTTCGACGAGTAGGGAAAATCGCGCGTGTCCGCATGGCGCGGCGCATAAGTCGTGTTGACGATTTTCACGCCCGGCGAATTGACTGGCACCATGCAGGCGACCGCGTAGGCTTCCTCGCCCGCATGCATCGCCTTGGTCGGAATCACCATCAGCTCGTGGCCGAGCGCAGCCGCCGTGATGTGCAACTTCGCGCCGCGAATCACAATGTCGTCGCCACGCCGATCGACGATATGCGTGTAGGCGTCGGGGTCCTCCTGCTTCCCGGGCGGCAGCGAGCGGTTGCCCTTCGCGTCGGTAATGCATTCTGTGATGCGGATGTCGTCGTGCTGCGCACGTTTGACGTAGCTCTGGATGCGCTCGTGGTATTTCGGTAGCTTGGCGCCGATACGCGCGCCGGCGGTGGTCAGCGTCATCACGGACTGATAGGTGACGAGCGAAAGGATGTCCGCGCCATGCTGCATCTTGATGCGCTCGCGCAGCTCCGCGGAGGAATGCGGAATCGACATCAGCGGATTGAGCGCGTTCTCGCCGGGCTGATACCAGCGGTCATAGCCGCGCGCGATCTGATCGACTGACTGGCCGAGAATCGGATGTCGGGGGATGTCCTCGATGCGATCGCCCTCGAAGAAAATCGCGCGCCCGTCGTAGAGTGACTTCTTATATTGCGAGCCGGTCAGCATCCGCTTTTACCTCATTGGTTCGGACTTGAACGGACGGTTAGTTCGTCCGCCGGAACTCACAGAGAATCAAAGTTAAGGCGCTGATTGCAACTGATTCAGTACCAGCGCTTGAGCGAAGGCCATTGGGCGGCTAGCGCGGGACGAATTCCGCGGCAGATTTCGAGGCGAAAATGTTCTTCCGCCATTGCATACGGATGGGCGACCGTCGGACCGTCCTCGATGGAGGCGCAACCCATGCGCAGAAGTTCGTCGCGGCTGAATTGCAATGCAATGATGACGTCGCCGGCATAGCCGCGCGGACCCCAGAGCCAGTAGTTCTGATGGCCACTAATCGCCGGTGGTAGGCCGAGTGGCGGACCGAAGAAATCGATCGCGCCGGCCTCGCCATAATTTTTGGTGAGGATGGCGGCGTGACCGCGTTCATCGGGAGGCAGACCATGGTAAACGCGCGCGGTTGTAGCAGCCATCTCGCGCCATCCGAATTCGTCGCCAAAATGTTCCGGCAAGGGACCTTCCTGTCCGGTTTGATTGCGCGGCTGGTTGATTCTGAGCATCGCCTGATAGCGAATTAATTCAGCAGGCGAGAGCAGCGGCAATGCGAGCGGCGCCGCTACCAGTCCGCCAGCGACAGTCACGAACGATAGGGCATACTTCGTCCATCCCGCGCCACCACCGAGAAAGTATCTGCTTAAGGAGGCGCCGCCGGCGGCAAACAGCAGCGGGTGGATCGGTGCGAGGTAGTAATCTTTCGCTCCGACCGCGATCAGGATCGCAAGCAGAACGAGATACGCGTATCCGAACGCGCGCCACCGCGCTTCGCGAAGGAGAAACCATAATCCCGCGATCCAGACCGCCGCGGAGCCGACATTGAGCATCATCGCCTGGCGCCAAATGAAATCGGCGCCGGAGAGATCAGCATTTTTATGCAGGCGGCGGACGTTTTCGAACATCTGCAGCGTCGGCCAGTCGCGATGGTATTGCCACAGTAGCGTAGGAAGAAAGCAGATCACCGCGAGGAGTATGGCAAGTGCGGTCCATCGAGTTAACAGCAAGCCTCGTGCGGGACTCATGACGCATCCGGCGACAATGGTGGCGAGGAAGAACAGCATCGTGATTTTATTCTCGATGCCGAGGCCGGCCAGCAGTCCACATCCGGCGAGCAATTGCGGACTATCGAATCTGATCGTGCGGATGAGCAGGTACGCGATGCCCATCCAGAAGAGCGGCTCAAAGGCGTTCGCGCCGAATTGATGATCGACGACCAGATAGACAGGCGCCGCGACGACGCACAGGCATGCGATAGCGATGCCGAACCCATCCGCATCGAATTCGATTGCGATCAAGGCAGTCAGGATGACTTTGATCGCTGCGGCGAGCGCAGGCAGCAGGCGAATCGCATGGAGCGAATCGCCGAACAGTATTTCAATAGCGCGCAGAATCCAGATTGTGAGCGGTGCGAAATCGACGTAGCCCCAATCCAGATGATGCGCGCAATCGATGAAGTAGAGTTCGTCGCGAAAATAGTCGTAGTGGTTGTCGGTGGTGAGGTGAACTAGAAAAAGTGCGGCTGCAAAAACTCCGATCGTGCGCCGCACTTACTTGATAACTCTCGGCAACGGGTGCGTCTTGCCGCGCGGATCTTTGTGCTTGCGACGCGCCTGCGCGGCCCAAGCCTCCTTGGGCGGATTGTAGACATGGAAGAACGAAAACGCCGCAATCGTCAGCGAATGGAGAATTTTTTCCGATGCGATCATATTCGGAATATCGCGCAGCGGTATCAGCACCACTTGCGTTTCCTCCGCGCCGGTCGGCACCGGCTTCATCACCTTATGCACTCCGCGCGCGAGGTACGAGTAACAGTAGTTCCCCTGGATCGCCGGATTCGGATGGACGCGGCCCAACTCAATCACATCGTCGGAGTCGTAACCGCTCTCCTCGATCATCTCGCGTCGCGCTGCATCGCGTGGGTCGGGATCGTCGGGATCGACCATCCCGCCCGGGAGCTCAACGGTGAAGTCCTCGATGCCGTGGCGGAACTGCCGCACCATTACGACTTCATCTTTATGGGTGAGTGGAATTATGTTGACCCAGTTGGGTGCCTCGAGGATGAAAAAGTCCTTCTGTCCGCGATGCGGATGTGAGGAGCGGCGGCGATGCAAATCGAAAATGGGAGTGCAGTAAACGGTACGTGTCTCGACCGTCAGCCATTTACGAATCTTCAAAATGCTCTCCGAATCCGAATCAGAACAGGCGCCGATACTCGATCGCGGGGCATCGATCCATGATGACGGTCATCCCGGCCTTCTGCGCGCGTGCCGCAGCCTGCGAGTGAATTACGCCTAGCTGACACCACAATATGCGCGCGCCCTTGGCGATTGCCGCCTCCGCAATTTCGGGCAAAAACTCTGAGCGGCGGAAGACATCGACGATTTCGACCGGATCGGGAATCGATGCGAGATCGGGATAGCACTTCTCGCCCAGCTCCTTCATCAGCGCCTCGGGCGCGAGCTGCGGATTGACCGGAATCACGCGGAAGCCGTGTGCCTTCAGCAGCTTGGCAATACTGAAGCTGTCGCGAGCGGGCGAGTCGGAGCATCCGATCACGGCGACGGTGGTCGGATGCGAAAGTATCCGGCGGATTTCGGAATCGGAAGGATTTTGGAATTCCATGCGATGAGGTTAGTCAATCACTCGTCGAGCGACCAGTCCGCGCCAAGGATGCGATCGGCGACGGTTGGGATGAGCCGCTTGATCTCGATGCGCACTTCGGTGAACTTCTCGTCGCCTTTCTCGAAAGGATCCTCGATGTCGCCGCTTTCTTCCGCGAACTCGCGCAGCGTGTGCACCGGCTTGCCATCGGCGCCCGGAAACTTCGCGAGTAAATCGATCTTTTGCTGATCGGTCATCGCAATAACGACGTCCGCTTTCTCGAGCAACTCCGGATGACGCTTGAGATCGACTGAGGTCGCCTCCTCGCCCAGATGTATGTTGTCGTCGCGCAAAGCGAGGCGCGTATCGAGGGAGACCAGCGCACCATCACGCGCATAGGGCGCGATGCCGGCGGAAGCGATAGTGACGTGGCTCTCGATGCCGCGCTCGCGCAGCTCGCGGCGCAGCATGTGCTCCGCCATCACACTGCGCGCGGTATTCGCCGCACAAATGATGAGGACGGAACGAAAGCGCGGCCCTTTACGGGCCGCGCTCTCGCCATAATGCTTAGGTTTGGATTCGTGCTTAGACGCCACCGGCCATCACTTGTCCCATGCTCTCTTTCTTGGTCGCGCCCTTGCCCAGCTCTGCTTTCAGCGCGGAGCCGAGTTCATTGGGATCCCAAATCGCTTTCTTCGATATGCGGCCCACTGAATGCCAGCCCTGCATTAGCCACACCGAACCCATGCCGACGCGGAAGGCTTCGCCGTGGACGTCCTTCGCATCGTCGCTGCCGAGCCACGCAACGAGAGGCGCGACGTTGGCGGGACCGAACGCATCAAATTCGCCAGCCTTGGCTGCCGGCATACCCGCTGCAGTCTGCGGGGTCGCATCGACGGTGAGGCGGGTGCGTGCGACGGGCGCGATTGCATTGGCGGTGACGCCATAACGCTGCATCTCGCGATCAACGATGATTGCCATCGCAGCGACCGCCGCCTTCGCCGCACCGTAGTTGCTCTGGCCTGCGTTGCCGAGCAATCCGGAATCCGAGCTCGTGTTTATGAGACGGCCGTTAAGCATGTTGCCGGCCTTATGCTGTTCGCGCCAGTACGAGCAGGCATGGCGCGCGACGTTAAAACTGCCCTTCAGATGGACGGCCACGACCGCATCCCAGTCCTCTTCGTTCATGTTGAAGATCATTCGGTCGCGCAGGATGCCTGCGTTGTTGACCACTATGTTGAGCTTGCCGAAGTTGTCGATCGCGCATTCGATGATGCGCTTGGCGGATTTGAAATCGGTGACGCTCTCGAAGTTCGCGACCGCTTCGCCGCCGGCCGCACGGATTTCCTTAACAACGTCTTCCGCGGGCGAGCGCGATTGCCCGGTGCCGTCAAAATGACCGCCGAGATCGTTGACTACGATCTTGGCGCCATGCTTCGCCATCAACAATGCTTCTTCGCGGCCGATTCCGCGTCCGGCGCCGGTGACCACCGCGACCTTGCCATCCAGTAATGCCATTTTTCTATTTCCTCTTCGCTTTATTCTCGCCCTTCGAATTCTCTTGTGAACTAGTGGAATCGCCGTTCGCTATCGGCACGACGCCACCGGGCGGACCCGGTCCTATTACGTCGAAATCCTCCTTTGGTTCAAGCAGATTAGGATCGATATTGCTGGCCACTTCGTAGATGAGATCGATAGTGGTCGCACTTTTGTCGTCGTCTGACGGATAGAGCATCACGCTGCCAGGGCGGCCATCTTTGTGGAAATCGCACGACCAGGTTTTGCGCGCCGGCATGATAAGCGAGGAGGTAATCTTGAAGTCACCCTTTTTCAGCCCGTCTTTGTAGAAGCCCACCATCTGGTTGAGCGCGGGCGAGTTCTTCAGCTCGAAGACCACCTCGCGCATCGCGCCCTTGGGTTTCTTAACGTGGGTGACCACCGCGCCCGGATAGATCGGCATCCCTTTGTAGAGGTCGGCCGGAAGTTCCTTGGTGGGCTCGTCGGACACTTTCGCGGTCGGCGCCGCAACTGGCTCAGCGAAAGTCTTGACCTGCTTGCCATGACATCCGGTGAGCACAATGAGAAGCAACACTCCAGAGCCTGGCGATATCAGCAGTTTGAAGAAAGCGGAACTACGAGCCGTCATATACCGATTGGGCAATCGCACGATATTGGGGCCGGCGCTTCCCGCATCGAAGGAACCGCCGCATGGGTCAGATTCTGAATTGTGGGGGCGCAAGAAGTCAAGGCGAGTGGCGTCTTAGAATAAGGACTCGCAGCAACAAAAATCAGTTCCGCAACATTGGGCTTGGTGGAATGAAAAAAATCTCGCGCATCGACACCTACTTGCGCACCACCACGAATCCACGCCACTATGTATCCACGCCGGGCGAAATAAATTTCCTTCACCGCGCGTCCCAAGATTTTAATCAGATGCTTCATCGGTCAGGCGGTTGGGGCACCGCTCTTGACAAAATTCTTTTGTTGTTCCATTTACACAAACCGCAGCATCACGCGGGTTTGCGATTGGGGAATCTTCGCTCGACTGTGGTAAACTGCGCGACGTTGGCGCATCACGCAAGACTGAAGATAAGCATCGGCACGTTCGCAGCTAATCAAGGTTAAGAGCGGGACCTCATAAAGCGCCGCTCAAATCTCGGGACAGGTGAAAGGATAACAATGGGCAGTCAGTTCAGTATTTTGGCGATGATTCAGCAGGGTTACTACGCAACCTATCCACTGCTGTTCATCTCGGTGGTATGCCTCGCAATCATTTTCGAGCGCATATGGGCTCTGATGGGTATCCAGGGCAAATCGGCCAAGCTCGCCGATACGCTGGTGCCGCCGCTGCGGCAGGGCAAGTTCAATGAGGCATTGCAGTTGACCCAGGCACGCTCCAATCCGGCCGAGCGCGTCTATCATGTGCTGATCGCCGCCGCGCAGACCCTCGATCGCGATCATCTGGTGGAGCTCGACGAGGAGCGCCGCTTCCAGGAGACCCTCGAGCTCAACCGCTACGTCTGGGTGCTCGCGACCTCGGGAGCCTCGGCCCCCTTCATCGGACTGTTCGGCACCGTGGTCGGTATCCTGGTCGCCTTCCAATCGATGGCGATTATGGGCACTGGCGGATTCTCGGTCGTCGCCGCCGGTATCTCGGAAGCGTTGATCTCCACCGCACTCGGACTCGCGGTCGCGATCGTCGCGGTTATTTTCTTCAACTACTTCTCGGTCAAGATCCAGAACATCAATGCGCTGTTGCAGATCAACGGCGATCGTTTGATCGACGCCGCGCTGCAAGGGAGACAAGCCGGTGGCCGTTAGTGGTCCTAAAGGCGGCGGCGGTGTCTTCGCGGACATCAACATTACGCCGCTGACCGATATCTTCCTCGTCCTGCTGATCATCTTCATGGTGACCACTTCGGTCACCGTGGAATCGGCTGCGCACGTGGATCTGCCGCTCGCGGAGAACACTTCGCCCGAGAACAAGGGCGTAATTGTGACTTATACGTCGCAGCATGAGCTCTTCGTGAACTCCAAGGACGTGCCGGAGCGCGAACTGGTCTCAAGTCTGCGTGAAGCGCTGGCCAAGATCGATCCAAAGATCGTGGTGTTCCAGGGCGACCGCAAGGTGCTGCTCGGAGACATGGTGCGTATCCTGAACACCGCGAAAGCGGCGGGTGCGGCCACCATCGCGATCGGCGCGAAGCGCGCGACTAGTGGGCAGATAGAGCATAATGCTTCGGGAGGCTGATCATGGCTGTTAGCGGACCAAAGAGCGGCGAAGGCGGCGTCTTCGCTGATATCAACATCACGCCGCTGACCGATATTTTTCTCGTCCTCCTTATCATCTTCATGGTGACGACTGCGGTGACGATCGAATCGGCGGCGCACGTCGATCTGCCCAAGGCCGAGGCGCAAACGAATCCCGACGAAAAGCCCAAGGGCGTCGTCGTCACGTTGACTGCCGATCATCAGATCATGGTCAATCAGACCAATGTGGCACTCCCGCAATTGCAAAGCTCGATCAAGGCTGAGTTGGACAAGTCAGCGGACAAGATCGTGATTTTTCAGGGCGACCCGAAGGTCATCCTCGGCGACATGGTGCATATCCTCGATATCGCCAAGAGCGCGGGCGCCGAGGCTATCGCGATCGCAGTTGCGCAACTGCCCTCGGGTGGCGGGGCGCCGAGCGGCGGCGGTGGAGGTTGATCCCGATAACTTTGGATTAACGCCATTGTTTGATTTGGTTGTAATGTAAATAAGTGAGGCGAACGGAGATCCCAACCTTAGGCCAGCGGTTCGGCAACGGTGGGAAAGAAATCTCGATATGCTTGCATTAATTGTCATTGTTCTTGTCATCTCGACCGTCGTTGTTGCCGCGATTTTGTATCGAGTGATGGGGCGGAAAGAAGCCGCTGCAGAACTCGCGCGTGACGATGACGAGGCCGATGCCGAGCGGCTGCAGACCTGGCGCGACTACCTGCGCCTGATCGCGGGTCCCTTTCCGCTCTCGGTCCTGCTCCACGTGGGTCTGCTTCTATTTCTGATCATCACCGTCCACGAGCAGCGCGGCCGTGAATTGATCATGGTCAACCTCGAGGCTGGTGGCGGCGGAGGCGGCGGCAGCGAGATGAACGATCTCGATATGCCCGAAGTCCCGATGCCGGATACCGCACCGCAGCAGATGGAACAACCTAGCGCGGTCGATACTTCGCAGGCGGTCGGTCTCGCCAATGACTACGTTCGTGCGGCCGGAGGCGGCGGTATCGGAATTGGTCGTGGCGGCGGCGTTGGCTCGGGTTACGGCAAGGGCATCGGTTCCGGATTCGGCGGCTTCATCGGCGAACTGCGCCGCAAGGGTTTGGATGTCGTCATCGTCTGCGACGGCACCGGATCGATGCAGCTCATCATCGATGACGTCAAAGCGAAGATGGCGCAGTTGGTCCAGGCGATCCATCGTCTGGTGCCGATCGCACGCGTCGGAATGGTGGTGTTCGGCGGTAAGGGCAAGAAGATGGAAGTCCAGCCGCTCACCCTTAACCCGCAGAAACTGGTCGAGTTCCTGAACGGCGTCCATGCGGAAGGCGGCGACGAATGGGAAGAAGACCTCGCGGGCGGCGTCAACACCGCGATCCACAACATGGACTGGAAGCCCTACGCAAAGAAGGTCATCGTGCTGGTCGGCGACTCGCCGCCGAAAAAGGACGACTTCCAGCCGCTGATCGCCGAAATTCATGCGTTCAAGGGCAACAACGGCACCTTCAATACCGTCGATGTCGCCGCGGAAGAGCATGAGCGCTTCGAGCGCGAGTTCTGGCTCAAAGTCCATCGCGAGGAACCGCCGAAGATCTCGCCGCTGCCGGAGTTCTATCAGCAGACCCGCGCGGCCTTTAAGGTCCTCGCCAACGCGGGCGGCGGCGCGATGCGCAGCTTGAGTAAGGACAGCCACATCAACCAGCAAGTGTTGGTGCTGGCCTTCGGCGAGCAGTGGCAGAGCCAGGTCGCCGCATTCGGCCGCGGTATTACAGCGGGCGGCTCGGGCCAGTAAAATAGAAGGTCTGAACTCCGTCGCTTGCGGATGGAGGAGGAGACCATCATGAAACGCTTCGTAACCATGAGCGCGGTCGTCCTGTCGGCCGCGTTTCTGTTTTCGCTGGGCACTATCGTCGTTCCGGAAGCATCGGCACAGAACTACGTGATGCGCCGGGTGCGCCAGCCCAAGGACCTTCCCGAGTCCATGCGCAAGACGCTGGACGATAAGGTTTCCGAAGATGCCGGCCCCTACCTCGATCAGGAAGACCGCAACAAAATGGACGGCAAGCCTTACACCGACTTCGTGCCGAAGTTCGAGTATCTGCCGAACTACGGTCCCGATGGACAGATTTCAACCGTGAGCGTGAAGCTGGGCGGCGCCGAATACGATCCAAAGAGCAAGGCAACTACCAAAGGGTCTGCGACCGGCAAGTTGAAGTATCTTGTCTTCAGCTATGCGCGTCGGGGCGGCAAATGGGTCGAAATTTCGAAGCCCAAGTGGGAGAGCCAGGACCTCGGCAAGCAGGCCGGTAGAGAGATGACCGAGCATCAGAAGATCGGCGACCACAACAAGGCGATCACCGAGAAATACAAGGCACAGCAGGCCAAGAAGAAGGCGCTGGCTGACGCGTTGCAGAAAAAATTTGGCAGCAGCCAGTAGCTACCGAGCGCTTCGGTAGCCATTTCGCAACGGCGCACGAGACGCTCGCCCCCGTGATTGTCGAGGTGGGAGAACCGTTCTCTTTCATGGTATTGGACCCGCCGTGGGCAAGGTCCATACAACTCAAGCGACGAATTGAAAAGCGCGAAGGACTACATCGCGGAGGCGCGGCGGCGACGCTGCTCTTTGCGG
>Ga0335079_10003696_pt1 | contig 17608 bp, 11 predicted proteins | sample Lox_Sample_33_FD_206719 | JGI IMG/M metagenome (GOLD analysis project Ga0335079, IMG submission 206719) | Soil microbial communities from Loxahatchee National Wildlife Refuge, Florida, United States - Lox_Sample_3.3 | ecosystem: Environmental > Terrestrial > Soil > Wetlands | place: USA... | reverse complement strand
GGGCGGATCGTTGGTGAGCACAATGTGCGGCCGGTCATTTGGTTACCACCACTCGAACCCAACACCGGTCATCGAGCATCAAGTTACGTATTGCAAACGTGCGAGGGAGTGTACCGATGAACACAAAACTTCCGTCCAAACACGCGGTATGGGCACTAGTCTGCCTGATTGCTCTAATTGTGCTGGTTGCCGCGGGGTGCTCTCACTCGAGCGGAGCCGCCGCACCTCCTCCGCCGGTCGAGGTCAGCGTCGTGGGCGTGCGGCAAACGGACGTTCCCGTCTACAAAGAATGGATCGGAACGCTCGATGGGTTCGTCAATGCCGACATCAAAGCCGAAATCTCCGGCTACCTGACACAGCAGTCTTACACCGAAGGCACCTTCGTGAAGAAGGACCAACTGCTGTTCCAGATCGACCCACGGCCTTACCAGGCCGACCTGGATCAGGCGGTCGGAAGGCTTGCGCAGACGGAGGGCCAGTTGGAACAGGCGCGGGCACAACTGGGTCAGGCCGAAGCACAGGTCGCCGTTGCCGAAGCCAACCAGCGCCGCTCTCAGCTTGACGTCGATCGCTACACACCGCTCGCAGAGCAGCAGGCGATCACGCAGCAGGATCTCGATAACGCCACCCAAAACAACATGGCGGCGAAGGCGCAGCTGCAGGCGGCGCGAGCGCAGGTGGACACCGACAAAGCGCAGATCACGGCGGCGATTGCGGCCGTGCAGTCCGCCAAAGCCGCCGTGGAGACCGCCCGCATTAATCTGGGATTCACACGCCTCACATCCCCCATCGATGGCATCCCGGGAATCGCGCTGCAGCAGGTAGGCGCGCTGGTGAGCCCCGCGAGCGGACCGGTGACCACCGTGTCCACAGTCGACCCGATCAAGGTGTACTTCACGGCGAGCGAGCAGGAATACCTGGATTTCGCTCGCAGGTATCCGACCGCCGAAAAGCGGCAGGCGCAGACGGCTACCCTTGAGTTGGAACTCATTCTCGCCGACGGCATCACTTACCCGCACAAAGGTAAGTTCTATTTCGCCGATCGCCAGGTCGATGTAAGGACCGGTGCGATCCGTCTGGCCGGCCTGTTTCCGAACCCCGGCAACAGCTTGCGGCCCGGTGGGTACGGCCGTGTGCGCACTGCGACCCAGACCCGACATGGAGCACTGCTCGTCCCGCAGCAGGCGGTGATGGACCTTCAGGGCACGCGCCAGCTCGCGGTGGTTGATAGCAGCAATACGGTGACGGTACGGCCGGTCCAGGTTGGCGAAACCGTCGGCCACGATTGGATTATTACCGATGGCGTGGCCCCGGGCGAGCGCGTCGTCGTCGAGGGTCTGCAGAAGGTGCGTACAGGATCCCACGTCGCCCCCAAGCCGTTCGAGGCGAGGTGACCTGCGATGTCTAAATTCTTCATCAACCGTCCGATCGTAGCGATGGTGATTGCCATCTTGACCGTGATCGTCGGCGCCGTCGCCATCGCTGGTCTGCCGGTGGCGCAATTTCCGCAAATTGCGCCGCCTGAGATTCAAATCTCGGCGATCTACGTCGGCGCCGACGCGCAAACCATTGAGCAGTCCGTGGCTACCCCCATTGAGCAGCAGATGAGCGGCGTCGACAACATGAACTACATGTATTCGCTGAACGCTACCGCCAACGGACAGATGCGCCTGATTGTGAATTTCGACGTCGCCACGGATCCAAATACCGACCTGATTCTCGCGCAGAGCCGCGAGACGCAGGCGGCCGCGCAACTCCCCGTGGACGTGACGAACTATGGCGTCACGGTACAGAAATCCGTCCTCGCGCCGCTGATGCTGGTGGCGCTCTATTCGCCCAAGGGCACGTACGACGCGAGATTCCTCGCTAACTACGGTTACATCAACTTATACGACCCGCTGACTCGAGTGAAGGGCGTCGGCAGCGTTCAGATATTCGGCTCGGGCCAATACGCCATGCGCCTGTGGGTCAAGCCGGATCAACTGGCTAAGCTTCAGATCACTGTGCCGGAGATCGTCTCCGCGATTCAGACGCAGAACACTGTAAATCCCGCGGGACAGGTCGGCAGCGAGCCGATTCCGAAAGGCCAGCCGTTCACGTACTCCGTGCGCGCGCAGAGCCGTCTGACATCGCCGGAAGAGTTCGAGCAGATCGTAGTTCGCGAGACGTCCGAGACCGGCATTGTGCGCGTGCGCGATGTCGCTCGTGTGGAACTGGGTTCGCAAGACTACAGCATCACCGGGCACCTCGATGGCAAGCCCAGCGCGGTTATCGCGGTCTACCAACTGCCCGGTTCGAATGCCGTGGATACCGCGGCCGGCGTGCGGAGGCTGTTCAACGAAGCAAAGGCGCGTTTCCCCGGCGACGTCGATTACACCATCCCGGTCGACACCACGCTCGCGGTCACCGAAGGTATGAAAGAGATTGTCGTCACACTAGTGATCGCGATTCTGCTCGTCATTCTAGTGGTCTATGTCTTCCTGCAAGGATGGCGGGCTACGCTGATTCCACTGCTGGCGGTGCCAGTCTCGCTGATCGGCGCATTCATCTTCTTCCCGCTGTTCGGATTTTCCATTAACACGCTTTCTCTATTCGGCCTGGTTCTGGCGATCGGCTTGGTGGTCGACGATGCCATCGTGGTGGTCGAGGCGGTGGAGCGCCACATCGAAGACGGCCTTGCGCCCAAGGAAGCCGCGCTGAAAGCGATGGAGGAAATCTCCGGTCCGGTGGTGGGCATCGCGCTGGTTCTTTCAGCCGTCTTCGTGCCGACGGCATTCATACCGGGAATTACCGGAAGGCTCTACCAGCAATTCGCCGTGACCATTGCGATCTCGGTGATTCTCTCTGCATTCAACGCCCTCACACTCAGCCCGGCGCTCGCCACGTTGCTGCTCAAGCCAAAACAGGAGAGCCACGGGCTGCTCCGCCGTTTCTTTGATTGGTTCAATCGCGTTTTCGGCAGTGCGACCAACGGTTACGTGCGACTCTCCGGTGCGCTCCTGCACAAGAGCGGATTCGCCCTGCTTCTTCTGGCGGCCTTCAGTGTAGCCGGTCTTTGGATCGGCGCCAAGGTGCCCACGAGCTTCGTTCCCGATGAAGACCAGGGCTACTTCTATCTCAACGTCCAGCTTCCCAATTCGGCTGCCTTGCAGCGCACGGAAGAGGTGATGGCCAAGGTGCAGCAGGTCGCGGCCGGCATCCCCGGCGTCGAGCACGTCACCACCATCACGGGCTTCAGCCTGCTAAGTCTGGTGCGAACCAGCTACAACGGGTTCGGCTTCATCAGCATGAAGGAATGGGGCGACCGCAAAACTCGCGCCCAACAGTTTCAGGCGATCAAGGCGCGCCTGAACGCCGAGCTGGCCCGCATCCCGGAAGCCGTGGCGTTTGGATTCTCGCCGCCTGCGATCCCGGGTGTCGGCACGTCGGGAGGATTCACCTTCATTCTGGAAGACCGATCCGGCAGCGATCTGAAGTTCCTCTCCGACAACGTGGCCAAGTTCATGACCGCCGCCCGCAAGCGCCCCGAGATCGGCAGTCTGAGCACGACGTTCCTGCCCAGCGTGCCGCAGCAATTCGTCAAAGTTGATCGCGACAAGGTCATTAAGCAGGGCGTGGCCGTCAACGATGTCTACCGCACAATCCAGGCGTTCATGGGAGGTCTGTTCATCAACTACTTCAACCGGTTTGGGCGCCAGTGGCAGGTGTATATCGAAGCGGAGGGCGAATACCGCACCCGGCCGGAGAACGTCGGCCAGTTCTACGTGCGAAATGCTGCCGGCGAGATGGTCCCACTCTCCGCATTGACTAAGTTTGATTCCGGCACCGGGCCGGAATTCACGCTGCGCTTTAACGAGTACCGCTCGGCGCAATTGAACGGTAGCGCTGCCCCGGGTTTCAGCACGAACCAAGCCATGAAGGCGCTCGAAGAGACATTCGCCGAATCCATGCCCGCGCAAATGGGTTATGACTACTCAGGCATCTCCTTTCAGGAAAAGAAGGCGCAGGAAGGCGTTTCGTCAACCGTAATCTTCGGGTTCTCTCTGCTGTTCGTGTTCCTCATCCTGGCCGCGCTGTACGAAAGTTGGACCCTGCCGTTCAGCGTGCTGTTGAGTACCCCGGTCGCAGTGTTCGGCGCATTCGCCGTGTTGTGGCTGCGCCGCTGGATCGTGAGCCTGATCGCACCGCCCTACATGGTGCAGATCGAAAGCGATGTCTACTCCCAGATCGGTCTGGTCATGCTCATCGGTCTCGCCGCCAAGAACGCGATTCTGATTGTCGAGTTCGCCAAGGACGAATTCGAGAAGGGCAAACCGCTGATTGACGCGGCGCTCGAAGGCGCCCGGCTCCGTCTGCGGCCCATCCTGATGACGTCGTTCGCGTTCATCCTGGGCTGCGTGCCGCTGTGGACGGCGACCGGCGCAGGATCGGTGGCCCGTCAGATCATGGGCACCACGGTGATCGGCGGCATGCTGGCTGCGAGCGTGATCGGCATTTTCTTAATCCCGGCAGTTTTCTATGTGGTGGAGAAACTGTCGGGCGCCGGCCGCGAAGCCGCCCCTGGGGCGCTGCCGCAGAAGCCCTTGCCGGCGGAGGGAGATTGACGTGAAGACACCATTCACCGTTTCTGCCCTGGCGGCGACTTTCCTCACCGGCTGCGCGGTCGGCCCGGACTACCACCGGCCCGCCGTGCAGACGCCGTCGACGTTTCGTGCGCCCACCGCTCAACCCACTCCCGAAGCGGCATCCCTGGCGGATCTCAAGTGGTGGGAGGTGTTCAAGGATGAAAAGCTCCAAGAGTTGATTCGGGCGTCGCTGGTCGAAAACTACGACCTCCGCGATGCCGTCACGCGCGTCGAAGCCGCTCGCGCCAACTTAGGTATCACCAGGTCCGAGCAATTTCCCAATGCGGAGGTCGGCGGAAATCTAACCACCACTCGGTTCTCGCGAAGCGGACAACTGCCGCTGCCGGCTTCGCTGGTGCCCTCGCAAAACCGCACTTTTGGCCAGGCCACGCTCAACTTGCTCTCCTTTGAAGTGGACATCTGGGGGCGGTTGCGGCGGGCCACGGAAGCCGCGCGAGCCAATCTGCTGGGCGCCGAAGAAAACCGCAAGGCCGTCGTGACCACGCTGGTGAGCGATGTGGCCACCTCTTACTTCAGCCTGCGCGAACTCGACTACGAGCTGGAGATTTCCAACGAAACGCTCGCCACTCGTAAGGAGTCGCTGCGCCTCATTCAAAACCGGCAGGGTGGCGGGGTGGCGACGCTGCTCGACTTGCGCCAGGGAGAACAGTTGGTGGATACGGCCGCCGAAACGATTCCTGAGTTGCAAGAGCGGATCGAACAAACCGAAAACCAGATCAGCCTGCTGTTGGGAAAGAATCCCGGCGAAGTGGTCCGCGGACGCAGCCTGACCGAGCAGGAGTTGCCGCCTGAAGTGCCCACCGGTTTGCCTTCCGCATTGCTTGAGCGGCGGCCCGACATTCGCGCGGCAGAGCAAAATTTGATCGCGGCCAATGCCGAGATCGGGGTGGCGAAGGCCGCGTATTTCCCGCAAATCAGTCTGAGCGGATTCCTGGGCGGACAAAGCAACCAACTGTCAAGTCTCTTCAGCTCACCCAGCCGCGTGTGGACTCTGACTCCGCAGGTGGCGCAGCCAGTCTTCACCGCGGGTCGCCTCAAATCGACGGTGAAATTGACGGAGGCCCAGCGCCAGAGCGCGCTGATTCAATACCAAAAGGCGATTCAAACGAGTTTCACCGATGTCTCAAACGCACTCATCGCGCATCAGAGAGTCAGAGAAAGCCGTGTGCAGCAGGAGTTGCTAGTGACCGCGCTGGCAGATCGGAAGCGCCTGGCCTACGTTCGGTACCGAGGTGGGGTGGACACGCTGCTCAATGCGCTCGATGCCGACCGGGATCTCTTCACGGCTCAGCTCGCTCTTTCGCAGATCCGGTTGAGTGAGGTGCTCACTGTGGTACAGCTCTACAAGGCTCTGGGTGGGGGGTGGCAGTAGAGAAGGCAGTGATCAGAACCCCGAAATTCTCGCCCAGAGAATGCAGCCGGCAATTAAGGTGACCACGCCCAATAGCGCCATCACGGCCCAAACCCTGACTTCGTGTCCGTGAGTATGAAGCATCGGCATTTTGCAGCCTCCTCGCCTTGAACCACCGCACGCCACGAACCAGCGGCGATGGCGATGGGATAAGCTTATGAATAATCAGGGGATGTACGGTTAGACTATTATCGAACCGGGTGCGCTCGGCTGCGGAATTTCGCGCAAAGGTCCGCCGTCCTAATAGGAATGCTCCATTTGACCCAGGTTCGGTACGTGATAAACTGACGGACGATCGAGGCCGCTATCAGCAAGAAATGGTACAACCTCTTTGTGTCGCTCGATCCCGGTGCGGGCGCTGAGCCCGCAGAGGATAGCCCTGCCACCGTTCGCACTCCTGCTCAGACCGTCGCCGAGATTGCGTCGTCGGTGGCAGCGGAGCCAAAATTCACGGCTCCGGTGAGCCCCGCCGCCGGGTTCGAGGAGATCTATCGTGCGGCGGAGATTCAACCTCCTGCGCATGGCTACACGATCATGAAGATCGCCGACATGCTGCAGAGCGAGCGCATCCGTACGCTCCCGGCCGAGGTGAAGAAGAGTTCCGTGCTGCTGGCGCTGGACGCCGCGGGGGTAAAGATCGAAGAGGTGATCGAAGACGCGGTCAAGCGGGATCGCGCGCTGGATGGTTTCGAGCGCGTGCAGCAAAAGGCGTTGGACGATTTGGAGAAGCGTAAAGATCAGGAAAATCAGGGGATCCAGGCTGAATTGGACCGTCTGGTGCAGGAGCACAACGCCCGCATCCAAGGCAACAAAGATGAAGTTGGCAAGGAGAAAGAGCGTTTTTACGCCTGGCGGCTGCAGAAACAGCAAGAGGAACAAAAAATCTCCGATTCCGTATCCTATTTTGTCGTGGAGAACCCCATAACGACCGGCGGCGTTGCGGCTGCGTCGCGTGGAACTCAAACACCCAACAAGCCTTCCGCCCCGAAGCCATAGGGCTGAATACAGCCGCAATGAGAGGTTAGTCCTTATGTTTAAACGGCTTTCACGCATGATGCGTTCTTTTTTCGGGTTCTTCATTTCGGTGGCCGAAAACCCCGAGCTGATTCTGGAACAGAACATTCGCGATATGAATGATCAGGTTCCGCGCATGAACGAAAGCATCGCCATGGTCAAGGCCAACGTCACGCTGCTGGCGAAGGAGGAAGCCAAGTACAAGGATGACGTCGCCAACTTGACGTCCAAGGTCAAAGCGGCGATTCAGGCGGGGCGCGATGATCTGGCGGGGAGTTTCGCGGTGCAACTGGAACAGCTTCGCGGGGCATTGGCTCGAACCCAGGGGCAGCTCGCCACGGGCAACGCGGCTTTCGACAAAGCCATGGCCGTGAAGAAGGCGTTCCTGCTGGAGAAAGAGCGGAAGACGCGCGAAGCGCTGAACGCGATTGCCGACTACCGGCGTTCGCAGTGGCAGAAGAAAGTCGCCGACGTGATGGAGCAGTTCGAAGTGACGGGCATCAGCGCCACGCATGACGAGATGGTACGCAAGATTGAAGAATCCACGGCGCTGAACGAGGCGCGCATGGAGATGGCGCTCGGCAACGTGGATCAGCAGAAGGTCAAAATCGAAGAAGAAGCCGAGAAGCTGCGCGCCGATGAGCTGGTGAAGCAATTCAAAGTGGAAATGGGGTTGATGCCACCGCAGGCTTCCCCGGAGGCGGCAGAGAAGACCATCGGGGCAAGGGAAGCGCAAAAGAGCACGTAAAGGGATGGATCAAAAGCCAGAGATGGCGAACTGATCCCTCAGAAAAACATGGCCGTAAAGATCGAGAAGGGTGGATGGCTGCTCATTTTTCTAATCGGGCTGGGCCTGGTTGGCTACAGCCTGGATAAATACGGTATTGTCAACCTGCGTGGACGGTTCGCGGCACGCTCCGATGGCGCGGCAGGCGGGAGCGTCGTGGACACCTCCAAACCCCTGGTGCTGCCGACTGCGGCAGCGGCTGACTCGGGCTGCGGCACCGTGCGCGTTCGGGTGAATATCTGGGTGGGTTGCGCCGCGGGCCTGGTGGCGAATGGCGGCCTGGACACCGTATCCGGTTCGATTTTCGACAAGAAGGGACTGAAGGTCAGCTTCAAAATCATCGACGACTGGACGGAAGGCGCGGCGGCCTTGGCCACCAACAATGTGGATGTGATGCTCACGACGGCGGACGTCTGGGCCAAAGACTACGCCCAGTTTCAGGACAAGGGATTCGGGGCGCACGCCTTCTACATGGTGGATTGGTCGCGCGGCGCCGACGGCGTGATCGGCAAGCAGGGCATCAACACCATCGAGGATCTGGCGGGCAAGACGGTGGCCTTCGCGCCTTACACGCCGTCGCATTTTCTTTTGTGGAACGGACTCAAGAGCTCCGGGCTGACGACGGATCAGCGCCGGGAGATTTTCTCTAAAGCCGTGCACACCAAGGACGGCATCGAGCCGGCCACCTTGTTCGCACAGCAGAAAGTGGACGCCGCGGTGGCGTGGGATCCGGACATGAGCGATGCCGTCGCCAAGCGGGCCGGGTCAAAGAAGATCTACGACACGCGCATCGCGAACCGATTGATTGCCGACGTTCTGGTGGTCAGCGACCGGTTTGCCGCACGTTGTCCGCAGAGCGTGGTGAAGCTCTCGGAGGGCTGGCTCGAAGGAGTGGAGTTCATCAAAGCGCAGCCCAATCGAGCATACACGCTGATCGGCACGATCAAGGATTTCAATATTCCCGAGGATCTGGCCAAGACCATGCTGGGCGGCGTCAAGCTCGCCGACTATGCCGACAACAAAGCTTTCTTCGGCTCGCGCGGATCGGATTCCGACTACAACAACATTTTCAAGATGGCCCAGGAAATGTACCGCGAGGAGCGCATCATCAAACGTAATTCCGATCCAGAGTCGAGTGTGGACCGGCGCTTCCTGGATCCTCTGAGCGGAAAGTTTTCTACTGCGTCTTCGGAAACACCGATTGAATATAAGGAACCGTCCAAGGGCGCCGTACCCATCGCGACGCAGCGGCGTTCCATCTTCTTCGAAACGGATTCCGCCAAAATGGGTCTGGACTCGCGCGCCGTGGTGGACGAGATCGGCGGCTTCATGAAGGCTTACGAGAACACGGTGGTCGATATCGACGGCAACACCGATGCAACAGGGTCCCGGCCGCACAACATCGAGCTTTCGCGGGAGCGCGCGGAATCGGTGAAGCAGTATCTGGTGGAGAAATACGGATTTCCCGCCAACCGCATGCGCACCATTGGCAACGGACCGGACAGGCCGGTGGCGGACAACTCAACGCCCGAAGGCCGCGAGAAGAACCGGCGCACGGACATCAAAGTCTACCCGAATTCCGCGGGATAGCTAAAAACGCCCATTTGCTGTTCAACTCGTGCCGGCCTGGAATGCCTGACTATCTCGAAATTCGAAAAGAGGTTTCGCGCCGCACCCGGATGATCCTGGCGATCTCGGCATGGTCCGCGGTGGTCATTGCCTGGTTCGGCCTCACGCATTGGGACATTCTGCCGCCGTTTTCACTGCCTGCCCCACTCGGCGTCATGCATGCCTTCGTGCGGCTCTGGACCGAGTACGACCTGCTGGGCAACGTGCTGCAAAGCTGGTGGCGCATCGCGCAGGCCTTCTTATGGTGCGCTGTGATCGCTATTCCGCTAGGTCTACTCATGGGGAGCTTCCGCTGGGTGCACGATTTCGTGAATCCGGTGGCGGCGCCGATGCGCTCCATGCCCATCACGGCATTTCTGCCGGCTTTCATCGCGCTGTTTGGAATGGAAGAGTCGATGAAGGTGGCGTTCCTGTGGTTCGGGATGTTCTTTTATCTGCTGGCTGTGGTGGTTGAGGAAGTGGATAAGGTGGATGACAGCCTGCTGGAAACGGCGTGGACACTGGGCGCTAAGCGGCGTCACATTCTCTGGCTGCTGTTTCGCGCTTCCTTCCCGTCCATCTTTGGCTCGTTCCGCATTCTGTACGACATCGGCTGGACCTACGTCATCCTGGCGGAAATGGTGAACGCGCGCAAAGGGGTGGGATACATGGTGGAAGCCGCGCGCAAGGTTTTGGACTTCGAGCGCGTTTATGCGGGAATCATCGCGATCGGCGTGGCCGCGTTCCTGTTTCGCTTTCTGCTGACGTTCGTAGAGGCGCGTCTGTTTCCCTGGCGCAAGTCGTCGCGCCCGTCTTCGGAACCGGTTGCCGCGGTGGCCACCGGCGCTCCGGTAAAGGCCCATGCCGAATCGCATTAAAGTCGCGATCCACGACGTTTGCCGGAACTTTCCCTGCCCCGATGGAAGCCGCGTGGAAGCGCTGAAGAACGTCAGTTTCGAAGTTGAAGATGCCTTCTCCCAGGAAGGCCGCGACATCGGGGAGTTCCGCGTTTTGCTCGGGCCATCGGGTTGCGGCAAGTCGACGCTGCTGCGGATGATCGCCGGTCTCGATCGTCCCGACAGCGGCCAGGTGTTGGTCAACGGGGTCCAGGTCCACGCCCCCGGCCGCGATCGCGGCATGGTGTTTCAAAAATACACGTCGTTTCCCTGGCTCCCCGTCGCCGACAATATCGCCTACGGCCCCAAAATCAACGGCGTTCCGCCGGCGGAGCGCGATCAAATCGTGGCCCACCTGATCGAAGCCGTGGGACTCTCAGGTTTCGAGAAATCTTATCCGGACACGCTCTCCGGCGGGATGCAGCAGCGCCTGGCCATCGCACGCACGCTTGCCAACCGTCCGCAGGTGATCCTGATGGACGAGCCTTTCGGCGCACTGGATGCCCAGACGCGCAGCGATATGCAGCAGCTTCTCCTGAAGGTCTGGGATGAAACCGCCAGTACGATCTTATTTGTGACGCACGACGTCGATGAGGCCATCTACCTTGCCGACCGCATTTTCATCTTTAGCGCCCGACCCGGTACCATTGTGGAAGACATCCCGGTTCCGTTCGGGCGGCCGCGAGACCCCGCTGTCAGGCAAACGGCGGAGTTTCACGACATGCAGCAGCATGTGCTCGCTTGCTTGCGCCGCGCTCCCGGACGGGGCCAGGTGAGAGTGAGCATTTGATGGTGCAGGACGATTCGTCGAGATCCGACATCAACTACGTCAAAGAGGCCGCCAGGCTGCAGTACAACTGGATCACGCTGGCCGGCATCGCCGGTTTCGCGCTAGTCTCGGGGAGCGCGCTGCCCTTGCTCCTCGGGGCCGGTCTTGAATTGATGTATCTCAGTCTGGTGCCGCAGAACCAGCGGTTTCAAAGACTCGTCCGCTCCTGGAAGTATGCCGACGAAAAGCGCCGGCATGACAACCAGCTCAACGCCATGTTTCAGGAAATCCCGCCCGAGATGCGCCTGCGGTACGCCGACTTGGATAAGATCTGCCGGGCCATCCGCGAAAACTACCGAGGTCTCTCGTCCACTTCGCAGATCTTTGCGCAGCAAACCGAGGATAAGTTGTCGGGCCTAATGCAGTCTTACGTCCGCCTGCTCCATACCGCCTGGAAGCACCGCGAGTACCTGCGGACAACCGACCTGGGCACCGTTTTGCGCGAGCTGGCCCAACTCCAGAAGACGCAGGAATCAGACACCGGCAAGGTGCAAGAGATCAACCGCAAGCGCATTGAGATTCTCCAGAAGCGCGTCGAAAAGTTCAAGAAAATCCGGGAGAACTGCGAAGTCATCGATTCCCAGTGTGCCGCCGTCGAGGATGTGCTCGGCTTGATCCGCGATCAGTCCGTCACGATGCGCGATCCGCAACAAATCACCGACCATCTGGAGGGCCTGGTTCACGACGTCGAGCGAACCGAGGAGACCGTGCGCGAAGTAGAAAACATCTTCGAGAATGTTCCAGATTTCAGCGGTGCGTCCGCTAGCGAGATGGCGCCGATACCCTCCGATGATGGCAACCGGGATCCCGGAGCAGTGCCGCGCAACCGGGTTCGGAACTAAACCCGATGTCCACCACCAACACAGCTTCACCGGCCATGCCCGAATGGGCGCAGTCTCTGTCCGAGAAATATTACTCGCGAACGCTGTCCATGTTCGTACTCTTCGGCAGCGTGCGGGATCTGGTGCCGCTCGATCACGGCGATACCACCGAGTACGTGCCTCTGCTCGCGTTTCTGCAGCAGAGTCTGTTTGGACGTCGCGACCTGGTGCTGACCTACGACCGCGGCGGTGGCTTGAGCTTCGCGCATTCTGATATGCAGGCGGACTTTCGCAATGCGCTGTCGGGATACGACAGTTTTCATCAGACTAACTATTCGCAATCCCTGCCGCGAAACCCGGATGGCGTTCTCAACATTCTCGACAACTACTTGCGGCTTCGCATCGGTGACGGCAAGAAGATTGCCCTCATCATCGACTTCGCCGAGACCATCGCGCCGGCCGGCGACGTCTCCGGTATGTCCGCCGAGGACCGCAATGCGCTGGTCATTCTCAAGCGCTGGGCGCAGACGCCGGCATTCCTGCGCGCGGACATCACCATTTGTTTGATTGCGGAGAACCAGATCGAGCTGAACCAGGGCATCGTGCAGAGCCCCGGCGTGGCTTCCATCCAGGTTCCGCTGCCCGATGAGGCCGAGCGGTTGCGCTTCATTCGGACGCAACTCGCCGCCGCTTCTTTGCCCGCCGGGTCCGACGTTACCGACGCGGCGCTCGCCAAGCTCGGTGCCGGCCTCAAGCGCTTGCAACTGCAGAGCCTCATCTCACACGCTGTGCAGAACAAGCGCCCGCTCACCACCAAATTCCTGACCGCGCGCAAGAAGGAACTGATCGAAGCGGAATCGGGCGGTCTGCTGGAATTCATTCAAACCCGGTTTGATCTGTCCATGGTCGCGGGTCAAGAGCAGGCCAAGAAGAAGTTACAGAATGCGGCTTCCGCCATCCGATCCGGCAATACCGGCGTGCTTCCCATGGGCTACGTCATCTGCGGTCCGGTGGGTACTGGAAAGACGTTTCTCACCACATGTTTCGCGGGCGAGGTGGGAGTCCCGGTGGTGATGCTCAAAAACTTTCGCAGCATGTGGCAGGGCGTCACCGAAGGCAATCTGGAACGGGTGCTGAATCTGTTGCAGGCCATGTGTCCGATTGCGGTGATGGTGGACGAAGCCGACGCCCAGCTAGGCAACCGCTCCATGTCCGGCGACAGCGGCGTCAGCAACCGTGTGTTTGCGCAGATCGCCCAGTTTATGGGAAACACCGAGCTGCGCGGGAAAGTCATCTGGTTTCTGCTCACCAGCCGCCCCGACCTGCTTCCAGTCGATCTCAAACGCCAGGGCCGCGCCGAGGAGCACATCGCGCTCTTTTATCCCGACACGATTGAGGAGCGGCTGGCCATGTTGCGCGCCATGCTGAAAAAGACCGGCATCCCCCTGGCCTCCGCCGATGCCGAGAACTTTTTCCTGGCGCACTCCACCGGGCTTTCGGGCGCCGACATCGAAGCGGTGTTAGTTCGCGCACGCATGAAGTCTGTGCTCGAAAACGACGCGGCCATCGACGTTGACGATGTAAAAGCAGCGCTCGAAGATTTCATTCCACCGTCGTATCCCACAGAGATCGAAATGCAGAACCTGGCCGCCGTTTTGGAATGTACCAGCCGGAGTCTGCTGCCGGCCAAGTACCGGGACATGGACCGGGCAGATGTCGCCCGTCGCGCCAAGGAGCTGGCTTTATTGATTCGCGAGTAGGACGCGGCTCAATCGCCAGCGTGAGCGATCATCCTCGGCTGATGGTATTCCAGAAACCGGGCGGCTCTTTCCGGCCCCATGTAGCGGCGCAACATGGACAGTTCCGTCTGGCGAAGGTCTACCAGAACCAGCCCATCTAGCGTTTCGGAAAAGTTCGGATCGACGTTGAAGCCCAGCAGCTTTCCACCCAGCTTGAGGTATTGCTTCAGAAGAATCGGCACGCCCTTGCCGTCGGTTTCGATGTCGGAGATGGGGACCGAAATTGAATCCATATCGGGCAGCAGGCTGCTGATCACCTGCCCGTCCAGCTCGGGATCGCGCGCAGGACGGAACTGCCGGCGCGGCCGCACTAGCGGGGCCAGCGCTTCTTCCCGGCGGTGAAACTCGAGGAACTGGGCCAGCAGGCGGCGCGAAGCCGGATTGTATTCGTTGCTCACGCTGACCGCGCCGAATAATACCGGAGCCTCGGGGTTCCTTGCCACGTACGTCGCCAATCCTTTCCACAACAGCAGCAGCGGCGGATACTGGCGCTGGTATTCGGGCCGGATGAACGACCGTCCCAACTCCAGCGCGGGCCCGATCCGGCGAAAAAATTCTTCATCGTAATGGAACAGCGTGCTGGTATAGAGTCCTCTCAGTCCGAACAAGCTGAGAATCTCATGGGCACTGCCGATTCGGTAGGCGCCCACCAATTCACGGCGCACCTTATTCCACAAGAAGAGATGCAAGTAGTACGAGTCGAAGGAGTCCAGGTCCAGGCCCTTCCCCGTGCCCTCGCCCGCCGCCCGGAATGCAATTTCGCGCAAGCGGCCCAGCTCCCGCAACACGTTCGGCAATTGCTCGGCGCCAGCTAGATAAACGGAATACTCGCTGGTGTCCTCCACGCATTGCTCCTCGCCCAGACTGCGGATATCGTCGATCACCTCGTCGCGGGGTGTTTCGATGGCGATGGGTTCAGATGTCTTTTTCGGGACAACGGCCCGGATCACGCGCGGCACCAGGCGCTGATCGGGCTCACCGCGCCGGCCCAGCAAATACGTTCGCCAGCGCAGATACGAGGTGGCATCGCGATGATCGCTGATTTCGGCAATCGTCTTATGCAGAATGGCGGTACCCACCCGCACTTCAACGTTCTTGCCCATCTTGTTCAATAATTCCTGCGGAAGCCGTACGGTTCGTAAGCGGGGATGAACAATACCCAGGACATGAAAAGGGATGCTGTTGGTTCCTTTGAAGAACACGGGAACCACGCACGACGCGGTCATACGCACCAGACGCGAGACGGTGTCGCTCCACTGGGGATCCGTGACCTCGCCCCAAGGCAGCCGCCAGTGGGAGACTTCGCCCGCCGGAAACACGACCAGCAGGCCGCCGGACCGCAGCCAGCGGAGCGCCTGCCGCAGTGCCCGCTGATTGACGGCGGTCGAGCCCTCGGTCTTGAACGGATCGACGAAGATGCAGTGTTCCTCGATCCCCGGCAGTCCTGCAAGAAGAGAGTTCGTCATGATCTTCACGTCCGGGCGGATGCGCGGCAGCATCGTACCCAGGATGGGGCCCTCCAACATGCCGAACGGATGGTTCGCTACGACGATGACTGGACCCGTCCTTGGAATGCCTGCCAGATCCTCGCCATCGACGTCGTAGGTGATTTGCAGCTCCTTTAGAAGATTCTGCAGAATGGGGCTGCCATCCGCTCTCCGTGCCTTCTGGTAGAGATCGCGCAGGCGGTTGAGAAACAGGAACTTTTCCCAAAGAAGATTTTCGGTCGAAGGGTTGTCTGTTCCCAGTAGATTGCGGCTGAGCAGACCAGACACATCCCTACCGGCGTCTTCACTGCGGAGGTTACGCATGTGACCTTGATAGCGCCGCCGGTTTGCAGCGGGATGAACGTCGTGTTAGCAGTTGGTGAAAAGAAGGGTATGTGAATTATGCCGGGCGGCCGCTTTACGTAACCGGGCTGCGAAATGGCCAGGTGAGCACCTCGCGCCACGGTGAGGCGTCCGGCAGAAAGACGCGCCATTCTGCTACCGTTGTTACAGAATGGAGAAGGATTCGTGACGATTTGGCTACAAACGCTGAGATTCGCCGCCGTCAGGGGTGCCCAGACGAATCCAATCAGGTTTTATGAGTGGATTCCGCTCGCCGCGCACACCGCCTAAGGTATACTTCCGACTTTGGCCCCTGCATGGGAACAACGACCAAGACAACCCCGCCGGCGGATTCAAGAAAAGTACCGGAGCGTGAAGCCGCCCCACCGCCTCTCGATTCTCCGGAACTGTACGTGAACCGCGAGCTCAGCCTGCTTGAATTCCAGCGCCGCGTCCTCGAGGAAGCTCGGGACTCGCGGAATCCTCTGCTAGAGCGCGTCAAGTTCCTCTCCATCGTGAGTTCGAATCTTGACGAGTTCTTCATGGTCCGCGTGGCCGGGCTTCTGCAGCAGGTCGAAAGCGGGCGTCTGGAGACCAGCGTCGACGGCCGCACAGCCAGTGCGCAGCTCGAGGCAATACGGACGGACATCGTACGATTGCTTGACGAAATCTACTCCGCCTATCGTGGCGAGTTGCTGGGGGCGCTTGCCGCCAGCGGAATCTGGATTGCCGATTTCGAATCGCTGACGAACCGGCAGCGAGCCCAGCTGGAAAGCTACTTTCTCGAACGCATTTACCCCGTCCTCACACCTCTGGCTTTCGATCCTGGCCGTCCATTCCCGCATATTTCCAATCTCAGCCTTAACCTGGCGGTGGTGGTTCGCGATGCGAAGGGCGTTGAGCACTTCGCTCGAGTGAAAGTGCCCGACAGCATTCCACAGCTGGTCCCCATACCCAAAGATTCCGGCACGCCCACCGCCAGCGAAGGTTTTGTGTGGCTCGAACAAGTCATTGTCGCCAACCTCCAATTCCTGTTTCCTGGCCTGGAGATTGTGGCAGCGCACGTTTTCCACGTGACGCGGGACGCGGAGGTCGCCATCAAGGAATTGGAGACGGACGATTTGCTGGAGACCGTTGAAGAAGCGGTATGGCAGCGCCGTTTTCGCGACGTCGTCCGCCTGCTGGTCACCGGGACCATGCCCGAGCCGCTGCTCGAGACCCTCACCAGCAATCTCGAGATCGACCCCGCCGGGGTCTATCGCGTAAACGGTCCGCTCGATTTGAGCCGCTTGCGGCACCTTTTGCCGCTGGAGCGTCCGGATCTCAAGGACCGGTCTTTCCTGCCCCACACGCCGCCGTCATTGCAGGCAAAAGACGAGGACATTTTCGCGCTCATCCGCCAGGACGACGTACTCCTGCATCATCCCTTCGACTCCTTTCAGCCGGTGGTGGAATTTCTGCGGCGCGCCGCCAGCGATCCGGATGTGCTGGCTATCAAAATGACCCTCTACCGGCTGGGCCGTAATTCACCCATCGTCGAAGCTTTGCTCGACGCCATCCGGAACGGCAAACAGGTTGCGGTCCTGGTCGAATTAAAAGCGCGCTTCGATGAAGAGAGTAACATCGAGTGGGCGCGAGCGCTGGAGCGCGAGGGCGTGCACGTGGTGTACGGCCTGCTCGGGCTCAAGGTGCATTCTAAGGTGGCGCTCGTCGTCAGGTGCGAAGGGGACATCATCCGGCGTTATCTCCACATGGCAACGGGCAACTACAACCCCACGACGGCGCGGCTTTATACCGACCTCGGCATGCTCACCTGCAATCCGCAGATTGCTGCCGACGCGACAGCCCTATTCAACTTCCTGACCGGATATTCCGACAAGAACCGGTTCAACAAGCTGCTGGTGGCGCCCATCAATCTGCGCCAGCGTCTGGAAGAACTGATCCAGCGTGAGATCGAGCACCAACGGC
>Ga0335079_10003695_pt1 | contig 17610 bp, 22 predicted proteins | sample Lox_Sample_33_FD_206719 | JGI IMG/M metagenome (GOLD analysis project Ga0335079, IMG submission 206719) | Soil microbial communities from Loxahatchee National Wildlife Refuge, Florida, United States - Lox_Sample_3.3 | ecosystem: Environmental > Terrestrial > Soil > Wetlands | place: USA... | reverse complement strand
TAACCTCTTGCATGTGCCTCGTCAGCAACAGCCCATAAATATGTACCGATCGCAGCAACAGGGCTCCTGCTTGCTTGAAACCGCTTGAGTTGGGGGTGAGCGCGGTAACCTATTGTTTGTCCAAGGAGCACTTTCTGGGCGAGCAGACCTTCCCGCCACACGGCGAGCAACCCCATACGGTCCAGCAATGCCGGGTGCAACGACCAAAGCCGCATCTCTTCCGTGCAGACTAGCACGATGACACGTTGCATTACATCCTGGATTGCCCGCCACTCGCCACGCCGCGGTGGAAGATCCGAAGGCGTATACGAAGCGGACGGTTCGAGTAAATCCCAGCTTACGGATTACGCGATTGAGGATGACTTCGACGGGTATATGCTGATGCAGCACCACGACGCACCTAGGCGACTTCTCGACTGGTCCGACGGGTCGCTGATGGCTTTGCATTTTGCTCTCCGAGACAAGCTGGGTGACGACAGCGACGCTCGCGTGTACGTGCTTGAGCCGCGGCGCCTCATGGACAAATTGGAATCGCTACCGGACTTCGAAGTTGCTAAAACGAAGTGGAGGGAATACATTGCGACGAACCCTAACGAGGACCGACCGGTCGACGATGAATCGCTTTCGTACTTGCCGGACCCGGATGGGTCTCGTGGACTTGAGCTTCCCAGAATACCGATGCTGCTCACGTTTTCCTACTTCACACGGAGAGTTGCCGCCCAGCCTAGCCAATTCATCGTATTCGGCACCGATCCATCATGGCTGTCGGATGAAGTCGACAGGCCGGATTCTTCGATATCCGTAATTACAATTGACGGAGGAAAGACCAGGGGTATCCGCACGGAATTGAGAGAATGTGGCATCACGGAATCCGTGATTTTCCATGACCTCGATGGGCTGGGCAGAGAGTTGAGGCAACTCTGGCAGGACCGCCAGTAGAACCGGCAGCCCGGGTAATCACAGACACAGTGGCATCTGTGGACTTGAACTGGCTGGGAGGCAGGGATTCGAACCCCGATACGCAGATCCAGAGTCTGCAGTCTTACCGTTAGACGACCTCCCAACAGCGCCTTTATTCTAACAAACAGGCCGCGAACAGATCCAGAAGTCGCCGCGTAGTACACTGATGATTCTGAATGAATAAGTGTTTGCGGCTCTGCGCGCTAGTGGCGCTGAGCGTGGCCGCGGCGCGCGCGGTTGACTGGAAGACGCTCAAGCCGCAGGGATACGTCAGCGATTTCGCGCGCGTCATCGACCCCGGAAGCCGGGAACGGCTGGAGCAATATTGCGGAATCGTCGAGCGGGCGACCGGTGGGCAGATCGCGCTGGTGACGATTCCGTCGCTTGAAGGCGAGCCGATCGAAGACGTCGCCAACACGATTTTTCGCGCATGGGGCGTGGGGCAGAAGGGAAAAGACGAAGGGATTCTGCTGCTGCTCGCAATCCGGGACCGCCGCAGCCGCCTGGAAATCGGCTACGGGCTGGAGCCGATTCTGCCGGACGGGCTGGACGGAAGCATTCTGCGCGAGATGCGGCCAGCACTGCGCCAGCAGCGGTATGGAGAGGCGATGATTGCGGCGGCGGACACACTGGGGAGCACGATCGCGGCAGCCAAGCATGTGACGCTGAACGCACCGCTCCAGCGGCGAATGCGGCCGACAGCGACGGATTCGATTCCGTGGCCGGTCATTTTCGGCGGCATCTTCTTTCTGGTCTGGCTGATGAAGCGCGGCGGCCCGCGCGGTTATGGCGGTGGCGGCGGAGGCGGATTTCTGCCGGGATTGATTCTGGGGAGCATGATGAACCGCGGTTCCTGGGGCGGGCGCGGGAGCGGGGGGTTCGGCGGATTCGATTCCGGAGACGGGTTTGGCGGGTTTGGCGGCGGCGACTCGGGAGGCGGCGGGGCTTCGAGCGACTGGTGAGGCGCGATGGATAAGGCGGTGAACCAACTGGTGGAGAAACTCCGGGCGGCGTACGGAGACGGCCTGGTTTCGGTGGTGCTCTACGGCTCGGCGGCGAGCGGCGATCATCATCCGAAATTCTCCGATTACAACGTGCTGTGTGTGCTGCGCGCGATTACGCCACGCGAGTTGCGGGACAGCGAAGAAATTTTCCGCTGGTGGCGGGAGCAGGGCAGTCCGGCGCCGCTGCTGCTGAGCGAGCACGAAGTGACCACTTCGACCGATTGCTTCGCCATCGAGTTCTTGGATATCAAGCAGCAGCATCAACTGCTGCACGGCAAGGACGTGATCTCAGGCCTGGCGGTGGACCGATCGTTTTATCGGGCGCAAGTGGAGCACGATCTGCGCGCCAAGCTGCTGCGGCTGCGGCAGAAGGCGTCGGGGCTGCTGTCGGATCCCGATCTGCTGCGGCGGCTGCTGCTGGATTCGATCTCGACATTCGCCGTGCTGTTCCGGCATGCGCTGGCGCTGCACGGGGTGGAAGCGCCGCATCGCAAGCGCGAGGTGATCGAGGCGGCGCAGCGACAATTCGGGTTCGACGCGGCTCCCTTCACAAAGCTGTTGGACATTCGGGAGGAGCGGCTGAAGCCGCGCGACGTGGAGCCGGTGGGAGTGCTGGCGGGATACATGGACGGCATTGGTACGGTAATCGACGCGGTGGATCGTCTGGACAAATAGGAGAGTACTGCAATGAAAGCAGCTCTGATCATTATCGTGATTCTGGTGGTGGCGGCGCTGGCGATGGGCAGCCAGTTCGTCAGCGTACGCAACGACCTGGTGACGCAACGGGAGGCGGTGAACGCCGCCTGGTCGCAGGTGGACATCGTGCTGCAGCGGCGCGCCGATCTCATCCCCAACCTGGTGGAGACGGTGAAAGGGTTCGCCAGCCACGAGACAGAGGTGTTCAAGAACATCGCCGACGCGCGCGCGGCCCTGATCAATGGCCGCACGCCGCAGGAAAAGATCCAGGCGAACGATCAATTGACCGGCGCGCTCAGCCGGCTGCTGGTGGTGTCGGAGAACTATCCGCAATTGCGATCGAACGAGAACTTTCTGCGGTTGCAGGATGAGCTGGCGGGGACCGAGAACCGGATCGCCGTCGAGCGCCGGAAGTACAACGAGACGCTGCAGAAGTACAACACGTCTCTTCAGGTTTTTCCGAATAACATCGTGGCCGGCATTTCCGGGTTCCAGCGCAATGACGCGTATTTTAAGACCGAGCCGGGGGCGCGCGAGGCGCCGAAGGTGAAATTCTAAACATGGCGGATCTGGAACGTCTGCAGCAGATCGCCAAAGGGCTGGGCGTGCCCACGGCGCGCCGCCACATTTTTCTCTGCGCGGAACAAACGAAACCCAAGTGCTGTTCGGAGGAAGCCGGTGCGGAGGCTTGGGGTTATCTCAAGAAGCGGCTGGCGGAACTGGGACTGCTCGATCGGGTGTATCGCACCAAGGCCAACTGCCTGCGGATTTGCGAGCAGGGGCCGATTGCGGTGGTTTATCCGGAAGGTGTGTGGTATCACTCGGCGACGCCAGAGGTGCTGGAGCGGATTATCCAGGAGCACTTGATCGGCGGCCGGGTGGTGGAAGAATTTGTGTTTGCGCGCAGCCCGGTGTGCGGATAGCTATTCCTCGTCAGCCGTTTCCGGAGGTTCAAAGGTATCCAGCAAGCCGGGGTCTTTGGCGAAGCGCTTGAGGACTCGCACAATATCGCCGGTGCGAAAGCCGGCGCGCACGAGGCGGCGGTAGGCGGCGGCGAGGTCCTTGTCCTCTTCGAACAGGTGCTCGCGCGGAGCAAGCCGGTATTTCCGCCGGACCCATTCCTCGATAAGCGATTCCTCATTGACGTCCTGATAGACCTGGCGGGCGGCGCGCTCGGCGAGAGCGGGGGCGACGCGGCGCTGGCGGAGGTCCTGAATCACGCGGGTGCGGCCGAACTTGTCATTGGAGAGGCGCGAGGCGGCGAAGTTCTCCGCGAATCGTTGGTCGTTCAGATAGCCGTGGTCTTTGAGGCGCGCCAGGATGTCATCGACGTCGGCCAGCCGGCTGGCGCGGCGGCGTAGTTTTTCTTTCAATTCACCGGTGGAGTGAGCGCGCCCGCCGAGCACCTTGAGCGCGTAGGCCCAGAGGCCGTCGGCATCCAGGAGACGTTTCTTACTTTCCTGCATGATGTTCGATTCTCGCGCGGAGTATACTGAAAACGGAAATTCCAACGGGTTTTCATTCCAAGATCGCGCCGATTTGAGGAGGAAAAATGGACAAGAACGGGCTTTCAGCCTTCCTGCTGGGTTTGGGTGTGGGGGTCGGGATCGGCATGTTGTTTGCTCCGAAGTCCGGCCAGGAGACCCGCGATATGCTGCGGAACAAGGCCGGCGAGGGCGGCGACTATCTGAAGCAGCGCGGCGATGAGATCAGGCAGACCGCGACCGAGTGGGTGGACAAAGGCCGGGACGCGCTGAACCGCCAGAAGGACACGCTAGCCGATGCGGTGCAAGCCGGGCGGCAAGCGTACCGCGACGTGGTGAATCCGTCGTCGTCGGAAGGCATGGCTCATCAGTAAGGATCGGGCTGCTCCCTTGCGCCGATTGAAGCGAGCGCAAGGGGGCGGTCGGAGGTTTCTTCCGCATGTCTGACGACGTTTTTCGAATCGTAATTACGGTAGCGGTCGCGCTGGCCTGCCTCGCGTTTTTGATTCAGGCCGGGGTGATCATCGCGCTGTACAGCGTCGTGAGCAGGATGCAGAAGAAGATGTCGCCGGTACTCGATCGAGCCGATGAACTCGGCAAGGCCGCCACGCCGGTGATCGCGAAGGCGGGGGTGGTGATCGACCAGGCGCGGCCGTTGATCGAACGCGCCGGTCCGGTGCTGGACAGCGCGCAAAGCGTTCTGAAGAAGACGCAAGCGATTATCGACGAAAACCGGCCGAAGGTGGCGGAGATTTCAACTGAGGCGGCGGCCATGGTGAAGTCTGGCCGGCGGCAGGTGGACCGGATCGGCGAGTTGCTGGAAGATGCCGGCACGCGTGCCAAGGAGCGGCTGGAGCAGATCGACCGCTCGGTGGACAACACGGTGGAGCACCTGGAGCAAGCTGGCGACGTCATGAAGCGTGCGGTGCTGCGGCCGGTAAAGGAAGTCAACGGGCTGGCTGCGGGAATCTCGGCGGCGGTGTCGGCGCTCGCCCACGGGAAGCGGCGTCCGTCGGTGGACCACGCGACTCAGGACGAGGAGATGTTTATCTAGCTTTCTTCCAGACGCCCATCCTTTGCCTAAGAAATCGATACCCTGGAGCGACAATCGGATCTCGCGCGCGGCCGAGTTACCCGCGCGCCCGCATCTGAGCCAACCGTTCGCGTAGGATCGGAGAAAGCCGTGCCTCCAACTCTGGCTTAATTAAACCGGCGTCATCCATATCTTTCAAATGGGCTTCATCCTTCGCTCGATAACTCGTCAGTTTCATCCGGATCAGATTTTCCAGCGCAATCACCGGCACCCCTCGAATCTTTCGGCCGGGTCCGAATTCGGGCGCTGGCTCCGGGTACTCGGGCCGGACCTTTTCGCCCGTGAAAATCAAATGAACCGCCCTCCGCGCCGACGGGGCCTCCTTCTGAACCAGCATATTCACACCAGCGGCTCGCCGGTATTCCAATCCGAACGGTGCCACGGCTTGCGCAATCCGGTCCAGGTCTTCGCGGCGCACCGCGATATCGATATCCTTCGTCAGGCGGCCCGCGTCTGGCGCCGCCTCTTCGACGTACAGGTAGGTGGCCAGGCCGCCAATTACCCGATACTCCACGCCCGCAGCTGAGAAGGCTTCCTCGACGCGCCGCGCCAGATCAAAAAGCTGTTCCACGCGTTTCTCGAAGAATGTATTGACGAAAACCACTTACGTCACCTTCCCGGATTATCGCACTCTGGCGTGTGGTTACCTAACAGCGTCTGCCGCACGCCTCACACACGCCACCACCAGCCGGATCTGATCGAAGGTGATCTCCGGCGGCAAGGCTTCACGGAGCGGCTTGAGCCACTGGGATCCCAGCCGTTCAATGGCTTCGGCGATCTGGCGGTGCGCGGCTTCGCCGACCCACTCCAATCGGTATTCGACCCGGCCTTTTTCGATCAGGTCGGCAATCATATTGACTACCGTCGAAAGCTGGCGTCCCCGGGCCTGCGCGATTTCTTCGAAGTTCTTTCCTTCGGCCAAAAGGCGGATCGTCTCCTCCGCGGGCGAGACCTGCGTCACTTCACGGGTGGCGGCGCGGGTTCCTCGGTCGAAGGCTTCGAACGCGGCAAAAATCTCCGAGCCGTAGAGTTCGGCTTTGCGTTCGCCGATTCCAAATACGCCGAGCAGTTCACGAAGATTGGAGGGCCGCTTGCGGCATAAGTCCTCGAGCGCGGCATCGCTTAAAACGACATAGGCAGGCACGTGCGCGCGCTGGGCCGCGCCGCGACGCCACTCCTTGAGAAACGCCAGCAACTCGGCATCCGCCGGTGGTTCGGCAGTCTTCAGCGGGGCCGGTTTCATCAAGCCGCGCGGCGCTTCGGGCGGAGCTTTCTTGCGGGCGACCGCCACGCGCTCTTCGGGCGCGGGTGCGGTGAGCCACTCGGGCGTGTTGCCGCAGACATCGCACATCTCGCACCGCTCCCATTTGGGGACCTGGCCGAAGTGTGTGCAGACCTGCCAGTGGCGGCAGCGATCCTGCTCGACGAAGCGCCGGACGGTGTGATAGCGCTGCCAGGCCCGTTCTTTCTCGTCCGGGTCGGTGAGCTTTTCGATGAAGTACGCCAGCAGGCCGGCGTCCTTGGGCTGCCACAGCAGAACACAATCGGAGGGCTGGCCATCGCGGCCGGCGCGGCCCGCCTCCTGGTAATATTGCTCGATCGATTTGGGCAGCGAGGTGTGAATCACCGCGCGCACGGCGGCCTTGTTGATTCCCAGACCGAACGCGATAGTGCCCACCAGGACGCGAACATCGTCGGTCATCCAGCGCTCCTGGTTGCGGCGGCGCTCGGCGCTTTCCATCTGGCCGTGGTAAGGGATGGCGGGGATCTTGCGGTCGGCGAGGAAATCGACGGTTTCCTCGACGCTGGCGATGGTCGGCGCGTACACGATGACGCTCTGCCCAGCGTAGGCTCGCAGACCGGCGAGCAGCAGGCGCCGGTGATCCTGTTTCTCGCATTTGCGAATCACGTACCGCAGATTGGCGCGATGAAAGCTGGCGATGAATTTGTGCGGCTCGCGAAGCTGGAGCTGCTGGAGAATATCGTGCCGCACGCGGCGGGTGGCGCTGGCAGTGAAGGCGGCGATCGGCTTATCGGGGAATTGCTGTCGCAGGGCGCTGAGCTGCCGGTATTCGGGGCGGAACTCGTGACCCCATTCGGAGATGCAGTGCGCTTCGTCGATGGCGAAGCAGGCCACTGGCACTTTAGAGAGCCAGGCAATCGTATCGGCGCGCGCGAGACGCTCGGGCGAGAGATAAAGCAGCCGGAACGCGCCTTGCACCGCGGCGCGCATCACGGAGCGCTGCTCTTCGGGAGGCAGCGTGCTGTTCAAGAGCGCGGCCGGAATTCCCATGTCCGCTAGTTGCGCGACTTGATCCTGCATGAGCGCGATCAGGGGTGAGACCACCACGACGGTCTGTCCGAGCACGAGCGCGGGCAACTGATAGCACAGCGACTTGCCGCCTCCGGTCGGCATGACGACGGCGACGTCATTGCCGGTCATGAGGCTCTGGATGATCCGCTCCTGCAGAGGGCGAAAGGAATCGTAGCCCCAATAGCGCTTCAGGGCGTCATGGATATCCTGCACTGGAGAATAACGAGTGTATCAAGCGACAGGAATGGAATACGAGCGCTCGGTCGCTCCTTTAGGGCCGTCGATGCGCTCGGCAATCTGAATCTCGACGCCATCGCCGGAGAGCGTCCAACGCCGCTCAAACTTGAGTTCGTGGCCGCGAAAGGTCCAGCGCGCCTGTTCGATCAGAGTGTTGCCATCCCAGCTATTGGAGTGCCAAGAGCGAAGCGGCCGGCCTGAGGAGCCGGACCACCCGCCACCGCCGTCCTCGATGCCGCCGACCCATCCTCGTCCGGCGGGCATTTCTTCCGCATCGGGCGGCGGCGCGAAAGAAAAAGTTGATGACTCGATCGGCTGGTCCACCGAGAGCCGGTTGAGCCGCAGCGTGTGTTTCGTCGTTCGCGGGCCGTGCCTTGGAAATTCGATTGTCGCTTCGATCTCGGTCCGCAACACCAGATGTGTTTCGGTCGAAATCCAAAAGAGGATCGGCAAGCCGGTCATGACGATTCCTCGATGCGAGGATTGTTCGTAAATGACCGAGACTACCTGACACGGAACTACGGCATCCTGAATGGTCACGGGTTCATCCCTCACGACCTCAGCTTGTGCGATGCGCTCAGCAATGCGCCCAAACAGGAAAGAACCGTGATTGGAAGAGTAGGGAAATTGAGGATTGAACTCGCCTGCCGGCGGATGTTCGGGACGGACCGGAGTCTTGGCGTAACGCTTGGGGCTGGGGAAATATGTATGAACATCCTGTCCATCGGAGACGATGGTCATGCCCCGATTCCCGTGCTGGAGCCGGAAGCGACCGGGCGCGACATAGAAGAAACTCACCGGAGTTTCGGTGTGGCTGAAGCCGTCCTCGTGGCTTTCGGAGATGGCGGTGGCACGAGCCTCGAGGCTCGTCAGGTTGCGATAGGCTTGGGCCACTTTTCCAAGCAATTCGCGGGCGTCCATGCCCGGATTATCCCAATTTCAAATCGAGTTTGCGGATGGTCAAGGGCGGCGCCGCTTCCAGCATCACGCGGACGCTTTTGTGGGTGACCGGGTGGCGCAGATCGGGTGCGAGCTCGGCCAGGGGCGCCAGCACAAAGCGGCGCTCGGCCATGCGCGGGTGGGGCAATTCCAGCCGGGCGCTGTGGATCACGGCACGGCCGTAGAGGAGGATGTCGAGATCAATCGTGCGGGGGCCGTTCGGCACGGTACGGACGCGGCCCAGCGCCTGCTCGATTTTGGCGATGCGGCCCAACAACTGCAAGGGGAACAGGCCGGTCTCGATTTCGGCAACCAAGTTGAGAAATGAGCGCTGCGCGATGAAGCCGACCGGCTCGGTTTCATAAACGGAAGAGACGCGGGTAACGCGCAAGTCCGAAGCCGCCAGCTTGGAGAGCGCATTCTCGAGGTGCTGCTCGCGATTTCCGACATTGGACCCCAAGCCGAGATACGCAGTCTTCATGAAAGATCAGAACAGAGTGGTCTGCGCGCCGTTGCGGGATTTCGGCTTCACCTTGAAGTGCTCAAACGCCAGCGCGGTGGCTTCGCGGCCTCGCGGCGTGCGGTTGAGAAAACCGAGCTGAATGAGGTAGGGCTCGTAGACCTCTTCGATGGTGTCCGGCTCCTCGGAAATCGACGCGGCAATCGTATTCAGCCCCACGGGGCCGCCGCGGTATTTCTCGAGAATCGTCATCATGATCTTCTGATCAATCTCGTCAAGGCCGTAGCGGTCGACATCCAGCAGGTTGAGCGCGGTTTGCGAGACCGGCAGCGTGATTTTGCCGTCGGCGCGCACCTGCGCATAGTCGCGGACGCGGCGCAAGAGTCGATTCGCGATGCGCGGCGTGCCCCGGCAGCGGCGCGCGATTTCTTCCGCCGCGGAATCTTCGATTTCTGTATTCAGCAGGCGCGCGGAACGGTTCACAATGGCCTTCAATTCGCTGACGCCGTACGGGTCGAGCCGCAGGACGAGGCCGAAGCGGCCGCGCAGTGGCGCGCTTACCAAGCCCTGGCGCGTGGTGGCGCCGATGCCAGTGAACTTCGGCAGCGGCAGCGAATGGGTGCGAGCGCCCGGGCCGGCACCCACCAAAATATCGACGCGAAAATCCTCGAGCGCCGAGTACAACATCTCCTCGATATCCGGCATCAATCGATGGATCTCATCGATGAAGAAAACCTGGCGCGCGCGGATGTTGCTCAGGATGCCGGTCAGATCAAGCTTCTTCTGCAGCACCGGACCGGACGTGGCCGAAAACGTGACGTCCAACTCCTCGGCGATGATCGAGGCGAGCGTCGTTTTGCCCAGCCCCGGCGGTCCATAGAGCAGCACGTGATCCATCGCTTCGCCGCGCAAACGGGCTGCTTCAATGGCGATCGACAGATTCTCCTTGAGCTTGTTCTGACCAGTGAAATCGGCGAGCCGGCGCGGCCGCAGTCCTGCTTCGAATTGGATGTCTTCAGGCTGCTGATCGCCGGAAATCACGTGCCGGTCGGGCATTCGCTACCAGCTTACCTTACGAGTTCCAGAGCGCGGCGAAAGAGCGGCTCGAACTCTGTCGCCGGCGCGCCGGCGCTCTTGGCTTTGCGCACGGCCGTCTCGGCCTGGGGACGCGCGCAGCCGAGGTTGAGCAGCGCCGAGAGCACATCCTGCTCGATCGCGGAGAGCGTCACCGCGGGGGCTGCGGGCGCTTCTCCGGACACCACGGGTAGTTTGTCGCGAAGTTCGAGCACCATGCGTTCGGCGGTTTTCTTGCCAATACCGGGAATGCGGACGAGCCGTTCGACCTCGCCGCGGCCGATCGCGTGGATGAGGTCCGGCGCGGCGAGTCCGGAGAGAATAGTCACGGCCAGTTTGGGGCCGATGCCGCTTACCCCGATTAATTTCTCGAATAGAGCTTTTTCGTCCTGGGTCAGGAAGCCATAGAGCGCGAGCGCGTCCTCGCGCACGTGGGTGTGGATGCGGAGCCGCACCTCCGAGCCGGTATTGGGGAGGTGCGTATAGGTCGAAACCGGGATCGTGACATCATAGCCGACGCCGCCGGCTTCCACGACCGCCTGATTGGGGTGTTTCTCCAGCAGCACGCCGCGCAGGAGGGCGATCATAAGTTTGGAAGGCTAACGGCCGCCTTCCAATCGATCAATGCGATGCTCATGAATCTCAGCGATGTGAAGCAGGCGCGCGATGGCTTCCGTCACATCGCCCATCCGGCGGTCGCGCTCGCGGTTTTCGGCGGCCGTCCGCTCTACCGACCGGGTCAGAGCTTCGTGGCGCACGGTGAGCTGTTCGAGCCGTTCGTCTATTGTCATTAGCAGCTGCCCAGCTTCGATTATCACCGTTCGGAGAAATCGAGCGCAACCGCGGACGCACCTACTTATAAACTCGTAATGAATGGCCAGGAGGCGGTTCTTTGTCGATAAAGTGAGCGTCGGCGCGGCAGAGCTCCGTGGCGAAGACGCGCGTCACCTTTCCCGGGTGCTGCGGGCCGAAGCCGGTCAGAAATACGAAATCTCTGACGGCCGTTCGGTCTGGCTAGCCGAAGTGGGCGAGGCGCGCGGGGACCGCGTGGTATTTCGCGTCTTGGAGCCAATAGCCGCGCCGGAGTTGCCGGTGCGTATCACGCTGCTTTCGGCGCTCATCAAGTTCGATCGCTTCGAATGGATAGTTGAGAAGGCGACCGAAGCGGGCGTCGAGCGCATTGTACCTGTGGAAACGGCTCGCACGGAGAAGGGCCTGTTTGAGGCATCGCGAAAACGGAGCGATCGCTGGATGCGCATCGCGCGCAAAGCCGGTCAACAGTCGCGGCGGTTGCGCGCGCCGGAAATCCTGCCGGCCGAGACCTTCGATTCTGCCCTGAAGGCCGAAGCTGATGATTACCGGTACTTTTTGGAAGAGGCCACGGCGCCACCGCTGCTGCGATGCTTGCCAGATTCCCGAGTGCTTTCTGCACGGATTGCAGTGCTGGTCGGTCCGGAGGGTGGGTGGACCGATCCCGAGCGCGAAGCAGCAGTCGCGTCCGGGTGGGCTCCCGTCTCGCTGGGCCCTCTGGTCCTACGTGCGGAAACAGCCGCTACGGTCGCTGTTGCCATACTTGTTAATGCCTGGAGTGCGTCTGATCACCCCTACAATAAGAATGGATGAACCCGACCTCGCCGTTGGCCGTGCTGCTTGCGCTCGCTCAGATCTATATCGTCATGAGCCTGTTGGGCGCAGCCAGTCGCCGCTGGTCTGGAGCGAAACGTAACGCCGCCTGGGCCGCGCTGCTGTTTTTCGAAACACTGATTCTGATCGCGTACGTGGGCAGTTTCAGTTATCGCTTCAAGTTGGATTCGGCCGGCTCGTTCCGACCTCTGCTTGGTGCGATTTCTCTCGTTTATTTGGCCATCTCGGCGGGGATCCTCGCACTCTACCTGGTTCTGCGGCCGATCCGGAAGCATCTGGATTCTCCAACGGATCCGGCCCGCCGCCGCGCCCTCGATCTCGCCGGGAGCGCCTTGCTTTGTTCTCCGATCGCGGCAATTTCCTATGGCTCCTTGATCCAGCGCACCGATTTTGAAGTAAAAGAAATCGATGTCCCCATGCCCGGCCTTTCCGCGGATCTGGATGGCCTGCGGATTCTGCAGATCAGTGACATTCACCTGAGCCCGTTCTTGAGCGAGAAAGAGCTGGCTCGCATGATTGACGCCACCCTCGGCCTGCACCCGCACGTCGCGTTCATCACGGGCGATCTGATTTCATCGCGCGGGGATCCGCTGGACGCCTGCATCCGTCAACTGGCGCGCGTAAAGGCGGACGCCGGCGTGTTCGGTTGTCTGGGCAATCACGAATTCTACGCCGGGGTCATGCGCGAAACGCCGGTGATGGCGGCGCGATTCGGCATGCGTTTTCTGCGCAGCCAAACCGCGCCTTTGCGCTTTGGCAATTCTGTCTTGAATGTGGCCGGAATCGACTATCAGCCGTCCTACCGAAACAAGCGATATTTGCGCGGGGCGCCGGGCCTGGCAATGCCGGGCGCCTTTAATCTGCTGCTGTCCCACAATCCGGACGTATTTCCTTTGGCCGTCCGGCAGGGTTATGATCTGGTGTTGGCGGGTCACACGCATGGCGGCCAGGTCAATATCGAGATTTTCGGAGAGTCGGTCAATCCGGCGCGCTTTTACACTCCTTATGTCTACGGGCTCTACTGTCAAGACCGGTCGGTCCAATACGTCACGCGCGGGATTGGAACCATCGGCGTGCCGGTGCGTTTGGGGGCGCCACCGGAGGTCGCACTGTTGCGACTGAGAAAGACATAGGTCCGTTCATTTGCGCTATTTCATTCTGAGTGACATTCACTCCAACTGGGAAGCTCTGCAAGCCGTCGTGGAACACGCCGGAAACCAGTTCGACCAGATCGTTTGCTGCGGCGACCTGATCGGTTACGGCGCCGACCCGAACGCCGTGGTCGAGTGGGTGCGCGCTCATTGCCAAGTCGTGGTTCGCGGCAACCACGACAAGGCCTGCACCGGTCAGGAAGATCTCGAATGGTTCAACCCTGTCGCGCGTGCCGGGGCGATCTGGACCTGCCAGCATCTGAGTGCCGAAAACGCGGCGTACGTACGCGATCTTCAAAAGGGGCCGGCTTTCCTGAACGGCATGCAGGTCCTGCATGGTGCGCCGTGGGATGAAGACGACTACGTGATCGCCGCCGATGAAGCCGGGGATGCGTTCGGATATCTGGAGAGCCGGCTGGCCTTCTTCGGCCACACGCATTTGCAAGGCGGGTTCATCTGGAACCACTCGCGGATCGAGACCATCCCGCAAGTGAACCGGCGGAGCGAGCGGCTGGAAATGGAGATCGATCCAAACTGCGGGTATCTCATCAATCCCGGCTCGGTCGGTCAGCCGCGCGACGGGGATCCGCGAGCCGCGTATGCGATTTACGATTCCGAGCGCCGGAACGTGGTCTACCATCGCGTCTCTTACAATTTGACCGTTGCACAGCAGAAGATCTGCGACGCCGGCCTGCCACCGTACCTGGCGGAACGGCTCGGAATCGGCCGCTGATTCAGATGCCGCGGCGTGTCTCTCTTTTCGTTACTTGCATGGTGGACCAGCTTTTTCCGAAGATCGGCTTGGCCATGGTCTCGGTGCTGGAACGCCTCGGGTTCCAGGTGGATTTTCCGGAAGCACAAACCTGCTGCGGACAACCTGCATTCAACAGCGGGTATCGGGCAGAAGCGCGTGCGGTGGCGCGTTATTTCCTGGATGTGTACGAGAGCAGCGAGGCGATTGTGGTGCCGTCCGGTTCCTGCACGGCCATGATCACGCACCATTTCGCGGAGCTGTTCGCGCAAGACGCGCCGCAGCGGGCGCGTGTGGAAGCTTTGGCCGGACGGGTCCGCGAGTTTTCGTCGTTTCTGACCGAGGTCGCCGGAGTGGAAGATGTCGGCGCGCGCTTGGACGATGTCGCCACTTTTCACGACGGCTGTCACGCGCTGCGCGAACTCAAAATACAGAGCGGCCCCCGGCGTCTGCTGGCGCATGTGCGCGGGCTCGAATTGCGAGAGATGCAGCCCTCGGGCGAGTGTTGCGGATTTGGCGGCACATTCTCCGTGAAATTCGCGGAACTCTCCGGCGCCATGGCCCGCGCTAAAATCGACGCCATCACACGGTCGGGCGTCAAGACGGTAATTTCGCTCGATCCCAGTTGCCTGATGCAGATTCAAGGAGCGCTTTCGCGCGCGGGGCTGCCAATCCGCACCCTGCATCTGGCGGAAGTGCTGGCCAGCCGCTAGTCATGTCGTACGAGTTCGATCGGCACATTCACAACGCGCTCACCGATTCAAGGCTCCAACAAGCGATTTACACGGCGACCGGACGTCTCAAAGACGCGCGGCTCGCGGTCGTGTCTGAAGACGTGCTCCCCGATTATCAGGAACTGCGCTCGCACGCGAACGCGCTCAAGCAGCACACGATCGATCACCTCGACTACTACATCGAGCTGTTCGAACGCAACGTAGAAGCGCACGGCGGCCGCGTTGTATTTTGCGAGAGCGCCTCCGAAGTCTCGGACTTCGTGCTCTCGCTGGCCAAAGAACGCGGCGCGCAGCTCATCGTGAAATCGAAGTCGATGACGACCGAGGAGATCGATCTCAACGAGCGGCTCGAACACCATGGCCTGGAATCGGTCGAGACCGATCTTGGCGAGTATATTCTGCAACTGGCGCACGAGCGGCCGTATCACATCGTGGCGCCGGCGCTGCACAAGACGCGCTACGACGTGGCCCAGATCCTGACTGATCGGTTGAACGCGCCGCACGACCCGGTGATCGAGAACCAGACCGCGCTCGCCCGCTCCGTGCTGCGCCGGAAATTTCTGGCAGCGGATATCGGGATCAGCGGCGCGAATTTTTTGGTGGCCGATTCCGGCGCGATTGTGTTGGTCGAGAACGAAGGCAACGCGCGGCTCACGACCTCTGTGCCCCGCATCCACATCGCTATCGCAGGAATCGAGAAGCTGATCCCGAGAGCGCAGGACTTGGCGGTCTTTCTAAAACTGCTGGCGCGCAGCGCGACCGGCCAGTTGTTGAGCGTCTATACATCGTTTCTGAGTGGGCCCCGGCGGGCGGGCGAGATCGATGGTCCGGATGAATTTTATGTCGTTTTTCTCGACAACGGCCGCACACGGCTGCTCGAAGACGTGGAACGGCGTCAGTCGCTTTATTGCATCCGTTGCGGCGCTTGCTTGAATACCTGCCCGGTCTATCGCAAGATCGGCGGTCACAGCTTTCCGTGGGTGTACTCGGGGCCGATCGGCGCCATCCTGACCCCGCAATTTATGGGAGTCGCGAAGGAGCCGGGGCTGCCGTTTGCCTCCAGCCTATGCGGCGCCTGCGCCGAAGTCTGCCCGGTCAAAATCGACATTCCCAAGGTGCTGCTCGATCTCCGCTCCGAGGTTGTCGAAAGCCAGGCTCGGCTCCCGCAAAACCGGCTGGAGAAGCTGGCTTTCCGCGTATTCGCGTGGTTGGCGCGGCACCCACGGGCTTACGAAATGGCCGGACGTTTTGCCGCCTCTCTGGCAAGCTCCGAGGACGGGCGCTGGATTGGTAAGCTGTCTCCGGCCTTCAATATCGGTCCGATTCGCGCATGGCTGAACGAGCGCGACCTGCCGCCTCCGCCGCCCCGTACGTTCCGCCAGCTTTGGAGGCAGCGGTGACCCCTCGCGAGCGAATTCTGCAGCGTGTCCGGTCGGCGCTCGGACACGGTGCGGGTTACACGCTCCCGCCCCCTCCGCCGGTGCGGTTGCGGGTTCCGGAAGTGAGCCTGGAGACCCGGATCGCTTCGATGACCGCGCGGCTGGAAGCGCTGGCAGGCCGAGTCGTTCGGGTCGAGAGCCCGGAGGCCGCCGGCCACTGGGTGGGCCAGGCGATCGAAAACCGGACCGCCATTGTCTCCAATGCGCCTTACCTGGAGGCATGCGGCATCACGAGCCTGCCCGCTGTGCGCTCCGGAATTGACAAACGCGAGTCGTTACGGGCACTAACTGCGACAGCCGATGTAGGAATTACTAGCGCAGATTACGCCTTGGCGGACACAGGCACTCTTGTGATGCTCTCGAGCCCGCAGGAGGCTCGGGTGATCTCGCTGCTTCCCCCTACGCACATTGCCGTATTACCGTGCAGCCGCCTGCTGACGGGACTGGATGAGCTCTTTTCGGTGTTGCCGGAGCCCGCGTCGGTCAGCAGCTCTATGGTTCTGATTACGGGGCCGAGCCGGACGGCGGATATCGAGCAGATCCTGGTGCGAGGAGTTCATGGACCGGGTCAGATCACAGTCGTGCTGGTGGGTTAATCCCCAGTCTGATATCGAAACGTACTATTCTTCCAGTCTCTAAATATACTTTTTAGTCTCTGGTAACCGGCTTGTAATCAGTAATTTATCCCGTAATACCCGCATATGAGGGTAGAGCGCGATACCTACCTAAAGGGGGATAGAGCGTTCACCTAAGTACTTGTTTCGGTCTTGCGTCCCGTAGATCCGAGTGCTACACTCGTCATGGTCGGCATAGTACCGAAGACAATTGCCGAGTGTTAGCGAAGATGATTGTAACCATCCTGATTTTGATGATTTCGGCGGCCCTTCTGGGTTACTGGTTTCGTTTCTGCTGCATAGGGCTGTTGCGCTATCGTGCAGACGAGCCGCTCGTGCTGCCTGAAAACGAGTTTGATTTCCCAGCCGTACGGGAACGCCTGCAAACCGAATCAGATCTGGATCCACTTCATCGCGCACTCGATCGCGATTACCGAGTCGTAACGTATCTTCTGCGGCATGCGGCAAACCTGGGCGGTCCGTCTGTCGAGAACCGTCTTTTGCTGATCGACTACAAACTCATGCAAGTCTGGTACTCGCTGACCCGAACTGTGGCGCCTGGGCAGGCACGCAAGGCGTTGTCGGAACGCGCGGAGATTCTCGGCTGTCTGGCGCGCAAAATGGGTGAGCAGGCCGGTCTTCGCGTCGAGGCGTGACATAGACCTTCCCGTACTGTTCTTCTGAATCCGTTCAAATCCTGTTTCCGGCGTGCTCTACAATGAATGACGTGGGAGTTGAAGCCGCAGCTCAAGAGGCGATCAATCGCCTGAACACAGTCCGTCAAGAGATCGCCAAGGTCATCGTCGGGCAAGATGACGTCGTGGAAGGCGTACTGATTTGCCTGTTGGCCTCGGGACACGTGCTCCTGGAAGGCGTTCCCGGTTTAGGCAAAACGACGCTGCTACGCACCCTGGCGCGCGCGCTGCAACTGAAGTATTCGCGGATTCAGTTTACGCCCGACTTGATGCCGGCCGATATTGTCGGCAGCATGATCGTCGAGAGCGACGACCGCGGCG
>Ga0335079_10003694_pt1 | contig 17618 bp, 19 predicted proteins | sample Lox_Sample_33_FD_206719 | JGI IMG/M metagenome (GOLD analysis project Ga0335079, IMG submission 206719) | Soil microbial communities from Loxahatchee National Wildlife Refuge, Florida, United States - Lox_Sample_3.3 | ecosystem: Environmental > Terrestrial > Soil > Wetlands | place: USA... | reverse complement strand
TGAAAGGAAAACGATGACGGAGAACAACAAACTTGCAGATGGATTACTAGAAGCGGGTTGTATCAAATTCGGTTCATTTACTTTGAAGTCGGGTTTGCAATCGCCGATTTATATTGACTTGCGACAAATTATCACTTATCCAAAACTGCTTGAAAAAACCGGCGCGGCATATTTGCCATTGCTCAAAGATTTGAAATTTGATCGCATCGCGGGCTTGCCTTACGCGGCGATTCCGATCGCGACAGCGATTTCGTTGCAGGGAAATTATCCGATGATCTATCCGCGCAAGGAAGCCAAAGCTTATGGCACGAAAGCGGAAATCGAAGGCGAATATCACGCGGGCGAAACAGTTGTCATCATTGACGACCTTGCTACAACCGGAGGAAGCAAATTCGAAGCGATTGAGAAATTGACGGGCGCGGGATTGATTGTAAAAGATGTGGTCGTATTGATTGATCGTCAATCCGGCGCGAAGGAATCTTTAGCACAAGCGGGCTTCGCCATGCACGCGGTATTGACCATCACTCAATTATTGGATTATTGGGAAAAGACAGGCAAAGCGGAAAAGGATAAAATTGAAGAAACGAGGCAGTTTTTGAAACGCATATAATATTTTAAGGAAACGAAATGGAACTAAAAGAACTTTTTCAGGCCTGGCAACTCACGTCGAGTCTACATTCCTTCAACCCTCCCGCAAGTGAGCAAAGTTTGCTTTCAGTTGAGTCTGAATTAGGTTTTCGTATACCTCAACCTCTGCGTGAATTGTATTTGTTTAGCAACGGCATGCATTTATTTCATGGAGATTTAAATCTATATCCACTACAAAACGGAAACAACACATTGTCTAACGCTTCGCGCCAATGCAGTGAGTGGTTCAAAATCCCTCCCGACCTTTTAATTTTTGGCGATAATGGCTCAGATGAACATTATGGCATCTGGGCCACAAAAGTCAATAATGAAATCTTTGGATTCCCAATTATTGAAATTGGAGAGCTCTACCATGATCCAGCCTGTATGGTGATTGTGTCAACTGACCTGTTGCCATTTCTGTATGGAGTGACGGCATTCTTTACATTGTTATCCGATAATAACGGTGAAGCCTTGGACATTATTGGTTTTCCGATAAATCTTCGAGTGGATAAGAATGAAGTAAATGATGAGTATTTTGCTAGGATAAGAAAATGGATTGACCCAATGTCACCAGACCTAAATCCAGAACCTTACACTAAAGGGCTTAATACCTATCAGGTAAAAAGCCTTTTCCGTTGAGGATCTCAATTGATAAAAACTGAAACCTTTACTGCCACCATTCAAAACGCGGGCGGGGGCGGCGCGTTCGTGGAAATCCCTTTCAACGTGGAAAAAGAATTTGGCTCAAAGCGACCCAAGGTCAAGGCGCTGATCGAAGGCGTTCCGTATCGCGGCACGCTGGTTCGCATGGGCAGTGAACATCACATGCTGATCATCTTAAAAGGAATCCGCGAACAGATTGGAAAAACATTCGGTGACGAGATCAAAGTCACAGTCGAGTCAGATGCGGAGCCGCGCCTCGTTGAAATCCCAAAAGACTTAATCAAAGAATTCAAAAAAGATAAACAAGCCAAAGCGGTCTTCGATAAACTTTCGTACACACATCAAAAAGAATATGTGCGTTGGATCGAAGAAGCGAAGAGAGCAGAAACGCGCCAAAACCGGATTATCAAAACGATTGAGATGTTGAAAAAAGGGCGGTAAACTTATGTATCCATGTTCTCAAAAATCCTGATCGCCAATCGCGGCGAAATCGCCATCCGCATTATGCGGGCTTGCAAAGAGCTTGGCATCCAAACGGTCGCGGTCTATTCGGAAGCCGACCGAAACGCGCCGCATGTTCAATTCGCGGATGAAGCGATTCTGATCGGCGACTCATCTCCAAATGAATCTTATTTGAATATCGACAAGATCATTGACGCCGGGCGGCGGACGAATGCAGAGGCAATTCATCCCGGCTACGGATTCTTATCGGAGAACGCTTCATTCGCCGCCGCAGTGGACTCCGCCAAATTAACTTTTATCGGTCCCTCAGCGGATTCGATTCGCGCCATGGGTGATAAAGCCCAGTCGAAGATTCGCATGAAGAGAGCGGGCGTGCCGACTGTCCCCGGCATTGAAGGAATCGAATCTTTAGCTGAGTTCAAAAGAGCCGCCAAAGAAATCGATTATCCGGTATTGGTCAAAGCCGCGGCGGGAGGCGGCGGCAAAGGCATGCGCGTGGTCAACACCGACAGCGAGATGAGCGAATCGCTTGAAGCCGCGCGGCGTGAAGCTTCGAATGCTTTTGGCGATGACCGATTATTGATCGAAAAATATTTATCGGACGCACATCACATCGAATTTCAAGTCCTCGGCGATCAGCATGGCAATCTTGTTCATTTGTTTGAACGCGAATGCTCGGTGCAGAGACGTCATCAAAAGATCATTGAAGAGAGTCCTTCGCTTTTGCTCACGCCTAAGTTGCGAAAAGAAATGGGCGAAGCCGCAGTCGCCGGGGCAAAAGCGGTTGGATATTTCAACGCGGGCACGGTTGAGTTTATCGTTGATCCAGTCGCAATGAAATATTATTTTCTCGAAATGAATACGCGTTTGCAAGTCGAACATCCCATTACTGAATTCGTGGTTGGGCTTGATTTGGTTCAATGGCAAATTCGAATCGCGGTTGGAGAAAAATTTCCGTTTACGCAAAAAGATTTCTCGCAACGCGGACATGCTATCGAGTGCCGCGTTTATGCCGAAGACCCGGCGAATGGATTTCTTCCAAGCACCGGAAAATTACTTCAATATATTGAACCACGCGGACCAAACATCCGCGTTGATTCAGGTTTTACAGCAGGCAATGAAGTGACGCATTTCTATGATCCCTTACTTGCTAAATTAATTGTTTATGGAGAGAATCGCGAAGTTGCCATTCAACGAATGCAATCCGCGTTGAAAGGTTATGTAGTTCACGGAGTAATCACCAACATTGATTTTCTGCAAGATGTTTTGGCGCACAATGATTTCAAGCGCGGAGATGTTTCCACGCGTTGGGTAGAGACAAAATTTAACTGGAAGCCAAGCGAGCCAAGCTTTGAATCTTTGATTGCCGCGGCAATTGCAGATCAAACAATCATCAATCGTCAATCGTCAATCACCAATTCAAACGGGCCTGATCCGTTCAGCCCGTGGAAAAATCCAAGTGGATTTCGTAACTAATGAAGATTATCTTCGATCAATCTGCGATTGACTTATCTCTTAATGGTAAAAATTACAAAGCCGTATTAGACAATAAAACTGTCGATGTTGAAGTTATTCACAGTGAAAATGGAAAAGTGGATTTGCTGATTGATGGCAAACATATCATCGCTTATGTTTCATCGGATGGAGCAAAGCGTTGGGTAACGGTCGATGGTCGAACCTTTGGGCTGAACAAATCGTTAAACGCCAAGCAAAGAAACGTCAGCCACGAGCACGCATCCGAATTGGTCGCGCCGATGCCGGGTCAAGTAAGAAGCGTGAATGTTAAAGAAAATGAAATGGTTAGCAAAGGTCAAACTCTTTTGGTGCTCGAAGCCATGAAGATGGAAATCCGTATTCAAGCGCCAAGGGATGGAATCGTGAAGGAGCTAATGGTCAAGGTTGGCCAAACCGTAGAACGAGAGCAAATTTTGGTGAAGATGGAAAATGGTTGATGGAGAATGGTGCAAGCAACCATTAACCATGATCCATTCCCATCTCCGAAGGAGAACGAATGACCGGCAAATATTTTGACGAATTGGAAGTTGGGATGAAGTTCAAACACGGCGGGCGCACTGTGACCGAGATGGACAACGTTTTATTTTCCGCACTGACGATGAACACACAGCCATTGCACGTCAATGAAGATTTTGCATCGAAGACGGAATTCGGCCAACGCTTGGTGAATGGCGTGTTTACATTGGGACTCGTTGTCGGCCTGACCGTTTCCGAATTGACCGAAGGCACGATTGTCGCCAATCTCGGTTATGATAAAGTCGTACATCCGAATCCAGTCTTTCATGGCGATACGATTTACGCCGAAAGCGAGATCATCGAGAAGCGCGAATCGAAATCGCGGAAGGATGCGGGCATTGTGCGAATCAAATGCTGGGGCAAGAAACCCGACGGTACAATTGTGGTGGAGTTTGAACGAACGGTGATGTTTTTGAAACAAGAAAAAAGTTAATATGGAGCGATCACGATGAAAGCCAAGCCTATTCAATTGTTAATTTCAAGTATCGCTATTCTTTTGGCCATAGTTCATATCGTTTTGCCTAATTTAACAGTTGATTTAATAACCGTTGCTTTATTAATTATTGCGATTATTCCTTGGCTTGGTTCACTGTTTAGAGTTGTTGAATTGCCAGGAGGGATAAAAGTTGAATACCAAGAATTAGAAAAAGTTACAGAGTCGGCAAAAAGAGCAGGTCTTCTAAAGACAAAATCAACTAAAAGCCTTCCAATGGCAAGGAAGCCAGTTTATCAAGATATTGCATTAGAAGACCCAAACCTTGCTCTTGCCGGTCTTAGAATCGAGATTGAAAAACGACTTATTGAAATAGCAAATTCACATAATATCAAAACTCATAAAACTAGTGTTGGAACATTATCGAGAATTCTCAAAGACCAAAAAATTCTTACTGATCAAGAGTACTCTGCACTTTCAGATATGATCGTAATGCTAAATTCAGCAGTACATGGTGCAGTAGTAGAAAGAGATGCTGTAAAGTGGGCTTTAGATACAGGAAATCAAATACTTCATGCGTTAGATGAAAAGATAGCAGAAAAGGGAAAATAGACATGCATTCACGACGCGCACTACTTTACATGCCCGGCGACGATTGGAAGAAAATCACTAAAGCCACCACGCTCGGTGTGGACTGCATCTGCATGGATATGGAAGACGGCGTGGCGGTCAATAAAAAAGCCGAAGCGCGCGCCACGATTGCGAAGGCTTTGCGCGAACTGGAGTTCGGCAAAAGCGAAAAGTTGGCGCGCATCAATGCGGTCGGCTCGGGGATGGAGAAGGAAGATATTGAAGCCGTTCTGCTAAGTCATCCCGATGGCATTGTGATTCCGAAAATAGAATCGCTCGAACAAATTCAGTGGGCGCATGAGCTCATCGAAGCTGCGGAGTTGAAGAATGGCTGGGAACTTAATTCGATCCGAATCTTGGTGGACGTAGAGACCGCCAAAGGAATCTTAAACCTTAAAGAAATCGCTTCGCATCTGCGACTGGATGCGTTGATCTTCGGCGGAGAAGACTTCGCGGCGTCGGTCGGCGCAACGCGCACGCGAGATGCGATTGAGCTGCTTTACGCGCGCCAAGCCACAGTCACGACTGCTGCGGCATTTGGACTCCAAGCCATTGACATCGTCTCGATTGATTTCAAAGATATCGAAGCGTTGAGAAAAGAATCCGAGTTCGGCGCGCAGTTGGGATTCACCGGCAAGCAGATCATCCATCCCGCGCAAGTGGAGCCGGTGCAAACTGCGTTCACGCCGAACGCTGAAGCCATCGCGCACGCCAAACGAATCGTCGAAACATTTGAAGCGAGTCAAAAGGAAGGCAAGGGCGCGTACGCATTGGACGGCAAGATGATTGACATGCCGCTCTTGAAGAACGCACAAAAAGTTTTGGATCGGGCACGAGCCGCAGGGAAGATTTCTTGATGTCATTGCGAGGAGGGTAGCGACGAAGCAATCCCCTCGCGTTATCAAATGATTGTCTGCATGTTATATGAGATTGCTTACTCTTCGAGTACGATGTCGCTTTGCTCGCAATGACATAAATATATAGGAGTTCATTTGCTTTCCATTCTTCTTGGTCTTACATCGGCAATTAGTTGGGGCGCGGGCGATTTCACTGGAGGTTTGGCATCACGAAAAACCGGCGCGTTTCGCGCCGTGTTCTATGGCGAAGCGATTGGACTTGTACTTTTGTTCGCAGTGGTGTTTGCAAGTCCACAACCGATGCCGGATTTCAAATCAATTCTATTATCCATCGCGGCAGGCGCGCTCGGCACAATCGGCTTGGTGTTGCTGTATAGCGCGATGGCGCAAGGCAAGATGAGCATCGCCGCGCCGGTATCGGCGTTGCTTGCCGCGGCGCTTCCGGTGATCGTTGGAATGATCACGGATGGTTTTCCCGGTTATCTTACATTTTTGGGATTCGGATTCGCGCTCGTTGCAGTCTGGCTGATCTCGCAAAGCGGAGATGGGATGAAAGATATCTTCACGCATCTTTCGGACCTGAGACTGCCTCTGCTTGCGGGCGCTGGCTTTGGCTTATACTTTATCCTGATGAACGCCGCCACGCGCGAGACAACGTTTTGGCCGATGGTTTACTCGCGCGGTGCCGGATTAATCACAATGGCTTTGTTCATTATCATTCGCCGCGATTCGTTTGGCGCAGTCCGCGCCGCATGGCCCGTCATGATTCTGAATGGCATTCTCGATGTGAGCGGAAACTTCTTTTACGTTCTGGCGGGACAAGCCGGTCGGCTCGATGTTTCAGCCGTGCTCAGCTCGTTATTTCCCGGTTCAACGGTTATACTAGCTTGGATCATTTTGAAGGAACGCTTGACGCGCACGCAATGGATTGGCATCCTGTGCGCGTTGATTGCGATCATTCTTTTCACTATTTGAGGAGGCTCGCATGATCGAAGTCCGTCCCATTGCATCAAAGCATGAACGAAATATCTTTCTGACGTTTCCGTGGCGTATGTATAAAAGTGATCCGCTGTGGATTCCACCGATTCTTTCTGAACGCGAAAAGAACACCGATCCCGCGCGCGGATTATTTTTCAAGGGTGGGGGCATCGCCGATTTTTATATCGCCAGGAAAGACGGCAAGCCAGCCGGGACGATTGTCTGTTCGCGGGAAAAAGACGGACGCGAGAATATGTTCGGCTTCTTTGAATGTATCGATGATTACGCGGTCGCCGAAGCATTATTCAAACAGGCGGAAACATGGACGCGCGAGCATCATCTCGCTACGATGATTGGCACCTACAATTTGGATCGCGAAGATTGCCGCGGAATTTTGATCGAGGGACGCGACCGACCCGCGCCGTTGTTGTGCGGATATAATCCTCCATATTATCAAGGCTTTTTTGAGCGTTATGGTTTTGGACTCGAACACGATGATGGCTTGGCGTATGCCATTGACCTGGATTTGAACGATCCGAAGATTCAACGCTTGTCGCGTCTTGCGGACCGGATGCGTCAGCGGCGAGATATTAAAATTCGCGGCGCCCACATGGAGGATGTGGAGAACGAGATTGATCGCATTTGGGATTTGCAAAACCGCGCCTTGGCACATTTGCCGGGATTTTTTCCTTATCCGCGTGAAGCGATTGAGACGATGGTGCTTCCGCTAAAGGAAATGGCGGATGCCGATCTTGTTCTGTTCGCGGAAGTGGATGGGAAAGCCATCGGCTGGTTCCCTGCCATTCCGAACTTCAACGAAATTTTGATTCATATCAACGGTCTGCGTTATCCGTGGGATTATCTACCGGCTTTATATTATCAGCGTAAGAAGATCGAATCGATTGCGATCAAGAGCGTGGCGGTGCCGCCTGAATATTGGGATACGGGTGTTGCTGTTTTGCTCTTCGATGAAATGGTCAAGCGCGCGGTCGCTAAAGGATACAAATGGGCGGATCTTTCCATGACCGGTGAAGATAATCCTGACACGTGGGGTTTGGCGCATCACATGGGCGCAAAGATTTATAAACGTTATCGATTCTATAAAAAAGAATTGAAGTGAATCCGATTATTCGCGAGGCAATTGCTAGTGATGTTGACGCAATGAAGACATGTGTCGGCGCGGCATACGCGCAGATCGAGCGAATTAAACTGGCAAAAGACATAACCAGACGATAAACCAAGGAGCGATCAATGACAACAGATAAGATCCAGTTTACAAAAGAAAAAGAAACGATGCTGATCACCTTGAGCAGTCGAGCACTTCAGAGCCAGTGGAAGGATCCCATCTTGCGTGATCCCTGGGCTGAAGAAGCCATGCGGCATATCGATTACGATATCAGCAAGCAGTTAAGCGGAGTAGCCTCTTGGAGCATGTGGAAGGATATTGGATGTACTATCGTTGCCACGCGCGCCGCGACCTTTGATCAACTGACGAACCAATATCTTGCCGATCACCCGGATGCAACTGTGCTCCATGTGGGCTGCGGCATGGACAGCCGTGTTTTCCGGCTCGATCCGCCCGCCAGCCTTCAGTGGTTCGATGTGGATTATCCCGATGTAATCGACCTGCGCCACCAACTGTTTCCGGAGCGAGGCACCTCTTCTTATCACTTGATCGGCGCGCCATTGGATGATTTGCGCTGGTTGGACCAGGTCCCACGTGACCGGCCCGGGCTATTTATCGCTGAGGGTGTGCTACACTATCTGGGCGAAACAGAAGTGAAAGCGCTCCTCAATGCGGTGGTCGCTCACTTTCCCAGCGGTCAGATGATCTTCGATATCTGCAATACGATGATTGTAAAAAGAACGGGCTCGAATGTGGGAGGTACGGGTGCAACATACAAGTGGGGACTGGATGATCCCCAGGAAATTAAGCAGCTTGAGCCAAAGCTTGAACTGATCAAGGAATTCAGACCAAGCGAACAGGTTTCGTTTTTCCGATTCCCGTTATGGTGGCGGGCCCTTTACCGCGTGCAAGAGCTCGTCCCCACCCTGCGTCGGATGGAACGTCCGATAGTCTACCGCTTCTAGGGAGCAAGCTCGGCATCACCGATCATGAGCGGTATGAAATGGAAAAGCCTCCTGCCGGAGGTGAGAGATGATCTCTGCGGCTCGCGGCGAATTCTAGTTGGGCAGAAGGAACGCATAGGAAACTAACGAATGATATTACCAAAGAAGCGGGACCCCAGGTTCATCACCATACGCCGCGGGGGAACGCTCACAGACTCTGACCATCAGCTGCTCGCCCTATGGGCCGCAACGTGTGCCGAGCATGTCCTTCCGCTATTCGAATCGATGCGGCCAGATGATTCACGCCCACGTCAGGCGATCGAAGCAGCTCGCGCGTGGACACGTGGGGAACTCAAAATGATGGAAACACGCGCGCTAGGTGGTCATGCAATGGGTGCAGCGAGGGATTTACATGGAGCGGCGCGTTTTGCCGCGTATGCTGCCAGTCAAGCGGCAGTAGTTGCGCATGTTGCGGCACACGAGTTAGGAGCCGCCGCCTATGCAATAAAGGCTGCACGGGCAGCCGTCGTTGAGAGTGAACGGGACAAGGCAGGTCGCTTGGAGTGCCAATGGCAACGTGAGCAACTGCCGGATGCGATTCGCGATCTTGTTCTGGACGATGAGCGGTTGCGAAACGAAATCTGCTGGTTCGTATTCGATTGCTGAACAAGAAGCTCTTCGACGCGGTTATGAATCAATCTATTTATGCACGAACGCCAAGATGACCGAGAACCAAATCTTCTATCCCCGAATTGGATACATTGAGTACGAACGCAAGTTTGATGAGGGCTATGATCGAATTTTCTATCGCAAGCAGTTAGCGAAGAGATGAGCGGATATTCGTTATTCGGGAATCGGCGAAAGTGCTATACTTCAATTAATCTTTCGCCGTATAGCATCCGAACCGCTTTTAGGCGTTTATATGGTCTGTATATAAGGCATTATACGCAACGCATATACATCAGTTGGGCGGCTAAGGTAAAAGGAGAATATTTCTCATGGGACAGTTAGTGGATGAACAAGAAGTTCAATTGTATGATGTTGCCGTGCCAGATTGGCCTGGTGAAATTGATTTCTATCGAGCTTTGGCAATACAAATAAAAGTACGGGGCGGATCGGTATTGGAAGTTGGATGTGGTACAGGGCGAGTGGCATTACAACTCGCACAAGAAAGTATTTCTATCGTAGGAATGGATATTTCTCCAGCCATGCTAACTACCGCTCGTCAAAAGAGCCATGAGCTACCTAATGTACGCTGGGTAGAAGGTGACATGATGTCGTTTGATCTTGGAGAATGTTTTGACTTGATAATCATTCCAGGGCACTCATTTCAATTTATGCTTACGCCAGAAGATCAACTGGCGTGTTTGAATTGTATACATCAGCATCTTGCTCCTCATGGAAAACTTGTTTTACACATTAATCATGATGATCTCTGTTGGTTAGGAGGACTAGCCGAAGGCCGCGAAACAGATTTCAAATTGAAGGGTGAATACCATCAAGATACCATGCAAGGCCCTGTTCGCGCTTGGACCGCATGGAGCTATGATGCCAGAACACAGACTGCTTCAGCAATCGATGCATGGGAATTTATTGGAGAAGGCGGGAAAGTAATAGAGCGAAAGGAAAGCGCGCCAAAGCGCTTGCACGTTGTCTTCCCCTTTGAAATGAAACATTTACTAGCACGAGCTGGTTTTGAAGTAGAAGCATTATATGGGGATTTCTTCCAGCACGAACTACAAAATACTAGCCCGGATATGATTTGGGTAGCACGTGCACAGAAGCAATGAGTGTTCAATCTGCCCAACCAGCGCGCACTTGATAAAAATTTTCTTACATTTCTCTTATCTCCCAATTCTTGACAAATACATCACTTGCATATAAAGTTAAGCCTTCTTAACTAAGAAGAAGGCTTAACTATGACCAAACCCGATCCATTCTCCAAAAGCGTACACGACTTCATGGATGTTTTCATGCAGAGGTCCATGCACGGCTGGAGTCATTTCGTCAAATCCACCGGTCTCTCGATGCAGCAATTCAGCATTCTGATGCAGCTACACCATCGAAGCCATTGCGGCATTTCGGATATCAGCGAACGCTTCGAGATCACCAACGCCGCCGCCAGCCAGCTCGCGGATAAACTCGTCCAAAGCGGATTGATCGAACGCGTCGAGAGTCCCGAAGACCGCCGCGCCAAATTATTGACGTTGAGCGTCAAGGGTAAAAACCTGATCGAACGCGGCGTAGAAGAACGGTATCGCTGGATGGATAAGCTCGCGGTCGAGATGAATGAGCAGGATCAAAAGAGAGTCACGAACGCGCTTATCATCCTGACTGAAGCGGCAAAGAAAATAGAAAATTGGGAATCGTAATTTACGATTCCCGACTCACGACTTCCGATAACCAAACTCGAAAGGAACTTTAGAACTTTATGCAAGCAACCATGTCTCGACCCAATTACAGCAACACAAATGGCAAGCGTCCCGGCGCCAGCGCGATCGCGCGGTCTTTTAAATATCTTTCGCATGCTGGACGCGAAGCCGTACTGCCATATATTTTTCTGGTCATCGCCACACTCGCACAACTCGCGATACCATCATTGATCGCGAACATCATCAACGCAGTGACCAACGGCTACATTGCCACCCAAATTTTGCAGGCGCTGAATCAAATCCCGCAGCAATTCGTGAGTGTTGCGCTTCCAAAAATCCTTACACAATTAAGTTATCCCGCAACATGGACGAAAGCTCAGCTTGTTGCTCAACTGAACACGAATCTTGCGAATGCGCCTCAAGCCTTGATCTGGTCTGTGGTTGCTATTTGTATCTTTGCGGCATTCCGCGGCATCTTCGCTTTCTTGCAAGCTTTTTGGGCAGAAAAGAATTCGCAGTCTGTAGCGTATGATCTGCGTAATGATTTGTATTCCAAGATTCAAAAATTATCGTTTTCTTATCACGACCAAAATCAAACCGGTCAATTGATGATCCGCGCTACGGATGATATTGAAAAACTTCGTCTGTTCATCGGTCAAGGTTTATTGCAACTGGTCGGCGCGATCATTTTGTTGACCGGAACGATCATCATCCTATTCTCCACCAATGTTCCGCTGGCTTGGACGGCGATGCCCATTCTGCCAGTGGCATTAGTTTTGTTCTTTATTTTTGGCAGTGCCGCGCAGCCGCTATTCCGAAAAGTGCAGATCAAACTTTCCACATTGAATACCATTCTGCAGGAAAATTTGGCGGGCATAAAGGTCATTCAAGCTTTTACGCGCGAGAAACAGGAACAAGTTAAATTCCGCGGTGCCGCCGATAACTTGATGAACCAAGCCATCTCGGTCTCGAAGTTATTCACCTTTCTCTTCCCGATGATCTTCTTGATCGCCAACCTTGGTCAAGCCGCAATTCTATATGTAGGCGGCAAGCAGATTGTGGCTGGCACATTGACCCTCGGCGATTGGCAGGAGTTCTCGCTGTATTTGATCTACTTGTTCTTCCCGGTTGCGCAGCTTGGATTCATCATCACGCAGTTCGGTCAAGCCGCCGCCTCAGCGGATCGTATCTTCGAAATCCTGGATGCCAAGTCTGACATCGTGGACAAGCCCAACGCGATTGAATTGCCTTCCGTCAAGGGCGAGGTCAAATTCGAGAATGTCACCTTCCGCTATTTTCACGGAGGCGATCCGGTCTTAAGTGAAGTGACCTTCGAAGCAAAGCCCGGTGAACGCATCGCGCTGCTCGGCGCGACTGGCTCCGGGAAAAGCACCATCATCAATTTATTGCCGCGCTTCTATGATCCCACCGAGGGCAAAATCACAGTGGATGGTCACGACCTGCGCGATATCAAAATAGAATCTCTGCGCAAACAAATCGGCATTGTGCTGCAGGAAACCACACTGTTCAGCGGAACCGTGCGGGAAAACATCGCCTTTGGACGTTCGGATGCCAGCGAGGAAGATGTGATTGCCGCAGCGAAAGCCGCGCAGGCACATGATTTCATCATGTCCTTCCCTGATGGTTACAACACGCATGTCGGTGAGCGCGGCACCACTTTGAGTGGCGGACAAAAACAACGCGTCGCAATTGCGCGTGCGTTGTTGCTCGACCCGCGCATCTTGATCCTCGACGACTCAACTTCCAGCGTGGACCTCACCACCGAATCGTTGATCCAAGTTGCACTCGATAAGCTGATGGAGAATCGCACATCGTTTGTGATTGCGCAACGCATCAGCACCGTAATGAGCGCGGACAAAATCCTCGTGCTGGATAAGGGCAAAGTGGTTGCGCAAGGCAAGCACGCCGACTTAATGGAAAATGAACCGATCTATGCGGAAATTTATAATTCACAAATATTGGCATATGAACACGAACACGGATATATGCCGGAGGAGATTTAACCTATGATGGGTGGTCCCGGCCGTTTCGGCAACATTCTTAATCAGGAGACCCTCAAGCCGCGTAAGTTGAGCGAAACGCTCTCGCGGTTGGTCGGCTACTTTGGACGATTCGGATTCGCCGCATTTCTGGCGATCCTATTCGTAGCCATTTCAACGTGGACTCAAGTTACCGTGCCTGAGCTGACCGGTCAGGCTACGGATTGTTTCCTCGTCCCGCTTGGCGCAAGTAGCTTCGGATCTTTTTCAACTGCACTCAGCACGGAGGCACAGGCATCGGCAGAAAGCTGTTGGATTGTGTCTGACCCAGCCAAACTCAGCGGCACGCAATGGATCGTCGCCAGCGCTTATCGCATCGGTGGCTTCATCTCACCGGCTCTGACGGCGATGCAGAATCCTGATCGCGTTGCGGGTCTGGTGCGATTGATTCTGATCGTGATCGTGTTATTCGTTATTGGTTCAGTGCTCAGCGGCTTGACTTTCTTTACCATGTCTTGGTCGGGCCAGCATGTGCTGCGCGCTCTGCGCGTGGATGTATTCGAGAGATTGCATCAGCTTTCGCTCAGCTATTATTCGGTGAACGAAGCGGGCGATTTGATGAGCCGCATCACGAACGATACCTCCGCGATTGAACAAGCAATATCATTCGCCTTAGTGAATGTGTTTAGCGGTATCCTGCTTTTGATCTGGGTGGCTTACAACATGTTCACGCAAAATCTGCCATTTGCTTTGCTATCGCTGGCAGTATCGCCGATCATGTTTGTCGCGACATTATATTTCTCCGATCAGGCGCGCAAGGCGTATCGCAAAACACGCAAGGAGATCGGCAACGTCAACGCCGAATTGCAGGAAAGCATCGCCGCCGTGCGTGAAGTGCAAGCCTTCAATCGTGTTGACGAAAATATCGAAAATTTCAAGGGAGTCAATGCCGCCAACCGTGACGCCAATGTGCGCGCCGTATCATTCACTGCCGCGCTCTCACCAACATTGGAGGCGCTTGGTTATGTTGCGCTCGCCATCGTCACCGGCGTGGGCGGTTGGTACATGCTCAGCGGACAAACTTTACTTGGCACGGTTGTAACCTTCGGTTTGATCGTCACGTTCCTCGCTTATGTTCAACGCTTCAACCAGCCGATTCAACAAATTGCGGTTTTGTGGGGCAACATCCAAAACGCGATTGCAGGAGCCGAACGTATCTTTGGCTTGCTTGACGAAGTTCCTGCCGTGCAGAATAAACCCGGCGCAAAAGACATGCCGCAGATCAAAGGCAAGGTGGAATTCGATCATGTCTCGCACGAATATGAAGATGGCGTGCCTGTGTTGAAAGATGTTTCCTTCAGTGCTGAGCCCGGACAGACTATCGCCATCGTCGGACCAACCGGCGCAGGCAAGACCACCATTATCAATCTTCTGCCGCGCTTCTATGATGTCACCAACGGCGCGATTCGAATTGACGGTGTGGATGTGCGCGACGTAACCGCCGAGTCCATTCGCCGGCAAGTCGGCGTGGTGTTGCAGGATACATTCCTGTTCAGCACAACCGTGATGGAGAACGTGCGCTTTGGTCGTCCCGACGCGAGCGACGATGAAGTGATGTCAGCGATTAAATTAGCGCGCGCTGATATGTTCATCGAACGATTGCCGCAGAAATATCAGACGATTTTAGGAGAACGCGGCTCCGGTCTTTCTCAGGGACAGCGGCAACTGCTTTCGATTGCGCGCGCCGCTTTGGCCGATCCCCGCATCCTGATCCTGGACGAAGCGACTTCCTCCGTTGACACGCGCACCGAGCGCCTCATCCAGAACGCCTTCGACATCCTGCTCAAAGGCCGCACATCCATTGTCATTGCTCACCGCTTAAGCACCATCGTCAATGCCGATATGATTCTCGTGCTCGATCATGGTCAAATTATCGAACGCGGCCGGCACCAGGAATTAATGGACAAGCAGGGCTTCTACTACAACCTGTATATGAGCCAGTTCAAGAAACAGGAAGAAGTTAAAGAAGCCGCGTTTATGGCGAAGTAAGTTATAACAACAAGAATTAAAAACAGTGCGCTTCCCTTGTGTTTAGTCAGAGGGAACGCACTGTTTGTATTATGTATCAAGATAAAACCAGGGAATAAAAAACCAAAGCAATCTTACGGCCGCTGAAATCGATCGTCTGCAAAGCCAGTGCCCTTTGACAAATCCCTCACATATGTTACACTATAACTGACCAGTCAGTCATTTATATCAGCAAGAGAAAACTCATGTCTCCCCGCCCAAATATCAGCGATGAACGTAAAGCTCAAATTCTTAACGCAGCCGAACAGGTCTTCATCAAAAAAGGCTTTGACGAAGCGCGCATGGATGATATTGCCGAAAAGACCGGCCTTAGCAAAGGAACCCTTTACCTTTATTTTAAAAGCAAAGATGATCTGATCATTGCTATTCTGGATCGAGTCTTTAAACGCGAATTCAGGCAACTGGAAAACTTGATGGGGAGTGGGACCAGTTCATCCGATGCGATCTGGAAATTGACTGATCTGGTTATTAAGGACATTATAAATATACTGCATCTCATCCCAATTCTCTATGGATTTCTTGCATTGGCCTTTCGAAACAAATATGTCCAACGTGCCTTAAAAGAATACGAAAATCGTTATCTAAGTATTCTTATCCCGATTGTTCAATCGGGTATCGACTCGGGTGAATTTCGTCAAGTGGATGCAAGTGAAGTTGCCGTTGCCGCTTTCGCCATTATAGAAGGAACACTTTTATTGTGGGTCTACGATAAGAGCATCATTGATCCTGAACACCATATCCACTCAGGGATGAAACTACTGCTCGAAGGAGTTCAAACCAGAGCATAGCGCGCTTCAGCGCTATTTTTTAAAGATTGTTTCTGCAACGTTGCGCGCGCTCGATGAATGATTAAATTCGCGCAAAATAATTAGGAGTATTGATCATGAAACCAAACTCTAACCTTTTCAAGGTTCCTGAATCGAAGCCGGGCTCGAATCCTAAGCCCAGAATGATGTGAACTCTCACTCCGCGCCAGAACTTCGAGCATTCGCTAAAAACATATGGATTGTCGAAGGCCCAAATGTCCGCGACATGGGCGTCATGTTTACTACTCGCATGACCATTGTGAAGCTTTCCAACGATTCGGTGTGGATCGAATCTCCTGTGCCTGTGCCATTCGACACACTCAAACGCATCGCTGATTTGGGACCGATTAAGTACCTTCTTGCGGCAACTCCAAGACATGTTTGGCGTCTTGAACGATGGCACACGTTATTTCCCGAAGCGCAACTATGGACATCACGACCCACACTATTTACATTGAAGCAGGGAAATCTGTCATCCACAGGCGTTCTCGGAGACGCGCCGGATCAAGGTTGGGCTGATGATTTCGACCAACTTACTTTCAAAGGCAATCCTCTCCTCGATGAAGTCCTTTTCTTTCATAAAGAGTCTCGCACGGTCATCTTGGATGATTTAATCCAAATTGATCCGATAGTGAAGGGCAAGCCGATTCGCAACGCTCTCTTCAAACTAGAGGGCGTTGCAGCTCCGTATGGGGGCGTGGCGCTCGACATAAGGCTGTCTTTCACCAATCGAAACCTTGCGCGGCAATCTCTCGAAAAGCTGCTCTCATGGGATTTCGATAAGTTAATCATCGCACATGGTGCTTGTATCGAGAAAGATGCGAAGCCGTTCATACAGCGAGCATTTCGTTGGTTAACGCGTTAAGATCGCATGACCGCACCTTAAGTTTGAGAAATACTCTCGAGAAAATTATGAACAAAAATATACTTGCTGCTACACCTCATGGTTTATTGCGTTTTGGCTTACGACTTCCGATCTGGCTATATCGTCTGCATTTAGGTTGGCTGTTGGGAAATCGCTTTCTCTTACTGACACATATTGGGCGAAAAAGCGGAACGCTGCGCCAAACCATCATCGAGGTGGTTAAACACGATAAGGAGTCAAACAGCTTTTATGTTGTTTCAGGATGGGGAAACCAATCAGATTGGTATCAGAACATCCACAAGAATCCTGACGTAGCGATAAATGTTGGCGGAAAAAAATTACAAGTTCACACTGAAGATATTCCGCTCTCTAAGGCGGTTGACATCTTGGAAGAGTATACGCGTCGGTATCCGCTGGCGTTCAAAGAGTTAACTCGGCTGTTTCTCAAAGAAGAATTCCAACCCGGTCGAGAATCGAGCCAGCGCCTAGCGGAGATGATGCCGATGGTAGTTTTTCGACCCAGATAAAAGCTTTCAATATTTAGATTGGAGTTTATTATGCCAAAGAAAGTTTTACTGTTTGCACCTGTCACCTTTGACCTCGCGGAAACAACTCGCATGATTGAAATTGCCAAAGGAATTAGAAATCACGAGGCAGCCAGCAAGGTCTTTGACATTCAATTTATCTCAAATGGCGGCGACCTTGAACACTTGATTGAAGAAGAAGGATTTCC